>ERZ834382.1067-NODE-1067-length-26156-cov-6.256159_pt1 | contig 26156 bp, 15 predicted proteins | sample MGYA00519692_ERZ834382 | MGnify/ENA primary metagenome ERZ834382 (study PRJEB31850, sample SAMEA3708751) | human gut metagenome | biome: human gut; feature: human-associated habitat; material: faeces | place: China | collected 2014 ...
GCATGAGCCGCAAGGGAAACTGTCTGGACAATGCTGTGATAGAAAATTTCTTCGGGCTGCTCAAAAGTGAGCTGCTGTATTTGCAGGAGTTCCGCTCCATGGAACACTTCAAACTGGAACTGATCGAATATCTAGATTACTACAACAACCGCAGGATCAAGGCAAAGCTAAAGGGCTTGCCGCCTGCAATTCACAGACAGCAAGCCCTTTCGGCTGCTTGAACAATTTTTACTTCAGAATATTGTCTAACTTTTTGGGGTCACTTCAGTATCTGCAATTCGGGACTTTTTGTTTTATTTTGCCCTGTTTTGTACATTTTCCTGAAAATGTACACGGTTTGATGGGTTAGACAAAAAAAGCGCACACCCCTCGGTGTGCGCTCGGATTTCACGTCTGCGTCGATTCCCGCAGGCTTACCTGGTAACCCAACTCCATGCGGGTTTCAACAGGCTGCCCCTGCAAGGCGCACAGCAGCTGCTGCGTTGCTTTTAAGCCAAGGATATCCGCATTAAACTGCACGGCGGAGATGGGCGGCACGGTATTGACCAGATTCTCATTATCATACAGCGACGCCAGCCGGATATCCTGCGGCACGCGCAGGTTCAGCTGCTTGAGCATATTCAGCGTCAGCTGTGCCAGCCGTTCGTCCATGCACAGGATGCAATCCGCCCCGCGCTCTACAGCCTGCTGCACAGCCTCCATGCGCAAATCGTCGCTTTCCAGCTCCAAAAACAGCAGGCTTTCGTCAATTTTTTGCCCCATCTTGACATAAGCCTGGCGGAAACCCTCCAATCGGGATTGGTTGACGGTGTACAGCATACTGCCGCCCAGCAGCGCGATATGCTTCATGCCCTTCATCAGCAGCAGACTGGTCATCTCACGGCAGCCGCCCACCTGGTCATGGTCAACGGAAAGTACCTGATCGTCCTCCGGCTGACCGATGGCGACAAACGGCACCTTGCGCGCCTTCAGCAGCGGGATCAAGGGGTCACGCTCCAGTGTGCGGGTCAAGATCAGACCATCGATTTTGCGGTTATCCAGCAGTCGCTCCACAGGACGGGTTTCGTTTTCGTCCACCAGCGTCAGCAGGACATCGTAGTCGGAATCCCCGGCAACCTGATAGACAGAGCGCATCACCTTGCGCAAAAAGGGCAGCTCAAAGTCGGAAAATTGCGTGGAAATCACCAGCGAAATATTGTAGGAGCAGCGCTTCACCAGCCCGCGCGCCATCATACTGGGGGTATAGTTATGCTCTTTTACATAGTCCAGCACGCGCTGGCGGGTTGCTGCGCTGATGCGCCCGTTGCCGGATATGGCACGGGACACGGTTGTCTTGGATACGTCAAGCGCCTGCGCGATTTGCGTGATATCGATCGGCTTGTCGTTCTTTGGCAAAGGTGGCATGGTTTCTCATCTCCGATATGTATTTACTTTTATCATAATCGCTTTTTGCCGAATCGTCAATTATTTCTTGCGTAAAGCTTCCCCTTGCACAGCCCTCACACCGTTCGTCTGCACAGTTTTTTGCGTAATTTACGGCACAGGGTCTGTATCTCCTGCGCGGTTTCGGCGGTGCATGGATCGGGCGCAAACTGTGCCGCCTGTACGGCATCCAGCAGGTGCTGCACGGTTTCACGGTCCGTCTGCGGGCAATGCGTTTGCAGAAATTCCGCAAATGCCGCTTCGTCAGAGGACACCTCCGCCGCCAGCCCGCAGCGCCGCATCTTGCGATGGAGCGAACAAAATTCTGCCTGTACGGTCTGCAAAGGTGTGCGCCTTGCACGGCGCAGAAGTGCCAAGGCTAAGACGAGCAGCAGCAAAACCGTAGGCAGTACCCACAAAAGCGGGACGCTTTGCGGCGTTTCGGCAGGGGAGTCGGCCTCCTGCCGCGCGAGCAGGGGTGTATCACTGTCTGCGGTATTTTGCCCTGCCTGTGCGGCATCGGCGGCAAGCTCGCCCTCGGTCAGTTCGGCTGTCATACCGGGGGTGACCTCCAGCGGCGTCCAGCCCTGCCCGGAAAGGTAAATCTCTGCCCAGGCGTGGGCGTTATCGTCCTGCAAAACGGCACGGCAGCTGCCGTCGCCCGCAGCGGTAAACAGACTTTGCGGTGCGGCGTAGCCTACCACATATCGGGCGGGCAGCCCCACCATGCGGCACAGCAGCACCGCTGCCGAGGCAAACTGTGTGCTGCTGCCCGCGTGGCTCTCGCTCAGGAAATACAGCAGCGGGTCGGTGTCGTCGGGTGTCTCGGCGTCCGCGCTGTAACGGCAGTGCTCGTTCAGCCAGCTGCGCACCAGTGCGCGTCGGCCATCGATGTCATCATCCCTGAGTTTGCGCTCCTTCACCAGCGCAGCCAGTTCCTTGTCTATGGCATCGTACCCGGCACCGTCGGGCACATCCAGGCAGCGCGCACGAACATACGCGGCGTAGGCGCTTTCCAGACGGTCCAGCACCCCCGCGTCATCATCGTCACGGGCCGCCAGCAGCTCCTTTGCCTGTTTGCGCGGAAAATAGTAGAACATATCGTCCTGCACGGTCTGCCCCGCTATGGCTCCGTCGCCGTCCGGCGTGTAGTAGTCGTTAAAATATGCGTTGTACGGCGCAAACGTGTAAGCATCGTTTGCATGCAGACGCTGTACGGTCATTTGCTGCGGCTGTGCGCCGCTGTATGCCGCGCGCAAAAACGGCAGGTTCGCAATGGCAAGCCGCCCGTCGCCGTCGGTTTTCCAGTTTGCTGCGGCACTGTCGAAGGCAGCGGCATTCCCTGCCTGCCAGCTTGTGCCGTCATAGTCCACGCCGATAAAACCGCGCAGGTAGACGGTCTCCTCCGGCTTGGCGTCGGTCGTGACCATTATATCCTCCAGCCCCGTCAGCGCCAGGCCGTCGCCCCGTGTCAGGCTGCCGTCCTCCACGCCGCCCGCAGCAGCGCTGACATGGAAATTCAGTGCCCCGCCGCTGATTTTCGGCAGCCACTCGATCGCCGCGCTCAGCCCGGCCGCGCAGACTTTGTCGGTCACAGGCTGTAGCGCGTTCAAGGGCAGCATCAGCACGGGGCGCAGTGCCAGGGCAGGCAAAAACAGCACCGCGCAAATGGCAGCCATGCCGACACCGGCCAGCCTTTGGTTTGTGCGGTGGGTCTGCAGGTTGGCGGCATAGACAGCGGAATCCTTGCCGCGCCACAGCCGTTTGCGCACCAGCGACCGCGCCGCCGCACAGCTTCCCAACCAGCCCGGCAAAAGCAGCAGCCAGCCCAAAACGGCACGGCCCGTCCCCGCTAACAGCGTGAACACCACGATCGGCAGAAGCACCGCCCCCAGCAACAGCGCGTCGGTGTGGCGGGCTGTCAGCGTGGTCAAAAACATTGTAAACGGCACTGCCGTCAGCAGCGCAAACAGGCCCATCTGCGCCGAAACCGGCGAGGCGGACACCACAAAATTTGCGTTGAAGCGTGTATTCAAGCACAGCCTGACGGCATCCGCGCACTGTGCCGCGCCGGCCAAAAACGGCTGCTGCACGGCAAACAGCAGCACCAGATACCCCACGGCCAGCGCCAGCGCCGCGCCGTAACGGCCCGCCTTGGAAAGCGGGACGTGGTGCAGTGCCGGCCACGCCGCACACAGTGCCGCCACGCCAAGCCACACCCAAATCGGCAATGCCAGTGCAAACGCACCGTTCAGCGCCGTCAGTAAGCCCAAGGCCAGCAGCTCCGAAATCAGCAGATCCGCCGCCGCTTCCGCCATGGGGTGGGCAGCGACCTTGGTGCGGGGCAGCAGCACACGGTCCACAAATACCAGCCCCGTAGCGGGGTCGGTGTCCTTGCGGCGGGTCAATCTGCGCAGCCGCTTTACGGCGGTCTGCCCAAAGTGCAGCAACTGCTGCGGCGCGTCGGCCCCCTCTGCCAAAACGCTGCCCGCAGGGTCAGCGCGGTAGGCTGCGCCCAACGGTTCGCGCACGGTCAACTCGCCCACGCGGGCGGTCAGTTTCCAGTGGATCAGCTTCGGTGAATCGCCTGCACGGTAGGGGCGCAGATCATAAACGCCGTCGGTCAAATCGCAGCCCGCCGCAGTCACTTTTTCGGCGCAGTTCTGCGGTTTTGTGCCTGCGCCGTCGTCCTCGCCCTCGGCGGGGGCAGCACACACAGTTCTCTGCTTTGGGGCGGCACGGCGCAGTGCGCGGCAAACAGCCCCAACGGGTCGCGCACGGTGGCTTCCCGCACACGGAACCGCCACAGACCGCTTTTTGCTGCGCGCAGGGTCACGCGCAAATCGGCACACTGATGCGGGGCCAGCATCGCGCCGCAGGGCAGTTCAATGGCCGTTCCGCTTTCGGCGTCCACGGCCTGCAAAACGACATGCAGCTCCGGCATGGGCCGCCGCCCGTTGTTGTGCAGTTTCACCAGTACGGCAAAATCCTCGTCGGGGTGCACGGGGCGGGCAGGCAGCTGCAGCGTTACCGTCACATCCCTGCGCAGTGTGCGGACATACCACACCAAAAAGCCGACCAGCAGCACCGCCAGTGCCGCCAAAAAGACCGCAAACGACGTGCGGCTGACCGCTGCCGCGGCAAACAGCACGGCCAGCAGCAGCGCGCAGCCCACCTTACCTGCCATGGAACGGTTTCTCCGGGCGGGGGCGCGGCACGGTGTGCAGAACATCGTCAAGGATATTCTGCACTGTATCGCCGCCGGTGCGGGCCTGTTCGGTCAGGCGCAGACGGTGGCGGGCCGCATCGGCAAAAATCGCGGTAATATCCTGCGGGGCCACATAATTGCGCCCGCCCAGAAAAGCCGCCGCGCGCGCCATACCGGCCACTGCCAGCGACGCACGGGGCGAAAGCCCCAGCGTCAGGCGGCTGTCCTGCCGCGTCGCGCGGGAGAGTTCCACGATATACCGTCTGATTTCATCGCTCATATATACTTCGTCTACCTGCTGCTGCATAGCCAGCAGGTCGTTTTTGTCCATCACCGGCTGCACACGGTCCAGCAGGGCGCGGCGCGGCTGGCGGGACAAAATCTCCATTTCCGCCTCCGCATCGGGGTAGCCCATGACCACGCAGACCATAAAGCGGTCCAGCTGGGATTCCGGCAGCATCTGCGTACCCACCGAGCCGACGGGGTTTTCCGTTGCAAAAACGGTAAACGGCTGCGGCAGAACGCGCGTCACGCCGTCCACCGTGACGGCGCTTTCCTCCATGACTTCCAGCAAGGCGGACTGGGTGCGGGCGCTGGTACGGTTGATTTCATCGGCCAAAAACAGGTTGCACATCACCGCGCCGGGGTGGTACACAAATTTGCCGGTTTCCTTTTGGTACAGCGAGAACCCCACAATGTCGGACGGCAGAACGTCGGGGGTAAACTGCACGCGGTTTTGGGTCAGGTCCATAGCGCGGGCAAACGCCTGTGCCAGCGTAGTTTTGCCCACGCCGGGGATATCCTCAATCAGCACATGGCCGCGGGCCAGTATCGCCATCATGATTTTCAGCACGACTTCCGGCTTGCCCAGCACCGCCTTGCTTACCTCGGCTGTAACGGCCAGCGCCTTTTCGTTGATATTCTGCATGGGTCAATCCTTTCTATGCCTGCGCCAAATCAGCATACAGCCGATCACGGCGGCAATCAGCAGGCATCCCGCCCACAGGGCGTTGTTTTCCAGCCAAATCATCCAGTTGGAGTACGCGCCGCCCGCGTTTTCGCCGCCGCCCTCGTGGGGCAGGGGAGTGATACTTTCGGGGGTGACTTCCTCCAGCGCGGAGGTACCGTCGGCCTCCACCGTCACTTGGCGCGGTGCGGCGTCCCAGGTTTCGTCACACTCGGCCAGGTCTGCCGCATGGGTGGCGGCCTCTGCGTCGGGGTCGCGCTCGGCTATCACCAGGTAGCGCTGGGTGTTTTGGGTGTAGGGGTGGCAGGTCGTCAGGGTAAGCAGGTCGCGGCCGGGCTGTATCAGCACGGCGTTTATGTCGTCCGGCTGTATAATTTTCAGCTCGCACACGCGGTAAACCAGCGTGTCCCACGGCGTTGTCATAGTGATTTTGTCGCCGATTTGTATCTGCTGCACGTTGCGCAGCATTTCCGCGCCGTAGTAGCCGCGGTGGGCGGCAATCACGGTGTTGGTGTTTTCGCCGCCCAGCGGCATGGAGGTCTGCCCCAGCAGTGCGCCGCCGCGGGCCATGTTGGCCGCGTTGGCCCCCAGATAAACAGGCAGTTCCAAGTCCAGACGCGGTATCCACAGCGCGGCGATAACGTCGTCGGGCAAGCCGTAGCCCGTCAGGTCAAAGGCGGGGGTCTCGTAGGCAAAGGGGTCTTTCAGGCCGCTTTGGCCTTGGGCAAAAAGCTGTTGGTTGTAGGCCAGAAACGCGTCGTACAGTTCGGGGTAGGCGCGCGCGGGTTCGGCGGCGGAGGTTTCGGGCGCGGAGGGGGCGGCAGCCTCGGCGGCCTGCACAAATTTTTGCACGGTTTTTGTGCTTTTCTGCTCCGTCAGATATCGGCTGATCGTGGGCTGCAGCATCAGCCCAACGCCCAGCAAAATTGCCAGCCATGCAAAAATTTGCAGAAACAGGCGTTTCATCAGTCTTCCTCCTCACGCTTTTTGCAGCGGTGCAACAGCAGCAGCAACAGCAGCGCCTCGCCGCCGATAACCACACTGCCCGTCACGCTGATCCACGGCCAGGCGTCCACAATGCGCTTTACCACGTTGCCGGTATTCAGCTGTTGGTACTGCACGGTCTGCGGCGTGTCGGGCTGCTCGTCCTCTCCGGTATACGGCACACGGGTGCCGCGCACAAGCATACGGTGGGTGTTGATGGCATAGGGTGTGCAGGTGACCAGCGTGCAGTAGTCCCCGCCGGGGATAATTTCCAAATCCTCGGTGTTTTCCGGCTCCACGACCTTGACCTGGTCTACCTGATACGCCAGCACCTCGTCCATGATGTGGAGGTAAAAACGGTCGCCCTCGCCCAGCTTGTCCAGGTCGGTAAACAGTACCGCCTCGGCCATACCGCGATGCCCCGTCAGCACACTGTGGGTGCCCGCGCCGCCCAGCGGATAACTGGAGCCTTCCAGATGTCCGACGCCCTTTACCAGCACATCGTCGCTTGTGCCCTCATAAATGGGCAGGTTTACGTCAATTTTGGGTATGGTAATGTAGCCAAGGCTCTCGCCCACGTCCAGCATGTCCACATAGCTTGTGCCGATGTCGTCCGCTTCGCCCGCCGCGTCGCGGTCGATGGCATTGTTCAGCTGTTGGTTGTAGCGGCGCGCAGCCTCCTTGGCGGCGTCGATTTTCTCGGCGTCCATCGACTGCACGGTGTCGTTGTAGCTTTCAATGACCGAGCTTGCGTGGCGCTGTGCCACCGCGTTGCTGACAACGGGGTACATGGCCACGCCGATGCCGGAGACGATCATCAGCGCAGCAAAGCCAAGTTTTAATTTGACGGTGGTTTCCATTGCAAAGAGCCTTTCTGTAAAGGGTTGACGCACTGCCACAACCGCCCATAGGGGAAGAACCGTTTCCGGCCCTTCCCCTATGGATTACCCGTTTATTTTGCTGTGGGTGTTTGGATGGTGTGCATTATGCACGGTTGGATTTCTTTTTCAGGCTGAACAGAACGCTGACGCCCGCCAAAACAAGCAGCACACCGATACCGCTGAACAGCAGCGTACCGAAACCGCCGGTGACAGGCAGCGTAAAGCCCTTGCGGTTGATGACCGTAACAGCACTTCCGCCAATGGGCTTACCTGCTTCTGTTTCAGTAATAGACGTACCTTCAAACGGTTCTACCGTTGCGCTCACGTCGCTCTTAATCAGTACGCCGTTTACGTATGTCTTGTTCTCTGTCAAAGACTCTTTATAGTTAATGTTCAGCGTAACCTCAACAGGTTTTGCCAGCAGATTGTACCCCTCAAGCGTTTTGGTCTCAACCAGCCAGTAGTTGCCATTTGCCAGACCCTTGTAAACGATTTGACCCTTATCATCCGTTACAAGATTTTTCTGAACGAGCACATATCCGGTTTTATCCTTTTTTTCAAAGCCCAGCTTCTTTGCTTCATCGGGGGTAAGCGCGCCATCAGCGTCGGCCGCGCCTTCCTTGTACAGGTCAAACATAACACCTGCACCTAAGTTTTGCGTTCCATTCGTTTTCTGAACATTCAGCTGGAAGGAGTAAACGACTGCCTCGTCCTTGATTTTAGTCTGATTATCCGGATTCTCTGCTTCATCTTTATCCAGTTTTGTCTTGTTAGAATATGTCAGCTCAATTTTGTTGGAGTTACCGTCAACAGTCGTGCTGCCCGTGAAGTTGCCATTCTCGTCCTTTTTCAGTGTGGCTGTATACGAAACATAAAGTTTCTTGCCCGCAAACGTGCCCATCTGGTCAGGGGTAAAGGTAATTGTAAAACCTTCACCAGTTCCCTTAACGCTATAAATATTTTCGGGTGCAACCACGTTCATGGCTTCATCGCTATAAACCTTGACAGTCCCAGAATCATCCGTCAAATTCGTAGGAGTATCCGTCAGAACAAACTTCTTCAGCTTCACAATGTTGGTAGGTACGTCAACAACGACCTTATAGGTAATCGTATCGTCCTTATTATAGTCAGCTGCGTCACCATATCCATTGCTACGGTTTTTCACCTGCTTATTTACGTCGGGACGATAGTTGTAAACAGTAATCGTCTTATTCGCCGCTTTATAGTCAGCCGTGTTTTCAGCTTTTGTAGGAATCGAGACATTGCCTTTCGGGTCTACATCAAAAACATACTTATCTCCGTTGTTTATAATGTAGCTCTTATTGGGGGCATCATCCGCATAACCAACTTCGGTAAAACGATATTTGCCGGGGATCAAATTTTTGGCTGTAATTTCACCATTTTCGTTCGTAGTGAACTCATCTGTCGTGTCGTTGAAGGGAATCAGATTCCAATTTGTCTCATCTTTTTCGTCTGCACCGGCGGTCAGCATTTCCAGCTTGAATTTTACGCCTTCCACGGGTACGGCGTTCGTTTTGTCTACGACTGCACCCATTTTTTTCAGCGTAACATCACCCTTGCTCGTGCTGTTTTTCGGATAGACATGGATGTCATACAACCACTCAGTGGGAATCGTTTTTCCATCCTTACCAATACGTGTCATAGGTACAGAAACCAGAAACGGCTCGACAGCCTCGGTAACAGTCACCGGCTTTTCGGATTCAACCACAAGGTACAAACCCAACTCGAGGTCTTTAAAAGTAACGGTCCCATCTTTGCTTGTTTTTTCACTCTTGTGCCATTTGCTAACAACGTCAGCAGTTACACCTTTACTATAATCGCCATCAACAAAATAGCTATTCGCTTTTACTTCTAGATCGCCGCTGACACCATCAAAATACTGTATCAACTCGTCGATGTCCTTAACCTTGTACAAAGTAAATTCGACACCAGATGCAGGTAATGCACCATCAGGCAAAGTTTTCGTTTCTTCGCCGTTTGTAGATGGCAGTGCCTTGTTTGTGTCATCCATCAGGTACTTATGAATGGTGATAGAGCCTGTTTGTGTGGTGTCAATCGTGCTGGTGCTCGTCTTGACCGGCGTCGCCGCCGTGCCGTCTGCCGCCATGGCGGGCATGGCGCAGAGGCTCAGGGTCAAGGCGGCGCTGAGGACTGCGGTAAATAAACGTTTCAGTTTCATCTTGTTGCATACCTCTTTCTTTCTATGTTGTTTTGTGTAGAGGGCTTTTTTAGGGGGTTCAGGAATGTTTGCCCCCTTTCTTATTGTATCGGAACACCAGCACCAGCAGCACAGCCACCAGTGCGGGCAAACCTATCAGCAGCCACAGGCTGGGTGCGTCCGCGCCCGTATGCGGCAAGGTAAAGCCCTTGCGGTTGTAGATCGTCAGGGCAATATTGTACACGCCGTCGGCATCTGTGGTTTTCGCGCCAAACGCCGCGCCATCGCGTAGGCATTGCCCGTCCGCTTTCAGCGTAAATTCGATGGGCTCGCTCAGCAGGGTGTAGCCCGCGGCGGTTTTGGTTTCGGTCAGGCGGTACTCGCCGGGGGATAGGTCTGCAAAGGTAAGTTGACCTGTTCCCGCGCTTGCGCTGCCCGTCACGCCTGTGCCGATTGTTACAAATGTGGTGTTGTCATCGTTCAGCTTTTCCAGCTTGAACTCCACACCGCCCAGCAGGGGAGTGGTTGTACCGTCTATGCCCATTTTGGTAAGGTTCAGGGCAAATTTCGGGTTGGTGCGCTGGTTGGTCAGGGTGATTTTGCCATCGGTAAGGTCGGTCTGCGATGCGGTGTAGGTGTATGTGCCAAGCGTAACCGTACCTTTTGCCGTAAATGTGCCTTTTTCGGTTGCACACTCCGCCACGCGGTACTCATATTTGGTGCCGCTGCTGACATCCGTCTTGTCCAGACGTTCAAACTTGTGTGTCCACTTCCCGGTCATATAGTTGTATTGCAGCTTGACAGCGCTCGTTGCATCTACCCACTTGCCGCTTGTGTCATTCACATGGCGGCGCTCCAGCTTGACCCAAATATCCGGCAGTTTATCGGTCAGCGGTTTGTCCTTTGCATCCTTCCACTGCTTTTCCACCTCAATATCCATCAATTGGTGTGCCGTGTTGGTAAAGGTGGCGGTGACGGGTGTCGTATCGCTGGTAACCGTGCCGCGCACACCGTTGTCCACGTCGTACTTTGCGTCAGTGGCTGTACAGGTTACGCTTTTCAGGCTGCTGTCAGCGGCGGGCGTTTCAACTACCCGGAAGCGTGTGCCAATGGGGATGCCGGTAATTGTCCAGCTATCGCCAACGGAAAGGTCTTTTGTCATTTTTTTGCCGTCCGCGCCGCCCAAGCCGATACCGCCAACGTTGCTGAAGGTGACGGTAAATTCGTAGCTTTTGCCTGTCAGCGGTGTTTCGCCGGTCGGCTGTTCCTTTTTAATTACCAGCGTACCGACCTTGACGGTGTTAATGAACTTGACCTTCAATTCGGGAAATTCTTCTTCCGGCGCGGCGTAACTGCGGAACACCAGCGTATTTGCGTCTGGCTTGCTGCCGTTGTAGTTGCTGCCTGTTGATGGTGTGTCCGCCGTTTCGGTTCTGCCGTCCTCCGGCTTTGTGCCGCCGCCTTGCAGCGGGGTGGTGGTTGTGCCGCTTACAGACGGACTTGTCCCCGCTGCGTTGACCAACGTCCCGTTCTCGTACACTTCCCAGCGGGTGTCGTACAAGGCGGTGTTTTCCGCCTCTTGCAGCGAGATATAACTGCCACGGCGGAACTGGTCCGTAAAGGTCACGGTTTCGCCGTCTTGCAAATCAAACGTGCCATCGGTGTCCACCGCCTGCGTGCCGCTGCTCGCTACGCTGGACGTAAATATCGCGCCGCTGGCGGGCATCAAGGTTTTGTTATTCACCGAGCCATAGTCCGGGATATCCGCTTGCTCTACCGAGAAGCCCACCGTTTTGTTTGCCACGGGCTTGGCGGTAAAAACAAAATTGCGGAAGTAAACCGTGCGCTCGTAGTCATCGCCAATGAGGATTTTTGAGAGTTTGCTCAGGTCAAAGTCCGTGTCCTTTGGCATTTTGTTCAGCTGCAGCTTGACCGTGACCCACTTGTCGTTTTGCATCACAACGCTGCCGCTGAGCATGGTGTTCAGATAGGACTTTTGACTGTTGGCATCGCAGCCCATCTTCTTGCCGTTGTTGTCCACCAAGGTCAGATACAGGTAGTTGGTGGACAGAACGCCGTCACCCGGGTTGCCCACGGCGTAAACGTCAAAGGACAGATAGTCGCGGTTTTCGATGTTGAGCGGATTTGTCAGCGTCATAGTGCCGTAGCGCAGGTTGCGGTGTGCGCTGCCTTTATCATACCCTTGGGCGTACCATTTTACGGTTTGACCAGTGTATGTTCCGCTTGTGTCGGGCGGATTATCGTCTTTTTTCATGGTTGTTTTGTCAGTATCGCTGCTGCTGGCGGTGAAATTGCTGCCGACTTTCACGGGTTTGGGGGTGCTGTCATCAATTGTTTTCGGGCCGTAATGCGTAGCCAAGTTTTGCAGGGTAAAGGTAAAGAGCTTTTGATTTTGGAATAAAGGCTTGAACGCGGTGTTTACCTTGCTGAGATCGACCTGCTTTTCAACCTGCAATTTGTTATTGTCGGGGAAGTTGAACGCCACCGCCATGTTGGACTCCCACATACCGCGCTCCATATAGAACATGGTCAGGGTGTGGGTGGTGCGGTCTTTGTCTAATTGGATGGCTTTGCCTATCGTCTTGGTGAACGTGACAGGGGTCTGGTTGAAGCAGACGGTTTTGGTGGTATCAGTCTGGTAGACCATGGTGTCGCTTGTGTCGGTGTTCTTGTTGGAACTGACGTAGGGGGTTACGGTGCTGCCCGCGCCAAATTCCAGCAGACCGGACGCTTTGCCGTGCGCACCGCCGACATCCAGAACCAACTTGCCGTCAATGTAGACCCACACGTCATCGTCACCGGAGAAGAAGAACTTGATGGGGACCTTGATGTCGTTGCCGTCGTTGTCTTTTCCTACAACAACATTGCCGTCCTCGGTAAGCGTAAAGTCAAATTGCAGCTTGGCACCAAAGCCGTAGTTGTATTGGGACGCCCCGACTGTGGAAACTGTTTCGTTAAACGGGAAAAAGCCGTGGGTGCCATCTTGGCCGCCTGTTGCATCAATGTTTTTTGAGTTGTCGTCCGTGATGGGTTTGCCGTCACTATCTTTGCCGGGGGATTCCAGATAATACTTGCCGTTGGTTTGGTCCTGCTTCAGATACAGCGAGGCTTTGCTGCTGTCATAGTACCAATATTGGGCGTATTTTTCGGGGTCGTTTTCGTTGGTACTGCTCTTAAAAACGGCGTCCTTTGTAAACGGGAAGGAAACATCCTTATACACCTTGCCCAGCACGGTGTTAAAGCTGTTGTCGCCTTGCAGGAATGCTTCGTTAAAGTGCGGGTCAACCAGCGCTTTTGTTGTGTCGGAATTCACGGTTCTTAACAGCGGCAGACCGTTTGCCGTACTGTCAGAAGTCTTGCTTTCTACAAGACCTTGGAAGGTGCGGTCGTAGACGAAGGTGTTGCCGTTGTCATAGGATAGCGTTTTACCCTTATCGTCCAAAGCCGAGTTGTTTACCGCCATAAAGGTGTTGTATTTGTCGCTATCCACATCGTCCCAACCATACAGCTTCATACCACCGGCAACGTCAGCAAAGCGGATGCCCCACTTATCTAATGACGGTTGGAAATGCCCGGTGTAAAGCGGGTATTTGACATTGTCGTTTTTCGTGTAAGCACTGCTGAGGGCGCGGTCAAACTGCTCAAAAGTGACAAACCCGCGTTGGGAACCGCCAATGATCGGGGCGCTGTCGCGGTTCAAGCCGTTCAGCTCGTAGTCGGTGTAGTAATCGTACAGGGTGCTGGTGATATACTTTGTATCCTTTTGTTGGGTAAAAATGCCGCTGTTATCAATGTCCACAACGGTCATGTTTTTGCCGCTTTCGGCATCGTGGCGGGAGTTTTTCTCGCCCCAGTAGCCGTTGCGGAAAACGGTGCCTTGCGAGTAAGCCGAAGGGTCGCCATCGTCGGCAAAAAAGCAGGGATCTTGCAGGGTTTGGGGGATTTCCGCCGTGGTGTACACCTTGGTTTTGTTGTCATTTGCGGTGGCGGTGGTTGTGTCATTCACTGCGGAGAATTGCACCGCGGTGTAAGTGCCCTCAGGAATTGTGCAAGACCACAGCTTGCGGTCGGCGGCGGGGTCGGTGACTTCGTCCATTGTCACGGTTTTGACAGTGCTGCCGTCTGAACCCGTCAGGAAGCAGTACATGGGTTTGCCATCGTCCGGCATAGGACTTTGATGTATGTCGGGGTCGTTCGCATAACTGTACGAGGACAGCGTGGCATCAAAGTAAATGGTTTTGTTTGCCTTTAGCAAATCACTGCCCGCACTTTGCCAAGAGAATGTGGAATCTGTGCCGTAGACAAAGCAATTGGCGGTTGTTAAGTTGAACGGTGTTGCGCCACCGTAGTTGTCTTTGCTGAAATTATACAGGGCGCTTTCGCCGCCGTCCCAAGTGAACTTTACAAACTGCGACTTATTGTCTGGGATCAGGATTTTCTGCGCGTAAAACTTGCCCGCTTCCACCGTGCCGATTGGCAGGCTGGCGGTTTTTACTGTTTTGGTCTTATCATTTTCATCTTGTTTATAAAATACTGCGGTTACGTTGGTAAGTGGAGCGCCGCTTGCATTTTTGAAGTAAAGCGGCATATCCTTGTAATAGTACTCCACGCGCGTCCATTGGGAGGCGTTGTAAGATGAACCCCGATTGTAATTTTTGTCCGTAGTATTTTTGTCTGTTCGAACAAACTTTTTACCGGCAAGTTGGTCAATCGCTGTCCAGTGAGTGGTGGCTCCGGTTTCACGATCACCATTGCCAAAGGCAAAGATTTCTTCCTGCCAGTTGCCGCCTACCCAATACTGGAAAATAACCCGATAAAACCCGTTATCCGGATAATCTGCGGAATTCAGTGTGACGCTGAATACTCTATGTTTTTCCCCATTGCTATCGGTTGTTTCTCCGGCATCCACCATATCCTTGTTCAAGTCGGCGGTACCTGCGTCAGTAGAGGCTACCTTTTGTGCATAAAAACGGATGGTACAGTTTTGACCGTTATATGTTGTATCGTATCTGCCGTCATCCTCAAAATAAATGGTTGTCGTAGCCGGGATAAAGCCCGTCGATACACTCGTGTCCGCTATCGTATCAGGTGTGTTCGCGTCATCGTTGTCAGGCGAATCATCCGCAGGCATAGTATCTTCTTCGTTGGGGTTGTCCCCGTCAGCAAAAAGAACATCTTGCTCTGTGTTGGTTTTTGCCGCCGTGGTTTCCTCTGCGTTGATGGCATGGTTTGGCGCGGCAGCCGTATCGGAAGTGTCCGCAGGGGTTTTGTTCGTCAAGGCTGGGTCGGCAGGGGCGGTGTCCGTATCGGCGGCGGGAGTCTGATTTTCTGCCGCTTCCTGGGTTTTGCCGTCATTGTTCGGAACCGCTGCTGTATTATTTACCGTGTCTCCCGCTTCTGTTCCCGGCTCGTTCGCAGTGGGCGGGGTATCTCCTTCATCCGGAATCGTTTCCAAGTCGGATACAATAGGATCTTGCGCAGGTTCTACACCCTCGCTTGACGTGTTTGCGGCAGGAATGGTCGGAATCGTTTCCGAACCTGCGTCAAAAAATAAAGCCTCATCCTCAGCTGCATAAACCGGCAGAGCCATACCGACCAGCAGGCACAGGGCGACAAGCAGTGCCGCCGCACGGTGCAGGATAGAAAATGCTTTCGTCATTTGCTTCGACTCCTTTTCTATATATGTGTATATGTGTGTTCTCACGATATATCGGGGGAACGCGCGCCATTCGGCGCGATTTTATGCGCTGCGCACATCTGGCACGGAAACGGACTTTTTCCACAAGCTGAGCTGTATTTACAGTCTTTTTTGAGAATATAATCCGATGTGCAAACATTTGCGCTTACGTCGGGAAAAGTAAGACACGGTATGTTTGTTGTGTGCCTTTTTATAAAAAGCAGTATAATACTTTGGGATGAAAATTTCAATACGGCTACATTCAAGCAAGTGACTTTTGGCAGATTGCAAAATTTTGACTTGTCGAATTCGTCACAATGACAAGCGCTTTCGGCAGCTATTATACACACCGCCCAGCACTTGTTAGAGTTTTGCTGATGTTTTTACGCAACTGTTGCGCAAAAATCGCCACAAAAAAAGCGTAAACACAACACAAATTCAACGGGAATGTCCGTGAATTTGGTCGTGTGTGCTTGCGGTTTTATCCTTATCCGGAGCCCAAAAGGGCAGGGGTCAGCTTATGAGGCACACCAATGTTCAAGCTGAAGATGGAATCTTATATCTTCCCTGAGTATGCAGACTGTCAAAAAACTCTTGTAGGGGCGGGCATTGCTCGACCGTGCCCGTTTTCCCGTGAAAAAACTTACCCGGAAAAGGCGTTGCTGCGCCAAGTTGGCGGGCGACCAATGGTCGCCCCTAGATATTCAATAGGCCACAAATGTGATTTTTTGACACGCCGGAGTATGAGCAGGAGCTGACAAGCAAGTTGCGGTGGCCGCATAAAAAGGCGCACGGCAAACACACCCGGGCAAGGACTGCGCTTGCCGGGAACAGCATGTGAGCGGTGCCCCTTGCGCTATAGGACACCCGGCAAAAGGGCGCACCTCGCCACTGGTCGGAGCCTTTGGGGGCGGAAGGCTTTACCCGCCAATGGCATCCTCGACCACGTCCAGCAGGTGGCAGGGGTCGAGCTGGGCGGCGGTGCAGCGGCGTGCGAGGGCCTCGACGAAGGCGCGGTCCAACGATACGTCGGAGATAAACTGCACGACCTGCTGGCAGCCGCGGAGGTTCCGCGCGGCCAGAATGCCGTAGGTAGTGTAGGGCCCGAGCTCGGGCGCGGAGAGCTTTTGACAGACAACGCGATAGGTATACACGATTTTCACCCACTCCTGCTATGTTACATAACAAAATATATTGACAAAAAATGGTAACTAGAGTAAAATTATGGTAGTGTTAGTGTACTTATGGATGCCGCCCTTCACAATATAGCATATCCCGGTGTGCAAAGTACACAACCAGTGCCGGGAATTTTGGCGGCGCATTTTGCACCGCCGCTTTGCTGTTTTTCCGGCGGTGAATCGCGTTTTGAGGGGAGAGAAGATATTATGTCCGCATATCGATGCCGTGTGGCAGAAGCAATGACCGCTGCGAGGGAGGCAGCGGGTGTTTCACAGCGGGAACTGGCAGACCGCCTGGGCCGGGATAAGCGCACGATCCAGAAATGGGAAAAGGGCGAGATGAAGATCGCGCTTGAGGATTTTCTGGCCGTCTTTGATGCGCTAAAAGTGCAGGTGGAGCCGTACTCCAAATGGATTCGGCACCCAGAGCTTTTCCTCCATGGACTGTCGGACATCCTGCAATACTCCACCGATAAAAAGCGCAAGGCACTGGGGGATTTCTACCGCTGCCAGGCGTCGCCCATGGAGGTCGAGCAGGAATATTACTTTCTGTTTGCTGACCACGGCAGCGACTACCACGGTATGTACCAGCAGTGGATGGCCAACCTGCTGACACCGCTGCGGGATCGCCGCCGCATCTGTGCCCAGATTATTGAGAATTATAACGAGGCCCTTGCCACCGGGACCATCACCGACCCGGACGCGCCCCAGCCCAACATGGAGGTCCTGCAGGCCTGCTATGAGGCCATTGGCCAGAGCATCCAGAGCGGCGCCAACGGCTACACGATGCTGAGCCTTGATTTGAACCGCTGACAAAAGCATAAACCTGCCGCCCCCTGCGTACACTCTGCGCAGGGGGCTTTGTTATGGCTGCACTTGTACAAAGGATTCGGGCGCGGGCGGCATCGCTGCCGACATTCGACATACCGTTTCTGCTGATCTTGCTGCTGTTGTTGAGCTACGGGCTCATCATGCTGTTCTCCGCGGGGTACGCGGTGGCGCTCTACCGCCGCGGCGACGCCTACACCTACATCCGCCCGCAGCTGCTGTTTGCGGCGCTGGGCGTGCTGGCTATGTACGCGGCCAGCCTGGTGGACTACCACGTCTGGCACAGGCTGGCCTGGCCGATGCTGGGGATCTCGCTGCTTTTGCTTGTCATCGTGCTTTTCATGCCGGAGTACAACGGCTGCAAGCGGTGGATCGTGCTGCCGGGGCTGGGCACGCTGCAGCCCAGTGAAATCGCAAAATTCTCGATTGTGCTGGTGTTCTCGCATATCATCTCACTGAATCACGACAGGATGAAGTCGTTTTCCACAGGCGTTGTGCCGTTCGCGTTGATTCTGGGGGTCGTCACGGTGCTCATGCTGCTGGAGCCGCACCTGTCCGGCACGCTGCTGATCCTGTCCATCGGCGCGGTGCTGATGTTTGTGGGCGGCACGGGGCTGCACTGGTTCGGGCTGGCCGGGGGGCTGGGCGCGGCGGCCATTGCGGCGGCGGTCATTGCGCTGCCGGAGCTGGTGCCCTACGCCACGGACCGGCTCGCGTCGTGGCGCGACCCCTTTGCCGACCCGCTGGGCGAAGGTCACCAGACGATCCAGAGCCTCTACGCCATCGCGTCGGGCGGACTGGCCGGGCTGGGGCTGGGCAACAGCCGACAGAAATATCTGTACGTGCCGGAGCCGCAGAACGACTTTATTTTTTCGATTTTGTGTGAGGAGCTTGGTTTTATCGGGGCGGCGCTGGTCGTGGCGCTGTTTTTGCTGCTGCTCTTGCGCGGCATGTCGATTGCGGTGCGCGCACGGGATAAGTTCGGCGCACTGCTCGTCGTCGGGTTCGTCGTGCAGGTCACGCTGCAGGCGATTCTGAACATGGCCGTTGTGACGAACACGATCCCGAACACCGGCATCAGCCTGCCGTTTTTCTCGTCGGGCGGCACCAGCTTATTGATGCTGCTGGGGGAGATGGGCATCGTGCTGTCGGTGTCCAGGCAGACGGATATGGTGTAGGAAACATTCCCCTGGCCCCCTCTGCGAGGGAGGCAAGGACGTCCTAAGGCAATACCGCACAATTCCCGCCTAACGGCTTAAGCACCGCTCCGGCGGCTGCGGCACGGCATCTGCGTTGCCAAAATGCTCGATAAGACATCCAGTATTATCTGCGCTTTTGGCTTAGCAGCTGCCGCACCTCGCTCGCCGTATCGGCACTTAGAATTATGCGGTATTGCCCCAACATTTGTTCAACCTTTTTTCACACTCCCACCGTTGCAACGGCGGGAGTTTTGTTTTATAATTAAACTGTATTTTTGTGTGAAAGGGGTGCCGCATGGCAAAACCAAAAAACCAAAAACCACCCTTTGCCCTGCGGGCGCTGGCGGCATTCGCCGTGACGCTGGCGGCGCTTTTTGTGCTGCTGCTGGCGGCCTACGCCCTGCCCGGGGAGCCGGTGCGGGACCATGTCTACGACTCAGCGGTGAAAATCGCCGGTGAGGGGCTGTACCCGGAATATCTGAACTTCAAGTTGTTCCAGATGGACAACTACACCGACACGATCATGCTGACCGAGGCCGCGTCCGCCGACGAGGCCCCGCCGCTGACCGCCATGATGACGAATACGGCCTACAACGTCGATAACTTTGAGACGCTGGCCGACGACCTGCAATGGTACATAGTAAGGGACTGGGCCGCGGGCGCACAGCGCACCGACGCGCCCGCGCTTGTGCCGTTCTCCTACGCGCGGTACTGGCACGGCTACCTGATCTGGCTGCGCCCGCTGCTGCTGGTCACCGACATCACCGGCGTGCGCGTGGTGCAGTATCTGGTGCTGGCGGCGCTGTTTGCCGCGGTGGCGGTGCTGCTGCGCCGCCGCTGCGGGCTGCGGGCCGCGGTGTGGTTCGCGGTCAGCCAGCTGCTGGTCACGGCGTTCTGGGTACCGCATCAGGTACAGTTTTTCACCTGCTTTGCCGTTGCCTACGCGGGCTGCGTCTGGGTGCTGGCCAAGCCCCGCCGCAGCGATGATGTCTGCCTGGCACTGCTGGTTCTTGGCGTTGTGACGTCGTTCTGCGACTTGCTCGTCACGCCGGTCCTGACCCTTGGCCTGCCGCTTGTCTGCTGGCTGCTTGAGCCGCAGCAGCGTCTGCGGGCCGGCACAAGGCAGTGCGGCATCGTTGTGGGCGGCAGCCTGACGTGGGGCGTCGGCTACCTGCTCTGCTGGGCATCCAAATGGGTGCTGGCCGGGCTTGTCACCGGGCAGAACGTTATCGCCGACGCGCTGCATCAGGTGGGCGTGCGCACTGCCGCCGACAGCTGGCACGGCATGGAATTGACCTGGGGTAATATTTTACATTTTGTATATACGACACTGGCGGGCAAACACCTGTTCTGGCCGCTGGTTCTGGCTGTCGTTCTGCTTCTGGCGCTGTTTGCAGCCAGCATCCGGGACAGGCAGCAGCTCGCACGCGCACTGCCGCTGGGGCTCTGCGCGCTGATGACCCCGGCGTGGTTCATCGTGCTGCGCACCCACAGCATTCAGCACGGCTGGTTCACCTGGCGCGCACTGGGACTGACCGTCTTTGCAGGGCTGGCGTTTTTGTATTATTGTTGTGATGTGCGGCAAATCGCCAAACGCTTAAAACGCACGTAATATATCAGCCTGTCGAAAAAGGTGTGCTCACCCCTTGGCCCCCTCGCAGAGGGAGGTTTTTCGACACGCTGAATATATGTAGGGGCGGCCATTGCCCCCCACACAATAGGATTATAGGTAAGGCAACAACAGGGGAAAGTAAAAATATGAACGAACTGAAAACGAAAACCGAAAAAACAACCGATGGAGCGCTAAAAAGGAACCCGTGGCGGCGCCTGCCCAAGGGTGGCAAAATCGCGGTCATTGTTGTCGGCATTCTGGCCGTGCTGGCTGTGCTGGCGGCCCTTTACGTCAACGGCAAGCTCGACCTGCTGCGCTATGATGACGGCAGCGTCAGCGAGATGGGTGAGATCGGCGCGGACGAGGACCAGGACCTGGACGGAACCGGCCTGACCCACACCGAAAGCGAGATGACAATGCCCGAGGGCAGCCCGTTCTCTGACGACAACGTGCTGAACATCCTGCTCATCGGCACCGACGAGCGCACCGAGGCCGTCAACGACGCCGATGCCTTCACCCACCTGAACCAGCTCGACGGCACGGAGGACACCACCGAGTTCAGCGACGACGCGCGCTCCGACAGCATGATCCTGGTCTCGCTCGACATCAAGGATCACGTCATCCGGCTGGTCTCCATCGAGCGCGGCACCGGCGTGCCGATTCTGCTGGACGGCTATGAGGGCCAGTACGACTGGATCACCCACACTTTCCGCTACGGCGGCGCAAAGCTGACAATGAAAACCATCGAGGACTGCTTCAACGTGCAGGTAGACCACTACGTCCGCGTCAACTTTAACTCCTTCGTCCAGATCGTGGACGCCGTCGGCGGTGTAGACCTTGATATTACCGAGATGGAGGCCAAGGCCCTGAACTGGGAGGTCCCCTCCAACTCGATGCTGATCGTCAACCACGTTGACCCGGGCCCGAACCACTTTGACGGCTACACGGCGCTGCAATACGCCCGTCTGCGCAAGATCGACAACGACTGGAAGCGCGTCGAACGCCAGCGCACCGTCATTAAGGCCGTGCTGGATCAGGTGCAGAACGCCAGCGTCATGGAGCTGGACAACCTGCTCAATACCATTCTGCCGCTGATCCAGACGAACTTTACCAAGTCCGAGATCGCCGCGCTGCTCGTACAGCTGCCGGGCTTTTTGGGCTGCGATGTGCAGCAGATGTCCATGCCGCTGCAGGGCACCTACGGCATCCGCACGGGCATGGATGACCGCCTGATGTACGACCCCGACTGGGTCGTGAATATTAAGGCATTGCAGGACTTTTTGTACGATGATAAGACCGCCGAAGAGGTCATTGCCGCCACGCCGGAGACCGCCGCCGCCGAGGCCGCGGGCGAGCTGGTCATTGCGACCCGCGAGAGCGCCGACGTGACCAACCCCGTGGAGGAGTACAATAATAAGTATCTGCACCGCATTGATATGACTTATGCGCTCGATGCGTCGGACTTCGGCAGCGACGAGTACCGCGTCTTTGTGGCCGACACCGACAACCTGCGCGGCAATGAGCTGCGCGGTGCGCTGATCGACAAGCTGTACAGCGCGGGCGTGCGGGTCGTGGCCGTGCAGGACGGCGCCGCCGCGGGCGTGCTGCTGGACAACTATCTGCAGACCGGCAATACCGGGAGCCTGGACAGCTACCTGTCCGTGCTGCCCGCCGACCGGCGCGACAGCGCCCGCACCCTGTGGGAGCATGTCCGCACGCGCTACCCCGGTGTTTTCCACGCCGCGGGTCTGGGGGCAGATGCCCGCAGTGCGACAGTGGGCAAAGCGCTGACCGTGCTGGCCAATGCGAGCTACAACACGCCCGAGACAGAGATCGCCGAGGCTGTGCAGGTCATGCGCAGCGGCACGACCAGCAATGCCGTCTACTGGTTCAAGACGGCGATGGCCAAATATCCGCGCCAGATGGAGCGGTTCTTCGGCAGCAGTTACGCCGCCGTGTCCCGCCTGTACTACGCCATGCAGGGCACGCTGAACGTCGCGGACGACAGTGAGCTGCCGACCTACGACGCGAAGCAGCTGCTGAAAACCTATAAGAAGGACGGCATCCTGATCTTTACCGACGAGGCCAGCGCCCTGATGACCGAGGGCAGCATGGCGTCCGAGCTGCAGGCGCAGCTGGATAAGCAGAAATACGGCGAGGACGAGGACCCGCAGCGCGTCTGCGCCATTGGCGCAGTCTACGGCACCTGGAGCAACGCCGGCAGCTTCACGCCCGACGATACCGAGACCGCCTGGGACGCTGACAGCCTGACCGAGTACCTGGGCAGCGACGCCCTGCGCGGAAAAGATATGCTGCTGGCGCTGGACGGCGAGGACAGCCCCTACCTGACGGAGAACTGCCTGCTGAAGGACACCGACACCCCCGTGGCCGAACAGGTGCAAAAACTGTTTGTGCTGGATAAAAACAACATGGCGTCGCCGGAATCCGCAGAATCTGAATAAAATTTGAAATTGGGTGTTGACAATCACGCCCGTGTGTGGTATAAATGCTTTAAACCAATGAAGCGAAAGTAAAGCACACAGCGCAGTTACAGAGAGTCCCCGATGCTGGGAAGGGGATACAGAGCGGGTCTGCATAATGGTTCGCGGAGGGCACGGGGAAACGGGGATGGCCCGCAGTATCCGTTGACGGGCAGCTCCCGTTACAGAGCAGGGGAATGTTGGTTCCCTACAGAGTGGCCGTGATTGTATAATAAGCACGGCAAGCAAGGTGGCACCACAGATTTGTTTTATCTGCCCTTGCACAGGAGAAGTTCTGTGCAAGGGCAGTTTTGTTTTTGACAATGAGGGAGAGGGAACATGAACCTGATGAAAGAACGATGGCAAGCCTGAATTTGTAAATCTGGATGGCCCGGGAACGCGCCGGGCACTATAGGGGCAATGGCCGCCCCTACAGACCTGACATTCACTACAATTTACAAATTAAGGAGAATTTACCATGAAAAAGTTTGTTGCTGTTCTGTCCGCCGCCGCCATGATGACCAGCCTGGCCGCCTGCGGCTACACCGCCGATACCGCCAACACTGCCGCATCTTCCGCCGAGACCACCGCGTCCGCTGCCGAGAGCACCGCGGACACCGCCGCCGCTGACAGCTACAAGGTCGCCATTGTCCAGCAGCTCGACCACGCCAGCCTCGACGAGATCCGCGTGGCTATTGAGAAAGAGCTGGGCGCTAAGGCCGCCGAGAAGGGCATCACGATCGAGTACAAGGACTTCAACGGCCAGAACGACGCCACAACGCTGAATCAGATCGGTACACAGGTCGTCGCCGACGGCTATGACGCCATCATTCCCATCGCGACGCTGGCCGCCCAGTGCATGACCACCGCCGCCGAGTCCACCAAGACCCCGGTCATCTACGCGGCCATCTCCGACCCCGCCGCCGCAGACCTGACCGACATTGACTATGTCACCGGCACGTCCGACGCACTGAACACCCAGTCTATCATGGATATGATGTTCGCCGTTCAGCCCGACATCCAGACCGTCGGCCTGCTCTACTCCAACTCCGAGGCCAACTCCACGACCCCGATTGCAGAGGCCAAGGCGTATCTGGATGCCAAGGGCATTGCCTACGTCGAAAAGACCGGCAACACCAACGACGAGATCATGACCGCCGCGTCCAGCATGGTCGGCCAGGTCGATGCCGTCTTTACGCCGACGGACAACGTGGTCATGGCCGCTGCCGCCGCTGTCTCCGAGACGCTGACCAAGGGCGGCATCCCGTTCTACACCGGCGCGGACAGCTTCGTCACGGCAGGGGCGTTTGCAACCTGCGGCGTCAACTACACCGAGCTGGGCACCTACACCGCTGACATGGCGCTCGACATCCTTGAGACCGGCGTTGTCCCCGCGTACCACGTCATGGACGGCGGCATCATCACCGTCAACACCGAGACCGCCGCCGCCCTGGGCATCGACTACAGCGCCTTCAACGATCTGGCCGGCCAGGTCGTCGAGGTCACCACGGCGGAATAAAAAAATCCCGGCCCCCTCTGGGAGGGGGCTCCGCCCGCAGGCGGTGGGGGAGAGAGCCTGGCCATCACCCGAAATATTTCGGGCAGTGGCAAGGTTCTCTCCCCCTGTCCTGCGGACATCCCCCTCGCAGAGGGGGACAAGTTTAATCAGAGAGGAAGTCACCCTATGTTTACCGTTGCCACCGTGCTGAATGCACTGGAGCTGGGCTTTATCTACGCGCTGGTCGCTATGGCGCTGTTTTTGAGCTTCCGCGTGCTGAACATCGCCGATATGACCACCGACGGTGCGTTCACGCTGGGCTGCGCCGTGTCGGCCACCGCCGCCGTGGCGGGCCACCCGTTCCTGGGGCTGCCGCTGGCCATGCTGGCCGGTGCGGCGGCGGGCTTTATCACCGCGTTTTTGCAGACAAAGCTCGCTGTGCCGTCGATTCTGGCGGGCATCATCACCAACACGGGGCTGTACACGGTCAACCTTGCGGTCATGGGCTTCTCCTCCAACGTGCCCATGCTGAAAACCAAAACGGTCTTTACCGCTGCACAGGGCGTTTTTGGCGAGAGCGCACCTTGTAAGCTCATCGTGGCGGCGCTTGTCACCGTTGTGGTCTGCGCGCTGCTCATCGCGTTCCTCGGCACCCGGTTGGGCCTGTCCATCCGCGCTACCGGCGATAACCCGGACATGGTCCGTGCGTCGTCCATCAACACCGCCTTCACCATCACGGTGGGCCTCTGCATCGCCAACGCCATGACCGCGCTGTCCGGCGCGGTGCTGGCCCAGTACCAGCGCTCGGCGGACATCAACCTCGGCACCGGCATGGTCGTCATCGGCCTGGCCTCGCTCATCATCGGCGAGACGCTCTTTGGCCGCGGCGGCATGTGGGTCAAGGCTGTGGCCGCCGTCGCGGGCAGCGTCATCTACCGCTTTATTATTGCGCTGGCTCTGCGTGCCAACGTCCCGTCGGAGTGCCTGAAGCTGATCTCCGCCGTCATCGTCGCACTGGCCATTGCAGCCCCGGCCCTCAAGGCCAAGGCAGATTTCCGCCGCCGCCGCGCCAACGCCCAGAAGGGAGGCACCCGCCATGCTTGATCTGAAAAACATCAGCAAAACGTTCAATCCAGGCACTGTCAATGAGAAGGTCGCCCTCGAAAACGTGAACCTGCATCTGGACGACGGCGACTTTGCGACGATTGTCGGCTCCAACGGCGCGGGCAAGTCCACGCTGTTCAACGCCATTGCGGGCGAGTTCATCGCCGACACCGGCACGATCACGCTGGACGGCAGGGACATCACCTTCCTGCCGGACTTCAAGCGCTCCAAGGCGATTGGCCGTATGTTTCAGGACCCGCTGCGCGGCACGGCCCCGCACATGACGATTGAGGAAAATCTGGCGCTGGCCTTTCTGCGCGCGTCGGGGCACACCTCGGCGTTCTCCCGCATCAACAAAAAGGACCGGGAGCTGTTTGCCGAAAAGCTCTCCGCGCTGGGTCTGGGGCTAGAGGACCGCATGAAGCAGCCCGTGGGTCTGCTGTCCGGTGGCCAGCGCCAGGCGCTGACCCTGCTGATGGCAACCCTCGTCACGCCGAAGCTGCTGCTGCTTGACGAGCACACGGCGGCGCTGGACCCCGGCACGGCGGACAAGGTGCTGGAGCTGACAAAAAAAATCGTGGCCGAAAACCACCTGACCTGCCTGATGATCACCCACAATATGCACGACGCGCTGACCCTGGGCAACCGCACGCTGATGATGGACCACGGTCATATTGTGCTGGACATCAGCGGCGAGGAGCGCGCCCACACCACCGTGGACGGCCTGCTGGACCGCTTCGCAGAGAACGTCGGCCACGCGCTGGACAATGACCGGATCTTGCTGAGCAAAGAGAAGTAAAAAAGAACCGCCCCGCACGAAAAAACGTGCAGGGCGGCTTTTTGTAGGGAAAGGCTTCCCCCTCGGGGCTGCGCCCGCAGGCGCGTGTCGGAGCGCAACCGCCGAAGGCGGCTCTTGGC
>ERZ834382.1091-NODE-1091-length-25789-cov-3.054947_pt1 | contig 25789 bp, 18 predicted proteins | sample MGYA00519692_ERZ834382 | MGnify/ENA primary metagenome ERZ834382 (study PRJEB31850, sample SAMEA3708751) | human gut metagenome | biome: human gut; feature: human-associated habitat; material: faeces | place: China | collected 2014 ...
CTTCCTCGAGGGCGCACGGTCGTAGTCGATTCGCTATTTGCTTGAATGTATAACCGGTTGGAATTCCCATTCCAACCGGTTTTTTGTTTGCCGAGAGACCGGGCGGCCCGGTCCCATTCGCATGAAAACGGGCGGCCCGGATGTTTGTCCGAACCGCCCGTCTGGCGCGCTATGTCGAGGCCTCTAGCCTGTAACGTAATACCAGACCACGTTGTCGCCGTTGGAGAGAACGTAGTTGCTGCAGGCCGTCATGGGCGTTGTGCCGTTGACGGAGTACATCCAGCCGCTCGTACCGCCGTACTGTTTCTCCGCCAAACCACCAATCGCGGAGACATACGTGCCGTACGACGAGCCATGTGCGTTGACAGAAAGGCCCAGCGCGCACAGGGCATCGTAGACGGTAGCGCCTTCGTTAAAGGTAAAGGTGCCACCAGAAGACACAGGATTGCCCACAGCGCTCGATGTGACCGAAACCGTCACTGTTATGTAGCTGGACTCCTGCGAGCCGCTCTGGCCGCCCGAGGAGGCGTTTCCACCATTAGAGGATGAGGCTCCATCAGACGACTGGCCACCGCCCGAAGAAGCACCGCCAGACGCATTGGAAGTATCACCGGCTCCCGTATTTTGGGCAGCGGATTTATCGCCAGACTTCTTGCCGTCCTGGTCCTCGGACTTCTTGTTATCCGAGTTCTTGTCCGATTCCTTGTTTGAAGACTCGGAATCGTCCTTGGACTTGGACTCATCAGAATGCTTGGACTCATCTTTTGCGTCATTCGATGACTTGGAATCCTTGGAACTGGCCTCGCCCGAAGCGGCAGACGAGCCAGACGCCTTGGTGTCCTTGGTGACGACGCTCTCCCCCGTCACGGCCTGAATGATCCAGTCGATAGACCAGGCACCGCTTGCGGAAGGATGGACGAAACCCAGCGAGACGACGATCAGAATGGTGCACGCGGCAGTCAGAACGCCGAGGAGCGCCTTGCGGCGAGGGGCGGACGCCGCCGAAGCGGCGCCCTTTTGCTTTGCATCGTCAAGCTGGATAAACGAGGAATCTGGTTGCTTGGGGTCAGCGTCCTTGGATTTATTGGACACAGCCCTCACCTACCGACGTTTGGTGAACACGAACACGCCGACGATGGCGAGACCGATGACGCCGGCGGCGATGCCAACGATGGCGAGCGGGTTGGTGCCAGTCTCCTGCTCGGAAGCACTAGAGGACTTCTTAGCAGTGGTCGTGGAAGCAGCACCCGTATCGGACTTGGAATCGGACTTCTTGTCGGACTTGCTGTCCTTCTTGTCAGACTTCTTCTCGTCCTTCTTATCGGACTTATCGGAGTCCTTCTTGTCGGACTTGTTGTCCTTGGTCTCGGTCTTGGTCGACACCGTCGTCTTGGTCACCGGCTTCTGACCCGGGGCGATAGCGCCGCCGGCCTGCTGGCCCTTCGTGCCGGAGCCGGAACCCGTGCCAGTGCCAGTGCCAGTGCCAGCGCCAGCGCCGGAACCGTTGCCAGCGCCACCGTTGCCACCATTAGTGCCAGAACCGCCATTGCCGCCAGGGTTAACGGCATTCTTGGTCCACTTGGCATACAGCGTCAGATCGGCCGTCACCGGCGTACTGAAGTCATACGCCTGCGTGCAAGCCTCATCGGTGAACCAACCGCCGAAAGTGTAGCCATCGCGCGTCGGATCGGCCGGCTTGACCAGCTTGCCGTCGGCCGTAGCCACAAACTTAGTGTCGCAAGCAGACCCGCCGTTGGAATTAAAGGCAACCGTCCAAGACTCAACAGCCCCGAGCTTGAACAGCATGCCCGAATCATTGATGTAGTAGAGGTTGCCAGAAGCATCGGCAATGACCGGAGAGTCACAGTATTGGTAATGGCCGGCCGCATCATAAATCTGCGTCGCCTCTGCGTCGCCGAGCGTATAGCGATACACGCCACCACCAGCAGAGTAGTTGACGTAATCCTTGCTATCCGCGCTGTTCACGGTGAAGTACACGTAGGTCTTGCCGCCCTGAACACTCACCAGCGGAGTAGCAGCAATACCGTTGAGGCCAGCCGGCAGCGCCTTGCCGTCGGCAGCAGCGACCATCGTGGTCTTACCCGTCTTCAGGTTATAGAGAACCAGAGCAGAGCCCTTAGCCGTCTGTCCGCCGACAATCAGATTGTCACCAGACACCGCAGGGGCGCTCAGATTATTCGTAAGGCCCAGATCAACCGTCTTCTGTTCACTCAGCACGCCCTTTGCCGAAAGCGAAATCACATGGAGCATTCCGTCGTGCGTCATCTGATAGAAGGTCGAACCATTGGACGGATCGGCAATGCAATCGGCATTTGCGACAGCGCCGAGCTTCATGGTCGAAACGACATCGCCCGTCGTCTTATCAATGCACTTAAGCGTGCCCGCGCTCGTAGGAACAATGGTGTACTTATCCGTCAGCGCAGCACCAGTCCAATAATAGCCCTCGGAAGGGTCAATGTTCTGCCAAGAGACTTCGCCCGTGGCAATCTTGATACGCTTCAGGGAGCCGTTGCCGTAGGTCGCGTTGTAGTTCTCGTCATACGAAATATCGACCGTACCAACATAGATGTACTCGCCGTCCGAAACGACGGTGCAGGAGCTCTGCGTCAAGTTCGTCAAACCGGGCGTCAGCCACTTGCAGATCAGCTTGTCTGCAGTAATCGCCTGGACCGCACCGCCGTTGAGCGGAACGATGATAAGGCCATTGGTATAGATCGGACGAGAGGTATAGCTCACCTTGGAGGCAAGCGGCGCAGAGGCAACCTTTTTGCCCGTGGACGAATCGATCTTAATGAGCTCGTTCTCGGTCGCGATGTACACAAAACCGTTAGCAATGACAGGCTCGCTGCAGTTGGCATACTGCTGACCAGACTCGGCCTTCCAATCGAAGGCCCACTTAAGACCGGCGGCCTGCGCAGGCGTCTTGGCGTCCGTAACGGACGTACCGTTGCCGCTGTTACCGTAGCCAGCCCACTCGGCATCCCAATCAGGAGTCGTCGCACTCGGGTCCACGACAATCTTGTCGGGATCGGGCATGGGCGAATCGTCGGTGGTATAGGCAAGCGTAACCTTATCGCCGCTCTTGAGCGTAATCTGGTTGGCGCAGAGTAAGGAGGGCTCTCCATTGATATACAGATGCCAAGATTTATTGGTCGCAGCATCCCAGGCATACGGCTTGTGATCGAACGGCGAGTTGATGGAATTGAGGAACCAGTACTCACCACTCTGGGAGCCGTTGTACGTAACGCCCTTGGCCTTCAGAACCGTCTCAATAAGGTTCTGAGCCGTAGAGCCTTCGGGCAGAGAAACGTTGCTTGCCGAGCCCCAGCGAGTATTGTTGCCATTGACATCGGGGCCGATAACATCGACAGACCCAAGAACCTGGCCAGGAAGGGCATCGCTGTCGCCAGCATACATAAAGGTGACGGCGTCGCCCTCTTGGAGCTCGTAGTTGCCGGCACCGACCGTGGCGGACTTGCCATTTACATAGAATTGCCAATAACTGCGGGTCGCAGGATCATACTTATAGGTCTTACCGTCAAGCGGCGATTTAATGCCGCTGAGGTACCAGCCCCAAGACTCTTCACTAGCAACGAGATCAAGACCAGTCTGCTCCAGCAGATCCTTGGCAGTAGAGCCCGCCTTGAGACTCATCTGACCCGTCGAAGCCCAAACCTGCTGCTTGCCGTCCTTGTCCTTACCGAGGACCTGAACGGAAGCATGGACAGAATCGGAGGGCAACTGGTCGCCCCAGCCACCGTAGAACCACGTAACGGTATCGCCAGCATGAATGGTGACATTGTCTGCCGTGCAGTCGCTCGACTTGCCGTTGATGAACAGCTGCCAACAGGTCGAATAATCGAGCGGCTTACCCAGCTCAACGCCGTTGTACTTAAGGCTCAGAATAAAGGGGCCCGCAACAACGGCATCGATGTCATTCGCCTCGAGCGCGACCTTTGTAAGGTCAAGTGCGTTCGAGCCGGACGTCACCACATACTGCGCGTTATCGACCCAAGTCTGAGTCTTGCCCTGGGCATCGCGACCAATGACGGTCACATTTGCGGCAACCTGGTCCTTAACGACAGGGGACGAGCTACCAGCCGTATAGGCAAACTCAATCTTCTGCCCCTGGGTGAGCTTGACGCTGCTCGCACCAACCGAGGAAGACGCGCCGTCGACAAACAGCTGCCAGAAGGCATAAGTCGCCGGATCGAAGGCAAGCGTGCGACCATCGCTCGGGGATGTGATGCTTTCGAGGTAGAAACCGTATGCCGTGTTCGGTTCGTACTTCGCCTTGAAGCCCGTCTTCTCCTGCAGCTTAATGAAGGCATCCGCAGCCGTCGCGCCCTCGTCGAGCTTGAGCTGCGTAGGCGCCACCCAGGTCTGAGCCTTGCCGTCGGCATCGGTGCCGATAATCGAGAACGAGACCTCGACTTGCTTCTTGGCGACATCGCCAGTTTCTGTCGGGTTCTCCGTCTGAACGGCAGCCGCGGCGGCAGATCCTGCTTGGCCAGCGGATGCCGTCGAAGACTGCTCGCTCGTGGCAGGGCTCTCCCCCGTCGCCGAGCCTTCGTCGCCAGTTGCCGCCTCTGTTATGGCTGCACTAGCTGCAGGCGCGCTCCCGGAATCCGAAACCTCGGCCTTGCCCTGGTCGGCAGCACCGTCCGCGGCCCCCGTGCCCTCACTCGGCGTCGCAGCCTGAGCCGCAGCCTCGGCAATGCCCTCGGCGCCCTCGGCCCACAGCTGAGCCGGCGTGGTGCCAAAGGCCATCGCGAAGGCCAGGAATGCCACCAGGCCGCGCTTGGCTACACCACGTGCAATCGCACCACGGCGATGCAACGAGGCGCGCTCACGCTCGTCCTCAAACATATCCATTTGTCCCCCATTGTCTGTACTTGGAGCGTTGCCTTGAGACTGCCCCACGTCATCGCGCATGTTGCGCTCGAGTTCCCCCATCGGGGTCCCCCTTCCCTCCAGAACCCTATGCATACCGGCGGCACACGCCGCAGCCGCATGCAAGATGGGAGGCGATCCGACTTAACCTTAACGACTCGGGCACGTCGTCCGATCTGCGACGCGAACATCCCGAGCCAAGAGGAATTACGGTTACTGGTACAGCCGGGGACTTGCACCCCGATTCTCCCAAACGCGCAGGAAAACCGCGCATTCGTGCGTCTCCGCACCACCATCTAGGCCATCGATTATTACCGTCAAAATGGTATCACGCAAAAGGGCCTCGCACGCAGGCGAAGCCCAAGGTAAAAGCTATTGTTTGCGATAGGAAAATGCGGTGACGGCCGCAGCCTCTAGTGCTTGCCGCCGTGGCTGTTGAGCCAGATATTGCGGCCCAGCATAAGCGCCAGCACCAGCGCGCTCACGTAGCCCATAAAGCCAATGACCGGGATACCAAACACAACCGGCTCGATGCGTGCGTAGTACACCACCGACGAACCGATAAACAGACCGGCGATAACGATAGCCATCGACATGCGGTCGATAATTCCGCCCAGCTGTCGCAGCGCCTTATCGCTGCTCATGATCTGCGTGTTCACCTTAAGCTGGCCGCGCGTGAGCATACGCGAAGCCAAGCCCAAATACTCGGCCGCCTCGAGCGAGCCTTTTGCCGCGCGATAGCTGCTCGCGGCCAGATCGCGTCCCATATCACGCACGCGCGCATAGGTGCTTTTCTCGTTTTTAATGTGGGTTTGGATGATCTGGATCATGTTGACGTTGGGCATGTACTCGGTCAGCAAACCCTCGAGCGTCACCATGCCGCGCGCGAACATCGTCACCACGCTCGGCAGCTCAACGTCGTTTTTGCGCGCCAGATTTAACAGCGAGGTCAAAAACTCGCCGATATCCAGGTCCTTAAGATCGAGCCCCGCAAAGTCAGCCACGATAAAGTCCAAATCGGACAAAAAGGCCGAATGATCGAGCTCAGCCGAGTCGCCACGCGTCACGGCGAAGCGCATGAGCGAATCCTTGAGCTTGGGCACGTCACCCTCGGCCACGGCGAAAATCATGTCCTTGACGATACCGCGATCGTGACTCGACATGCGTCCGACCATGCCCAAGTCGATAAAGTAAACGATGCCGTCCTTGAGAATAATGTTTCCCGCATGCGGGTCGGCATGGAAAAAGCCGTCATCGAGCACCTGCGTCGAGTAATCCTCGACGATTGCGGCACCGATCTTTTCCAAGTCATAGCCCTCGGCCACCAAGCGTTCAGGATCGGCGATCGAAATGCCGTCGACGTAGTCCATAACCACCACGTGCTCGGTGCACAGGTCCAGATAGGATTTAGGACACGTCACGCCATGAACGCTCTTATGGAACTCGTAGAAGTCGTTGAGGTTTTTGGCCTCGGCCAAAAAGTTGGTCTCCTCGCGAAACGAGGTCCACAACTCCTCGACTACGCCGTGCAGGTCAACGAATTGATCGGTGTTGACGAACTTGGAAACGATACGCACCACCGAGCGGATGATATCGATGTCCTGTGCCATAACCTGCTGCGCACCGGGGCGCTGCACCTTGACGGCCACGTCCTCGCCCGTCACCAGACGAGCGCGGTGCACCTGCGCGAGCGATGCGCTACCAAGCGGATTGGGGTCGATCGCATCGAACATCTCCCCCAGGCGCAGGCCGTATTCTTCTTCCAGACAGCTGAGTACGACCTCGTACGGCACCGGCTCCACGTCGGAGCGCAGACGACGCAGCTCGTCGCAAAAGCGCTGCGGCAGAATCTCGGACCGGTTGGCCAAAATCTGCCCCATCTTGACGAACATGGGGCCGAGTTCCTCGAGCAGGCGGCGCAAACGAACCGGCGTGAGGTTATCCCACACGCGGTACTTTTTGACCAGGCGAACAATCTGCCCGATGCGTTCGCGACGACCCGCCGGCGTGAGCTGGTATTCCTCGTCCGGCGCCATCGCGTCGGGCTCCTCGGGGACCATATCGACAGCGCGCGGCTTCTTGCGAGCGCCCGAGACGACGGCATCGACCTCATCGACAACCGCCGCCTCGTCACCCAGAGGATCTAGATTGTTGTAATCGGTGGTGGAATCTGCCATCTGCGCTGCTACTCGGCCTCTTCGGTATCCTTCGCATCGTCGGGCTCAACGGACTCGACGGGCACCGAGGTCACGTTGTCCTCGACCGAATCGACGATGTCGCGCACATGGGCCAGGAAGGCCGTGCGCTCGGGGGCGGTCATAACGCGGACACGGGCAAGGATGAGCTCGTCGAGCACGCGCTGGGCCGCGGTCTCGCCCTGCATGCCCAAGCGCTCGGTCAGATCGGAGATGGTGCCACCGGCCTGCTCGAACATGTCGGACACACTGCGGGCGATATCGGGGGTGGCGGTGTCCTTGCGGACCTGTTCGCCCTTGGTATTAAGGTCGTCGAGGACCTTCTTGCCGCCTTCGACGGCAACGGCGGCAGCGCCAAAGCCAACGTTGATGGCGCCGTTAACAAGCTGATCGAGTTTCATAACCATGGTTGTCTCCAATCATAAACAACTGCATTGGCGTTCTTGTACCCAAGATCGAGTGAAAGCGACAAAGCGTTTTAGCGCTATTCGATCGACGGGAAATCCCTACCTCACGTTGTCGTTCATCGCGAAAGAGTTCTTCATGGCGCAGCTCGTGGTGTAGAGCACCTTGCCCAGTAGAGCATCGGTTTCCACGCGAACACGCTCGGCAAAGGCCTCGTTGGCGCGTGCAAGTTCGGCAGGCACTTCGGCCTCGGGCAGAACGGCTACGGCAGCGTCGACGTCATGGATCTGCTTGTGGCCCATGCCACCGACCTTCTCCTGATAATCCTCCACAGCGCGACCGCACTCATGGAAGCGGACGTCAGCCAGCGCGCCGATCAGGCGGTTGGCCCAGTAGAAGTTTTCGGACGTCACGCGAGCCTGCGTGTCGGCATAGTACACGGGCATGGTCTCGACGTTGGCGTACAGCGGAACCAGCGCGTTAAACGAGTTGGAGCCAAACGCCATCCACTGCACGGCGCGATAGGCCGGCTGCGCATAGGGACGCAGCTGCAACACGGCGAGCTGGCTGTTGCGGTTGATGCCGATGGGGCGATAGGCGCCGCGCGTGGCGGGCGTGCCCTTGCTGCCATAGCAGTCGTACTCCGTGCCCTGGTAGTGGCTCGAGAGCACGTACTTGATGTCCTCGATGGTCACCTTGCGCTCGGGCACGCGGCTCCAGGGGATATCGTCGCTCTCGGGCGTGTAGTCGGCGTCGGGGCCATCCCACACGTCGCTGGGGTTGAGGCAGCGCTGCATGTACCAGGCGCGCGGCGTGTTGTAGACATGGTCGCTGTCGCTGTGCGAGCCAAAGGCCTCGCGCGGGTTAAAGACCGCGGCCGGACCGTCACCCTCGACGCCCAGCGTCAGGTCCAGATGCCACTCGGCCATCCAAGCGCGCAGGTCGGCGGAGCACATGTGATCGGCCTGGGCGCCCTCGGCGTCATCCAGGTCAAAGCTATCGATACCCGGCTGGTTGGGCATGGTCACATAAGCGTCATCGGGCACGCGCTTGGCGATCCAGTGGTGTCCGCCGATGGTCTCGAGCCACCAGATCTCGTCCACGTCGCTAAAGGCGATGCCGTTGTTCTCGTAGGTGCCATAACGCTCGAGCAGGTCACCCAGAATGCGTACGCCGTCGCGGGCGGATTTGGCATATGGCAGCACCAGGGTCACCATGTCCTCCTCGCCCAGACCGCCGAGCTGCGCCGGAACGTATCCGTCCTCGCCCTCGTTGCCCTTGGCGGGCACGTAGTCCACGAGCGGGTCGGCGCCGCGGACGCGCTCGTTGGTGGTGAGCGTCTCGGTTGCGGACATGCCCACATTGAGCTCGTTGAAACCGGCCTCCGCCCAGATGCCGTGGCCCGGGACAACATCGGGGACGCTCGTGTAGCGCATGGGGTTATCGGGCAGTTCAACGGTCAGGTGACTCAGGACGCTCGTGTAGACGCGCGGCTGCTCGTCGGGATGCACCACGCGCATACGCTTGGGCTCAAACACCCCGTTGGACGAGTCCTCGTTGCGGGCAACCAACGTCGACCCGTCGTAGCTCGCGTTCTTACCAACCAGAATCGTTGTGCACGGCATGCGCATCCTCCTTGAGCGAAGAAATCAAACGGCAACAGTGTATCGCTTCGGCGCAAATAGGGCGAAACCATGGCGCTGGCAACCCCTGTGGTCAAAAACCTATTTCGATGCGCGCTCGGCCGCTTCGATCACGTGTTTAGCGAGGATCGCCGTCGTCACAGCGCCCACGCCGCCCGGCACGGGCGTGATGGCGTTAACGACCGGCTCCGCAGCATCAGAATCGACGTCACCCACCAGCTTGCCAGCGGCCTCGTCCCAATTAATGCCAACATCGATGATCGTCTGGCCCTCGCGAACCGCATCCACGCCAATCGTACGCGCGCGTCCAACGGCGGCAACCACAATGTCGGCAGCACGGCACTCGGCAGCAAGGTCGCGCGTATGCGTATGGCACGTCGTCACGGTCGCATTGCGCGCCGTAAGCATGGCGGCAACAGGACGCCCGATCACCAGCGAGCGCCCGACCACAGCAACCTTAGCTCCATCCAGCTCAACGCCGTAATGATCCAGCAAAGCAAGCACGGCTTCGGCTGTGCAGGGGGCAAAACCCTCGCCGCGCCCCGAAAGCGTGGTGAGCAGCGAAACCGGCGTCATGGAGTCAACGTCCTTGGCAGGATCGAGTGCCGCGGCAACCGCATCCTCGTCAAGGCCGGCGGGCAGCGGGCGGAACATCAGGCAGCCATGAACAGACGAATCGGTATTGATGTCCTCGATGGCCGCCAACAGCTCGTCCTGCGAAACATCGGCGGGAAGCAAAACGCGGCGAGCCTCAATGCCAACCTTTTCGCAGCGCTTGAGCGCACCGCGCTCGTAGGATAGGTCGTCCTCGCGTTCACCCACGCGCACGATAGCCAGCGTCGGCACAACGCCGCGCTCGCGCAAAGCCACGCAGCGAGCAGCAAGTTCCTCAGTCAAAGCGCGAGCAACGGGGGCACCCTTCAGCAGTTCAGCCATGGCTATCCCCTCTTCCTTGCGGCGTCGGCGGCGCGGCGCGCCAGCGCATCGGCGCGCGGCAACCACATGTCGAGCAACTCATCACACGCCGTCTCGAGCTCCTCAGCACGAGCGCGATCCTTCATAGACGTGGTGTTCGCAAAGAGCGTCAAGCTCGCGCCCTGCATAGCGGAACGGCAGAACACGGCGCCGCACGCCACATCGGACAGCAGCTGACGCGAACCCTTGTCGGCCATGTCCTCGAGCAGCGCCAGTGCGCGCCCGCAGGCATCCATAATGCGATACGGCGGCATAGCGGCCACATGCAGCGCATCCTGAATCGCGGTCGCTCGAGCCGGATCGTCACGCGGAATACCGTACGCCGTGGACACCTGCCCGTAGGCACGAACGTCCTCGGCGACCAGACCCACAAGTTCCTGCGCCAACTCATCCGCCTGGGCAAACGCGCGCGTCAGATCGTCTGCGCGATCGGCAAGCGCAGGGTTTGTCGCCCCATAGCGAGCAACCATCCCGCAAAGCGAGGCGCCCAGTGCACCTACAAAGGCGCTCGCGCTACCGCCGCCGGGAACCGGCTCGCGCGCGGCCAGCGCCTCGGCAAACCCGCGGCAGGTCTTGTCCATCATCTCTTGGCTCATACACATGCACCTTCAAGTCATATACATCGGTCGGGTGGCAACCGCCGACCGACCGCATCGATCACATAATGCTGCTAAGTCTAGCCCATAAGTACTCGAGCGTCAGCGCACCTGGCCATCGCGGATTTCTATGACACACGATAGGCGGCAGCGACGCAAACATGGGACACATGGCCCACGTTTCGGGACTCTCGGACGGCGTCAACTGGGGCATACATATCAAGTAAAGAGCCCCATGTTAGAGCAGCGCTCGCCACGGCGCCAGGCACCAAAACCACCCCCAAGCGCGGTGGCGGCACAAAATGGACAGGCACCCCAGCAATCCGCCCGCCGATTTATAGCGCCGCGCACACAATTTAAGCCGGCTCCTTTAAATATTTGGGCAGTATAGTGACCAAAACGAGCGCACAGCCGCACCCTGCGAACGGAGGAGTTATGACCGAACACCACGCCATCAGCCGTCGAGCATTCACGTTGGGCCTAGGACTCGCAGCATTGTCGCCATTAGTAAACCTGCCCGAAACCGCGGGATTGGGCCTTCCCGTGCGCGCGGCATTTGCAGACGACACTGCCACAGCGTCGGTCAGCCTCGACAATTTCGTCATTCGCCTTCGCCCCGCGGGCTATTTTCGCACCGCGAGCGTCAACGAAGACGGCAACGTCATCGGCAACGTCTGCCACCTGTTTAATGACGGCACGTCCAGCAAGCTCATCCTTGAGCACGTAGGGACCGATGCGGACGGCACAAACTGGTATGCCATCCGCACCCTGCTCAATTTCGAAGAGCACAAGAAGACGGGCTACAGCATTTGGTCGGTCGATGGCGACTCGGACAAAGACGGAAAGGTCATCCACGTATGGAGTGGCGAGTACGACCATAAGGACAGCCGCGCCTATACGTTCGACCGCCAGTTCGACGGAACTTATATTATTCGAGACCGCATATACACGAAAAATGGTATTAACTACCTGGCAATAGAAAAGGACGGCAAAGACCAAGACAACAACAAGATTTGCCAAAAGAAATATTCCATTCCGTGGGAGCTCGAACTTGTCGGTTACGACATGGGCGAGATTAATACCACGGTTAGAAGTATCGACTGGATCACGTATAGCAGCTACGTCGATGGGCCATGTTGGATGAGCCACGTCGACGACGACAAGTACCTCGACGAGCTGAGCATCCCGGGCACGCACGATTCGAGCACTTGCAGTGTGGACAACGACACCGAGCCCCAAACCTCGCTTGTAAAGTGCCAGCAGGACTACATACCAACGCAGTTGCTCGAGGGAATCCGCTATTTTGATATCCGGCTCGGAAAGGGCGACAACCCTGGCATCGACCATGGGATGTTCTACCTGCGCAAAAAAGACGGGAACTTTCTGCATCTCTCCGATGTCATCGGGTACTTCAAAACGTTTTTGAACGAACGCCCGTCAGAAGCGCTCATCATGCTCGCATCGCGCGGCAACGACGAGGCTACCGACGAAAGCATAACGACGGCCTTCGCCAAGGTTATGGCCGATAACCCCGATCTGTTCTACACGTCGAGCCACGTCCCCACGCTGGGCGAGGTGCGCGGAAAGATCGTCCTGCTGCGTCGATTTGGGCTCGCCGGCAACAGCGTAGACGGCCACACGTGGGGCCTCGACCTCACCGAATGGGACGAAAAAATCAAGGCGCATTCCGGAAAGTCCATGTGCCTCGTGAAATACGAGCAAGGCTTTGAGGCTGCGGGCAATACGGGCGACAAAGAGCCCTATAGCACAACGGTATATGCCCAAGACCATTACAGCTGCACGGGGTCCAGTAAAATCGACTGGGTCGATATGGCCCTGAAGGCAGCGACCGAACTCGAGCGCAACCTCGTATATATCCCTGCCGAGGACGGGACAACGGTGCAGGTAACGGAGCGCTGCTGGTTTATCAACTACACTAGCTGCACGCAAAACAACCCTTATACCGCGGCGCGCGTGGTCAACGAGCATCTGTACAAGAGCCCGTACATCAATCCCAGCGGCACCGAGGATACAAAGTCAGATTACCTCAAGCACATTGGCATCATCGCATCCGACTTTGTTGATGCGGCGCTGGCCCGGAGCATCTACCAGCGCAATTACAATTACGACACGAAGCACACGCAGTCGGCTTCGTGCTGCCTCCCGACCCGCATGCGCATGACGTACGGCGACTCGCTGAGCGATGCCTCGCTCCAGGATGGCAAGACCGTTGGCGAGGGCCATTTCCGCCTCGTCGACAGCAGCAACGTACTCAACGTAGCGGCTTCGGGAAGACCTTTTACCATCGAATATGTGGATGTCGACACCCTGGGCAACGAGACCGTTACGGGGCTGCAGGGCTCCGTGCCCATCGATATCGATCCACGCGCGCTGACGCCCCATTTTGAGGGACTCGAAGGCCTTAAGGCCGGCGAAGATGTACGCACAAAGGTCGCGGCGCTGCTCGAGGGCAAACTCGAAAACGATGCCTGTGCGGCCCAGCTCGAGTTTATGCACGATGCAAACGGCGCGCCGGGCACGGCAATGGCCGAGGGCGAAACATTTGCCGCAGGAACGTACTGGGTGCGCGTGAACGGTCTCTTGGGCGACGCGGCGCAGAACTACACACTCGCCAGCGATGGAGCCGCAAGTTTTGCCGTAGCGGCCTCGGGCAGTGCAGGCGGCACCGGCAGCAGCACGGGTTCCAACGCAGGCAGCGCTGATAAGAATGGTAAGGGCAACAAGGGCAAGGGCTCGGGCGGAAAGCTCGCCGACACGGGCGACGGCTCTGGCGTTGCCGCCGGGCTCGCTGCCGCCGCCGTGGCGACAACGGTCGCCGGTGCGGCAATGCTTGCCAACGACCGCGAAAACGCTGGGGACAGTAGCGAATAGGCAAGCCGGCCTTTTAGACACATCGACTCAATTGGAGGGGCACAGGACACCGTTCTGTGCCCCCTGATTTTTACCTTGGCCCGAACGCCGCCATAGGCTACATCACCATGTTCAGCGCGTTAACAAACTCCTGGGCCTTCGCACGGCTGCTCAGGCTAAAGACACAAGCGGTTAACAGTCGATTGCGCAGAAAAACATCGCGGCCTTTGATCCTGTTGACCCCCGTGATGTCCTTAAGGTAGACAATCTCGGTGTGCTTGCCGCCAAAAGTGCCCTTCTTGAGCACCTCGATACGATTGGGGTAGATCTTAACGTCTTTAAACCTACCCGAACCTTTGTCCTGGAATAGCAGCGTGTTGTTGTCCATGCGTGCCACTCCCATGGGGTTCGTTAAAACTGTCTCTATGGCCACATTTTAGTCACCACAAGGCCCCCATGCGAAGGTGCCAGACAACGCAGCAATTCGTGTCAGCGCGAGGCTTTAAACTAAATGCAATAAAGATGCACTCCTCAAGAGGAAAGTCGGGCGATATTGATGGGTGAACTGGTAAACCGCGGGGAATCGGCAATCGTGCCAGAAGTTTTTTACAAGCAGATTTCCTCGATTCTCAACGCCGCTCGCGACAAGGCCTATACCGCCATTAACTTTGCGATGGTTGAGGCATATTGGGAGATCGGCAAGAGTATTGTTGATGAACAGGGCGGAGAGGAGCGCGCCAAGTATGGCGATGCACTGATCGACGAACTTGCCGTTAGATTGACTAAGGATTTTGGCAGAGGCTTCAACGCCAGAAGCTTAAGATACATGCGTCAGTTTTATCTTGCGTTCCCAATCCGGAACGCACTGCGTTCCGAATTGAATTGGACACATTACCGCAGGTTATCGCGTATAACCGACCCTGATGCTCGAACATGGTACATGAACGAATGCGCCGATTCTCGCTGGAGCACGCGTCAGCTCGAACGCCAGATCAACACCATGTTCCGCGAGCGCCTACTTACCAGCAAGGACAAAGAGGCCGTCACCCAGGAAATCCAAGAGAGCGCCCCGGCTCGTCGCCCCGAGGATATCATCCGCGACCCATATGTACTGGAGTTTTTAGGTTTCTCGGACGATGCTACGTTTCGCGAGAGCGATCTAGAGCAGGCACTCATCACGCATCTTCAGAAGTTCCTGCTGGAGCTTGGCCGTGGTTTCGCTTTCGAGGCGCGCCAAAAGCGCATCACCTTTGATGGGCGCCATTTCTATATTGACCTTGTGTTTTACAACTATCTGATGCGCTGCTTCGTGCTCATCGACCTTAAGACCGATGACCTTACGCATCAGGACCTGGGCCAAATGCAAATGCATGTGAACTACTACACGCGCGAGCTCATGAACGAAGGCGACAATCCGCCCATAGGCATCGTGCTCTGCGCGGACAAAAGCGATTCGATCGTCGAGTACACGCTGCCCGAAGACAACGACCAAGTGTTTGCCGCCAAATACCTGCCGTATCTTCCAAGCAAGGAAGAGCTGGCGCGCGAGCTGAGTGCCGAGTACCGCGCCATCAACGAAGCGACTAATGGCGAAACGCAAGGGTAGCAGCACGTTGCGACCGAAACGCCCGCACGCCTGTGAGCCGTCCCGCGCTGCGCTCCCCTACTTCCCAAATAGCGCACCCAGCAGACCGCGGCGTTTGGGCTTCTCCTCTCGGTAAGAGCCCTCGGCAGCTGCTGCCACCTGACGCGGTTGCTCGCCGTCTCCACGGCGCACGATCTGGTATAGGAACGGCGATTTAACATATTTGACCTCGACGGGTGTGGCGTGTACGGTGCTCTCACCGGACAGATGCAGGCTCGGACTGAGCGGCGCCACGATATGCGTTTCGCGCTTGTCGCTAAACACCACCGCGGCCGCACGACCCGTCTGGCCGTTTACGGCAATGCGCACCTGCTCGCCATCGCGGCCATCCGTCGCCGGACGATCGACAAAGTAGACCGGCACCATCACCAGGCCGTCCTTATGCTTGCGGGCCTTGCGCGCCCAGGTGCGGATGCTCTTTTTATTGAGCCCCAGTATCGCCTCGGCGTCGTTGCCCGCAACGTCGAGCGCCAACTTATCAATGACCACCTGGTCCTTGGTAGACGCATCGACGGAGACAACGCGAAAGTCACCTTCCTGCATGGCCGGGTCAAACGGCCCAACCTTGGCAAAGTCCCACGGCTCCAGAATGCCCATAAGGCGAACATCCAGATAGTTTGCCCGCGGATACGCCCAGTCGAGCACCTCGTAGTACACCAGGGTTTCCTTGCTCAGGCCCTTGCCCGGGAAGCTCGCCATCATGCGCAGGTCCGCCAGCGCCATGGGGAAATAGAAGAGCATCATGTCGTTTTGGATCGCGTCTTCCACGTCGTGCCCGGCAAAGGCATCCGGGTACTGGCGCACCAGCTGCAGCGCGTTGGCACGTGCCTGCTGCGGTGAGATTTCGCAGGGAATACCCTGCTCCGGCACATACTCCGCACCCACGCCTATGGTCAGACGTTTGCTAAACGTACCGGGCTTGAGCAGGTCGGCAATGCCGATCTTGTTGCCGCAGGACGGGCACTCAAACACACGCTGCGTTGACTCGCCCTCAAAGGACGCTCCGCAGAAGGGGCAAGGAATGCTCACATGCGTGGCCTCTTGGAACTCCTGCGCCGTGCCGCGGTCCTCCCATAGCAGATGCTCCAGAACCGACTGATTGCGCCAGTGCGAATTAAAGAAATACCAGTCCGGGTCCTCCGGGCGCTCGAGCTGCGACACATGGGTGAGCTTAAGTAGCCCATCGACAACCGTCAGCGGCGCATGGCGAATGCCCAAAGCGCTCTTGGGCTCCCCCGCATCGGCCTGCCACGGAACGACCGTGCCGCAATAGGCGCACTCAAAGCTGCGTTTAGCCTGGTGTGAGTACATAGGGCCGCCGCAGTTTTGACATTTAATGGCAAACATCTCGTCCATGGAAACGTCCTCCTTTGCACAGGGGCTATCGACGTTAAGTATGTCGAGCAAACAGGCACATGCCCATACCCATGTGGCCCAAAATGGACCACCCAGGCAGACGAGAAGGCTCGCTCGTTAGCACCGGCAGACCATTACTGCATTTTCTGAGCATCGGTGCACAGCGCCTCCGCGCGAGCTACACTATCCCCTTAAACATGATTGTGAGGACGACCGCTATGCTATTTGTAAATCGGCTGGTACATACGCTTGTTCCCGGCAGCGAGGGCGAGCCGGTCGATACCTCCTGCCGCACCAACGCGGGCTTCGCCGCAAGCCTCATCTGCATTGGCCTCAACATCACTCTGTGCCTGGCCAAGGGCATCGCGGGCCTGCTCGCCGGCTCTGTCTCGCTCATCGCCGACGCCTTCAACAACCTCTCCGACGCCTCGAGCAACATCGTGAGCCTGCTCGGGTTCCGCCTTGCCAGCCGCCCGGCAGACGAAGGCCACCCCTATGGCCACGGTCGCTACGAGTACCTAGCCGGTCTGTTCGTCGCCGTTCTGGTTTGCGCCGTCGGCATCAACCTGATCCTCGAGTCGGTCACTAAGATCATCAAGCCTTCCCCCACTGCATATTCGGTGCTCTCCTTAGCCGCCCTCGTCTTGTCCATGCTCGTTAAGCTCTGGATGGCCGCGTTCAACCGCACGCTGGGCGACCGCATCGACTCAGAGACGCTCATCGCCACGGCACAGGACTCCAAAAACGATGTCATCACCTCGGGCTCGGTCTTGGTGGCGGCGCTTATTTCGCAGACGACCGGCTTCGACCTCGATGGCTGGGCAGGCCTGGGTGTGGGCATCTTCATCTGCATCAGCGGCATGGGTCTAGTGCGCGACGCCATCAGCCCGTTGCTGGGACAAGCGCCCGACCCCAAGCTCGTCCAGGCAATCCGCGACAAGATCATGTCCTATCCGCAGGTCTTGGGCACACACGACCTGATGGTGCACGACTACGGCCCCGGTCGTCAGTTTGCCAGCGCCCACGTGGAGATGCCCGGCGAGGGCGACGCGTTTGAACATCACGAGATCCTGGACACCATCGAGCACGACATCAAGCGCCAGATGGGCATTGACATCACGCTGCACTGCGACCCCATCGCGACAACCGGCGATGATTTGCGCGGCTGGGTCAAGCGCGGCATCATGCAGATCGACCCCGCACTCTCCATCCACGACCTGCACGAGCACGACGGGTTCGTTTCGTTTGACCTGGTGCGTCCCGACGGCTTTGATATATCCGACGAGGAGCTGCTGGAGCTCGTCACGCGCATCGTGCACGAGCGCCGGCCCGACGTCTCATGCGTCGTCACGTTTGATTCGGGCTTTAGCTCGCCCGACCGTCCAGCAGAGCAGCTGTAGCCCACTTAACAGCTAGTTTCCCTGCGCGCCCGAGATGCCGTTTTGCAGCGCGTTCCAGGCATCCGTCGCCATATCACCCAGGTTCTGGGCCGTATCACCCAGCTCTTGGGCCTTATCCCCAAGCTCCTGTGCCTTGTTGCTCAAGTCCTCCAGCGTATTGGAGCTCGAGCCGTCTGTACCGCTTTGGCCGTCGGACGAGTTGCCCGAGCTGTTCTTGTGCGTGAGCTGAATTACGAGGTTGCCGCTGTCGTTATAGTAAGCAGAAGTAACGATCCAGTTGGCATCGACGACGGGCGTTGAGCCGTCGTCGGTCAGGACCACGGCATTCGAAAGATCGGCGCCGCGCGACTTAAGGAGCTTCTTGGCGTTGGACCAGTACTGCCCCGGGATATCGCTCAGATCGACGGTGCTAGACGAGGCGGACTCGGTTTGCTCGGCAGCGGTATCGGCCGTTGAACTCCCTCGCTTGTTGAGCATGCCCGACACAATGGCAAACACAACCGACAGCGCAAAGAAGATCGCCAGCACGATGAGGATCTTCTTGATCACGCTCGACGAACGCGACGGCTTCTTCTCCTCGTCCTCGCCATATTGCGGAATCGACTTGGGGTACTCGCGATACGGCTCGCGCGACTCGTAGCGAGGCTGCGCCGTGCGAGGCATATACGTCGTCTGCTGAGGCTGCGGAATGGGATTCTGCGGCAGGTCATCATAGGGATTCGGTGTCGAGACGACATAAGAATCCTGCGGCGCGTAATCAAACGGGTCCGGAGTTGCGTTGCCATAGGGGCCTTGCGAAGATGCAGCGTAAGAATCCCGCGCTGTGTCGCCATAGCCCATAACCCGGGTTGGCTCGGCAGAAGGCTGCGTCGCGGCGGGGTCGGTATAACCGGGGGTGGGAACAACGCGGGTCGCATCGGCGCTATCGCCAGCCTGCGCGGAGCCGTAGCCGCCCATCACTGTTGTCTTGTCCTGATCCATGCAACGATTCCTTTCCGTCGCGCGTGAGCATCAAGTTATCCATGCATTCTACCCGCGCAAAAGCCTATGATGGGCAGAGCCCGTCGGTATCTACAAGACATGCGCGGGCCTAAGGATAAAAAAGCCCCGCCGGGCCTTGTGGGCACGGCGGGGCGGACAAGCAGCTATGGGCAGCAGGCTTAGAACAGGCCGGTGATGTTGCCGTCGTTGTCGACGTCGATGTTCTCGGCCGCAGGGACCTTGGGCAGGCCCGGCATGGTCAGAACACTGCCAGTCAGTGCGACCACAAAGTGGGCACCGGCGGAAACCTTGAGCTCGCGCACCGTGATGCGGAAGTTCTCGGGAGCGCCCAGGGCCTTGGCGTTGTCGCTAAAGCTGTACTGCGTCTTGGCCACGCACACCGGCAGGTTGCCAAAGCCGTTCTCGCGCAGCTCGGCGAGCTGGCGCTTGGCGGCCGGCGTAAAGTCAACACCGTCGGCGCGGTAGACCTTGGTGGCAATGGCCTCAAGAGCGTCGGCCACATCGGCGCCGTCCTCATAGGCAAACTTGAGCTCACTCGGCTGCTCAATCAGACGCATAACCTCATCGGCCAGCTCGAGCGCGCCCTCGCCGCCCTTGGCCCAGACCTCGGATAGCTTAACGTTGACGCCGAGCTTCTGGCACTCGGACTCGATGAGCGCAAGCTCGGCCTCGGTGTCCGTCGGGAATCGGTTGATGGCGACCACGCAGGGCAGACCATAAACGTTCTGGATGTTGTCGACGTGACGCAGCAGGTTGGGCATGCCAGCCTTGAGTGCCTCGAGATTCTCCTCGTTGAGGTCGGCCTTGGCGACGCCACCGTTGTACTTCAGCGCACGAGCGGTCGCGACGATCACGACAGCGCTGGGGCGAACGCCCGTCATGCGGCACTTGATGTCGAGGAACTTCTCGGCACCCAGATCGGCACCGAAGCCGGCCTCGGTAATAGCGACATCGCCAAAGCGCATCGCCATACGCGTGGCCATGATAGAGTTGCAGCCGTGGGCAATGTTGGCGAAGGGACCGCCGTGGACAAACGCGGGCGTGCCCTCGAGCGTTTGCACCAGGTTGGGCTTGAGCGCGTCCTTAAGCAACGCGGCCATGGCACCCTGGGCCTTGAGGTCGCGGGCACGGACGGGCTCGCCGGCAAAGCTATAGCCGACGACAATCTCACCCAAGCGTTCCTTGAGGTCGTTGATGCTCGTAGACAGGCACAGGATTGCCATGACCTCGGAGGCGACGGTGATGTCGAAGCCGTCCTCGCGCGGCACGCCCTGGGCCTTACCACCAATGCCATCGATAACATGGCGCAGCTGACGGTCGTTCATGTCGACGACGCGCTTCCAGGTGATGCGCTTAACGTCAATACCGAGCTGATTGCCCTGCTGGATGTGGTTATCGAGCATGGCGGCCAGCAGGTTGTTGGCAGCACCGATAGCGTGGAAGTCGCCGGTAAAGTGCAGGTTGATATCCTCCATGGGGATCACCTGAGCCCAGCCGCCACCGGCAGCACCGCCCTTAACGCCAAAGACAGGGCCGAGCGAAGGCTCGCGCAGGGCCACGGCACTCTTGACGCCGCGGCGACGCAGGCCATCGGCCAGACCGATGGTCGTGGTGGTCTTGCCCTCGCCCGCAGGCGTTGGGTTGATAGCGGTCACGAGAACGAGCTTGGCCTGGTGATCAGTCGGCTCGTTGAGCAGTGAATAGTCGACCTTAGCCTTGTCGAAGCCGTACGGAATAAGGTGCTTAACGTCGACGCCGGCGTTCTTGGCCACCTCGGTAATAGGCAGCGGCGTGACAGAACGTGCGATTTCGATGTCAGTAGGCATGGGCGGTCCTTTCGTTACCGAATGAGAAAAAGACCAATTCAGCATAGCACGGGCGCGCAATAGTAAAACGCCCATAACCGATGAACGGCGATATGTTTACCCGATGCCCAGCGATAGCCTACAGATGCGCTAAAACAAGCCCATTCCTACAGGGTCGGTTCAATACCCAAATGCTCAAAGGTGCGAAGCGTTGCCTGGCGGCCCTGGGGCGTGCGAATCATCAAGCCGCACTGCAGCAGATAGGGCTCGTAGACATCCTCAAGCGTACCCGGGTCCTCGCCCACCGCGCTAGCAAGCGTCGTCAGGCCCACGGCACGGCCGGAGAACGTCTTGGCAAGCGTCTCCAAGATGCGAATGTCCATCCAGTCCAGACCAAGCTCGTCGATCTCAAAGAACTCGAGCGCCTGACGGCAAATGTCAAGCTCAATAGGACCGTTGCCGCGCACCTGCGCGTAGTCGCGCACGCGCTTGAGCAGACGGTTGGCAAGACGCGGCGTACCGCGGGAACGCGAGCCGATCTCGAGTGCACTGGCATGGTCGATCGTCACACCCAGAATGGTCGCCGAGCGTGTCACAATCTGGGCGAGCTCCTCGACGGTGTAGTAATCCAGGCGATACGAAATGCCAAAACGGTCGCGTAGTGGGCCGGTCAACATGCCCGAGCGAGTCGTTGCCGCTACCAGCGTAAACTTGGGGATATCCAGGCGAATCGAGCGCGCCGCCGGACCCTTGCCAATCACGATATCGAGGGCAAAGTCCTCCATCGCGGGGTACAGGACCTCCTCGACCGAACGGTTGAGGCGGTGGATCTCGTCGATAAACAGCACATCACCCGGCTGCAAGTTAGTAAGGATGGCCGCCAGGTCGCCCGTGCGCGCGATGGCGGGGCCACTCGTGGTCTTGATCTGAGCGCCCAGCTCGTTGGCGATAACGGTGGCCAGCGTGGTCTTGCCCAGGCCCGGAGGACCCGAGAAAATCACGTGGTCGAGCGTCTCGCCACGGTTCTGCGCCGCTTCGATCAACACGCGCAGGCTCTGCTTGATGTGCTCCTGGCCGCAGTAGTCGTCCAGGCGCTGGGGGCGCAAAGTGCGGTCGACATCGAGGTCCTCGGCCGTCAGCTCCGAGCCCACCATGCGCTCGCCGTGCGCCATGGATGCCGCCGGCGAGTTACCGGGCGTCGCCCACAGGTCCTGAGAGTCATCGGCTTCCCACATCACGCATCCATTCCGAGTCGCTTAAGCGCCGCGCCGAGCAGATCCTCGACACGCATATTCTGCCCATCATACCCGCTCAGGGCAACATCGGTCTCCTGCGGGCTAAAGCCCATGGAAAGGAGCGCCGCACGGGCATCATCGATGGCCGAGGGAGCAGCAGCGGGCACGGGCATCGCAACCTGGCCGGGAATCACGTCGACCGGCACAAAGCCCTTATCCTTGGCAAAGGTGCTCTTGAGTTCCAGGATCAGGCGCTGAGCTGTCTTTTTGCCCACACCGGGTACCTTGGCCATGCCCTTGTCGTCCTCGGCCATCACCAGCGAATACAGCTGCCCCACGGTATAGGTGGAAAGCACGGCGAGCGCCAAGCGCGGGCCAACGCCCGAGACGGACACGAGCCGATCGAACATCGTGCGCTCATCCTTGGAGGAAAAACCGAAAAGTGTCATGGCGTCCTCGCGCACCTGCATACGCGTATAGAGGCGGACCTCGCCGCCGGGCGTCGGCAACGTGGCCGCAGTGCTGCCCGAGATGCCGAGCTCAAAGCCAACGCCCGACACATCGACGACAGCAGAGCTCATCGTGGCCTCGACAAGCGTTCCATGGAGCTGGGAAATCATCAGTATCCGGTTCCTCTCTGTTGATAGAACTCGCCACCGGTGAGGGCGCGGGTGCGGCTGAGGTTTACGTGGCAGATGGCGCAGGCCAGGGCATCGGCGGCATGGTCGGGATGCGGGTCGTGGTCGAGCTGCGTGAGCGTGCGCACCATGTAGGCGACCTGCCGTTTGTCCGCGGCGCCGGTGCCCACAACAGCCTGTTTGATCTGCATGGGCGTGTACTCGCCAATCTCGAGCGCGCATTCCGAAAGCGCCACGAGTGCAGCACCGCGGGCATGAGCCGTAGGGATGGCCGAGCGAACGTTGGCGCCAAAGTAAATGCTCTCGATAGCAGCGGTATCGGGGCGGTAGCGCTCCACGACACCCTTGAGGTCGCGGGCGATATGCGACAGGCGCACCGCGAGCGGACTTCCGGCACTGGTCTCGATGCAGCCATAGGCACGGCAGCGAACCTCGCCACGACGCTCCTCGATAATCCCCCAACCCGTATGAGCCAAACCGGGGTCAATGCCCAAGATAACCAAGCCAACCTCCCCTCGTCTTTTTCAAAGCACAAGGCAAGGCCCCGCGCACTATTCACGAACGTCTGTTCTAGAATAACACAACAGCGACCGTATCTAGCAAGCAAGGTTGAACCATAGGTTGAGCATAAGTCAGCGAGCGAGTCCCTGCCGTGGCAAGGTGTCACGAAAGAGGAGCGCCGCGTACTTCTGTACGCAAGCGACGGTTTGAGCGGCAGATTGCCCGGCAGGGGCTCGCGCAGCGTCGACTCGTTACGCGGTTTGGTAAAACCGCGTAACCTTGGCCCTATCCCAGAGTTAGTTTTGAGAGAAAAAGGGGAACTGCCTTGGATCCACCGGCGGGTGCGGCATCGGTCCGCCCTGGGGCCCACCTTGCGGGCCGCCCTGACCGCCCATCATCTTATCGATGGCGTCCTGAACCTCGCCCTCGAACTTTTTCATTCCCTCGTGCAAACGACGCTGACCGTCCTCGGAGCGCAGCTCCTCCATTTGCTCGGGCGAAATACCCAGTAGCTCGCCCAGCACGCCCATCATCTCGTTTCGCACGCGCTCGCTCGTATCCTCGTCAGCAAAACGGCGCACCTCGGCGCGCGCCAGCGAATCGACCGTCATACGCTCCTTGCCGTTAAGCCCCAGGTCGGACCACGCGAGCATATACGGCCAGGCACGCTCGGCAAACGAACGGGCCGAGACGATCGGCGCCATCGGCAACATGCGGCGGGCAGCCTCACCCTGTCGAACGAGCATCAGCAGCAGCGAGCAAGCCTCAGGCTTGCCAGCGGCCATCGGGATGTCGTCGAAAGCTCGATTGCGGTCCACGTGCGCCTCGAGCGCGCCATCGACCTCACCCGGCTCAAGCCCGCCGAGCAGCTGTGCCGCGCGGTCGAGCATATCGACCGGACCGTCGATCGTCGAGAGCGCTTGCGCCAGCACGCGCTCCATGCAATCCTCCACCGCGTTGAGCGTCACGAGCTCTTGGGGCACCACGGCAGACGTGCGGTTGCGCACACGTGCCACAAACTCAAGCGTCGACAGGTACACATCGCCAAAGGGCGCAAAGTCGCCCTGGTAGCCGCCGCAAAGCGCCGGCGCCGCCAGCGCATACTCGGTTTTGGACAGCGGGCTCAGCGCCATCGCACCCAGCTCGAGCGCCGTGTCCTCCAGCATGAGGCCCAGCGTGCGCGAGCGCAGACGCTCGGCATCGCCCGCCGACACGTCGCGATCGAGCACACGCGCCGCATCCGGTGCATCGCGCTCGACGGTGCGAATGTGCAAACGCTCGGCGATGGCACGGACGGCGGCACAGCGGGCAGCCTCGGCCTCCTCCTGCGCCGGCGTAAAGATACGGTTGCGCCCCAGCACCAGGCCAATTACGTTACGCGAACCCAGAGCGTCAACGGACAGCGCCGCCAGCAGGGATGACGGCAGGTCACCCTCGAGTGCCACCACAGCACGCGACGCACCGTGGGCCCGAGCGTTGTCGCGCACGGCGAGCACCAGCGCCTGCCACAACCACTCCTCGGAACGGAACTCGGGCAGTTCGTGATCTTCCAGGGCATCGAGCATCACGCCGCGCTGAATCTCCTGAACCAGCAGGCTCTCCTCAAAACACGGCGCCTGGGCCACCACGCGACCGCAGTCGTCGAGCACAAACGAACCGCCGGTATACACCGACTCGTCATAGGCACCGACCGGCGCCATGCAGGCAAACCACACGCTGCGCTTGGATGCGATCTTGCGGTAGGCGCCGCTGCGAACGGCGGCAATGGCGGCAGTCTCGCGGTCGGTCATGTCAAACGCGTTGAATTGGAAATACGCGATGAGGTCGACGCCGGTCGGCAACATCTCGAGCTCGCGGTCCAAGTCAAAAATCACAGCGATGCGCACGCCGTCCACGTCGAACACCGGCGGCGCCCAACGCGTGTCGTTGTTCTCGCCACGCTGCAAGGCAATGCTCGAACGCGCCGGCACCACATGACCGTCCTTGAGCATCATGTAGTCGAGCAGCGGCTGGCCTTCAAACGAAACCGCCGCGGGCACGATGCAGATCATGTCAAGCTCCTGGATACGCTCGGCGACACCAGTCAAGCCGGCAAGCATGTCGTGCTCAAAGTCGGCAGCGCCCACCAGGCCACCGGGCATGGCGCCCATAAAGAGCGGAGCTGGAACGCACAGCACGCGCGCTCCGCGCTCGTGGGCCAGACGAGCCTGGTCCTCGATGCGGCCGCAAATGCCCTCAATATCACCCAGGCGCATATCGATCTGTGCAAGCGCGAGCTTCATGGCCCAGCCCTTTCCGTCGTAAACCATCGAAATCGTAGTAAAAGCGCCGGCCGCATAATGCAGTCGGCGCTTGCATGTGCATATGCTAGCTATGATACCCCGAGCGGGGACGCGCTCCTAGAATGTCGCGGACCACAGCCCGTGCAGGTTGCAGTAGGCATAGACGGTACCGGTCTTGGAGCCGCCCGCGAAAAACGTCGCGGGCTTCATGCCGGGCTGGAGGTAATGGACCTCCAGACGGCCCTCGGCCTCAAGGGCGATCCACTCAATGTAGTGCTCGGGCAGGCTGGGGTGCTCGACCGAGCCAACGCGTGCGCGAATCACGT
>ERZ834382.1106-NODE-1106-length-25437-cov-9.664408_pt1 | contig 25437 bp, 26 predicted proteins | sample MGYA00519692_ERZ834382 | MGnify/ENA primary metagenome ERZ834382 (study PRJEB31850, sample SAMEA3708751) | human gut metagenome | biome: human gut; feature: human-associated habitat; material: faeces | place: China | collected 2014 ...
AAGATTCCATTTTTACAAACCACTGTTTAGATACAAGTGGTTCTACAGTTGTAGAGCAACGAGAACAATGACCTACTGCATGTTCATGTTCTTCAATGCTGATTAAATAACCTTGTTGTTTTAAATCTTCGATTAATTGTTTACGGCATTCATAACGATCAAGACCAGCATATTTACCAGTATTTTCTGCCATTGTACCATCATTATTGATTACTACAATCTGTTCTAAATTATGGCGAGCACCCATATCAAAGTCATTAGGGTCATGAGCTGGTGTTACTTTTACTGCACCAGTACCAAATTGTGGGTCTACATAACTATCAGCAAAAAGTGGTATACGACGACCAACGATTGGTAAAATCAAAGTTTTACCTACTAAATCGCTATAGCGTTCATCATCAGGATGAACAGCTACACCAGTATCACCAAACATAGTTTCAGGACGAGTTGTAGCGATTTCTACAAATCTTTCTTCGCCTTCAACTTGATATTTTAAATGATATAAATGACCTTGTTCATTTTGATGTTCTACTTCAATATCGCTAAGTGCCGTATTGCAGTGTGGGCACCAGTTAGTTATGCGTTTACCTTGATAAATTAAACCTTTTTTATATAATTGTACAAATACTTCACGAACGGCATGAGAGCAACCTTCATCCATAGTGAAACGTTCTCTATCCCAATCACAAGAAGAACCAAGTGTACGAATTTGATATTTTATGCGATTGCCATATTTTTCTTTCCATGCCCAAGCATGTTCTAAGAATTTTTCTCTACCAATATCATAACGAGATACACCTTGTTCACGAAGTTGTGCATCTACTTTTGCTTGAGTTGCTATACCTGCATGGTCAGTACCAGGCATCCATAAAGTGTTATATCCTTGCATTCTTCTAAAACGAATTAAAATATCTTGCAAAGTATTATCCATAGCATGTCCCATATGAAGCTGACCTGTTACATTTGGTGGTGGCATTACAATGCTAAATGGTTTTTTAGTTTCATCTACTTCTGCATGGAATAATTTATTTTCTTCCCAATATTGATACCATTTTTTTTCAAAAGATTGCGGGTCATAAACCTTTGGAATATTTGTTTCTTCCATCAAAAAAATACCTCCTATTTTTCACACAAAAACTAAAGTTATTCAATTAAATCAGGCAAAAATTACACAAAAAAATCTCTTTCATTCCTCATAAAAGGACGAAAGAGATATCTTCGCGGTACCACCTAATTTTTCTTATCTAAATTTATAAATTAACTACATAAAATTCAGATAAAACTTCATTACATAACGCTGTATCTGCGCTCATACTTAATATTATTTCGGTATGAGGACTCCAAAGCTACTTTCTAGATACTGGGTTGGAAAATTTTTCAGCTATAAATTTTCTCTCTGCACAACTCAATTATATCTATACTCTCTTTTTCATTGTCTTTTACAAAACATTAAATTGTATAAGATATATTAGCATAATTTCAGAACGAAGACAACTCTTAACTTCTTAATATATTTGTGTTATAAATATTATTATTGATGCTCACCAAAACGATTATTTACAAGTTCACTCAAAGCTTTAATAGCTTCTTGTTCATCATCACCTTCAGCAGTTATAAGCACTTGTGTACCACAAGATAATCCTAAATTGATTATAGGAATAATATTTTTTCCATCAGCAGTGATACCTTTTGCTGTATATGTGATTTTAGACGTATATCTGCGTCCCATTTGAGCAAGCATTGCTGCTGGTCGTGCATGAACTCCTGATTTATTAATAATCGTAACTAAAGCCTCCATTAGTTTTCCTCTTTTCTTTTGAATTATTTTTTCATTATTCTAAGTATTAGTATAAATTAATCAATTAATTAGTTATATTTATTATATAAATATTTTCTAACTTATGCAATATATTTTCTTTATAGTCTAAGCGAGGTGCTTTTATTATGAAATATGATTTAACAACAGGGTCTGTTTCGATGACTATGTTAAAATTTTCACTGCCTATGATTTTAGGCAATCTTATGCAACAGTTATATAATATCTCCGATACTTTAATTGTTGGTCATTTTATTGGCACAGATGCCTTAGCTGCTGTCGGTGCAAGCTATGCCTTAATCATTTTTTTGACCTCAGTATTATTAGGTCTTTGTATGGGTAGCGGAGCTTTATTTTCAATATTTTATGGTGAAAAAGATTATTTTAAATTAAAATCTAGTATTTTTATCTCTTTCATCTTAATATTAATACTTACAATAATAATAAATATTTTTATTTTTATCTACATTGATGAAATCATTTATTTTATGCAAGTTCCTAGCGAAATTTTCGATTTGACTTATACATATCTTTATATTATTTTCATCGGATTTAGTTTTTCTTTTATTTATAATTATTTCACTTGTCTACTTCGTGCTATTGGCAATTCAAAAACACCACTTATCTTTTTAGCAAGTTCTGCCCTTTTCAATATTATTCTTTCTATTATTTTAGTTGTTAATTTTCAAATGGGTGTGGCAGGTTCTGCACTCGGTACAGTAATAGCTCAAGGTTTTTGTGCCTTAGGTCTAACAATCTACACTATAAAAAAATGCCCTGAATTAATTCCGCAAAAAGAACATTGCAAATTTGATTTAGCCATGATAAAAGATATTTCTAATTCTTCATTATTAACATCAACACAACAATCTGTAATGAATTTCGGAATTTTACTCGTACAAAATCTTGTAAATAGCTTTGGTGCAACAGTAATGGCAGCCTTTACCGTTGCTGTAAAAATAGACTCACTAGCTTATATGCCTGCACAAGATTTTGGCAATGCTTTCTCTACGTTCATTGGGCAAAACTACGGTGCTAAAAAAACAGATAGAATTCAACAAGGTATTAAATCTGCTATAAAAATCTCATTTCTATTTTGTTTAATTATATCTGTTGGCGTCTTTATCTTTGCTCGCCCTCTAATGACTATTTTCATTGATAGTTCTGAAACGGAAATTATCAATATCGGTGTGGATTATCTCCGCATAGAAGGTAGCTTCTATTTTGGCATTGGCATTTTATTTTTATTATATGGATTTTATCGTGCTATTAACTTCCCTAGCATGTCTGTAATCTTAACCATTATTTCATTAGGCACACGTGTAGGACTTGCCTATTACCTTGCTAGCATACCTTCTATCGGAGTAATCGGTATTTGGTGGTCTATCCCTATCGGCTGGGCGTTAGCAGATATTTTTGGCATCGTCTATTATAAGCGAAAAATTAAACAACTCCATTTTTAACTTCTGCTAATTCTATGACTTCCTCTACCTTTGATTTAGCATTCATTGAAAATACTTCTATGACATGTTTTACTAAATTCACTGCTATATCTTTATCAACTGTATCAAAATAAAAGTCGATTTCATACAGATTTTTCTTTTCATTTCTTCTATAGCCCCAATCATTTAAAAAGCCCACTACATTAATTTCTAAAGCTTTTTGTACCATTTCATAAAGGAAATATATCGGCGCTTCATTTTCTTCTTTCCATAAATTTTGTTCATTATCTTCTATAGTGATTTTCATTAATAAAGTCTTTTTCGTGAATTCTCGCCATGAGATATAGCCTAATTTTTCATATCGTCCTACGAAAATATCTAAGTATAATTTATAATCATCAATTGAACAATTTTCATATTTTTTGATATCTCCCTTATCGCCAACTAAACCATAATGTTTAACGATTTTATCATCTTCAAACCAACATTCCACATAAGAAAATTGTTCATCTCTTTTATATAATGTCAAAGCTAAATTTTCTACTTCTTTGTCATTTTTTAAATGTTCATTATGATTTTCTTGAACTTTTTTATTACTATCTTTAGCCAAAACCAAAACTAAAGATAATTTTTTCTTTTTATTATAATAAGTTAATTTTATTTGATAATCTCTATCTATCTCTATTTCCTGTAATTTATATTCAACATCATATTTATCATAAGTCAATAAATTATCTTTTATGTCAGTATACTCTTTAATTAACCAATCCATATTTATCTTTGATAACATCGCTCTATTCATGGTAAAAACAATTTTTACTGTTATATCATCTAACTTTACCATACAAGTACAATAAGGATTATTTTCTTGCCACTTATTTCCCTTTAAAAATTCTTTTACCTTCTGCAAAGACTCCTCATGACAAATTACTCCATCTACAGCTTGCATTTTCTCTTTTAAATGTTGTTTATACATTTGTCGATTTTTAAAAAATGCGTCATCTTCTGGTTTTATATAATGACATAGCATTTCTTCTAAGCTACAATTTGCTTTTATTTCCTCTTGTAAAACTTTAAATTCATAATCATCTGGCACAAGAGATAAGCCTTTTTCTATGGAAACCATTGCTTTTTCTTTTTCGCCAAAATGATATTGTAATTTTGCTAAATTCAACCAACCCCATGGATAATCAGCTTCTTCTTGTACACCTTTTTGTGCATAGCTATATGCTTTTTCCAAATCACTGCAATAAGTCAAAGCCACTGAATAACGATAATACCATGCGCCTGAGCCTTTAGCATTTTTTTCTGAATAAGGCATCCAATTTATCACTTTGTAATAATATTCATATATATCAATATTATTGCCTGCATATGCATACCATAAAGCAATATTTAAATCTTCCTTTGCTTCTTCCAAAGTAAACAATTTTTGCTCTATACCTTTTTTAACAAAATCTTCTAAATAATAAAAAATCTTGTAAAAGTATCCATCAGCCCAAGACTCTAATATATCAATATCCTCTTTAGTCAATAATGATTTTTTCCCCATGTTTACACCTTCTTTATTGGCTACTATATTTATATTTTACCACAAAAAAAGAGTTATAACGAAATAAAAAATCGTTATAACTCTGTTTACTCTATTTTAACGAATGAAATTTGTCATTATTTTTGCTTCTGTTTCTGGAATTTGTATACCATTATTTTTACCTGCTTCAATGCATTTTAAAAGCCATGCCATATTATTACCTAAAACACGCATAATTTGCATACCTTCTGCATCTTTTTTCACTTCATCTGGTGTATTGCCATGTACTACATTCCAATAATTCGCAGAAACTACTGGCATTTGATGATAAGTAAAATATTTAGCAAGTACATCTAAAGTTGCAGTTGTACCAGCACGTCTAGCGGAAGCGACAGCAGCTGCTGGTTTGTGTAATAAATCTTTACCTGCTAAACTAGATAATCTATCCATAAAAGAAATGATTTCTCCAGATGGAGATGCCCAATATACAGGAGAGCCTACTACTAAACCATCTGCAGTTTTTACTTTTTCTGCAACACTTTTAATAATTTCTGTTTCTGGTACTGCATGAATTATTTCTGCTTGAATACCTTGTTTTTCTAAAGTTTGTGCTATTTCATTAAGAGCTGTATATGTACAACCTTTTTCGCGTCTACTACCATTTAATAATAAAACTTTCATTGAAATTCAACCTTTCTTACTAGAAATAAATCCTATCTAAATTATATGCTTATAATCAAAAATAATCAATAATACCTCAAAAATGCGATTTCATTTATTAAATTAATATAACTTTATAATTTATAAAAAACAAAAAAGGCTTTACAGAAAATCTGTAAAGCCTATAATTTCAAATGGTGCGGAAGACAGGACTTGAACCTGCACGCCGAAAGACACTAGATCCTAAGTCTAGCGCGTCTGCCAATTCCGCCACTTCCGCATTTGGCACTCGCGTCGAATGCGATATTTATTATATCACTATAAAATGTTTTTTGTCAACACTTTTTTATAAGTTTTTATGATTTAAATATTTTTGCTTCTAAACCTATTTTTCTTAATAAACTATCCATATTATCCACACCTACAGTTCTGCCTGCAACTAAAGGAATTTTTGCACAAACTTTTGCATCATCTAAAGCATCATGATGTTTAAATTGTATCTGAAAAAATTCTCCCAATGTATTCAATTTATGATTTGGTAACTGTGGCCATACTTTTCTAGCAATTTGAACAGTACATGCTGTTTTAAACTGTGGTTTAGCTAAATTATATTTCCAAATACAACTGCGCAATACGCCCATATCAAAAAAAGCATTATGTGCTATAACTATTCGATTATCTAAATACATACGTAAATCTTTCCATATATCTGCAAAAGTAGGGGCATTTTCTACCATTTGTGGAGTAATGCCATGTATTTTCATATTACCTTCTTCAAAAAACATTTCTGGCGGTCTTATAAGCGAATTATAACTATCCACCATTCTACCGTTTTCAATAACAACTACAGCTACACTACAAGCACTATCACGATTTTTATTAGCTGTCTCAAAATCTATACTTGTAAAATTCATTAAACTCATCTTTTACCTCTAAAAAAATTCTATTCAAATATAAAAGCATTATAGCAAAAAATTTTTCTAAAAAAAATAGATTGATTTTCGGTCAACATATCTTTGCCCTAAAATCAATCTATTTAAATTTATCATTTATTGCGTTTTTCTATCAAATATTCATCAATAGCTTTAGCAGCTTTTTTACCTGCACCCATAGCCAAAATAACAGTTGCAGCTCCTGTTACAATATCGCCACCAGCAAAGACACCTTCTTTTGTAGTTTTTCCTGTTTCCTCATCAGCTATGATATTACCTCTCTTATTTGTCTGCATATCTGGAGTAGTTGATTGTATCAATGGATTTGGCCCTTGACCAATAGCGATAACCACAGTATCCACATCAATATCAAATTCTGAATTAGGTATTTCCACAGGGCGTCTACGACCTGAAGCATCAGGTTCGCCTAATTCCATTTTTATACAACGAATGGCTTTTACATATCCTTTTTCATCACCTAAGATAGCTACCGGGTTATTCAATAATTTAAATTCTATACCTTCTTGTTTGGCGTGTTCTACTTCTTCACGTCTTGCTGGCAATTCTTTTTCACTTCTGCGATAAACAATATATACTTTTTCTGCTCCCAAGCGCAAAGCAGTTCGAGCAGAATCCATAGCTACATTACCGCCACCTACTACAGCTACTTTTTTCCCTACATTAATAGGCGTAGCATATTCTGGAAAACGATATGCTTTCATTAAATTACATCTTGTCAAAAATTCATTTGAAGAATATACCCCATTTAAATTTTCACCAGGAATATTCATAAAATGAGGTAAACCTGCTCCTGTAGCAATAAATACAGCATCAAAATTAAATTCTTGCATAAGTTCATCAACTGTAAATAATTTACCTACTACAGAATTCACCTCTATTTTTACACCCATCTTACGCAAATTATCAATTTCTGGTTTTACAACCTTATCTTTTGGTAAACGAAATTCTGGAATACCATAAGATAATACTCCACCTGCTGTATGTAAAGCTTCAAAAATTGTTACTTGATAGCCTTTTTTCGCTAAATCACCTGCACAAGCTAATCCTGCTGGTCCCGAACCAATAATAGCGACTTTTTGAGCATCATCTTTTACTGTTTTTTCTATTTTTTCTTCACAATTTTGCATGCAATAATCCGCTACAAATCTTTCCAAACGACCAATACCCACAGGTTCGCCTTTCATTCCCATTACACAATATTTTTCACATTGATTTTCTTGAGGACAAACGCGTCCACAAATAGCAGGCAAACTACTAGCTTCTTTAATTTTTGCATTTGCTCCTTCAAAATCACCATCTTTTATTTTAGCAATAAAAGCTGGTATATCGATATCTACAGGACAACCTTTTCTACAATGTGGCACTTTACAATGAAGGCAACGATTAGCTTCCGCTAAGGCTAATTCTTCTGTATATCCTAAAGCCACTTCATCAAAATTATTTCTGCGAACATTAGCGTCTTGTTCTGGCATTTCATGTTTTTGCATTACTAAAGGCATATTATTTTTCCTCCATTTCTTCAACCTTTTTAACTAAACGACAAATATGGTCTTTTTCAATTTCTTCTTTAGGTCTATACATGCGTTGTCTTTCCATCAAATTCATAAAATCTACTAAATGACCATCAAATTCTGGCCCATCTACACAAGCAAATTTTGTTTCATCACCAACTTGTACACGGCAGCCACCACACATTCCTGTACCATCTACCATAATAGGATTTAGACTAACAATCGTTTTAATATTATATGGTCTAGTTGTATCTGCCACAGTTTTCATCATGATGACAGGTCCAATAGCTACTACTTCAGCAATATCAATTCCTTTATCAATTAATTGCTGTAGTGCTGTCGTTACAAATCCTTTTATACCATAAGAGCCATCATCTGTAGTAACAATAACTTCATCAGATATTTTTTCCATTTCATCTTTCAAAATCAAAATATCTTTATTTTTTGCTCCCATAATTGTTATCACATGATTACCCACTTGTTTCATCTTTCTAGCAATAGGATAAATTGGAGCAACACCTATTCCACCACCTATGCAAACTACAGTTCCCATATCAGGTCTAATATCTGTTTTTTTACCTAAAGGGCCAACTAAGTCTAAAATACTATCGCCTGCATTTAATGATGCTAATACAGTAGTTGAAGCACCTATTACCATAAAAATAATATCTATAGTTCCTTTTTCTCTATCAAAATCAGCAATAGTTAATGGCACTCGCTCTCCATATTCATTAACTCTTAACACCACGAATTGACCTGGTTCTGCTTTTCTCGCTATCAAAGGAGCTTCTAAAGTAAATTGTAAAATATTTTCATGTAAAACTTTCTTATTTAAAATCTTAAACATAACACTTTCCCCTTTTCCCAAATTCAATATCATAATAAAAATTTATCATACTATAAAAAATTTTTAAAATTTTACTTAATTTTCAGTTTTTTATATGACTATTATAGAATTCAATTGTAAATTTGTAAATAAAAAAAGCTGTGAAAAAAATTTATTTCACAGCTTTTAGATTTATTATTTAGCGAAAACACCTTCTAAGTATGGCATTATTTTTGCTTTTATTGGCATTAAATAAACATTATGATTATGTTTGCGAGCAAATTCTATCACTTTACGAGCAAATTCTATATTCCATTCTAATGTTGGTTCAAAGTCCTTTGGAAAAATAACATTGTTTTTATTTCTCCAATAGCTTACAGAGCGTTCGGATAAAACTGGAGAAACTCCCCAATAAATATCTAAACCATCTAAAAGGTCTGCATACATTTCTAAATAGCGCATATCAAAAAATGGTTGTGTAAAAAATCCTTTTGCTCCAGCTAATTGCTTACGGCGAATGCGATATTCTTCTTCTTTCATACTACTGCGATATTGGTCAATTCCCGCATATACTGTAATTTCTGGCATTTCTTCACTAAATTTTTTAATAATATCTGTACTTATTGTTGGATATACTTGATAAAGCATACTTTGTGGTGGGTCACCTTCTATAACAAGAACTTCTTTTATATTATATTCTCTCAATTTATCTTTTATCGGTAACTCTTTTGTAAAATCAAAATCCATCGCTCTTAGATGTGGTACTACATCATCGAAATAAGCTTTTGCAATATTTGCTCCGTCCCAACTTCTAATATCACAACTCAACAAATCTGGAATATTAATGAAATCAACATCACTTAATTTTTCTTTTATTGTTTTTACTTCTTCTTTTAATACTTCAACATCTCTTGGTACTAATTCAACTGAAATTCTTGTCATAAAATCACTTCCTAGATTAACATCATTACATTATAGTTTATTATTATAACACAAATTTATCCATTTTAACGATAAAATCATACATTTTATCATAAAAAAATCGCCAGCTTTTTACACTGACGATTTTAATTAATATTTTCAATTATCTTGCATACACTAAACTCAATTATTGTTATTTTTATTATATAAAGTATTGATATAATCAATGAAAATCTTTATATATTTATATTTTGGATTTGTTTTTTTATACAATAGATGGCATTTTAAAGTAAAATCTGGTTCTATATCATAATAACCATCAAAAAATCCCATAGCATTTAACAAGCGTTTTGGCAATACAGCCCCCACCTGATTTTGTTGACAATAATGCATAATCGTATATGGAGTAGCAAACCAAGCTTCCACTTGAGGATGACAACCTAATTTATTAAAATAATTCTTTATAGTAGCATTCATTAAATAATATGGAGAATACTGTACCATTGGATATTGAGCGATTTCTTCTACATTGATAATATTACCTAAATGCTCAATATTTGGAGCATAATAAACCATTTCTTCATCACAGAAAAATATATTTTCATATTCATCATCTTGTAAATCCTTTAAGGAAAATGATGATACTATATCTAATTTATCTGCTTCTAACTGATTTATCAATTCTTTTGCTTCTAAATTATAAACATTAATCTTTATATTAGTGTTGTATTTTTTAAAATAAGTTAAGTGCTGATTGATAAATACATCACCTAAAGACATCAACGCACCTACAGATAAAGAAACTTCTTCTCCTGCCAATTTTTTCATTTCACTTAAAGATTGTTTTAATTCCGATACGATTTTTTCCGCTTTAGCTAAGAAGATTTGACCTTCTTTAGTAAGTTCTATTGTATTTTCTCCGTGAACAACTAATTGAGTACCAACTATTTCTTCCAATTTTTTCATTTGAAAACTAAATGCCGAACGAGTAACATTTGCTTCTCTAGCTGCCGTTGCTATATCTTTTACTTTGCTATAAATAATAAAATTTTCTAATTGTTGAATGCTTGGTAATTCTATCATGCAAATCCCTTTCTATTATTAATGGCGTAATAACTTAATCTTTTATTAGTATATCACAATCAGAGTACACTCACTACTGCAAAATATTTTTTCTCATTCTTGATAAAAAATAATCTATTACTTATCTTACAACTTTCGTGAAAAACCAATACATATATTATATATCAAAATATTTTAGAACTCAAAAAGTTTTCTCATGCTTTAAGGCTTCGAGCATATCTATTGCTTCTTTTATCATCTCTTTTGTGATATTATATGGAGCAAAACTTAAATATTTATCTTGTAAAATTAAATCCATTATTTGATTTACATCTTTTATCCCTAAATCCATTAAAGAAGTAGGTAAATCTAATTTCTGATTAAAATCATATACTTTCTCTGCCTGTATTAATTGCTTATCTACAAGTAACAATAATAATACACCTAAACTGACAATCTCACCATGCATATGACCTTTACAATCTGGTATTTTCACACTAGCTAAATAAAGTGAATGAGCCAAACTGCTATTATAATTTAAATTTACTAAAACAGAAACTAATCCTGTATTTACAATAATCGTCAATACAGTCTGAATAAATTCATCAGATACAATATTTTTTTGAGCATCATCTAATGCCTTTACTCCATATTGCAGTAATCTTTCTGAGCAATCTTTTGCTATTTGTACCCCTAAATTATTTGTGTGATTTAAAACTCTACCTCTCGTATTAAAACAAACTTCATATTGTTTAGATAAAGCATCACCAATGCCAGCACGCAGATATTTTATAGGTGCATTACTTATGATTTTTGTATCTATAAAACAATGAATAGCTGGTTTTTGTGCATCATAAAATTCCACTTTATCTTTACCATATAAAATACATAAAGCTGTAACAGGAGCACAATTTGATGCTATTGTCGGAAATGTAAATACTGGCTTTTTTATCATATCTGCTAAAGCTTTGCATGTATCCATACTTTTACCACCGCCAACAGCAAATATCATATCTGCCATTTGCACTGTTTTCATATTTTTTAATCGCTCAATATTTCCTCGTGTAGCATTACCTCCATACCAAATAAAATCCAATAAATTTATATCTGTCCCTTTCATCGCAGTAAGCAATTTATCTTTTACTTTACTTAAACTAATTTCACCGCCAATTACAATCGCCGTTTTGCCATAATTACTGCAGATTTGAGGTACTCTCTTATATACATCTTCACCAATGCTATAACTTGGTAAATATACTTGCTGACTCATTTTACTCCCTCTAATCTTAAATATTTTTTATAAAAAAAGTCTTTCTGCTTAAACAGAAAGACTTTTTAGTTTACTTATTAAATTCTATTTTTATGAATTATTTTCCTTCTAAAATGCTACCTAAAGAATTTAAAAAATCGCCTTCAAAAGTTTCAAAGCTACCTTCATCACATTTTTGGGCTAAACTTGGATTTATTGGAAGTGTAGCTGTATGTTTTATACCATATTTATTAGCCTCTTCTTCAACTTTTGATTTACCAAAAATATAATGTTTTTCATTGCAATTAGGGCAAACAAAATAAGACATATTTTCTACAATACCAATAATTGGCACGCTGAGTAATCCAGCCATATTCACAGCTTTTTCTACAATCATAGATACGAGTTCTTGTGGTGTTGTAACTACGATAATACCATCAACTGGTAAAGATTGATATACAGTAAGTGGTACATCACCTGTTCCTGGAGGCATATCCACAAACATATAATCTACTTCACCCCAGTTTACATCGCTCCAAAATTGTTTTACTACTCCACCAATAATAGGGCCACGCCAAACAACAGGATCTGTTTCATTATCTAAAATCAAATTTGTAGACATGATTTTTATACCAGTTTTTGTCTGTGCTGGTGTCATGCCTTTTTGTGTTCCTGTTACTTTTTCTTTAAGATTGAACACTTTTGGTATAGATGGACCTGTGATATCAGCATCTAAAATTGCTGTTTTATAGCCACGACGTTGCATTGTTACTGCCATCATAGAAGTAACTAAGGATTTACCAACGCCACCTTTACCACTCATTACAGCAATTACTTTTTTAATATTTGAACTTGGATTGTTTGGTGCTAATAAACTTTGAGGAGCTGTACGTTCTCCACAAGTCGTACCGCAACTTGCACAATCATGATTACAATTTTCGCTCATTATAAATAGCCACCTTCTACATAAGATATTAATCTATATTATATCATATCTTTTTTGAGTTTAAAGCTATTATATCTTTCTATATTTTTTATTTACTTTTCTCTAAATTTTTTCTTCAAATAATAATTTAATATCAATATCCAAAGCTTTACTTATCTGCATTAATGTAGATATCGGTACTCCTTTACTATAAATCCCTCTTTCAATTCTTGATAAATATGACGTGCTTATTGAAGCTCTAAATGCTAATTCTTCTTGTGTATATCTTTTTAATTTGCGAAAATAAGCTATTCTTGCCCCAATCAATCTATATTGTGCTGAAAAATCTACCATAAAATCACCTTCTGCTATATTCTTTAAATTTATTCTAGCGAAAAATTTATCAATTTAGTTGTACTAGCAGGACAATAAAATGGATTATTTAGTTATTTTTTCAGCTTAATTATCCCAATTTATAAAATAAAAAAATATCATTTATTTATATTTACAAATAAAAAGCAATATCTATAGTTTTAACCTTCAACAACAGATATTGCTTTTTTATGTATATATTATTTTATTTTTATCAGCTATCATCATTTTTCAAAAATGGCACTTAATTCGACTTCCAAAGCTTTTGCAATCTTCATAAGTGTAGATATTGGCAAACCTTTTTTATAAACACCACGTTCTATTCTTGATAAATATGAGGCACTAATTGACGCTCTAAACGCCAATTCTTCTTGTGTGTATTTCTTCATCTTTCGAAAATACATTATCTTAGCTCCAATTTGTCTATATTCAGATTCAAACACAAAAATATTACCCCTCTCATACATACTAATAAAATTATCTCATTATCTAAGATATTTACAATTCATATTCATACCAATAATCACCTTATTAGTATTAGTTATGCCTTAATATGTAAGTTTTTCATAAAGATTGTACCTATATTCATATTTATTAAGTTAATATAAGTACAATCCCTATGATAAATATTTTCTATTTATGGAAGGTCTATATTTCTATTTGTGATATCCACTCTCAAACTATCGCCATGAAGAATTACTAAATTAGCTAAATTAACATTTTGCATTTCATACAAATACTCATCGTATTTTCCTTTGTTATTTCCATAATAAGTCATTATTCCCAAAGGAGATAAAACACCATCTTTTTCTTCACTATAGATTTCTATAGGAATGGTATGTGTCGAACCACTCCAGTATCCAGCCTTTTTATCTTTGCTATTTACATTATCATATTCTACACTCATATTAAAATAGAGTGCTCTATCTGTATTAGCATATTTTTTAGGATTTAATAACTCTTTATCAAAAGGAATAGTAGCTATCATATCATCTTTTTTATCATAAATGATAAATCTCAATCCCTTTCCTGTCATCAAACCAAAGAAACCATTATCATCAATTGTTGATACAGCACTGACTTTATAATTAGTATTTTTATTTTTTAATATATCATTAGCTTTTTTTAGATTTTCCTCATCTTGCTTTTGCTGTTGATACGTATCGTCAGTAGCTTTTGCCGTTTCCACCAATGTATTAGTATTTGTATTTACTTGCGTATCTTTTTCATGTTTTTGATAGAGAAAATATCCCAAACCACTGCCTACAACAATAACGACTACAATTGCAATAGCTATTATTATTTTCATTTTATTATTATTACTATTGTTATTGTTTATATTATTACTATTTATATTCTTATTTACATTTGGCTGTATCTGTGGACTTGTTGATACTCCTAAATTAGTACCACATTTAGGGCAAAATTTTTCACCATCATTAACTGGGGTACCACATTTAAAACAAAATTTACTCATTTCATTTACCTCTCATCAAAATGGGTCTGCTCCATAATTATTAGCACCTACATCGCCTCTAATACATAATAATTTAATGCTAAAATAAAGATTTACAAATGGTACCATAAAAATCAATATCCACCAGCCTGATTTATTAAAATCATGAAATCTTCTAATATTTAAAGATATACCCGCTACAGTTCCCACTAATTGCACTATTAAAGTTAACATCATACCAAAATCAGACATTATACCAAAAATATCTGTTGTCGCTGCATAGATGATAAAATAAAGTACCATTACTACAACTGCAATTATCAAACTGCGTGTTATATAAAATTTTCTATTTATTCTACCTTCAAAACAAAAATATTCATTTTTTATTTTATTTAAAATACCATCAGCTCTATTATTATTTACATTAAAATTTGTATTCATATTTTGCTGATATGGCTGATTTACTGGCTGTATTGGTTGATTATTATTTACTACATTAGTATTCATATTATTGACCATTGGTGTCTGATAAAATGCTGGTGTTTTTTCACCACATTTAGGGCAAAATTTATCTGCACTAGTTAAAGCATTTCCACATTTTTGACAAATAATATTATTTGCTACTTGTACATTTTGTTTTTCTAATTTATTGCCACAACTTGGACAAAAAAGCACGTTATCATCAAATTGTTTTTGACATTGTCTACAAATATTCATATCTATTCCTCATTTCTGTACGTTTCAATTTTAAATTTACTTTACATGATATTGAGTTAATATCTTCTTCATTACAGCGATAGCATCAGAATCACGCATATTGTCGCCATTTATCTCAATTGTCCAAAGCTGAAATCTTGTATCATTTAAAATCACAAATTGGACTTTAGCTTTTGCTGGTTTATCCTGCCAACGACATGTACCTGTGAACTCTACAACTTTTGAATTATCTGTAGCCACAAAATACTCCCATTTACCATCGCTGAAAAATTGGTCAAAAGCCTTACCTATTTTTACATTAGGAACAATTTCCATTGTACCCTCTTTGACTAAAGTTACATGTTTATCTTCCAATAAACTACAACCAGAAAACATCACACTAGATAAAGTAAGTAACACTATGAATACCATTAAATATCTCTGTTTTAATCTATGCATAAAAACCGCTCCTCATTTTACTATCAACAACTATTACTCAGTACGTATTTTCTAAAGGGTCATTACCATATTGATTAGCACCTTTTGTACCTGGCATCAAAAATAAATATAAATAGAGAAAAGGTGTTATCGCTGGTATAAGTGATAATAAAGCAAAATATCCCGATTTATCCAAATCATGAAATCTTCTCATATCCAGCATAAAATCAGCTACTATACATAAACATAAAAGTATAAAGCTCAATAACATCAAGATTAAACTAAAATCATCTGACCTAGTATCTAATTCATCAATTAACACAAAAAGTATACATTCTATAACTACTAAAACTAAACTGCGTATAAAATAGATTTTGCGATTTAATCTTCCTGTATAAGAAAAATAATCTCGCTTTATCATTTGTATAAAATCTGAATTCATCAGTTTATCTATATCATCTTGTTTTTTATTATTCCCAGAAATATTAGTTTGTATTTTAGCTCCACATTTAGGGCAAAATTTTAAATTAGTATTTCCATTTAAATTTTGACCACATTTAGGGCAATATAAATTTTGCATAATGCTCACCTCTCATTTTGACGACTAATAATCAAAAGAAGCTATCTTCATCCTCATCATCAAAATTGCCAAAAGAGTCTTCTTCTGTGTATTCTTCTTCTTCATAATCTGCCGATGTGTCTTCACTATTTGATGTATCATCTTGAGTATTAGTTTCATCATAAGCTTGAATACTATCTACAGGATTTTCTTGTAGCATTTCTTCACTACTTTGCATTTCACTATTATTTTGCATATTATCAGGAATAATATTTTCATCATAAGCTTGGATATTATCCACTACATTACTATTCATGATTTCAGGTGCTACCACATTATTCATATCTGGCACTACTTGCTCACTATAAGCTTGAATATTATCCACTGGATTTGCGTACATTGGGTCAATATAATCTTGAATTGGCTGAGTTACTTCATTTGGAATGTATTCTGTTGATGCTGGTTGTTCTGTACTAGATGAAGAACTATGATGACCACTAGAAGCTTCCGCTATTGCATTATGATAAAGAGAACTAGCCATCGCCCCTACAGCAGCAGCTGCTGCATATTTACCAAAAGTTTTTAAACCACTTTCTTGATTGTTTTGGTTATTATTCATATTATTAGGTATTTGTTGATTAGCCATTGCTTGATTGTTTGGCATATTATTCGCTCTATTATTAAAATTATTTGCCATCATATTACCATTTAATCCATTTGCGAAATTATTACCATAATTTGCATTTTGCATTGGCTGAGTATAATTCATTCCATTTGTATGTTCTGCTATATACATACTATTTTGTTTTAACATATCAATATTTTGATAAAGATGTGCAATCATCAAATAAATAGAAGCTTCTTTTACTCCCATATTCACTGCTTTTTGCAAATAATTTATAGCTTGCGCATAATTTGGCAATGGCATATTCATTTGCAAATAATTTTTACCTATATTAAATTCGTTCATACCCATTTGATTATTGTTTATTGCTTGATTATTTATCATTTGATTATGTTGTTGCATCTGATTTTGCTGATAATTATTTGCACTTGGATAATTATTCTGTGCTCTCATCTGCATATTAGTATTAACCATTCTATTCGCATTTTGCTGATAATTAGTATTCTGCACTGGAGTAGTAAAATTATTTTGTGAATTTACATTATGATTATTCTCTTGATTAAATTTCATACCACAATTAGTACAAAATAAATTATCCGCTGGCATCTTGCTACCACAATTTGTACAATACTTAAACATAAATATTCGCTCCTTTTATAATATGTATTAATCTTTAATAACAATATAATAAAAATAGAACTTTCTTTGTTGTCCCATAGGGATAATTTAACTGCTTTTTCGTATTAATAGTAACAATTTAAGCCATTTTACATAAAAAAATAGCCTTTAAGATACTAATATCTAAGGCTATTTATCATAATTTATATTTAGTTATATTCTTTTAAAAACGTCATAATTTCATTAGTCTTTGCTTTTAAAGCCTCTTTTAATTCTGGTAAATAATATTTAACTAACACACCTTCTACATCTTCTTGAACAAAAGGATTATCTTTAATAATAAATTCTGTACTCTTTAATAATTCTTCAAAGAAACATTGTGCTAAAGTATCAAAATTAAAATGATAGACCTTTTTTTCTTCATTTGTCTTGTCATCAACTATCGTCAATTCTTCTAAGTTTATATCTTTTTTTAAGTATTGAGTTACATATATAAAAAATCGCTCAGCATCATAAGCTAATATTCTATCTATAAATTCTCTTTTTATCTCTTCTACATAATTTGTTTCTTCTAAATGTTTTAACTGCCAAAGATGATACATCTGTTCATCTTGTTTTCCTGAAAATCTAGTAAAACTAGGCACATAATTAAAATGCTTTAAATACTCCGGCAAATCCAATTTAAATCGTTTTACCATTAAATTTATAATACGCTCTATTTCTTTATTTACCTTAAAATAATAATTCTGCTCATTTTCATAGTACGTATAATATTTCTTTAACTGATAGATTTTATATGTTTCTAATATATCCTTGATATATTCTTTCATTAAAGAAAATACATTGTTCTCAAAATCCTCTATCATAGCCTTTTGAGCTTCTTCTACACTTTCATAATCTAAATCATCAACCATGCTGATTGGAGTATAAAAAGGTATCTTATTAAAATCAAACGGATAATCTTTTTCTTGTACAGGCATAGGTATTTCAAATAAGTTAAATTTATCATTCAACATTATTTCTATTTGCTTTAAAGTCAATTTATTTTGTTTTTGCTCAAATTTATATTCATCTTCAATTTCATTTAAAATTTCCTCTACATATTGATAGCGATTTTCTGGGTCTAATTGTGTTGCTTTAGCTATTATCTTTTGCAATAAATTAGATTTGGGTTGTAATTTTTTTATTGTCATACCTAAAGCATATATATCTGTTCTAGCATCAGTTTGACTAAAACCATATTGTTCTGGCGGTGCAAAACCTTTTGTCCCCAAATATGTCGTGTCAAAATTCTGGTCATACTTAAAAATACGCACCGTATCAAAATCTACTAATTTAACAATACTATCATTTGTAAGCATAATATTATTCAAATTTATATCACGATGAATAATGTCCCTTTGATGTAAATTCTTCAATCCCTTACATAATTGTACTAAAATATCTTGTATTTCTTCATCAGATATATATTTTTTTTGCTCTATCAATTCATTTAAAGTTATACCACAGATATATTCTTCCACTAAAATTATTTCTTCATCACCATCAAAAATATAATAAATCCTAGGAAGTATCCTATTGTCTATTTTTTTCAATTCCTGATAAGGAACATCTTTATTTTTTAGATATTTTATAACATATACTTGTCTATCTGACTCATCATATGCCAAAACAATCTTACTCTTATCGCTCTCCTTCCATATATCTATTTGTTTATATTTATCATTTATAAACTGCTTGACAAAATCACTCATATATTAACCTTCTATCAAATAAATTTATGAATATATTTTAACAAAAAAAATAGCAGGTCTTGTATATTAGCACCTGCTATTTTATATTAATTTTTATTAACTAACTTATCTAAACTAACCTCTAAAATTTTAGATATTTTATACAATACTGGTAAAGATACACAACCTGTCACTAAACCACTTTCTATTTTTGCCATATAGCTTAGACTGATATTTGTTTTTTGAGCTAATTGCATCTGTGTATATTTTTTCAATTTCCTATAATAAGCAATATTTATTCCTATTAATCTATTATCTAATTCATCATTTGTCATAAACATACCTCCTAAAATAATTATCTTACTTTAAAGCATATTTATCTATAAACTATCAAGGTTAATTTATTCATCAATAGTATATATTAAATCTTAAAAAATATTATTTTTATCATGATATGTACTATATATTTTATATCTATAATAAAATACATTATTTTTATACTATATCTAATATAACTATATAGTATCAAATTCACTCTATAAAATGTACCTAAAAAATTTTTATCTAAAAGCATTAGAAAATCTATTCTCATTCTTTCATAATACTTAAACATAATATCCAAGCATTCTGCAATTTAACGATGAATAAATTTCTGTTACTTGATAATCTAAAAAGTTGCTTTCTGTAAAATCATATTTCACTACTCCAAAAGTACTATCAAAACTATTTCTAAATTCCATTTTTATTCCTCCTTATTTTCTACCTTGATTTTCTTTCTATATATAATATCCATTCACTTTTTCTCTTTTTGGCATTTCGATTAAAAATTTTTCTTAAATTTTTTCTTTTATATTTATAACTCTTCTTTCTCCAAAGAATATTTCCTTACATTATTTATATCTGCCTTAATTCATTTATTCTGGCATTTTTACTAAAAAAATTTTTTATTTTTATTGACAAAAACTTTTATATCTTTTATCTTAATTCTATAAGTCTTACATTATATATATCTTGCTCAAGACTTTCATTTTGGCATTTATTTATCAAAATTTTTTACTATAAATATCTTTTATAAATAAATTCCTATATAATTAATATAAAACTCCAACTGAAAATTCTGATAATCTCAGTCGCAAAAATCTTATAACAAAATATTGCAAATTTTTGCATTGTAAAATTTATAAAAATAGGTTATAATATCTTTAGTTGATTGAGTTTTAATGAAGGATACTATATATTTTTCACTAATATTTATACACGACTTCATTTTTAAAACGCAAAAAATAGCCCAAAATGGCAAAAAAACGGCATTTCCGCCGCACCGCGTCATTACTGGCTTCGTGGCACTTTTTGAAGTGTCTAACATCACTCAATCAATCTAAATCTTGTTCTCAACCGCAAAGTGCATTTTCAGCCCAATAACGACGCGGGTTCCAGAGCACAGGGTTTAAAACTAACCCCGCTTATAGGGGACGGAAACACAACCAATTATTTGATTGGTCGAGTTTATATAGAGTTTAAAACTAACCCCGCTTATAGGGGACGGAAACTATAGTAGTTATTATTCTTTATTTGGTATAGACTTTTTAGTTTAAAACTAACCCCGCTTATAGGGGACGGAAATAAAAAAGTCGCTAATTATGTTTAGCGACTTTTTTTCTTTAATAAATATTCTTGTAGACGTACAAAAATAGCTCTAGTCAAAAGACTAGAGCTATTTCTCATATTTTTTATAAAAATTTTAATTATTGCCTGCCTTAAAAACAAAAAAGCGATATCAGATTTTCTCTGATATCGCTAATGCTTACAAAATGGCGGAGCGAGAGAGATTCGAACTCTCGCACGGCGAATCCGCCTAACGATTTAGCAAACCGTCCTCTTCAGCCTCTTGAGTATCGCTCCGTAAAATTTATTTTTTATCATTATACAATAAATTACATAATAATTCAATTATCTCATCTTAAATATATCTTTTTAAATCTCCAAATACTTAAGCTTAATACTATGATTGTAAAAAATACCAAAAATAATGTAGGTTGATATAAATATTCCAAACCTATTCCCTTCAAAAAAATTCCACGAGATATCTCTACATAATGAGTCATTGGCAATATCATGCTTATATAATAAAAAAAATCTGGCATAGCTACACGTGGAAACATAAATCCTGATAATAAAATACTTGGCAATAATACGAAAAAAGATAATTGCATAGCTTGCATTTGATTTTGAGCTACTGTTGATATCAATATTCCCAAAGAAAGTATCGCTAACATAAAGATTGTAGTCAATAATATAAATAAAATCAGACTTCCTTTTATAGGGATATTAAAACCAAAATAACCTACACAAATTGCTATTATCATTTGTATATAACCAACGCAAATATACGGTACTATTTTTCCAATTATCAATTCAATTGGTTTTAATGGACTTATCAATAATTGTTCTAATGTTCCTTCTTCTTTTTCTCTAACTATAGAAATACTTGCTACCATGATTAAAGTCATCATCAACATTATGCCAATAATTGAAGGAATTATATAATTGGCACTGATAAAATCAGGATTATACCATGCTCTTATTCGTAAATCATATTTACCTACAACTAAATTTGGATTATAAGATAATTGCATTTGCTCTGCTTTTTTATTAATGGCTAATTGAGCTACATTTATAGCTGAGCTAGCTGACATATTATCACTAGCATCTACAATCAATTGGATAGGTACATTATCTCCATGCTTAAATTTTTTCACCATATCCGGAGGAAAAATTATACCTACAATAGCCTCACCAGAATTAATTTTTTCATTCACTTCTTTTATACTGCTAGCATAATATATCACATCATAATAATCAGTAGCCACTAATACATCAATGAGCTCTCTACTTTCTTGTTGCCTACATTGATCAAAAACAATTGTTGGTATATGTTTTACTTCTGTATTTATAGCTAAACCAAAAATCAAAATTTGAATAATAGGTAACAATATCAGCAACCTTAACATAGTTGTATCTCTACGCATTTGTTTAAACTCTTTATATAATATTGCATAAATTCTATGCATCATTATTCACCGCCTTTTGTTTAACCAATAAGGCAAAAACTTTATTTAATGAAGTATTTTCATCAGCTACTGATTTTTTTATATTTAAAGGAGTATCTTCTATTAACAATTTTCCAGCATGCAAAAATCCTATTTTATGACATAATTCTGCTTCTTCCATAAAATGAGTAGTTACTATTACTGTTATATTTTGCTTAATTAAATCTTCTATTATTTGCCAAAAAATTTTTCTAGCTTTAGGGTCTGCCCCACTTGTAGGTTCATCTAAAAATAATAATTTAGGTTTATGGATAATAGCACACCCTAAAGCTAATCTTTGTTTCCATCCGCCACTTAATTGACTTACCAAATAATCTTTTTTATCTACTATACCAGCCATTTCCATGATTTCTTGCATGCGTATATTTAACAACTCTTCATTTAAACCATATAAATTAGCATAAAATTTTATATTCTCTTTTACTGTTAAACTAGGATATAAAGAAAATTTCTGCGACATATAGCCTATCTTTAATTTCAATTCATCAGTAATATTTTCATTTTGCCATAGATATATTTTTCCTGATGTAGGCTTTAATATGCCACATAACATACGTATTGTTGTACTTTTCCCAGAACCATTTGAACCTAACAATCCATATATACTGCCTTGTTTTATCTTTAAAGATACATTATTTACTGCAATAAACTCGCCAAATTTCTTAGTTAAATTTTCTGTATAAATTGCGTAATCCATATTATCACTTCATTATAATTAATTTACTCATCAATTAAACTGATAAAAACATCTGCTAAATTTTGTTTATTATATTTCTGTTGTAAAATCTCAAGTTTATCATCTAAAATAATTTTACCTTTATTCATATAAACAATATGTTTTGCATACATCACTTCATCAAAATAAGGAGTAGCAACAATAATTGTAATATCTTCTTTATTTATCGTTTGAATTAAATCCCATAATTCTTGACGCGATACAGGATCAACACCAGTTGTTGGTTCATCTAATAAAATAATTTGTGGTCTATAAACTAAAGTTGCCGCTAAAGCTAATTTTTGTTTCATTCCACCAGATAATTTTTCTGCTAAACGATGTTTAAATCTATCTAAACCCACAAAATTTAATATTTCATTACAATTTATCAATGCTTGTTTACTATCAAAACCATGCATCTTAGCAGATAGTATCACATTTTCCTCTACTGTAAGATTTCTATACCAACTAAAATTTTGTGCCATATAACCAATATCTGCTCTTTTTTTATAAGGTATTTTTCCATCAATTAATATATAGCCTCTATCAGGATTTAATAAACCTACTATCAATTTTATTAGACTAGTCTTACCAGCACCATCACCGCCAGCAATGATAGTTAATTCTCCTGATTTTATAAGTAAATTACAATCATCTATAATTTTTACATCATTAAAATATTTATCTACATTACTTATTTTAATCATCAAAAATCACATCCGCTATCATACCTGCTTTTAATCTATTATTCTCATTAAAAATCTTAATTTTTACCGCAAAAACCTTATTACTTCTTTCATCTTTAGTCAAAGTTTCCCTCGGTGTAAATTCAGCTTCATCATTTATATTGATTACTTGTCCTTGAAAAACTTCTTGAGGATATGCATCCACTTGTATCTTCACTTTTTGCTGTAGATATACTTTTCCTAAATCTGCAATATCTATATATACAATAACCCAACTATCTGTTAAATCTGCTATAGTCAAAATTGCTTGTCCTTGATTGATATATTCATTATTTTCAAAATTTTTATTTAATACAACTCCTGTAATGGGACTATATACTTTTGTATCTGCTAAAATACTCGCATTGGCATTAGCTTGTGCAATTAATTTTTCAACCTGTTGCTGTTGCGCTTCTATCTGTTTTTGTCTTGTTCCTGCTAAAACTAAATCATAATTTTCTTTAGCAATATATAGTTCCTTTTCTGCTACATCGACAGCTTTTTGCATATCATCTAAAGTTTGCTTACTTATTCCACCTACAGCATATAATTCTTTATTTCTTTTTAAATCAGTTTGAGCTTTATCAAAAATGACTTGTGCCTTTTGCAGACTATTTTCTGCCATAGTAATTTCTTGTTTCCTTGCGCCATCTTTCAAATCTTGCAGTTTTGCTTGTGCTTCTTTCACAGCTTGCCAATCACCAATATTTTGAGCTCGTAAATCTTCTCGTTCTATCTCACAAACAAAATCTCCTAAATTTAAATTATCTCCTTCTTCTAATTTAAGATTTCTTATATATCCTGCTAATCTAGGTGTAACATCATATTTTGTTACTTCTATCGTACCTGTTGCTGTCAATTTATCCACTTTATCATAACAAAAATAGTACCATCCTATACTCACTAACATAATTAACAATATCACAACTAAAGCAATTTTTTTCTTTGACATATTATATCACCGCCCTTATGTTAATTATGTCATAGGCAAATTTTCTGTTCAATCGACAATTATTTCTTTACTGTCGATTTTTCAATACAAATATATTATTTATCACCGGTTTTACAATCTCCAAATAATCTTCTATAGATAATCTATCTTTATATTTATACATATATAATAAAGCATTAAGATGTCCATTTATAAAAAACTCGACAGCCAATTCCGCTTTTAAATCATTTTTATCTAAATGAAAAAATTTATATATATTTTTACGTATTTTTTCTTTTAATTTAAATTGAAAACTCATATCTCCATGTTCACCTAATAATACATATAATTTAGGTGCATACATCGAAAAAAATGCTTTTAATTTTTGTAAAGTATATTTATCTTCTTGATTTAAGAGAAAACAATTTAATATATATGGTAAGAATTTATCAATTTGTATAAAAAAATCTTCTTGTTCTTGCTCTAATAAATCGTATATATCTTTAAAATATGTATAAAATACACTTCTATGATATCCTGCTTTATCCATTAATTCTTTTATT
>ERZ834382.1108-NODE-1108-length-25387-cov-7.907232_pt1 | contig 25387 bp, 15 predicted proteins | sample MGYA00519692_ERZ834382 | MGnify/ENA primary metagenome ERZ834382 (study PRJEB31850, sample SAMEA3708751) | human gut metagenome | biome: human gut; feature: human-associated habitat; material: faeces | place: China | collected 2014 ...
GGCGGCGCAGACGCCGGTCGTTATGCAGGTCCCGGGACAGGGTTCCATGATCCAGACCGCGGATGTGACCGCTATGGAGCAGGTCTCCGGTGAAAATGCGGAAAAGAAAATTTCCGGAATCTCCGAGAAAGTGATCACCTGTCCGCTTGTGGGTACGTTCTATTCCTCCCCGGCACCGGACGCAGAGGACTATGTAAAAGTCGGAGATACCGTGAAAAAAGGTCAGGTCATCGGAATTGTGGAAGCCATGAAGCTGATGAATGAGATCGAGAGCGAGTATGACGGAATCGTGGAGGAGATCCTTGTGAAGAACGAGGAGACGGTTGAGTATGGTCAGCCGTTATTCCGGATTCGTTAATTAATAAAGATAACCGTTTGGCGGCCCGCGCATTGCCGCGCGGGCTGTGAAAGATTGGATAGAGGATAAAAATCATGTTAGGAATCAAAGAAATTCAGGAGATCATCCCACACAGACATCCGTTTCTTCTTGTGGACTGCATCGAGGAGCTGGAGCCGGGCGTGAGAGCTGTCGGATATAAATCTGTGACATACAATGAGCCGTATTTCGCGGGCCATTTTCCGCAGGAGCCGGTCATGCCGGGCGTCCTGATCGTTGAGGCGCTGGCACAGACAGGCGCTGTCGCGATCTTAAGCGTTGAGGAAAACAAAGGAAAGACTGCGTATTTCGGCGCAATGAATAATGTAAAGTTTAAGAAGAAAGTAGTTCCGGGCGACAAGCTCCGTCTGGAATGCGAGATCATCAAGCAGAAAGGACCGGTCGGTGTTGGAAAGGCGGTCGCTACCGTGGACGGCAAAGTCGCGGTATCTGCGGAACTCACATTTATGATCGGTTAGGACTGGTGAAGAGATGTTTCAGAAGATTTTAATCGCAAACCGCGGCGAGATCGCCGTTCGGATCATCCGGGCATGCCGGGAGATGGGGATCAAGACGGTTGCCGTCTACTCCGAGGCAGACCGGGACGCACTGCACACACTTCTTGCGGACGAGGCGATCTGTATCGGACCGGCGCCGTCCACGGAGAGCTATCTCGATATGGAGCGGATCTTAACCGCATGCGTTGTCATGAAGGCAGATGCTATCCATCCGGGCTTCGGATTTTTGTCTGAGAATGCCCGCTTCGCGGAGCTCTGTGAAAAGTGCAATATCCGCTTTATCGGACCGTCAGCTGAGATCATTAACAAGATGGGAAATAAGTCCGAGGCGAGAAAAACTATGATGGCGGCGGGCGTTCCTGTGGTTCCGGGAAGCAAAGAGCCGGTCTACACTGTGGAGGAAGGCCTTAAGACCGCGAAAGAGGTCGGCTTTCCGGTGATGATCAAGGCGTCCAGCGGCGGCGGCGGAAAGGGAATGCGCGTTTCGAGGTCGGAGGAAGATTTCGAGGCGAACTTCTTAAATGCCCAGATGGAATCCGTCAAGGGATTTTCCGATAATACCATGTATATCGAGCGGTTTGTGGAGAATCCGCGCCACATCGAGTTCCAGATCTTAGGCGACCGTTACGGAAATGTGGTCCATCTCGGTGAGCGCGACTGCTCGATCCAGAGGAGACACCAGAAGGTTCTTGAGGAATCCCCGTCAGCGGCGATCTCCGGGGAGCTTCGGAAAAAGATGGGTGAGACGGCAGTCCGCGCGGCAAAGGCGGTCGGATATGAGAATGCGGGAACCATCGAGTTCCTTTTAGATAAAGATAAAAATTTCTATTTTATGGAAATGAATACGAGGATCCAGGTGGAGCATCCGGTGACGGAGGCTGTCACGGACATGGACCTCATCAAAGAGCAGATCCAGATCGCGGCGGGGGAACCGCTCTCCGTGAGCCAGGAGGACATTAAGATCTCCGGCCATGCCATTGAGTGCAGGATCAACGCGGAGAATCCGGAGAAGAACTTTATGCCATGCCCGGGCATGATCACAGATATCCATCTCCCGGGTGGCCGGGGAGTCCGTGTGGACACGGCGGTCTACAACAATTACCGGATACCGCCGAACTATGATTCCATGATCTTAAAGCTGATCGTGCGGGACAAGGACCGGGAGTCCGCCATCGCGAAGATGCGCAGCGCCCTCGGGGAGCTTGTCATTGAGGGAATCAATACGAATCTGGATTTCCAGTATGATATTTTAAGCGATTCGGATTTTCAGGCGGGAAATGTGGATACAAACTTCATTCCGTCGCATTTTCCGGAGTATACCAAAGAATAGGATTATACCAGTTCAGCCATGCACATAGTTAGGCATAGACGTGTGTTGCAAGCTTGCTTGCATAAGCACGTTTATGACTAACTATGTATATGCGGAACGCCACGAGCTTCTTGTTTTCATGGAACATGAAAACAAGAAGACTGCATGGCTGAACGTGCAATTTTCACAGTCTTGAAAGGAGCTTTTATATATGCTAAGGGATATGTTTAAAAAAACATATACGAAGATCGATATGAAATACCGTGCGGGAGAAAAGGAATCTGCCAGAACGGCAGAGGAGGACGCGCCGGTGATTCCTGCCGGGCTGTGGAAAAAGTGCAATAAATGCGGAAAGCCGATCTACACGGACGATGTAAGGGCGAACTTTTATATCTGCCCGAAGTGCGGCGGATACTTCCGTGTCCATGCGTACCGCCGGATCGAGATGATCGCGGATGAGGGAAGCTTTGAGGAGTGGGACAAGTTCATGCAGGTCTCCAATCCGTTAAGCTTCCCAGGATACGAGAAGAAGCTTGCAGCAGCCCGTGAAAAATCACAGCTCAATGAGGCCATCGTCACCGGATCCTGCACGATCCACGGACAGAAGACCGTTGTCGGTGTCTGCGACGCGAGATTTTTGATGAGCAGCATGGGCCACAACGTGGGTGAAAAGATTACGAGAGCCGTGGAGCGGGCCACGGAGGAAAAGCTTCCGGTGATCCTTTTCGCCTGCTCCGGGGGCGCAAGAATGCAGGAGGGAATGATATCCCTGATGCAGATGGCAAAGACTTCCGCGGCTTTAAAGAGACATCACGAGGCGGGACAGCTCTATGTGAGCGTCCTGACGGACCCGACAACGGGCGGCGTTACGGCAAGCTTCGCGATGTTAGGAGATATCATCCTCGCGGAGCCGGGGGCACTCATCGGTTTTGCGGGACCCCGTGTCATCGAGCAGACCATCGGGCAGAAGCTGCCGGAAGGTTTCCAGAGAGCGGAGTTCCTTGTGGAGCACGGCTTTGTCGATAAGATCGTGAAGCGTGAGGAATTAAAAGAGACGCTGGCGATGATCTTAAAGCTTCATAAGAAGCCGGAGAGCGGATGTCTTGCGGACTGGAAAACGGAAAACACAGTTGACAGGGCGGCTTTTGAGGAAAAAGAGCAGAATTCTTCTGCGAAGAGAGCGCATCATGGTTCCGGAAAGGCAGCAGGAGCAATCCGCAGCGCATGGGATTCTGTCCTGCTTTCCAGAAAGGCGGACCGTCCGGTGGCTACGGATTATATCCGTGCGATCTTTGATGATTTCATGGAATTTCACGGAGACCGTTACTGCAAAGATGATGGTGCCATCGTCGGCGGAATCGCTTCCTTCCACGGAATGCCTGTGACAGTGATCGGGCAGGAAAAGGGTAAGAATACAAAGGACAACATCAAGCGCAACTTCGGAATGCCGTCCCCGGACGGATACCGGAAGGCGCTGCGTCTCATGAAGCAGGCAGAGACCTTTGGACGCCCGGTAGTGTGCTTTGTAGATACCCCAGGAGCCTTCTGCGGACTGGAAGCCGAGGAGCGCGGACAGGGAGAGGCCATCGCGAGAAATCTCTTTGAGATGTCAGATCTCACCGTTCCGGTGCTCTCCATCGTGATCGGAGAGGGCGGAAGCGGCGGAGCGCTTGCCATGGCTGTGGCGAACGAGGTCTGGATGATGGAGAATGCGGTGTACTCTGTTCTCTCCCCGGAAGGTTTCGCATCGATCCTCTGGAAGGACAGCAAGCGTGCGGACGAGGCGGCGCGGGTCATGAAGATGACCGCGGCGGAATTAAAGGAACTCGGAATTATCGAGCGTGTGATCCCGGAGCCGGAACCGGCAGACCCTGAGACGCTTCCGGAGATCGCGAAGACTATGGAGAATGCCATGGAGGAGTTCATTGAAGCGTGGACACAGCTTGACGGGAAGACGTTAGCAGAGCGCCGGTATGAGAGATTCCGGAAATTTTAGGCAGCGCTCCAGCAGCGTGCGGACCAGCATATGGTCATGTTAGAGATGGAACAAATACGGGGAGTTATAATTTAGGAGGAAATATGGAGGCAGCAATCGGTCTGAAACCATTAAAAATAGGGAACCTCGTGGCGAAGCACCCGGTGATCCAGGGAGGAATGGGGGTCGGCGTGAGCCTTTCGTCCTTAGCCGGAGCAGTCGCGAAGGCGGGCGGAATCGGAATCATTTCCACGGCCCAGATCGGATTTAAGGATCAGGATTTCGGAAAAAATCCGATGGCGGCGAATCTGAGAGCGATCCATTCCGAGCTTAAGAAAGCCAGGGAGAAAGCGCCCCAGGGGATTCTGGGCTTTAATATCATGGTCGCGACGAAGGAGTACGCGTCCTATGTGAAAGAGGCGGTGAAAGCCGGAGCGGATGTGATCATCTCCGGCGCCGGTCTCCCGATCGACATGCCGAAATTTGTCGCGGAGGCGGAGAATGAGAACGGAGGTTCTGAAAAGAAAGAGCGGTGTACCATGATCGCGCCCATCGTTTCCTCTGTGAAATCTGCTCTTGTGATCTGCAGGATGTGGGACAGAAAGTACCACACAGCACCGGATTTCGTTGTAGTGGAAGGACCATGCGCGGGCGGTCATCTCGGATTTTCCAGGGAACAGCTCACTGAGCTTGGAGCTGACACAGACCATGTAGCCGAGACATTTAATGAACCGGCTTATGATAAGGAGATTCGCGGAATCATCGAGACGGTGAAGAGCTTTGCGGAGAAGTATAAAAAACATATCCCGGTCATCACGGCGGGGGGGATTTTTGATCATAAGGACGTTCTGCACCAGTTTGAGCTTGGCGCGGAGGGCGTTCAGGCGGCGACGAGATTTGTGACGACTGAAGAATGTGACGCGGATATTGCATACAAAGAGGCATATATCAACGCGAAAGAGGAAGACATTGTGATCGTTAAGAGTCCGGTTGGAATGCCGGGCAGAGCGATCAAAAATAAGTTTTTAGAGCGTGTTGCTCAGGGACCGGTGAAGGTGGAGCGATGCTTCCGGTGTCTGGAACACTGTAATCCGGCGGAAACACCGTATTGCATCACGAAAGCGCTGATCAACGCCGCAGAAGGAAAGATTGATGAGGCGCTGCTGTTCTGCGGAAGCAATGCATACCGTTGTGAGAAGATCGAGACGGTGCCGGAGGTTATGGCGGCGCTGTGCGGAGAGTAAAAAACTCAGAGAGGCTGTTGTGCAGATCATGTGAATCAGCCAGAATATAAATTTTCAGGAAAGCAGTTTTATAAAGTTCATAGATCCCGTATTTCTGTCATAAGATAAAGAAATTCAGGTGGTGGTTTGGCGTATCTGCGCTTCGAGTGCAGGCAGCCGAAACGTCGCCGACTTTGACAGAAATGTGGGATTTTTTATGTTAAATATGCTCTGGGCAGGAATGATGGCAGCCGGGATCTTCTGGGCGGCGTTTCATGGAAATATGGGAGAAGTGACGAACGGGCTGCTGGACTCGGCGAAGGAGGCGGTGACTCTGGGTGTTACAATGCTTGGGATCATGTCATTCTGGTGCGGGATCTTAAAGATCGGGGAGCGGGCTGGGCTCATCGAGGCGTTGACGGAGAAGATGCGTCCGGCGATCCGGTTTCTCTTTCCGAATCTCCCGGACGGACATCCGGCGGGGAAATATATCGCGACAAATATGATTGCGAACATGCTGGGACTCGGCTGGGCGGCGACACCGGCAGGGTTAAAGGCGATGGAAGAGCTGGGAAAGCTGGAGGAAGAGCGGCGGGCGGAAAAAGCGCCGGATAAGAGGAAAAATACGGCAGGGCAGAGCAGTCTGGCGAGACAGTCGGGCACCGCCAGCAACGAGATGTGCACGTTCCTGATTGTAAATATCTCCTCACTCCAGCTCATCCCCATCAACATGATCGCTTACCGCAGCCAATACGGCAGTGTCAGCCCGGCGGCTATCGCAGGACCGGCGCTCCTCGCGACCATCGCCAGCACGGTGGCAGGAATCGCGTTCTGCAAGGTCATGGACCGGAAAAACGTTGATTTTTGAAAAAAAGTCTACTATAATACTACTATTATGTGGCTGAAGCCCATACTCATAAAAGAGTTCCCCGCCCAAGGCGGTTTAAACCGAGAAATATTTACTGACGCAGGCATCGGAGCCAGATGCACAGTCTATAGAGACAAATAATACAATACCAGGAAGGTTGATGCATACAGAAAGTATGCCTCTTTCTGGTATTTTTAGTTGTGTGAGGCTTTGGATATTTTTAGGTACTAAAAAACATAGAAACGGGGATAAATTCATGAAAAAACAAACAATAAAGACAATAGTGACGGCTTTGACCGCTGCTGCTATGGTATGTTCCCTGGCGGGCTGCGCCGGAAATAGTTCGGGAACAACAGAAACCTTAAACGCGGAAAAGTCCTCTGAGGCGGAGAAAACAGAAGCAGCTGCCGGGATAGAGCAGGATAATGAAAAAGATTCTGTTATCGTTGTAATGGGACCATCATCTGAGCCTGAGGCTGGATTTGACCCGGCATACGGATGGGGCGCGGGGGAACATGTCCATGAGCCGCTGATCCAGAGTACGCTGACGGTAACAAAGGCAGATATGACGATCGGTTATGATCTGGCGACAGATATGAACGTCAGCGATGATGGGATGACATGGAACGTGACGATCAGGGACGATGTAAAATTTACGGACGGGGAACCGCTGACAGCGGAGGATGTAGCATTTACCTACAATACACTGCGGGATACCAGTTCTGTCAATGACTTTACGATGTTAGAAGAGGCAAAAGCCCTCGACAATACCACTGTGGAATTTGATATGACCCGCCCGTATTCCATATGGCCATATACGATGGCAATTACCGGAATCGTCCCGGAACATGCTTATGGACCGGACTATGGTTCCAATCCGATCGGCTCCGGCCGCTACATCATGAAACAGTGGGATAAGGGGCAGCAGGTGATCCTCACGGCAAACCCGGACTACTACGGGGATGAGCCGGAGATGAAGACGGTGACAGTTTTATTTATGGATGAGGACGCCGCCTACGCGGCAGCGCTCTCCGGGCAGGTGGATCTCGCCTACACTTCCGCGGCGTACTCGGATCAGACCGTAGACGGATTTTCCCTGTTGGCCTGCAAGACCGTGGACAACCGCGGCTTCAACCTGCCGGCGATCCCGGCGGGGGAGACGGATGAGAACGGAGTGCCGCTGGGAAATGATTTCACCAGCGATATCAATGTGCGCCGGGCCATCAACCTGGCGATCGACCGGGATGAGATGATCGAGCATGTGTTGAACGGATACGGAACAGCGGCCTACAGTGTCTGTGATCAGATGCCGTGGTACAACGCGGCAGCGGAGGTGGAGTATGATCCGGGTATGGCGGCCGCGATCCTAAAGGAAGCCGGATGGAGCGCGGGAAGCGATGGAATCCTGGAGAAAGACGGTGTCCGGGCTGAGTTCACCATGCTCTATCCGACGGGCGATTCCGTCCGCCAGGCACTTGCGGAGGACACCGCAAACCAGTTGAAAGAGATTGGAATCAAGGTGACGACAGAGGGCGTCGGCTGGGATACCGCCTATGACCGGGCACAGTCCACGCCGCTTATGTGGGGATGGGGCGCCCACACACCGATGGAACTTTACAATATTTACCACACGGCACTGGGAAAGGAATACGCGGAGTATTCCCCTTATGCAAACGAAAAGGTGGACGAATATATGGACGAGGCCCTGGCGGAGAGCGACCTGGAAAAGTCCTATGAACTCTGGAAAAACGCCCAGTGGGACGGAACATCTGGAATTACCCAGGATGGTGACCTTCCGTGGATCTGGCTTGTAAATATTGATCATTTATACTGGGTGAAGGATGGTCTGCAGGTGGCAGAGCAGAAGCTTCACCCACATGGACATGGCTGGTCGATCGTAAACAATGTCGACCAGTGGACATGGAAATAAAGAAAACGGGTCTGTGGATTGGCAGACAGGCAGTGCGGATGTGTCTGATGGTGCTTCTGGTGAGCATTCTGGCGTTTGGGCTCCTGGCGGTCTCACCCATAGATCCGCTTCAGACAAATGTCGGACAGACAGCTCTGGGCTCTATGAGCCCGGAGCAGATCGCAAAGCTGAAAAGCTACTGGGGAACAGATCTGCCTCCGGTGGAGCGGTATCTGAACTGGCTGAAAGACTTTCTCCACGGAAATATGGGAACATCCCTTTTATATCGCCGTCCGGTGGCAGAGATCATCGGGGATAAGGTCATGAATTCCATCTGGCTTTTATTCACGGCATGGTTGTTTTCTGGTATTCTTGGCTTTTTCCTCGGCGTTCTCGCAGGAAAAAAGCGCGGTGGGATCATGGACCGGATCGTGACGGGATATTCCCTGTTTGTGGCCAGCACCCCGGCATTCTGGGTGGCAATGGTGCTGCTTATGGTATTTGCGGTGAAGCTTCACTGGTTTCCCATCGGATTCAGTGTGCCCATCGGCATGGATGCCGGGCAGATCTCCATTGTGGACAGGATTCGCCATGCGATTCTCCCGGCGGCGGCCCTCAGCATCACGGGAATTTCCTCCATCGCCCTGCACACGAGGGAAAAGCTCATCGAGGTCATGGAGAGCGACTATGTGCTGTTCGCGAGAGCCAGAGGCGAGTCGGACTGGTCGATCTTACGTCGTCATGGACTTCGGAACATTCTTCTGCCGGCCATGACGCTGCAGTTCGCGTCGGTGAGTGAGATCATCGGCGGCTCCGTCCTTGTAGAACAGGTATTTTCCTATCCGGGATTGGGCCAGGCGGCTGTGACGGCAGGACTTGGAAGCGATGTGCCGCTTCTTCTGGGGATCACGGTGGTTACAGCGGTGATCGTCGCGGCGGGAAACCTTGCGGCGAATGTTCTCTACGGCGTGATCGACCCGCGGATCAGAGAGGGGGCGAAGCGCTGATGAAGAAAAATCGCAGAATACAGAGCTTCGCGCTTCTGATCCTGGCGGCTGTGCTGTTAGCGGTCATTGCGGTGCTCGGAAGTTTCTGGCAGGAAGCTGCCATCAGGACGGATTTTACGAGAAAAAATCTGGCACCGTGTATACAATATCCTTTTGGAACGGACTGGATGGGACGTGACATGTTCGTGCGGACAGTTGCGGGACTTTCTTTGAGTATCCGGATCGGACTTCTGACGGCGGCAGTCAGCGCGGTGATGGCCTTTATATTGGGACTCAGCGCGGCGGTCTTCGGAAAGTTCGTGGACAGTGCGGTGCGGCTGCTTATCGATATCGTCATGGGAATTCCCCATATGCTGCTTCTGATCCTGATCTCCTTTGCCTGCGGGCGTGGATTCTGGGGCGTTGTCTGCGGAATCGCGTTTACCCACTGGGCATCCCTGGCGCGACTGATCCGCGGGGAGGTCTTACAGCTGAAGCAGAGTCAGTATGTGAAGATCGCGGAAAAGCTTGGAAAAGGGAAATTTTACATCGCGTTTTCCCATATGGCACCGAATCTTGTTCCGCAGTTTATCACGGGCCTGGTGCTCATGTTTCCCCATGCGATCCTGCATGAAGCCAGCATCACGTTCCTGGGCTTCGGTCTGTCTTCCGAGAGTCCGGCCGTCGGAGTGATCCTTTCGGAAAGCATGAAATATCTGGCTATGGGAAAATGGTGGCTGGCGCTGTTCCCAGGACTTTTCCTCGTTGGGACCGTGCTTCTGTTTCATTATATCGGACAGGAACTCTGCCGACTTTTGGATCCGGGCAGTGTTCATGAGTAAGGAGGCGGGGAAGATGAATGATACGATTTTGGAAGTTAAGGACCTCTCCGTCACCTTCACCCAGTATGAACGGGGATTTTCCAGGCGGACGATCCACGCGGTGGAGAAGATGGACCTGGAAATAAAAAGTGGTGAGATCGTCGCGGTGGTGGGATCCAGCGGTTCGGGAAAAAGTCTGCTGGCCCATGCGATCATGGGAATTCTTCCATACAACAGTGAAATGGACGGAGAGATATGGTTTCTTGGGGAGCCGCTTACGGAAAAAAAGGTCAAAAGCCTCCGGGGACATGAGATCGTTCTGGTGCCCCAGAGCGTTTCTTACCTGGATCCGCTTATGAAGATTGGGGATCAGATCCAGAACGGGAAAAAGGATGTTTCTGTGAAGGAAAAATGCCTGGCGGTGCTGAAGCGCTATGGCTTAGCCCCGGATATCCGGGGAAAATACCCATTTCAGCTCTCCGGCGGCATGACGCGGCGTGTCCTGATCTCCACGGCGGTGATGGAGAAGCCAAAGCTCGTCATCGCGGATGAGCCGACACCGGGACTTCACCTGGAGGCGGCAACCCGCGTCATGGGACATTTCCGGGAGATGGCGGACGATGGGGCAGGTGTGCTGCTGATCACCCACGACCTGGAGCTGGCGCTCCTGACAGCTGACCGGGTCATCGTGCTCTACGGCGGCAGAGTCGTCGAGGAGACAGATGCGGCGGCATTTCAGGATGAGAGGAATCTCAAACATCCGTACACGAAGGCGCTGTTTCGGTCCATGCCGAAGAACTGGAAGAAGGATGGGGAACAGCTCTGCGATATGGGGGAGATCTTAGAGGACATGCGAAAGGAATACGGCAGATGAGGCTGGAAGCGAGAGATATTTCTTTTAAATATGGAAAAGGGACGAGACAGATCCTGGATCATGTGAACCTTACGGTGGAACCCGGAGAGAGTGTGGGGATCATGGCGCCCAGCGGATACGGGAAGACGACGCTCTGCAAGATTCTGGCGGGGTACGAGAGGCCGGATTCGGGGGAGGTTCTTGTGGACGGGATGCCGGTTCTTGAGCTTCGTGGCTACTGCCCGGTGCAGATGGTATGGCAGCATCCGGAACTCTCGGTGAATCCGAAGAGACGGTTGAGTACGGTTCTGGAGGAAGGCGACTGGACCTTTGAGAATCCCAGCGAGCGGGCACGGATCGAGGCGGGACTTGGGATCCGGGACGAGTGGAAAGACCGGTTCCCAGTGGAGGTCTCCGGCGGCGAGCTTCAGAGATTCTGTATTGCGAGAGCGTTGGGGCGACGGACGGAGCTTCTGATCGCGGACGAGATGACGACGATGCTGGACCTTATTACACAGGGACAGATCTGGGATTTTGTCTTGAAGGAACTGAAGCGCCGGGAGATGGGGATGATTGCGGTGAGCCATTCGCCGGAGCTTCTGGAGAAGGTGTGTGACCGGGTGGTGCGGCTATGAGTCGTACAATACAGTGGTGGTAGTGGATTTGCCGATTTGGAATGCGAAGCAACGGCGAAGATATTGAAAGTAGACCGTCTGCGGGCAATACATTGACAAGTTTTGTAAGATTCCGTAAAATAACATTATAAAAATATTGAATAACATCATAAAAATATTGATTTTACACGGTGCAGTGGATAACTGCGCCGTTTTGTTTTACCGCAGGCGACTACGCCCAGCACGGAAATAGGGGGGAAAGCTTTGTATGAAAAAGCGTAAAAAGCTTGGAGCAGAAAGGCTGTCGGAGTTTTTCAGGCAGTTTTCTGTCCTGGTGGAGTCGGGATTATCAATTCCGGAAACATTGGAGATCATGCAGCAGGATGATACCGACCGGGAGTTCTGCCTGGCGTGTCGAAAACTGGGAGCGTTCATGACCGAGGGGAAGACCGTCGGGGATGCCATGGAAGAAACCGGGCGGTTTCCGGAACCGGCGATCCAGATGATCCGGGCAGCGGAGATGAGCGGCCAGCTTGTCAGGACGACGGCACGGCTGGCGGTCCATTATGAGAAAGAACACAGGACAGAGGGAAAAATCCGCAGCGCGGTTTTGTATCCGAAGATCCTGGTTCTGATGATGATCTTTCTAATGCTGTTCGTATTTCTGGAGATCCTGCCGACGTTAGAGCCGATCCTGGTGGATGTGACGCTGCCGCTTCTTACAAGAATCCTCATGGGGATCAGCCATTTTCTGTATGCGTACCGCTATTTCCTGCCAGTGGCGGCTGTTATGATCTTGGCAGGATGGAAGATCCTGACGGAAAGAGTATGGTTTCGTTACAGCTATGACCGGGTAATCTGCAAATTTCCGGTGGTCGGACGGCAGATAAGGATCATCTGTACGGCAAGATTCTGTGAGAACATGTCCAGCCTTTATTCCAGTGGACTTCCGATCACATCCTGCCTGAAATATACGGAAGGAACGATCGGAAACAGGTATCTGGACCGGGAGATCAGGACGATCATGGCGCGTGTGAGCAGCGGAATGCTTTTGAGCGAGGCAATCCGGGAGAGTGGTGGATTTGAAAAGAAACTGGCGGCGGTGATCGTTACGGGAGAAGAGGCGGGTCACCTGGATAAAATGCTGGAGCGGATCGCGGGAAGCTATGAACATGAGTCAGATCTGGCGCTGAATAAGCTGGTGAACCTGCTGGAACCGGTAATGATCCTGCTGATCGGGATCTTTACCGGAATCCTGATCCTTGGAATCATGGAGCCGATGTGGAACATGTATGGAAGTATTCGATAAGGAGGGAGTGGCGGTGAGAAAGAACCGGAGCGAAGGATTTGTGATGGCGGAGGTTCTGGTGACCGTGCTGTTTGTCACGGTATTTACCTCACTTCTCTTTTCGTCTGGGGCAAGGCGCTATCGTTCAGCATTGAACTTTGCCGCAGGAACGGAAGCGAGGCTGGCAGCCGAGGCGGTGGTGCAGATCCTTGTGGAGAATATGTGTCAGGAGGAGCCGACAGGAATCCTTGAAAAATTACAGGGACCGGAGGGACTTCCGGAGACGGAGGCGGCAGTGTGGGCAGAGACTGGAAATGGGGAGAAAAAGAGGATCGAGACAGTCATCTCCTCCTATTGGAAAGAGGACGGTTCAGGACTTGTGTTACAGGCGGTCTGTACTGTAAATGACCGGAAGGAAGGTGCGTCGAGACTGATCCCCATGGCACCTGTTTTCGTGAGTACGCCGTCTTCGGCGGAACGGAGCGGGGAGGAAAAGCCATGAAAAAGAGATGGAAACGGAATGAGAATGGCTCAACACTGGTGGAGCTGATGACGGCGTTTCTGATCCTTCTTCTGGTAGCTGAGGCGATGCTTCTCAGTGTCTCCGGCTATTCAAAGACCGTGAAACGGTATCGGGAGATTTATGAGGCAGGAAACAGACTGGAACGCCATATGGGAGATGCGGAATACGGGGAACCGGCAGAGATCCATCTGGCGGTTGATGGAGAAGAATTTCTGGAATCGGGATATTTCGCGGAAGAAACGTCGGATACCGGAACCGTCCAGGTCTCGGGATTCTGGGTGTCCATGACTTCGGAAGAAGAGACAGGTGAAAGGAAAGATTAAAGATGGAGAAGGGTCATAGACGGGGGTTTACACTGGTTGAGGTTATGATCGTCATGCTGCTTTTCAGTATGCTGCTCCTTATGATCTTTCCGATGCGGCGGATGGCGGTGTGGGTACTGGATCACGCAAGGACACAGGAGCAGGCAGAAATGCTTGGGGACGCGGCATGGAGATATGTGGCGGACCGGCTGGAGACAGGTGCTGTGGAAGTGGAAGAACTGGACGGACTGTCCATGGACGCGTTTCATATCGATACGCTGAAACCGGAAATTGAGGTGGAAGAGAGCCGGTCTGGCCGCGTCCTTGTCACGGTACGGGTGATGGATGGAAAAAAGGACCTGTATGAGAGGAATGGCAGTGTGCAGACCGGAGATGGTGCTGGATACAATCCCCGGCAGCCGCGGATCCGAAGTACAGACAGCAACTCACGAACCGTCTGCGTCAGCGAGAGGGGAATGAGTTATGATAGAAAGAGGAAAATGGGATGTTGGGCATATTAGGCGGAGAAGGAAAACAGGAAAATAAGAATGAGGTCCAGGAGATGGAGAACTATGGGGCAGAGGCCGGATCTGCGGTGAAGCTCCTTGAGGAACTTTTAAATCTGGGATACCGGAAAAATGCCAGTGACATTCATCTGGAACCGCAGGAAGACCGGATGGTTGTCCGGATGAGGCTGGACGGCATGCTGCTCCATGTGCGGGAATATGACAAGGAAATGCATCAGCCGTTGGTGACGAGGGCGAAGGTCCTCAGCGGAATGGACATTGCGAAAAAGAGAGTGCCGCAGGACGGGCATTTTAAGGAGATGATCGACGGGATCTGCCTGGATGTGAGGACCAGCGTGGTCCCGACGATCTTTGGCGAGAAGATGGTGCTGAGACTCCTGAATATGAAAACGGAGATCGATCATGGCAAAACCTTTGGAATGCGTGAGAAAAATTATGAGAAGATGAAGAGGATCCTCAGAAGTCCGGGCGGGATCCTGTATCTTACAGGACCGACAGGATGCGGAAAGACTACCACATTATATATGATCCTGGAATATCTCGCGAAACAGCCGGTGAATATCGTGACCATCGAGGATCCTGTGGAGCGATATCTTCCGGGGACCAGCCAGATGCAGGTGAATGAACAGGCGGGGATTACTTTTGAAGCAGGACTCCGTGCCGTTTTGAGACAGGATCCTGATATTATCATGGTCGGCGAGACGAGGGATCCGGAGACAGCGAAAATCAGTGTCCGCGCGGCAATCACCGGTCATCTGGTGCTCTCGACTCTGCACACGAAAAGCGCGGCGGGCGGAATCACGAGAATGGCAGATATGGGTGTCGAGCCGTATCTCACGGCGGACAGTTTATGCGGCATGGCGGCACAGAGACTGGTGAGAAAGGTATGTCCGCACTGTGCGGAGACGGTGGAACTTACGGAGGAGGAGCAGAAGCTGTTTGGAAGAAAGATCCGGAGCGCAAGGCGCGGACGCGGATGTGAATTCTGTCGGAATACAGGATACAAAGGAAGAACTGCGGTTCATGAGATATTTGTGATGGACCGGGAACTGAAGAAGATGACTGCGGAAAACCGGCCGGAGTGGGAGATCGAGGATTATGTGGTGAAGACACAGGGGATGCGGACCATGCGGGAAGAGCTGGCGGATCTTGTGTGCGCCGGAGTGATTTCGATGGAGGAATTTTTGCGGACGGTGGAGACGTGGTAAGACAGGTGAAAGGCAGGACGTGCGCGGCATGTCCTGTCTTTTTTGACATCGAAAAATGCTTATAAATAATGCTTTTATTGGCATCGGTGAAAAAATGGTATGGTAAAAGTGACGAAAATGCAAAAATATTTTCGTGAAACTGGCTAAATAATGGGGCTTTGGTTTTACGGATCCGATATGGATTCCGGGTATGGCCTGTGATATAGTTATGGACAAACGGAGGAACGAACCGGTTGGGGAGTTCCAGTCAAATCATAATAGATCTTTTGGAAGTCTTAAAAATCTTTGGAGGCAGATATTATCTGCTTTATCGAAAAGCCGCCGGCGGCTTTAGCCGGAATATTCAGGAGGAAAAATGAATCGAAAGAAAGTGGCGAAGTGGCTTGCTGCGGCCGGTTCTCTTGCTGTACTCACAAGCTGCCGGGGAGAACTCGTTCCCTACGCGGCGGAGAGAACGGCAGAATTTCTGACAGCAGAACCTGTGATCCTGAGGGATCGGGAAGCGGGCAGGCGGTTTCTGATGGAGACGGTATCTGCCGCAGAACGGGAAGGGCGGCAGGAAATTGTGGTAACGGGAAAAGACAGCTCGTTCGATACGCTGGTGATCGCGCAGATGTTTCCCGGAGTGGTAAATATTTCAAAGCTGGATCTGGGGACCAGGAATGTGAACGGTGAGACGGTTACGGACTGCCGGATCGGCTTTGAATGGCGGGGGCGGGCGCCGGATTCCGGGGAAAATACCGTTCCAGGAACGGGAGACAAGTTCGGGGAGGAGGAAGACCGGGCTGCATGGAGGACCGGGGATGTGGTCTCGCGGGAGATTGCGGGAAAAGTATGCCGGTTTCGATGTATCGATGATGATTACCAGGACGGCAGAGGCAGTTATGGGAAACGTGCGCTGTTTCTGGCGGAAAATGTGATTCGGTCCGATGTGGACAGTACTTATGAGGAGCGGATCTTACTTCCGTTTGGAGAAAACAATAACTATAAGAAATCCCGGGTGAGAGAATGGCTGGGGGAACAGGCAGAGACTGCGGTTCCAGATGCATCTTTTGTATACACGGGAGCTTTGACGGCATTTACAGGGAAAACAGGGGATGGTGATTTTGCTGACAGCCGTCTGGATGGTCTTGAGAGCTATTTGCTGCCATACCAGGACTGCCGGGACAGATTCTTTCTGCTGTCTTTGGAGGAAGCATACCGGTATCGGGATGAGATCTGGAATCCGGAAGGAAAGGGAAGTTCTTACAGCCGCGGGTTCTGGCTTCGGACACCGGCTTATGAGGTGGATGAAAGAGGCAGTTTTGTATATGGAAACAGGGAGTATGTTGTAGATCTTGAAAATGGATGCTTCAGACAGGCGGATGTGTCAGATGTTGGGATCGGGATCTGCCCGGCATTCTGTCTGCCGCAGGCATAGAGGGGAGAAAAGAAATGAAGAAGAGCAGAAAAAACAGAGGCAGAAAGAGCCAGATGATGTTAGCAGGGTTAGGACTCTGCATGGCGCTTGGAACACCGGTAAGAGGAATGGCAGTTTTGAGAAGTGTGGAAACAGCGGCGGAGAGAACGGCGACGGCATCGGATGCCGTGGAAAATATTGCTGTGCTCGCTGCGGATGAGGAGATCTGGGGCGCTGATGTGGGCGATATGAGCTTTTTAAGTGGAAGAACTGGGGATGGAACAAAGGAAAAGCCGTACCAGATCACAACGAAGGAGCACCTCATTGGGCTCGCTGCCCTTGCGTCCATGGGAATGGAGGTTGGAAGTGGAGAGGGCACTTATCCGGGAAATTATAAAGGTGCCTGGTTTGAGTTAGGGAAAAATATTGATCTCGGTGGAATGAACTGGATCCCTATCGGATTCTATCACACTGGGGCGGATATGCGGGCCGGAAGAGTATCGCCGTTTGAGGGGCATTTTAGCGGAAACGGAAAAACTGTGTCCAATTTCCGCATGTACCAGCCGTCCTGGGACTTTGGGGGACTGTTCGGCGCAGTGGAGAACGCGGAGATCACAGAGCTCAAGGTAAAGCCGGGGCATGTGATCACGGTAAAGGAGAATGGGGGAATTCTCGCGGGCCGTGCGAAACATTCAGTGATCCGGAACGTGACAGTAAACGGCACATTGAGGACTACCGGTACAGCCGGTGGAGTTATTGCGGATGTCCTGGAAGACTCTGTGGTGGAAAACTGTGTTTCCGACCATGTGGCTATCGATACGGGAAGCGGAAAGGAGATCTTTGCCGGGGGAATTGCCGGACGGGCGGCAGAGTCTTTGATCGCGGATTGTGAGGTGAACACAGGGGACAGTCTGAGTGCCAGGATCCAGGGCGGCGGCTATGTGGGCGGAATCGTGGGATTCCAGAATTCCGCGGATATTTTCAATACGCATGTGATGGGAACCATCGGCGGAAGCGGCTCTCAGTCCATCGGCGGTATCACGGGAAAATACGCTTCCGGAAAGATGAAGGTGGCACGGTTTGAGGGGACCATCGCATCTTCCGGGCTTGGAAGTGCGGCGCGCGAGGGAACTTTTATTGGAACTCATGATACTGGCTTCCACTTCCGTTATGGGGTTGAGGACGGAGCGGATGTGGCGTACCTGTTCGCGGATACAGAGGAGAAGATTGCAGCCGGTGTCTGCGGCTCAGGTGTCTCGGATGACAATCGGTTCACCTACGATGCCCATATTGGCTTCTGGAACAAAGGAGATAATTTCTACACATTGGTGCAGGGACAGAACACGAAGAAAGAGGACGAACTCTATTTCTATGAGGAACTCGAGAACGGCGTTCTCCATGTAGTGGATACCGAGGCTGCGGCGAGACAGGATCTCTATACTCCGGATCATTTCGCGCCGAATTCCGTGGGACGACCAATGCGGGGATATCTGCTGTCGGTCCTTCAGGTGGATACAGCGGCAAATTCAGGGAATTTCTATGATGTGGCGGTGTTGACGGCGAGAGGTCCGTCTGCCTACAGCAAGGAATTCCACAAAGCATACCGGGGCGCGGTGGCTGCCGGAGATACCGTTACAGTCCTCACGGCTCCGAAGAACACAGAGACAGAGAAATTCCAGATGGATGGTGTGCCGACCTATACAGATTCTCTTGGGCGCAGAAGGAAGACGACCTATCAGACAGGAGGTTCCTACCAGTTTGTGATGCCGGAACATGATACGGAGGTCTCTGCGGTCTATAAGAAAGTGGCAGCAGGTGTGCGGGTAGAGCCCCAGGAATTTGGTTTCCGGGTCATCGAGGAGCGCACCGGGGACCGGATGAACCCGTCGATCACCACGGAAGTGAGGGATACCGCGGGGAAATTGCTGGCGAGATATTTAAACGGAAAGCTGGAGGCGGGAACGAAGGTTCAAGACGTGAAGATCCAGGCTGTGGTCGATAAGAACAACGATGTCGCCGATGAGGCGGTGAGATGGAGTGTGGATGACGATGAGTTGATCATCTTAAAGAAAAATGATGATGAGGATGAGTCCGGATATACGAAAAAGAGCGCATCCATCGAGTTGAACCTGAATGCAGGATTCTTTAAGGATATTGTGGAGAAAGCGGAGACAGAACAGGCGAAGAAACAGTACCGGTACCCTATCGAGGATACGGTCTACGGAAACGGTACCCAGGGCGGACTTGCGGTTCTGACAGCAAAGACGAGACCGGCATCCAGCTTTGAGGAGAAGTCTGTGACCGCAAACTGCAGGATCCCGGTGACATTCCAGATCAAGGACCGGACGAAGATCGCAGCGGAAGGCGCGACTCTCGACAAAGCGGCATTGAATTTTATGGTGACAAGAACATTGACCGGTGACAGGAAAAAGCCGCAGGAAACGATCACGGTATCCGCGCCGCAGATCCTGTCAGGATCCTTTACACCGGACTATTTCGATAAAAAAGATATCAGCTGGACCGTCGGCGATAATGCCATTATCCAGGTGGACGCCGGTTTTGTGGAAGAGGGAATCACGGACGGAGATTACCGGAACGCAAAGGTGATGGCGAAAAAGGATACGAGATGGATCCTGGATCTCATAGAGGCGGATGAAGCGGCTCATAAGGAACATATCTATGAGAAACGTACTGGGTGTGGAACAAGAAGCACGGAGGTAGTGATGGCGGCAAAGGATGCCCTTGGAAATATCCAGTCGGCAGTCTGCAGCGTGAAAGTGGATTTTGTGACAGATGACAGGACTGTGGTGATGCCGGAGGAGATCAAGGTGGATCAGGGAGAGCTGGTGTTTGACCTGATACTCACGAAAACGGGATCGAGATATAACCCGGCGGTCATATGGCAGGGCGCGGATGCACAGAAGATTACGGCAAAGCTGATACCGCAGGAAGCGTTAAAAGGAAATGGGGACGGTAGCTTCGAATTTAACTGGAACGTAAAAAATGGTGCTGTAAAGGTAGAAAACGGTGCGGTATCAGTAAATACGGAGGCATTCTGGATCGCGGAGGGGATGAAGAAATATCCGTATACGGCGGAATATGAGGACGAGATCACGGTCAGTGCTGGGGCTTTGGAGAAAAAGATTCCTGTGAAATTAAAGTTTAAGCTTGTGGATAAGACCTGGTCCGGCAGCTCAGGAGGACGTTTTTCCGGCGGCGGAAGAACGGGAAGTGTGCTGAAAAAGGCCCAGAACACAGGGGAACAGCCAAAGGGCAGTGTCACCGGTGAGTGGAGAAAGCAGGAGGATGGAAGCTGGAAATTTGTTTCCGGCGGAAGAACGTATGCCAATGAGTGGGCCTGGATCTACAACCCATATGCGAAAGAAGGACAGGAAAAGACTTCATGGTTCCATTTTGCGGCTGACGGCAGGATGCAGACAGGGTGGTTTCTCGATGAAAAAGATGGAAGCTGGTATTATCTCCAGAAGACAAATGACGGAAGCCAGGGGAAAATGCAGACTGGCTGGATAAAAGAAGGAGAAGCGTGGTATTACCTGGGACCGACCGGGCGGATGACGAAAGGCTGGAACTGGATCAATGGAAAATGCTACTATATGGACCAGAAAAACGGATATATGCTGGCGGACTGTGTGACGCCGGACGGCTACACTGTGGATGAGACAGGCGCATGGTGTGTCAGAGGTGCGGTACAGACGATTGGAAAGAAATGATGGCGGGGGATCAGTATGGAAGAGAAAAAAAGAAGGCGATGGTTGGCTGGATTTCTGGCAGTCATTATGACGATCACGGGAGTGGGGATTCCACTCCCGTTCCCGTCCGAGGCATCGGATGTGTGGCCGCAGAAATCGACGGCCCCGTATTACTGCCTCGATGGGGGAAAAGGCTGGAAGAAGGTCGACCGGTATGATATGTATAAGTTTGATACGATGCCGTCTCCGCTTACGGAAACGCAGGCGAAACGGTTATTCTGGGCATATCCGGACAACTGGTCGGCACTGAAGGACGCGGCAAAAAAGTTTGATCCGGGTCTTTATGCGGAGATCGCGTCTACGACGTCCAGTGCCAATATCGTAAAGTATGTGAAAGACGATGCAGGGACAAAATTTGCCTGGGTGGCTGACAATCCGGAAATTGAAGACCGCGCGATCGCTGTTATGGAGCAGGCGTCCTCCGTCGGGCTGGCGGCGGGAAAAGAAGCTCCGGATGCGATCAGGGGAGCAACTTCGGAAGATACGGCAGTGCCATTTCAGGTACTGCCTTTTTCTGACGGACCTGGCGCCCTGGATACGGAGTTTGTTCTTGGAAAAGAGTTTATCCGGGATATCGCGAAGATCGAGCCCCAGAGTGTGTGGGACAATGGATCTACAGGGGGAAATGTGGGCTGGCTTGACGCGTCCCAGGATAAAAATATCGCGAAATCGGTGATGGGACAGAACCTGTATGAGGTGACCTGGAGCGGGGATGCGATCCGGATCCACAACAATGGCTCGGTGACCGCAAATGAGAATGCTGTTGGAAGCAATATGACGGATGAAGAGAAGTACAATAAGACGACAGTGCGGTATAAGATCACCATGAGAGGCAATTCAGGCTGGTATACGGAAGGCAGCTGGAATCCGGAATATCTCAGGGAGTGGATGGACTTTAAGGTCTGCATCAACGCGCCGGAACATCAGAGACTCTACAAAGCGGATATGAGGATCATTCCCTCTGATATGGTGTTCTATCTGGTGATCAGCCAGGATGGGGAAGGCGGCGGATCAGGCACTCTGGGTGACGGGGAAATACCGGAATATGGTGTGGAGACGCCGACGCTTGAATTTCAGATCTATCGCCATAAGGAGACATTTTCAGCGGATTACAATGTCAGGCTTGTAAAACATGACGGTGAGACCGGAATGCCGCTCAAGGGAAGCCAGTTCTATCTGTATGAAAGGTTTGAGGACGGAGGAAAGATCTCAAAGACGGACGGCGAGGGAAAACTTGCGGAAAAGAACCTGAGCTTTCGTCCATGGAGCGGCTTTCAGGTGTTTTCGGAAGGAACCACGAACGGAAAAGGGGAGATAATCTACAAAGATACCAGAAAGTATGCGTATGAAAAGACATACTGTGACGGACATGCCGCGCCGTCATGGGCAAATATGCCGGAGAACCAGGAAGATGGGGATTCCGGCGATGAGGACGGGAAAAAGAGCGATGCCTATGAGGAGGCCGCAGAACAGACCAGGGATAATAACAGGGCTGCGGCAAAGCAGTGGATGGAACTGGTAGAGGCCTGTGAGGCAGAGGCGGAAGGAGGCTGCCATTTTCACTGGCTGGCGGATGAGAGTGTCTACGATGAGGTACAGGAAGTATTGGAAAGCGGAGAACCGGATGGGAGAAGCCGAAAAAATGCTGGAAATGAGCGAAAGCTCCGGGCTGCATCCGAAGCCGCATTTGAGGAATCCGGCTGCAAGGCGGACTGTGAGGAGACATACCGGAAGTTTATCGGACTGCGGTTTACCTATACATGGAAGGAGATCCAGGCAAGAAACGGGTATATCCTCCACGATCTGCACCTGGATGATATCCCTGTAGAGATGATCACGACGGATTCTTCCCAGGCGGGAGCAGACGCGGAAAAGCGATCCGGAAGCAGCCGTGAGATCACGGAAAACATCTGGTATTCGGGAAATGGAATGACAGGCGGGAGTACTGTTTCGGAGAGAAAAATACCGGTGGTAAAAAGCCGCGCGGAAACAATTATGAAGAGAACGGCGTCTAACGCGGAAGCGGATACGAAAGAAGCTGCGGTTAAAGCAACGGCGTCCAATGCAGAAAAGAAAAGTATTTTTGATCGGTTTTATGGCTGGTTTATGGGAAGAAGCCGGGAAGAAGCTGATGATGGTGAAGAATCTGATGACTGGGGAGAGTTTGAAGGCGTCGGGGACTTTGAGGATATTCTGGCGGATGCAGAGGAGGACGGAATTCGGCATCTGGATCTCGGGGATTCCGAGAGGTATTCGCATTGTAATGGCGCTGAGGACTGCGGGGATGCCTGGCATGTGTATGACCATCGAACTGAGGGGCGGATCCATATCACGAAAAAAGACAGAGATCTTTTTCGGGGAGAATCGGATGATTATTCGTCCTACGGGGATGCGGAAGGAGATGGAACACTTGAAGGGGCCGTGTATGGCCTTTTTGCGGCGGAAGATATCGTTCATCCGGATGCGGAGGTGACAGGAAACGGAATTCTGACCAATACTGGCGTTGTCTATAAGAAAAATGATCTTGTGGCAGCGGCAGCAACAGATCAGGATGGAAATGCGGATTTCCTGTGTTATACGGAAGCACCGGGAGTGGAGTACGATTATACGGCCGGAAAGATCAGAAAAAGGACGGATATCTCCTGGAACGGGCCAGGAAACCTGTATCAGGAGAACATGGAGAAGAACGGAAACTGGTGGATCGGGAGACCGCTGATTCTGGGAAAATATTATATAAAAGAACTTTCCAGAAGTGAGGGATACGAGCTTTCAGTAAACGGAATGGATCAGGAGATCACCAACCGGGGAGCAGGCTTTGAAACTCCAGGATCTGTGACGGACGCAAATGGAACGGCTGTGGTCACGATGCCGGAACTCGCAGCGGCAATGGAAGGCGATGACGGAAGAGGAAAAGGATATGATGAACTTCCATTTTCGGTCACATCAGCGGGGGCAGCAGGGGAAAATGGAGATGGAGGTTATGAGATCTTTGCCTATGGTTTTTCGGAAGGAACGAAATTCTACCGCGTTGATACAGGGGAGGAGCTGGTGACAGGACCTCACGTGACGGGAACAGAAGAGGTGATTGTAAAAGATGGGGCCGGGAGAACCGTATGGAAACGGGCGGAGAGCGATACCAGTGATCTTCTCTATCAGCCAGAGCGGGATGCGGCGGGAAATATTACCGGACAGGAACCGGTGAGCCGGATAGAACCGCAGATCTTAAAGGCAGAACAGATTCCGGAAAAGATACCGATGAGCCTTTCAAATCTGTCTGTCAATGAGGAAGATGAGCGGTTTCAGGTGAAACTGGAGGACTGTGACCTTTCAGACGAAACGTCGGAGAGCTTTCTCTTCTTGAAGGCTCAGACAGAGGAGATCCTTGGACGAAACGGGTATGAAGTTCCGGTTACGGCCGGAGGTATCCACTCGCTGGAGGATGTGCCGGTCTATAGCCGGGGAGTAAAAAAGGGCCAGAAAGATCTCTGGGGAATGACAACAGATCCGGGAGAGCCGGCAAAAAAGACCGTGTATGGTGCGGCGGTGCAGGAAATTACAGTGCCTGTCGAAAAGAATTCCTGTGTTCTGGATCTTATGAGAAGCATTTTCACCTGGTATCAGGAACATCCCCAGTGGAACTTTTGCGGAATCGATGGGATCAGAAAAGAGGATGCTGGTTATCAGGTAACGCTGTATGCAGGTGCATCTTCTATTGGAAACCGCAGATTTTTTACCTCAAAAGTGGAAAATGGGAAAAAGACGACGGACAGTGTCTATGCGGTGTACGAGGATCCGGTAAATCTCCGCTGGGTGTATCAGGAATATAAAAATAGCGGAAACTTCCGGTTCCAGATCGACAGACAGTATGTGATGGGGTCCGCCGGAAACAGAAGATATTATCTCGATGCGACTCTGACACCGGCTCTGATGCCGGGAACAGATGGAAAGCTGACAGAGATCATGCATCAGGTCATGGTTTATCATAAAGAGGGAGAAGAGGTGATCGATTATCTGTCGGGAGATCCGGCACATGGATACCGTGTTCCGCTGACGAGAACGGAAGATAAGATCGAGGTCACAACAGAAAAAGAGCTCGTGGAAAAAGATGTGGAGATTCAAAGCGTAGTGAGGGAGAAGACTGGTGTATACAGAATTCAGGTTCGGACTTCCGGAAAAGATTCGTTCGGAAAGGACTTTACCGATGGAAAGACGAGTCTCACCTTAAACTTTATCGTAAAACTTCCGGAAAAAGATCATGTTCTGACGGAAAAGGAGATCCAGACGATCGGAAACGCGAATGTCTGGGGATATCAGGAAGGAGACCGGATCGGTTATGCGGAATACCTTGTGAAATTCTCGGGGGCAGCGCTTGCTGTGTCAGTCTCAAAAAATCAGGACCTTTCAGACACTTACATCACTGCGAAGCGGTTGGTATACCGCGGTCAGGATAAGATCAGCGAGGATGGAGATACGGGGCTCACGCCTGTTCTTGTACTGGAACGGCCGGTAAAGCAGAAGATACGGGTAGAGAAAAAGACGGATGACGAGAAAAACATCGGAAATTTCCGGTTTAAGATTTATCTGAAGTCCAATCTGGAACGGATCTTTTGCACAAGAGACGGAGAGATCTTCTGGGTGGATAAAAACGGGAAAACGGTGCAGATCGAAGAATACCAGAAAAATTTCCCGGAGCTGGTCCAGAAGATCTATACGAAAAAGGCGGACCGCCAGGTACTGGAGACAGTGGGGCGGAAGATAGATCCGGATCATGGGGAAGCCGGGACGGATAAAGGGTATAACTATGAGAAATTCTTTGCAGCTGTCCGGACAGCAGACACGGATCGCTGGAAGAGAAGGGGATTTCTGTGGAATACATCATTTAAATCGTTTGCGGCCAGTCTCATTACCGGACAGCAAA
>ERZ834382.1122-NODE-1122-length-25151-cov-8.998566_pt1 | contig 25151 bp, 20 predicted proteins | sample MGYA00519692_ERZ834382 | MGnify/ENA primary metagenome ERZ834382 (study PRJEB31850, sample SAMEA3708751) | human gut metagenome | biome: human gut; feature: human-associated habitat; material: faeces | place: China | collected 2014 ...
CCCTCTTTCCTTACCCATACCCACACCCCGTCGGGGTGTTGGCGGAACTCGAATAGCCACCTGAACATTGTACATCCTGTCAATGCAGGGACGCTTAACGCTACACGTCCGCAGGTTAGTACATATATCTCAGGTTAGTAGCTTTTTTTGAAAGGTCAATGTCAGTGCAGTTGCACAGATACACTCACGAAAATATTAACTACTTATCGGTATGGAAGCTGTTTTTGGTGGTATTAGTGATGCGTTTCAATGTACGATTTAATGATAAATCGGGTTTTTAACCGGCTGAGGATTTACCCTCATCCCATAGCAAGCGCCGGAGTTTCACTCTTTCTCAGCCTTGCAGTCTGCTTTTGTGCCATAACAAGCTCGTAATATACGCCCTTGCTTTGTAAAAGCTCGGTATGTGTTCCGATTTCGGCAACTCTGCCCTTTTTCAGCACTATAAGCCTGTCGGCATTTGCAAGCGTTGACAGCCTGTGAGCTATCGCTATTGTCGTTCTGCCCTTTATCAGCCTGTCGAGAGCGTCCTGTATCTGCTTTTCGGTCTGTGTGTCAAGCGATGCGGTAGCTTCGTCAAGTATAAGTATCTTCGGGTCGTGCAGAATTGCTCTTGCAATAGCTATTCGCTGACGTTCGCCGCCCGACAGATTGTAGCCTCGCTCTCCCACAACAGTATTATAGCCGTCCGGCATACGGGTGATGAAATCGTGACAGTTTGCCGTCTTTGCGGCATTGACTATTTCCTCAAAGGTTGCATCAGGCTTTGCATAGCGGATATTGTCAAGCACCGTACCGCTGAAAAGATACGTTTCCTGCAATACAACTCCCACCTGCGAACGCAATGAATTCTGCGATATGTCACGCACGTCCGTGCCGTCTATCAGCACCTGACCCGATGTTGCGTCATAAAGGCGCATAACAAGGTTTATAAGCGTGGATTTGCCGACACCGGAATGTCCGACTATGCCTATCATCTCGCCTTGCTTTATGCTGAACGAAACGTCTTTCAGCACAGGGTTATACGCCTTGTAGCCGAAATATACGTTTTTAAACTCGATATTGCCCTTTATATCAAGGCTGACGGCGTTCTCGGTGTCGCTTATATCATTATCCTCTTCAAGTATCTCGAATACCTTTCCTGCGCTTACTCTTGCCTGTGCAAGCACTCTGGGCAGGCTTGTAAGCCACTGGATAGGACCGTAGAGCATAGCGACATAGGTTGTGAACTGTATCAGCTCACCTAGCTGCATCTCTCTGCCGAGTATCATACTGCCGCCGAAGAACAGCGCACAGAACTCGCCTATGCTGAATATGTAACGGATAGGCGGCTGTACCATATACCAGAGTATATCGGCTTTCTTTACAGAATCGGCCCATTTTGCAGAGGCATTTCTGTACGCTTCTATCTCTCTGTCCTCGTTGCCGTAATTCTTTACTACCCTTATTCCGTGCAGAACATCGTGCAGAAGCTCGCTTGCACGGCACTGGAAGCGCCACACTCTGCCGTATCTTACGCTTATCGCATTGAACGACTTTACCGAAAGGAAAGCCGCAAGCGGTAAGGGAACGGTAATTACTATCGCCAGCTTCCAGTTTGTGATGAACATAATTATCAGAAGCGCAACAAGTGCGGTCGTCTGAAAAATCATGTCCTTGCCCTGCCTTGTCATAAAGTCCTGCAATGTTGCCGCATCACCCGACACACGATTGATAAGCTCGCCGGGAGTGCGTTTTGCAACATTGCTCATAGATAGCTGCTGGGTCTTGTTAAAAATATCACGGCGCAGATCCCTGCCGTATGCCGTTGATATTTTATAGTTGCACACCTCCTGCAGCAGCCTGAATCCCATAGATGACAGGTTAAGCACAAGAATGCACAGCGTTATCTTCCAGAAAAGCCCCCAGTCGCTGTTATTCGGCACTATAAGGTCATCTACCAGTATACGCTGGAACAGCGGATTGATAACGTCAAAAGCATACAGCACAAATGTTGCGAAAAGCGACAGACCGAACTGCACCTTGTACGGCGCAAGCCTTTTTACGAGCTTTAAAAACACGCCCTTTTTCGCATCGCAGAACATACATTTACTGCTGCCTCTTAGTGCCGCTCCGCACTTCTGACAGCTCGGCTCGTCTGCGTCCGTATGCTCGGTAAATTCGCCCGTTGCAATGTAATGCTCATATATCTTTGCAAGCTCCGCATAGCGCATATAATACTTCTGCGAAAACTGACAGACGCATATGTCCCTGCCGTGCATATCCCTTACGCACAGCATCGAACAGCCGATAAGCTGTTCTACCGTTATCTTGCTTATATCCGATACGGCAAACTCCCGTACCGCTTTATCGTCATAATATACCGTGAGCTTGTCCTTTGTGGCGGTAAGATGCCCGTTTGCGTTTTTAGCCTTTTTGTCTATGTCAAACGGCAGAGAAAAGCTCACGCTGTCAATATCCACGCCTTTCGGTACGGACAGTTTCAAATTCATTTATACCCACTCCTTTCTGTAAAATCAGTAAATGCGGTATCAGATGAACAGCTGGAGCTTTTTGATGCTCGCCTTGTCCAGCCTGTCAACATCAGGTACGCTGTAGCGGTTTCCGTCTGCGTCCGTCACGGCAAGCATCTTTCCATGTATCACCCTAAAATTATGCCACCAGTCATACACGGCTATTTTCTTTTCGCCTGCCGTAGTATCGGCTTCAAGGAAAAGATACCCCATCTGATTATCCGTTATCCTGTGGATCTTCTTTATCTCGGGAATGTAGTATTTGAGCTTGAGATAATCATCGGCTGTCTTTTTAGTATCAGCCGACAGGTCATCAAGATCCTTTATAACGCCTATCTCTTTCCACTCGTCTTCCTCATTCTTATAGCTTACGCTTATATACCTGTTTTCATCGTTGAACGGTACGAGCCTTGTAAGGTCAACCTTTTCATAATCCCTGCCGTCATACGAAAACTCAAGATAACCGCTTTCGGTTTCGGTAAGCCCGATTTTATCGGGTGAAAGAATGTTAAGCGTATCCACATCATAAATTGCAGTTGTATTCTGTTTCATAAGCGCTCCTTTCTGCATCAGTCAAGTCCGACAGATTTCAGCGACTCGCTTTGCAGCTTATACAGCTCAAAGTATTTTCCGTTTGTGCGTATCAACTCATCGTGAGTTCCGCTCTCCTTGACCTCGCCGTGTTCGATAACATACAGCTTGTCTGCGTCACGGAGCGTTGAGAGGCGGTGTGCTATCGCTATTATCGTTCTGCCGCTCTTGAGATTATCTATCGCACTCTGTATCTTACGTTCTGTTGCGGTGTCCATAGCCGCCGTAGCCTCGTCAAGTATAAGTATATTCGGCTTCTGTATCAGCGCACGGGCTATTGATATACGCTGTTTTTCGCCACCCGACAGGCTTACACCGCCGCTTCCCGTTACGGTATCGTACCCTTCGGGGAGCTTCATTATAAAATCGTGAGCGTTTGCGCTTTTTGCCGCTTGTATCACTTCTTCCATTGTCGCATCGGGTCTTGCATACCTGATATTGTCTGCTACTGTTCCCATAAACAGATATGTTTCCTGTGACACAACACCGATATTCTTTCTGAGAACGTCAAACGGTATCTTCTTCACGGGTATCCCGTCTATCGTTATCTCGCCCGATGTTACATCGTACATTCTCGATATGAGATTGATGATAGTCGATTTACCCGCACCCGTCTTACCGACAATGCCGGTAAATCTGCCTGCCTCGGTAGCAAACGACATATTTTTAAGCACCGGTCTGCCTGCTTCATATTCAAACGTTACATCTCTGAAACAAATATCGCCCTTCAGAATACCGTCCGGTATAACGGCAGGCTCAGCGGGCGGCTTCACTGTAGGCTCGCTGTCGAGTATCTCAAACATTCTGCCTGCGGCATCGGTACACCTTGCCCAGTCGTTGCCCATATACATAAAGAAGAATATCGGATCCCATATAACACCGAAATAGTTTATGAGCAGTGTCAGTCCGCCGAGCTGAAGGTTGCCCATCAGCACAAGAGCAACGCCAAGACAGTATATAACACCGCTGAAAACAGCATATATTCCGTGCTGTACAGGGAAGAAATGAGCGCTCCTCTTATCCCTTGCGTATTCAGCCGAATAAAGATTATTGTTCTTCCTGCCAAAACGGGATATTTCCTGTTCCTCACGGGAAAATGCCTTTACTACCCTGTGTCCGTTCAGTGCGTCCGACAAGGTAGACGTAACACCTCGTCTTGCAATATCACGGTTTCTCCAGTGCCTTCTCTGACCTCTCAGCCAAAGCACCTCGCACAGCAATACAAAGAACACCGCAAGGAACATCGACAGCGATATTATCGGGTTCACCATAAGCATAAGCACGACAAGTCCTGCTATCTTTATCATATTTGCAATAAACTGCGGAACTATATCAACGAAAAATCCGTACACGTCAAAGCTGTCACGGTCTACCCTGCCCATAAGCGAGCCTGTCTGCTTAGTCGTGAAGAATGACAGCGACAGCTTCTGCATAGAAGCAAAAATATCCGTCCTCAGCTTATGTATTACCTGCGGCGTTATCCTGCTTATAATAACGCCGTAAATCATTGAAAATCCCGTAGACAGCAGTGAGAATGCCGCCATAACGAGTATCACGAACAGTATCTGCCCGTGCAGACTTCCGCCTTCACTCAGAACGTCATCGTACAGCATTTTTGTACCAAAATAGGGGGCGATAAGTCCCAGCGCCACAGATACCGCTATCAGAGCAAGTATCACTGCTATCTGCTTTTTGTAGTCGCCGAACATACCGAGCAGCCGCTTGAACACCCATGTACGCTTAGTGCAGTACGGGCAGAAGGCTCTGTTCGGGTCGGGATATTTTCTGTTGCACTTCGGGCAATACAGCGTCTTGTCGTCAAGTGCGGAATCGTCGGGCGTTTCGCCCTTTTTGATTGTTTCATAACGGCGGCAGAACTGCTCGAATTTTTCGGAAAACCCTCCCGAAAACATCGCAAGCTGTTTTTCCGTACCGTCCGTCATCTTCGCCATCAGCCTTGCCGTAAACTGATAGCGGTCAACATACAGCTTTTCGATCTCCTCCATAGGATATTCGCTGAAATCCTTGAAATCGAACTGTGTGTCAAACGTCTTTTTATTCTTTACAAGTCTGTCATAGCCCGATAACAGATAAAGCGTTTTGTTATCAAACGTGATGTAGGTGTCATAATAACACCCCTCACCGTCCATATCTGCTTTTACGCAGTATAACAGCTTATCCGTATCGACCGCCCTGACAGAAAAAGCTGCCTGCACAGCGGCAGACAGCTTATCAAAATACTTCATTCATTCACCGTTTCTTTCCGACCGTAAATGCGGTCTTGCGAAACACAAAAAGATACGGCATCAGAGCGATTTACCTTTTGCCTGCCGTGCGTGTGCAATATCTTTTTATGTATTTCAAACGTTACGGCAGCCGCAATAAACCGGCAGATCGACAGATGCAGACCGTCCTACAAGGCTCATTACAGGCTTCCGTTCTTAGAATTTTCTTCTGACAGCTATGTGCAAAGGGCATAGTTACCCCTTTGCAAATTTGTCCGTTGTGGATAATATTTTTATTATTCCGTTCCTGTTTTCCTTGTATGTCGGTCAATGCTTATTATCTGTACATTGTGCTTGCCACTTCGGCAAGAATGTCCACGCCCTTTTCAATCTGTTCGTCTGTGGGAGTGGAATAGTTAAGTCTGAATGACAGACAAGGAGCGTTTTCATCGGTTAAGAATGCGTTGCCGGGAACAACAGCTACCTTGTTCTTTACTGCCTTCTTGCAGAAGTAAGGCATATCGCCGTCGGGAAGCGTACCCCAGATAAACAGACCGCCCTCGGGTTCTGTGAACTTTATGGACTTGGGCATCTTCATCTTGAGGTTTGTAAGCATAAGATCCGACTTGTGCTTGTAGATCTCTCTCAGCTTTTCAAGGTGCTGTTCAAAATCGTTTTCGGTAACGAACTTATAGGTGATCATCTGCGGCAGGATAGAGGTGTGAACGGTTGAAACCTGCATACAAACTACAGCCTTAGCTATTACGTTCTTGGGGGCGCAGAGGTATCCCACACGCAGACCGGGGGCAAGCGTCTTTGAGAATGTTCCTGCATAAAGAACGTTGCCGTCCTTGTCGAGCGACTTTATGGTAGGCACATTTTCGCCTATATAACGAAGATCGCCGTAAGGATTGTCTTCAAGGATATATACGTTGTACTTCTGAGCGAGCGCAAGTACAGCCTTACGCTTTTCAAGGCTCATTGTCTTGCCTGTAGGGTTCTGGAAGTTGGGTATGAGATAGATGAAAGCCGTTCTGGGATTCTCTATAAGAGCCTTTTCGAGCTTGTCGATATTTATGCCGTCATCTTCCATCTCAACGCCTACAAGCTTAGCATTATAGGAACGGAATGCGTTCAGCGAGCCGATGAACGTAGGAGCTTCGCAGATAATCGTGTCACCCTCATTGCATATCTCCTTGGTCACTACCTCAATAGCCTGCTGTGCGCCCGATGTGATAACCACATCTTCATCATTCTCGTCGAACATACCTTTTTTCTTAAGGTCGTCCTTTATCCAGTTACGAAGGGGCGTATAGCCCTCCGTGATAGAATACTGAAGTGCGTCAATGGGCGTGGTTGTAAGTATTTCATTTGTTATACGGGCGATCTCTTCTGTAGGGAAAGCCTCGGGAGCGGGATTGCCCGCTGCAAAGCTGATTACCTCAGGATCTGCCGTAAATTTAAGTATCTCTCTTATTGCTGATGGCTGCAATGTCTGTACTCTGTATGAAAATGCGTTCATATTTATATGTCGGTCTTACCGCCGCATAAACGGTATGACCTTTCCTCCTTGCATTTATTTTGTAATGGGTGAGCGGCATATTGGGTCTGCCGCTGTTACAATAGCTATATTTTATCACATATTCAAGCGGATTGCAACAATTTTTACAGCAAACAGCTTTTAATCACGGCAGGTTGCGGATATATTTCGGATTTTCACGGAACAATCGCTTAATTCCAAACGAAAAATGTTGACTTTTATTAAAAAACGTTTTATAATTTAAGTAACGGCTTTTGCCGTGCAATTTAAGAAAACGGAATGTTTAAATACTATTCGGAGGTAACAACAATGGCTTTTTGCAACAAATGCGGAAACCAGCTCCCCGACGGAGCTAATAACTGCCCTAACTGCGGCGCTCCCGCAGGAAACGCACAGCAGAACACACAGAACGCACAGAACTTTGTAAACAACATGATGAACACAAATGATACAACATCACAGTTTGATCCGCAGGATATAAACGATAACAAGGGTATGTCCGTACTCGCTTATATAGGATTCCTGTTCCTTGTTCCCCTGCTTGCTTGCCCTAACTCGAAGTTTGCACGCTATCACACAAACCAGGGACTTGTGCTGTTCCTGTTAGAGTTTGCATTAGGTGTTGTAACAGGTATATTAGGTATTATTCCTATAGCTGGTCTTATAATCGGCGGACTTTTAAGCGCAGTAGGCGGTATCTTCACTCTTGTACTTATGATTATGGGTATCATAAACGCCGCTCAGGGACAGGCTAAGGAGCTTCCCCTTATCGGCAAGATCACACTGCTGAAGTAATTTGCATAACATATCATATAAACAGCGTTGCCCCCGTCTTTCTGACGGGGGCTTATCTGTTTTTATAGGCATCGTTAAAACCGTATGCATAAAACCGCTCCGCCGTAAAAAATACGGCGGAGCGGTTTTTATCAATTATTCTTTGAAAGCCATATACTTGCCACATCAAGAGCCTCATAAAGACTGCCTCTTTCGCTCGTCTTTGCGATTATCTCTGTAGCCGGGGTTTTCGGATCGGTTGACATAAGCTGTACCCTTGTCTTGTCGGCTATTTCAAGATCCTTGACCTTGTGGGTGGATAATACAGTCAGCATGGCAACGTATTTGTCTGACATATTGCCATAATAGATAGTGTTGTCTTTCCTTACAAGAGGAAGACCTTTGTAGGTGAAAAATTCCTGCTCTGTCATAATAACCTCCACCGTTGCACTAACGGTCAGTATGTGACGGACAGATCCCGTGCAAAATTTAAGATCCGCCCCCTGTCGTCACATATCAATTATAATGCCCTGCGGCATCAGAACTCTGATACTATCTCTCCGCCGGAGAGAAGCGCATTCAGATTTTCAAGAAGTCTTGTCGCATATATCTGCCTTACCTTGTAGCGGACATCGCCGTTTACAACGATAATGCAGGTACGGTCGCTCTCGCTCGCATAGAACTCGACAATGTCGTTCTCCTTGCCTTCTTCACGATGATCGTAGGTGACACCTGCGATGAACTTGTTGTCGCCTGTAAGATCGTCAAGGTAAATCTGCTCTGCGTATGCCGAAAGCAGATACTGATAGAATGCCTTGAACTTGGCTGAATCTACCTTCTTGCCTTCGTATGTGAAGCTCGACTTGTCAGCGTCGCCCGTAATAGTGAAATCATACGCCTTTCTGTCGCTGTCATAGATTGTTACACCGTCAAGATAGTAGATATAAGGTGTAAGGAACAGCTTATAAAGCATATTTTCGGGTGTTGCGGTAAGCCACGGCAGAGAGTCGGGAGAGAACACATATATTGCGTCCTTACCTGAGAGCATACCGTAGTAGCCCGTTATCGTCTTTATCTCTTCGCCTGTTTCATCGTTCTTTGTAACAGTGTAGACAGCAGAGCCTAAAGTGAGCTTGGTAACGGTTTCCTTGTTGCTTACCATAGTAACGGTGCAGTTCGGATCGTCAAGACCCGCCTGCTTTTTCTGCTCGTCTGTGGGAGATACGGCAAACACATCCGAAGCCGATATTCCGAACAGACCGTAAATCACTTTCTTGTCAAGCTCATCGTCTGCAAGGATATTGTTGTGGCTGGACATCTCATAAGCAACGTATGTTGACGAAAACTCCTTTTCGGTTTCCTCGGGGAGCTTGTCAAGAACTATATCCTTATCCAGATCCTTTCGCTCGATACGAACCCTGTTTACTTTATCATTCTCGGAATCATAAGCCGCTGTAAGCGTTGACTTGTTGACGTATGACAGCTCGCTGTTCATCGCAAAGCTGACGCCTGCATTTGCTACAAGGTATACCGTATCGCTCTTATCGGTTTTAACATACCACGAGTTTTCGCCCTCGTACTTTATACCGATAAGGCAGGTTATATCCTCAGCTTTGTTATCCTTGAATGTCATTTTAACCGTTGCGGTCGGCTTGTCAAAGCCGTATTTTGCAAGATCTGTCGCATTTTCCTCAACGATTTGCTTTGCGCCGATGCCGCCGGCACTGCTCATTGCGGTTGAATATGCACTGCTGTTTGCAAGTGCCTCGGGGATCGAATCTATGCCCCACTTTTCCTTACCTAAACGGTTTATCGTATATTCGCCGCTCTCGTTGCTTATCGTGAGCGTTGAAATATCATCGGTCGTATAATCGGTCACGCTGACGGTTTCGCTGCTTGACGTGCCTGAGTCTGCGTTGTCGCTCTTCGGCTGTGTCAGCACCAGTGCGAGCGTTGCCGCACCGAGTACCGCAATGCCGATTACCGAGCCGAGTATTATTTTAGTATTTTTCTTCATTGCCGACCTTTCGCTTACTTATGCAGACGCTTTACCCATATTACAATACCGGATATTATCAGTAACAGAGGCAGTACGATGACGAAGCCTATAACAAGGCCGTTCTTCTGTGCGTCTGTTATCTCAAAGGTTGAGGTGTTGTAGGACTTGGGAGTGAGCGTAATGCCCTCCTCCTTGTTACAGCTTACGTTGAAGATATTCATAATAAGCTGGGAGTTGTTTACGGACGCTGTCTGCAGGAACGATGTGTTGAGGAATTCCATACCACCGATTGCTACTATACGGCTGGAGAAGGGATTTGTACCCTCATATCTTGTCTTTACCGCCTGCATTATAACAGAATACTGCTTTCTTTCCGCATCGCTCTCGGGCGACCAGTTATCACCGCTGTCCTGCGGCTTTATAACAGCACCTGCATAGGTGTTCAGTATAGACTGTACGGTAATGTTGCCGTTGCCGTTCTGATCCGCCCACTTTGATGTCACAGGGCTCATATTGTAGCCGTGAACGGGCGAGCTGTTTGTAAACTTGCTGAAGTCTGTATCGGGTACTGAAAGCACCTGATATGTGTTCATACCGCTGTAGGTGTAGTTTTCGTCTGTCTGGTAGGTGATACCCTTTTCGACCTTCAGACCCCACTGGTCAAGCAGACCGTCAATGTTCGGTGAATCACCGAGCTTGGGGTTGCCTACATATACAAGATTCTTGCCGAATTTACCGCTGTTGTCAAGCCATGTGTCGAGCTTGTTTATATCGGCAACGGAATAATCCTTATCGGGTCCGAACATAAATACAAAATCGTAGTCCTCGCTTATCTTGTCGGTAAGCGTAATGTTAACCGATTCGATAACGTAGCTGTTTGTCTTGAGCAGATTCTGTAAAACAGTGTTCTCTTTTTCTCCGTAGCCCGTTAAAACCGCAACCTTTACAGGATCTGTATCGGTAACGTTCATAATAGCGGATACTACAGCCTGCTCTGCGTTGGCTTCAACCTTTTCGGGCCGCTTCACGCCGTAATAGTTGAGGTACTGTTCATTATAGGTTATGCTGAGGAAGTCCTCGTAGGTAAGCACCTTTACACGCTTTGTAGCCTTGCTCTCGACCATAATTTCATTCGAGGTTATGGTTTCGGTGTAATTTGCTATAAAACCGGGGTTTGAAACTACATCAATATACTGTAATTTTATGTTGGAATTCGCCGCTGCGATTTTCTTCAGTATCTCGTTTGTCTGATAGTAATAAGAGCTGCCTCCGGTAAAAGCCGCTTCCTCGCTTGTTACCGTTATCGTAACCTCATCGGTCACGGTTTTGAGATAATCTACCGTTGACTGCTCAATGCTGTAAAGTCCTGAATCGGTAAGATCCGCCGTCGGCATGAATCTGTCACCGAGCAGTGTGATTATTACGTTTACCAGAACCACAGCCACTATAAATATGACCGTGAACAGTACCGACAGACCGCCGTACTTGAACTTCTTGTTCCTGAACGGATTCTTGCGGGGTTTGCCGTTCCTGCCGTTGCTCTTTTCTGCAGGAGCGGTATCTGTTTGATTCTCAGCTGCTGTTTCTTTTACTTCAGCCGCTTCGTTTATTTTACTCATGCGTTTTCTCCTTTATCCCTTTATCATAGTCATCGCTTATGCCCAGCGGCGTTTTTCAAGTACTCTTACCGTAAGGAACAGGAAAATAAAGATAACGCTCACAAAGAATATCAGGCTTGACAGGCTGAATATTCCGTTTGTTATCTCGGAGTATCTCGAATATACCGAGATGCTTGAAAGCACGTCCTGTAAAAATCCGTTGGGGAGTGCGCTTTTCAGCGTATTCATAAGCAGTATCATAAGATTGATAAAGAAACCGCCTATTGCCGCTATCATCTGGTTTTCCGTAAGTGATGATATGAAAAGACCTATAGAAACGAATATACCGCCGAGAAGTAAAAGACCTACGGTGTTGCCCCATATCGGGAGCCACGAAACCGTCGCAAAGGTCGACATTACAAAGCCGTATACGGGCATGACCGCAACGCCTATCGCAAATATTGCATAAGCCGCAAGGAACTTGCCCATTACTATAGACAAAAGGCTTACGGGAGCAGTCAGAATAAGCTGATCCGTCTTCTGCTTCTTGTCCTCAGAAAGCAGTCGCATAGTAAGCAGAGGCACGAAAACCATAAGCACTATGAACATCATCAGGAATACGCTTGATATATCGGTCGAGCCTACAGACAGGGAGAAGATATAAAAGAACAATCCCGAAAATGCGTAAAAAATAGCAAGGAACACATAGCCGAGCGGCGATGTGAAATATGCCTTCAGTTCTCTTTTAAATATTGCAAACATTTTTATTCCGCCTTTCCGCTTACTTTGACAGCTTCAGCTTATCAACGCTGTCACCGACATTACCGTATATATCGCCCGTTGTGATCTTGAGGAACACTTCTTCAAGAGTAAGCTCACTGGACTTCATCATAAGCAGAGTGTAATTTCTTGACGCAAGACGCTTTGAAACTTCACGGCGAATATCCGTACCCGGCTTTGCATTTAAGAAGTATTCGCTGACGCCCTCCTCGACATTCTCCCTGTTGACGAACACCTCGTCCATACCGGGAATAGCCGAAAGCAGCTTCTTCACGTCTGCGGGGTTTCCCTCACAGCGTATCACCAGCTTGTGATCTGCGGACATATTCTTTGCAAGATGGTCTGCGCTGTCGTTTGCTACGACCCTACCTCTGTTGATGATAACTATCTTGTCGCATACCGCCTGTATCTCGGGGAGTATGTGGCTTGAAAGTATTACGGTATGGTTCTTGCCGAGCTTCTTTATAAGCGCTCTTATCTCGATTATCTGCTTGGGGTCAAGTCCGACCGTAGGCTCGTCAAGAATAAGCACCGGCGGATTTCCCACAAGCGCCTGTGCAAGACCCACACGCTGTTTGTAACCCTTTGAAAGATTCTTGATAACACGATCCTTGACATCGGTTATCTTTACAAGGTTGCAAATCTCCTTTAAATGCGAGTTGATCGGCAGCTTGCACTTTTTCAGCCCGTATACGAACTTAAGGTATTCCATTACCGTCATATCAAGATATAACGGAGGCTGCTCGGGAAGGTAGCCTATCATTTGCTTAGCTTTTACAGGCTCTTCAAGAATATCTATACCGTTTATCTTTGCTTCGCCCTCTGTTGAGGAAAGATAACCCGTAAGGATATTCATTGTAGTTGATTTTCCTGCACCGTTAGGACCGAGAAAACCAAGTATCTCGCTTTCTTCTGCGGTAAAGGAAACATTGCTGACTGCTGTTTTAGAGCCGTAACGCTTAGTCAGATTCTTTACTTCTATCATTTTTTGCTCCTTAAAACGAAGTATCCGGCAGAACATCGGTACATAGCCGTACCTGCCCTGCGCACATCTGCTATATTCTATCCTGCACAGGTGAAACCTGTGTGATAAAACAGTGTATTTATTGCTTGGCGGTGATTTTATCTTTGTCAAGCTGAGCTTTAAGCTCGCCTACGCTGTCAAAACGTCTTTCGGGACGTATAAAATCAAGCAGTGAAACACGCAGTGTCCTGCCGTAAAGATCACCGTCAAAATCCATTATATGCGTTTCCGCAAGAGGACTGTCCTTATAGTCAACAGTAGGCTTTACGCCTATGTTTGTAACAGACGGCATGACCCTGCCGTCAAGATATGTCACGCTCTTATATACTCCGAAGCGCGGCATAACTATGTTTTCGGGGAAACGCTGGTTTATGGTCGGGCTTCCTATGGTTCTGCCTATGCGGTTGCCCTCTATCACTCTGCCCTCTATCGAAAAATCATATCCGAGCAGTTTGTTCGCCTTTGCTATTTCACCCGATTTTATCAGATTTTTGATGGCCGTTGAATGTACCACACATCCGTCCAGACTGAACGGCGGTATTATAACGACCTTTATGCCGTACTCACGGCATATACATTTAAGCTCTTCGGCATCGCTTCCTCCGCCTGCTCCGAGCCTGAAATCAAATCCGCACACAACGACCTTTGCGTTCATTATCTTCACGAGAACCTTTTCGATGAAATCCCTTGCCGTGTAGTCGCACACCGAATTGAAATCGGGAGAATAAATATATTGTACTCCGGCTTCTGCGAGCTTCTCCAGCTTCATATCATTTGTGAGCAGGTTCTCTATCTTTTCCCTTTTAGGCAATGCCGTGTCGCTGTGGAACGTGAACATTGCAGGGCAAAGTCCGCCGTGTCTGAAGCATTCCTCCACGACCTTCATATGACCTAAATGCAAGCCGTCAAAAAAGCCGAGTGCCGTTGCTGTCGGCGGGATGGGTATTATATTTTCGGTAATGTCAATCAAGAATAAACCTCCGTGTCCCGCATTAAATGGGAAAATCAAGATAATATATTAAGGTATACGCTTTTAAGCCCGTTCTCCCCGTTCACCCTTGCCACGCCTAAAAAATCACCATCGTGCTTAAGACGCAGGCAGGTGCCTTCCGGGTATGAAATATCCATTCTTCCGCAGTCAAGTATCATGCCGTTCATGAACAGCTTCTTTTGTGCACCGTCCAGAGTTATCTCGTCATAGCACGAGAAAACACGCTCTGTCGGCAGTACCAGCCTTGCGGTATCCTCAGGCGGCATATTACGAAGCGTTTCAATATCGTGGCAGTCCGAAAGCGTAAAGCCTGCCGCCATCGTGCGGCAAAGCGAGGTCATTATCGCTCCTGTGCCGAGCTTTTTTCCTATATCGCTTATGATAGTGCGGATATAGGTTCCTTTTGAGCAATAAATATCAAGCGTACCTGTACGCTTTTCCTCGTCATAGTCGGACAGCTCTATCGAATATACCGTGACCGGACGAGCGGCACGTTCAACCTCAATGCCCTGCCTTGCAAGGTCATAAAGCCGTTTGCCGTTTATCTTCACCGCAGAATACATCGGCGGTATCTGCATTATATCGCCCTGCATAGTCTTTACCGCATCGGTAATTTCCGCAAGCGTAACAGGCTTTTCGCTCTTTGTCAGCACCTTGCCCCATACGTCCTCGGTATCGGTAGTCACACCGAGCCTGAAGGTTGCACGGTATCTCTTGTCGCTGACAGGATTCAGGTCGGCTGTCTTTGCCGCTCTGCCGATATATATCGGCAAAACGCCTGTCGCCATAGGGTCGAGCGTACCGCCGTGACCGATTTTTCTCGTGCCTGCCGCCCTTCGCATTATCGCCACAACATCAAACGAGGTGAAATCCTGCGGTTTATTGATACAGATTACGCCGTTTATTTCATTCATTTGCTTTCAGCGCCTTTTCAAATACAGGCAGCAGCTTTGCTTTCACAAACTCTATACTGCCCTCTATGGTACAGCCTGCGGCTCTGGCGTGACCGCCGCCGCCGAACAGGGCGCACACGCTTCCTGCGTTTATCGGCTCTGCCGTTCTGACCGAAATCTTGAATGTAGCAGGACCCTTCTGCTTTACGGTAGCGCCGATAATTACGCCCTCTACCTGACGGGGAAGGCTTGCAAGACCATTGAAGTCCTCGCTGTCAACTCTGCCATTAAAGCGATCCATAAGCTCCGTTGTCAGCCATACTACCGCTACCCTGTCGTCACAGAAGAATTCCATTCCCTGCGTTATCGCCTGTTCAAGCTCCAGCCTGCCCTTTGACTTCATATCAAACAGCTTGTAATTGATGCCGGAAACATCAAACTCATAAGCCATCAGCTTAGCGGCTATTATGTGCGTTCTGCTTGTCGTGTTGGAATACTTGAAGCAGCCCGTGTCGGTTGCAAGTCCTGTGTAAAGGCAGGACGCAATCTCACCGTCAAGCTGTGCGTTCATTTCCTCCGCTATCTGAAAAATAAGTTCGCAAGCCGCAGCCGCATCGGAATCGACAAGAGTATATTTCGCAAACTCCTGTCTGCTCTCGTGGTGGTCTATCGCAAGAAATATCCTGCCGCCGTATACTGCGTCAAGGTCGCCGAGCAGTTTTCTGTCGGCAACGTCAACGCTCACTATGGTCTTTTCCTCAAAGTTCTGCTGTATCACCGTATCACGCAGGAACTCCATACGGGGCGCTATCTCATCCGCACACATAACCTTTGCCCGTTTACCCATCTTCTGAAGCATACCGCAAAGGCCGTAAGCACAGCCCAGTGTATCTCCGTCGGGGTTGGCGTGTGACAGTATCAGAAAATCATCGTTGCTTTTCAGTAGTTCTGCCGCTTTTTTAACGTCTGTTATCATTATTGTTTACCTTTCGTCATCGCCGTTATCATCGGGTTCGGCAGGTTTCGGCAGTTTGCTTATCACCTCGCTGATATGCTCGTAATAATCCATCGAATTATCCGGCACGAATATCAGCTGAGGCAGCTTGCGCATCTTCACACGCTCGTTGATTCTTCTTTTAAAGAAGCCCTCTGCCTTCTTGAGATGCTCGGCGACATTTTTCGTGGTGTCGCCGCCCTCAAGCGTTGTGATATAAACCTTGCAGTAGGACAGATCGCTAGTCAGCTCACAGCGTGACACACCGACCATCGCCTTTACTACAGCGCCGTCCTTTATATCACGCATAGCTGTGGAGATCTCACGTTTTATATCCTCCGCAAGTCTTGCTGTATTGAAATTTGCCATTAATCTCTGTACTCCTCGGTAACAAACGCCTCGAATATATCGCCATCCTTTATGTCAGTGAACTTTTCAAGCGTGATACCGCACTCGTAGCCTGCGGCTACTTCCTTCACATCGTCCTTGAAACGACGTAAGCCTGCTATCTTGTCAACAGCAACGATTATGCCGTCACGGACAACTCTTACCTCGCCGTTTCTCTGTACCTTACCGTCAAGTACATAAGAGCCTGCTACCACGCCGACGCTCGACAGCTTCATTACCTGTCTTACCTCAACACGTCCTGTATCAACTTCTCTGTACTTGGGCGCAAGCATACCCTTCATGGCTGTTTCGATTTCTTCTATTGCGTCATATATTACTCTGTAGAGTCTTATATCGACACCGTCACGCTTTGCGTTGTCTGCAGCCGCAGGGTTAGGTCTTACGTTAAAGCCTACTATGATAGCGCCCGATGCCTTTGCAAGCATAACGTCGCTTTCTGTTACGGCACCTACCGCACCGTGAATTACTTCTACCTTTACTTCCTCGTTTGACAGCTTTGACAGTGACTGCGAAACAGCTTCTACAGAACCCTGTACGTCTGCCTTTACTATGATGGGGAGCTTCTTCATCGAGCCTTCCTCGATCTGTGAGAACAGATTATCAAGGCTGACCTTCTTATAGAGTTTGAACTGCTCTTCCTTAGCGTCGAACTTTCTCTTTTCAACAAGCTCTCTTGCGAGCTTTTCATCTTCAACAGCCGCAAAATCGTCGCCTGCGCTCGGCACTTCCGCAAGACCCATTATCTCAACGGGAACAGAAGGACCGGCTTCCTTTACCGCTTTGCCCTTGTCGTCACGCATTACACGGACACGTCCTACAGCAGTACCTGCGATTATGGTATCGCCTGTATGGAGCGTACCTGTCTGTACAAGAACAGTAGCGATAGGACCTCTGCCCTTATCGATTCTTGCCTCGATAACAACGCCCTTTGCGAGTCTGTCGGGGTTAGCCTTAAGTTCAAGGACATCTGCCGTGAGGTTTACCATTTCGAGAAGCTCGTCTATACCTTCGCCTGTCTTTGCCGATACGGGAACGCAGATTACATCGCCGCCCCATTCTTCGCATACAAGACCATGCTCGGTAAGCTCCTGCTTTACCTTGTCGGGATTTGCCGTAGGCTTATCCATCTTGTTTATCGCAACTATTATCGAAAGGTTTGCAGCCTTTGCGTGATTTATCGCTTCTACCGTCTGAGGCATAATGCCGTCGTCTGCGGCAACAACGAGTATCGCTATATCCGTAGCCAGCGCACCTCTTGCACGCATAGCGGTGAACGCCTCGTGTCCGGGAGTGTCAAGGAATGTAATATCCCTGCCGCCTGCCTTTACCCTGTAAGCGCCGATATGCTGTGTGATACCGCCTGCTTCGCCGGACGTAACGTTAGCGTGTCTGATTCTGTCGAGGAGCGATGTCTTACCGTGATCAACGTGTCCCATAACAACAACAACGGGTGAACGGGGCTGTAAGTTCTCCTCTGTATCCTCTACCTCTTCAAACAGACGTTCTTCGATGGAAACTACAACTTCCTTGGTAACCTTTGCACCGAATTCTTCCGCTACGATACAAGCCGTATCATAATCGACCGACTGGTTGATAGTAACCATTACGCCCAGACTGAACAGCTTCTTTATAACGTCTGCGGCTGTGACCTTAAGACGTGACGCAAGCTCCGATACGACTATCTCATCGGGAACCTGTATCTCAAGCTGTTTCTTTCTTGCCTTTTCAAGCTCAAGACGCTTCAGCTTCTGAGCCTCGGTTTCCTTCTTCTTGCTGAACTGCTGCTTGCCCTTCTGCGACTTCTGGCTTATCTTCTGCTTCTTTGTATAAGCGTCATTCTGACGTCTGTTGCCGCTCTCGGTCGAAGCTATGGTTTCATACTTCTCGTTGTACTTATCAAGGTTTACATAACTGCCCCTTGTGTCAACGTGCTTTGTGACCTGCTCGCCTCTCTGTACAGCCTCACCCTTTACGTGCTTTGTGGGAGGTGCGTTTGTCTTGATATTTGCAAGGTCGATAACAGGCTGTGCCGGAGCTGTCTGCTGTGCAGGCTTTGTATCCCTGCGGTCGTTTCTGGTATCGTTTCTTCTGTCGCCGTAGGGCTTTCTGTCACCCTGCTGTCTGTCGCCGTAGGGCTTTCTGTCACCCTGCTGTCTGTCGCCGTAAGGCTTTCTGTCACCCTGCTGTTTGTCGCCGTAGGGCTTTCTGTCACCCTGCTGTCTGTCGCCGTAGGGCTTTCTGTCGCCCTGCTGTCTGTCGCCGTAGGGCTTTCTGTCGCCCTGCTGTCTGTCGCCGTAAGGCTTTCTGTCGCTACGGTCGCCCATAGGCTTTCTGTCTGCAGGCTTGTCGCTCTTTGCTTCGGGCTTTGATTCTGCCTTTATCTCGGACTTTGCTTCAGACTTTGTTTCTGTCTTTATTTCAGGCTTTGCTTCGGGCTTAGCCTCTGTTTTTGTTTCGGGCTTTGCCTGTACCTTTTCAGCCTTGTCGGCTTCCTTATTGGGTTCGGGCTTCTTCTCAGCCTTCTTTGCAGGCTTTTCTGCCGGCTTTTCTTCCTTCTTTTCCGTCTTGGGCTTGCTTGCCGAAGCGAAATATGAATTGAAATTCTTCACCTGGTTGCTCTGAGAATACTTTTCGAGAACAACAGACAACTCATCCTCAGAAAGCGAAGCCTGCGATTTCTTCTGTACTCCGAAATACTCCTGTACCACATCCGTAATTTCACTTACAGGAATATTAAGATCCTTTGCCAACTCGTTTACACGATATTTTTTATCCATTCACTGATCCCCTTTTTTATGTCAGATTTAGTATTGTATATATAAATCGGGTGTACCGCTTATTTCCCTTTATGCTCGCCCGTAAGGCTTGCGTATAAGCCTTCATCGAGAACGGCAAGCACTCCCGTGCGTTTTCCGAGGACCGACTTGATTTCGTCCATCGTACAATCACACTGCGACAGCAGGGCACTGTATTTATCGCAGAAAAAACGCATTTCTTTCTGTGTTTTCTCCGATACGTCGCTTGCGAGAATAACTCCCGCAATTTTCGATTTCGGGTTTTTAAGCTCCTCGCAAACAGGATCAAACCCGTGTATCAGACGTCCGGACTTTCTGCAAAGACCGAGCGTACTTAAAAAATTCATTGCCGTTACTCACCGTCGCTTTCTCCGATGCTTTTCAGCAGTTCAAGATATATCTCCTGCGGTACCGCACATTTCAGAGAGCGTTCAAGCCCACGTTTTTTCTGTGCTGCCTCAAGACAGCTGCGGCTCTTGCAGACATACACTCCCCGTCCGGATTTCTTACCCGTGAAGTCGAGTACAAACTCTCCCTCGGGAGTACGGACAACTCTTACAAGCTGTTTTTTCTCTTTCATTTCCTCACAGCCCGCACATTTTCTCATCGGTATCTTTTTAACTGCCAAAGCGATCCATCCTTTCGTAAAGGGTTTTTATTCCTCAGCCTGAGCTTCTTCCTCGGCCTTTTCCTGCTTGCTCTCTATTCCTTCATAGAAGCCGCTTTCGGGGCGTATGTCTATCTTGAAGCCTGTGAGCTTTGCGGCGAGCTTCGCATTCTGACCCTTGTTGCCTATAGCAAGTGAAAGCTGGTTGTCGGGAACGATAGCCGTACAAGCCTTTACCTCGGGGTCGGGTATCTCTACTCTGATAACATCGCTGGGCTTGAGCGCCTGTGCGATGAATTCCTCGGGCTTTTCGCTGTAGAATACAACGTCCATCTTCTCTCCGCCAAGCTCGGCACATACCTTGCTGATACGCTGTCTGCCGGGGCCTATGCACGCACCGAGTGCGTCAACATCGGGGTTGTTGCTTATAACCGCAACCTTTGAGCGTGAGCCTGCCTCACGGCTGATAGCCTTTATCTCAACGGTACCGTCATATATTTCGGGTACTTCGCTCTCAAACAGACGCTTTACAAGCTCCTTGTTCACTCTTGAGATCTTGAGCATAGGTCTGTGGTCTGTTGCGGAAACACCGGAAACATAAACCTTGACCATATCGCCGGGCCTTAGTACCTCGCCGGGTATCTGCTCGCTTCTGAACAGCGGTACCTCGTTTCCGTTGAGGTTTACGGTAGCGTTGCCTGTTCTCGGCTCTGTCTTGAGTACGGTAACAGTTACTGCCTCATCCTGAAGACCTCCCCACTGAGCAACGAGCTGTTCACGCTCTATCTCCTTAAGACCCTGCTTGATGACCTGCTTTGCCGTCTGTGCGGCAATTCTGCCGAAATGCTGTGTATCCAGCTTTATCGCTACAATATCGCCGTATTCCAGCTTTCTGCGGGTGTGGGTCTTTGCCTCCTCCATAGAGATCTGGTTTGCATCGTCCTCGACCTCTGCGGCAACTTCCTTCTGGATAGCCACATCAAACTTGCCCTTAGCAATATCAATATCAAACTTGATATTCTCGCTTCTGGGATATTCCTTCTTGATAGCGATAACAAGTGCTGTCTGTATCTTCTCTATCAGCACAGCGGGGTCGATCCCCTTCTCCTTTGCAAGCAATGTCAGAGCCTCAAAAAGCTCCGTTGTGTTGCTGTTAGCCATTTTTAATAATTCCTCCGTTAATTATTTTTTATGCGTCAAGGGCAATTCTTCTGCACTTAGCGGCATTGAACTTCATTTCGCCGTCATCTGTCTGTACAGTGAATTCGCCCGAATTTTCATCGTAATCTCCGAGAACGCCCGAATAATACGCCGTCTTTCCGTTTTCGTCACGCACGGTCACCTTTATCTTTTCGCCCTTCATCTTCACAAAGTGGAAAGGCTTTCTGAGCTGTCTGTCAAGCCCCGGCGAGCCTACCTCGAAAACGTCCACAAGGTCAATGCACGACAGCGTATCAACAGCCTTGTTCAGCGGTTCTGTTATTTCCTCGCATTCAGCGTCGTCTATTCCTCCGTCCGCTTTGTCGAAAAGCACCTTCAGGTACCACATTGCACCCTCTTTTTCAAAGATAACGTCCCACAGCTCATAGCCGTATCTCTCAATTATCGGCAGAACCTTCTGCTCGGTAATTCTCTCGACCGTTTCCGCCTGATTCTTCTTGCCGCCTTTTTCCTTCGGCACTTTGAAAGCCTCCTTTCAGACAAGAGCCGTAAAAAGCCCTATATATAAGCTAAAGACCGAGATGAACTCAGTCTTTAGCCTACCATATTCTACTTTAAGTAAGTATATCACATATTATGCCCGTTGTCAAGCAAAATTACGCTATTTTGCCGTAAACAAGCCGTTTTTCAAAGTTTTCGGTAATTTTAAACGATTTTCTTGCGGCAGATGCGGTGTTTTCCTTCCTTTTTAGCCCTGTAAAGCTGTTCGTCCGCCTCATCGAAATATTGTGCATAGTCAACATCGCACGATTCACTCCACGCTATGCCTACACTGCACTTTATCGTATACCTCTTGCCGCCTATCTCAGCCTTTCCCGACACCTCAAGGAAATCCTCAAACTCGTCCACAACGGCAGACTCGCTCGTACTTCTGGCGAACACGATAAATTCATCTCCGCCGAACCTTCCGACAACCGCATTCGGAAATTTACTCGAAAGCAGTTTTCCTACCGTTCTCAGTACATCATCACCGAAGCTGTGACCGTAGGTATCGTTGAATGCCTTGAAATCATCTATATCAAGCATAGCGAAAAAACTCTTTGCATTCGTCTTTTCGCTGATGAGCCGCTGAATGTGGTTTGTTGTCGCCAGCTTGTTCAGAAGTCCCGTTGTGCTGTCAAGCTCGACCAGCTGCGTCATTCTCTGCTGCTCACGCTTTTCATCGTCTATATCCTGTGTTCTTCCGAGAACTTTTATTACCTTTCCGCCGGCGTCCGCTACGCTTGAATAACACGTCCTTACCCAGCGGTAGCTGTTCTGATCTATTATCGTGGATCTGTAGTCGAGCGTCAGACAACTTACAGGCTTTTTGCTTGCCTTTTTCAGCGCCGCATAGAACTTTGTGGCATCATCCGGATATACGATCTTTGTGCGTTTTGAAACCTCCGCATAGTTGCTTATGGAGCGGTTTGCCGAATCCGCCCTACCTCCGCCGTACGAAAACGTCATTATATCATCGGGAATATCATATTCAAATGTGACCGCATTCGATGTCGCCTCAAGTATACGGTAATGCTCAAGATTTACCGCATTTTCATATTCTGCCAGTTTCCTGTGTGTCATATCCTGCACTATTGCAAGAAATACAGGGTGTTCGCTTTCTATAAAATCAACCAGCTTTGCCTTGACAAGCACCCATATATCACTGCCGTCATAGCGTCTGCCTTTGCATTCGGCATAGAATGTTTCTCCGGTCTTTACCGAACGCCCGGCTTTTTCAAAGATCATCTCAGCCGAATCTCCGTAAAGCGACGAGGTAACGCTGTCTGCGTACTGTTCATACTGCTCTTTTGTGTAACCCACCATCTCGTAATATTTCTCGTTGAAATAAAGCGACCTTACTCTGTCGGGGCAAAGCTCATATATAGCAACTCCGCACATAAGATGTTCGAGCATTGTAGAGCATATCGTTTCCCAATCATATCCCGGCTTGAAGCGGTTTTTAAGCTCGCTCATATCCCTGCTCGAAGGCTCAAGTCTTGCGGCGCATTTATTTTCAGCCATATTATCACTCCGTTATAGAAAAGTTTTTGTATTGTAATAATAGATAATCTGCGTTTCACCCTATATAAAATTGTTGCATAAATCTGACGCACTGTACATATTCGTTTGCAAGCTGTTGTGCATCAACGTTGTATTTTTTGACAAACTCCTCCACTTTGTCCCAGTTTGCGTGTTCGTAATCGACTACCAGTCTGAACACATCTCCGAAAAGTCCGTCCGCTCCCAGCAGACCGTTCTTTATTTCGTCCGTTACCGGAAGTTCCTTCATAACGTTTCCTATATCACGTTCATCGGTCGTGCCTGCCACTACCGACATAAGTCCCATAAGATACATTTCTTTTCTGTGTATAAACTGTCCCGGCATTACCTTTGAGATGCTCTCGCAGAATTTCGCCCTGAACAGTGCAAGCCTTATAAGCTCATCGGGCGTATCCTTCTGCAACCTTTGCAGACCTACAAGATATATCCATTCCTTCAGCTTTTCAAAGCCGAGCAGAACAAGCGCCTGATGAATGGTCGAGATCTTGTTCCCGGTACTGCCGTACATTACGTTTATAAGCCTCAGCAGTCTTATCGTCAGCACAACGTCCGTCGAAATGACTGCCGCTATTTCTTCATAGTCAGGCTCGGGCGAATATACAAGACCGAGTATATGAAGGAACGTCTTTGCCATAGGCGTATTTGTCCTGTGCGTCATAAGCAGGGGCTTTGCAAAGAAATAGCCCTGCATATATGTACAGCCGAGCCTTTTGGCATATTCCACCTCAAGCTGAGTTTCCACCTTTTCGGCAAGCATTATCTTATTATATGTTATACACTTTTCCGCTGTGCGTTCCACTGCCTCACGGGAGGTGTGGAAGTCGAGCTTTATTATATCGGCAAGCTCAAACAGAGCCTTTGTATTCTCGCCGTATTCATAATCGTCAAGAGCGATTATATATCCCAGCTTCTTAAGCTCTATACAGCGCCTTATTATTTCTGCGTCTGCCATTACGCTCTCAAGCAGTTCAACTACGAGTATATCGCTTGAGATCATCTTCGGCACTCCTCTTTTTATGAGGTTGCCCGTAAAATTGACGAATGCTTTTTTACCGCCTAGAACGCTTGTTATATTGTCGACAAAAAATGCGTTGTTGATTACATCTGCTGTGCTTACATCTCCGTTGTTTCCTGTATATGCGTTTACTCCGGGCTGATTTCTGTAAAGCAGTTCATAGCCGTATGTATTATTATTCACATCCAGTATCGGTTGACGTGCAAAAAATACGTTCTCCACAGAGATCTCTCCTTCGCTTTAATCCTTATTTAGTAATTTTACATTATTCCGCCCATAAAGTCAACAATAATACCTAATTTTCGTCTTTAATACAGAGTTTTTTGTAACTTTATACAAAAAATATGAAATATTTCACACGTTTCAGCTTACAGCTTTTTCCGCTTTTTCATTAAATTACTTTGCAAAAAATAACAGCCGCAGATTTGCGGCTGTCGGAATATATTTACTTACACCGTCGTTTTACTTTGCTTAGTGTTGATGAGCCTGTATCCAAGTATGCAAACTGCGCTCACCACTGCGGCAATAAGAAGATTGAACGGCAGAGCCGAAGCGAACCATTCAAAATGCGACGCAAAACCGCCGACATTCATTACGTTGTACGGGTACTTATATGCGTGGAATATGCAAATAGCGGCATTCACAGCAACTGTAACGCCGATAAACCGTCCGAAGCTGTGCTTTATAAATGTAAATATGCCGAAAGCGACAGCCAATGTAATCAGCAGCGATGAGCAGACCGAATAAATATAGAAGTCAAGTCTGTCGAGCGTAGTGTCCTGTGCCACGCAAAGCCATACTCCTGCGGCGGCAACTATTGCCGAAACGACTGTTCTGAGAATTTTCATAGCGGTACCTCCTGCAATATTGTGGAAAATAATTTTTGTTCACATCCCGATAATTTGACAAAGTATAGTTACCTTATCTATTATAAGTATATCAACACTCGGCTATATCCGCAATTGACATATTCCACAAAAAAACTATAACGGTTTAGTAATATTCACAGTGCAGAAAAGCGGCACACCTTTTCAAAGGCATACCGCTTGATAATAATTGCGTTATCAGCTTTTAAGGCAATACCACATAATTATTGTCGTGCGATTGCGCAGTCAGATTTTTCGTCAGATTGTATAAATT
>ERZ834382.1148-NODE-1148-length-24653-cov-6.223677_pt1 | contig 24653 bp, 10 predicted proteins | sample MGYA00519692_ERZ834382 | MGnify/ENA primary metagenome ERZ834382 (study PRJEB31850, sample SAMEA3708751) | human gut metagenome | biome: human gut; feature: human-associated habitat; material: faeces | place: China | collected 2014 ...
AGTTCATGACGGCGCTGCTACGATGGACTGGATGGAGCAGGAACAGGAACGTGGTATTACCATCACTTCCGCTGCAACCACCTGCTACTGGAGCCACACCGAGACCCAGCACGATCCGGCTCTGTTCAAAAAGAACCGTCATCGTATCAACATCATCGACACCCCGGGCCACGTTGACTTTACTGTTGAAGTTCAGCGTTCTCTGCGTGTTCTGGACGGTTCTGTTACCGTTCTGGCCGCAAAGGGTGGCGTTGAGCCTCAGTCTGAAACCGTTTGGCGCCAGGCTGACGAGTACAAGGTTCCCCGCATGGTTTACGTCAACAAGATGGATACCATGGGTGCTGACTTCTTCCGCTGCGTACAGATGATGCATGATCGTCTGCATGCCAACGGTGTGCCTATCCAGCTGCCTGTCGGCCAGGAAGACACTTTCCGCGGCATCATCGATCTGATCGACATGAAAGCTGATATCTACTATGATGATATGGGCAATGATGTGCGCGTTGAGGAAATTCCTGAAGACCTGAAAGAACAGGCTCAGGAATATCATGACAAGCTGATCGAAGCTGTTGCTGAGACCGACGAAGAGCTGATGATGAAGTACCTGGAAGGCGAAGAGCTGACCAAGGGAGAAATCAAGGCTGCTCTGCGTAAGGCTACTATTTCCAACGAGATCGTTCCTGTTGTCTGCGGCTCTTCTTACAAGAACCGTGGCGTTCAGAAACTGTTGGATGCAATCGTTGATTATATGCCCGCTCCGACCGACGTTGCGGCCATCAAGGGCACCAACCCGGAGACTGGCGAGGAAGAAGATCGCACTTCTTCCGATGATCAGCCGTTCTCTGCACTGGCATTCAAGATTATGACTGACCCGTATGTCGGTAAGCTGTGCTTCTTCCGCGTGTACTCTGGTACCGTTGAGGCTGGCACCACTGTTTACAACTCTGTTAAGGATCAGGACGAGCGTATCGGCCGTATCCTGCAGATGCATGCAAACAACCGTAAGGATATCGACATCTGCTACGCTGGCGATATCGCCGCTGCTGTTGGTCTGAAGAACACCACCACTGGTGATACCCTGTGCGATGAGAAGCATCCCATCATCCTCGAGTCCATGAACTTCCCCGAGCCGGTTATCCGCGTTGCCATCGAGCCCAAGACCAAGGCTGGCAGCGAGAAGATGGGTATTGCCCTGTCTAAGCTGGCTGAAGAGGACCCGACTTTCCGTACCTGGACCGATGAAGAGACCGGTCAGACCATCATCGCCGGCATGGGCGAGCTCCACCTGGAAATCATCGTGGACCGTCTGCTCCGCGAGTTTAAGGTCGAAGCTAACGTTGGCGCACCTCAGGTTGCCTACCGTGAAACCATCCGCAAGGATGCTAACCAGGAAACCAAGTACGCACGTCAGTCCGGTGGTAAGGGCCAGTATGGTCACGTTAAGATCAAGATTGAGCCCAACCCGGGTAAGGGTTATGAGTTCGTCAACGGTATTGTTGGCGGCGCTATCCCGAAGGAATACATCCCCGCTGTTGACAACGGTATCCAGGGCGCGATGAAGTCCGGCATTCTGGCTGGCTATCCCGTCGTGGATGTCAAGGTCACTCTGTGGGACGGCTCCTATCATGAAGTTGACTCCTCTGAAATGGCGTTCTCCATCGCCGGCTCCATGGCATTCAAGGATGCTATGAAGAAGGCTGATCCCGTCATTATGGAGCCCATCATGAAGGTTGACGTTGTTGTTCCTGACGAGTATATGGGCAACGTCATTGGCGACTTGAACAGCCGCCGCGGCGCGATCCAGAACCAGGAATCCACCGATGGCACTGCCCGTGTCACCGCTATGGTTCCTCTGTCCGAGATGTTCGGTTACGCTACCGACCTGCGTTCCAAGACCCAGGGCCGTGGCCAGTACTCCATGGAGCCGGCTGATTACCAGCAGGTTCCCAAGAGTGTTGCAGATAAGATCATGACCGAGCGCAATAAGGGCTGATTCTGCACAAATTCGCGCAAAATACTTGATTTTTCTTGAAAAATCTAGTATGATAGCCTTACAACAGGCTATTTTATCTGTTTGAATTAAAGGAGGATACTTCCAATGGCTGAAAAGGAAAAATTTGACCGCTCTTTGGAGCATGTCAACATCGGTACCATCGGTCACGTTGACCACGGCAAGACCACTCTGACTGCCGCTATCACCAAGGTTCTGGCTCTGAAGGGCGATGCCGATTTCATGGATTACTCCAGCATCGATAAGGCTCCTGAAGAGAAGGCTCGTGGTATCACGATCAACACCGCTCACGTTGAGTACCACACCGCGAAGCGTCACTATGCCCACGTTGACTGCCCGGGCCATGCTGACTACATCAAGAACATGATCACCGGTGCTGCTCAGATGGACGGCGCTATCCTGGTCGTTGCTGCTACCGATGGTCCCATGCCCCAGACCCGTGAGCACATCCTGCTGGCTCGTCAGGTCGGCGTGCCCTATATCGTCGTGTTCATGAACAAGTGCGATATGGTCGACGACGAGGAGCTGCTGGATCTGGTCGAGATGGAGATCCGTGAGCTGCTGAACGAGTACGACTTCGATGGCGACAACACCCCCATCATCCGTGGTTCTGCTCTGAAGGCTCTGGAGTCCACCAGCACCGATCCCAACGCCCCCGAGTACAAGTGCATTTGGGAGCTGATGGACGCTGTTGACAGCTACATCCCCACTCCTGATCGTGCTGCTGACAAGCCCTTCCTGATGCCCGTTGAGGACGTTATGACCATCTCCGGCCGTGGCACCGTTGCTACCGGTCGTGTTGAGCGTGGTACTGCTCATGTCGGCGATCAGATGGAAATCGTTGGTCTGAAGGAAGAAAAGCTGACCACCACCATCACTGGTCTGGAAATGTTCCGCAAGAGCCTCGAGTTCGCTCAGGCTGGCGACAACATCGGCGCTTTGCTGCGTGGTATTGACCGTGACCAGATCGAGCGTGGCCAGGTTTTGGCTGTTCCCGGCTCTGTTCATCCCCACACCACTTTCGATGGCCATGTTTACGTCCTGAAGAAGGAAGAAGGCGGCCGTCATACCCCGTTCTTCAACAACTATCGTCCTCAGTTCTACTTCCGTACCACCGACGTTACCGGCATCATCACCCTGCCCGAAGGCACTGAGATGTGCATGCCCGGCGACAACGTTGATATGCACGTTGAGCTGATCACCCCGGTTGCCATGGAAGAAGGCATGCGTTTCGCTATCCGCGAAGGCGGCCACACTGTTGGTTCCGGCGTTGTTTCCAAGATCGAGAAGTAATTTTCGGCTTGTGATATAGCTTTCAAGGCTCCTGCTGTTAAGGCAGGGGCCTTTTTGTTGTGTACGACTTATGGGGCGGGGAGGGGGCAAAGGCCGGGTGTGGAAGACCAAGGAAGGCATCATGAAAACATCAGAAATTGTAGATAGGGGAGAGGACACCATTCGGCACTTTGAAAAAGTGGAGCAGGAGGGGGCACTCACACCGCCCTACCTTGGGAAGGTGTATTTCAGGTCGCGGTTAAGGGGCAAGGGCTGATCTATCCCTAAGTTTTCGGAACGGTCAGGAACGCTCTCTACAGTACAATTTATAATGGGCAATTCTCAACCTCCAATTTTCCCTTCAAGTTTCCTCCAATCTCTGCCAAATCTCTCAACAACAAGCCAAACCGAAATGGCAAAAAATGCGCGATCACAATACCGGATGATTGTATTAAGAGATTGCAAAGAACATTATCAGGGTAAATGTTTAATCATTTGATAAAATCAGGAATAAACCATTCAAAAATGTTAATAAATACCGCCAAAGGGTCACCGCACCGCAGCGCAAATAATGTGCGAAAAACAGGTTTCAGTTGATTCAAGGACAAAAATTTAGATAGAAACCGCTCTAATGAACTATGCAAATTCTGGCAACTGTGATATAATGTATATACCTAGATGTGTCGGAAAGGTTATCATTTGCGGGACCAAGGCATGCAGCCGGTACAACGTTTTGTCAGCCGCTGTGCCGGGGCCAAAAGCCCCAAAAGCAGGCCGCAGCCCGGCAAGGGATCGCCAGACCGAGGGGAGCACAACCAGGCGTTTTGCAATCAACACCTGCAAAGTGCCGCACATCTGCCGTACCACTTTTCACACAAAAGGGGAAAGTAGTAACACTTAAGGGAGGATAAAACTATGAAGAAAAACCTTCAGCGTTTTGGTGCATCCGTGCTGGCAGCAGCCATGGTTGCCCAAAGCGTGGCGCTTCCCGCAGCAGCCGAAACTACCAAGATTGATTCTTCGGTAGCGCAGTCTGTTGCAGCTAGCGCAGCAAGCGCGGCCAGCGCTGTGCAGTCCCTGCCCAAGTTCACCAGCACCGCAGACCTGATCAAGCAGACAGCCCAAACGCTGGCTGCCCAGGGCGAAGTGCATGAACTGGAGCAGGACGATGCCAAGCTGGAAGCGACTGCACAGAGCAAGGCGGGCATGAGCCTTGCAGCGTTGGAAAATGCACTGGCCGATGCCATGTACGCCAACGCCGCAGCCGGCAAGATCAACACCGAAGCCTATGGCCTGAACAAGGACGAGATGGCATCGGTGATGGCTGCCACCATCAAAACGTATCATCTGTCCAGCGCCGTTACCGACCTGGGCTATGAGACGAACGCCGCAGGCGTTGTGACCGCCGTTACCTTTACCGGCAGCTCCGGCATGACCTCTGCGATGGAGTCCATGACCAACAGCGATGATGAAGTGATTGCGCAGCAGGCTGACAGCTACGCACAGGCTTACGTTGCTGAAAACTCCGATACCTTTGCCGCCAGCGCCGCTGCGGACGGCCATACCTATGGCGAGCCGAAATGGTACTGGAATGACACCAACCCGGAGGATGGCCACACCCATACCTGGAAGGAAACCCCCGATGGTTACTGGACCAAGACCGATGACGGCTGGGCTTACACCGCTGTGTATACCTGTGAAAAGGACGATGCCTACCAGAAGGTAGAAGGCACCGTAACCAAGGATACCACCGAGGCAAAGCCCGGCGTTGCCGGCAAGACCGTTTACTCTGCCAGCGTGCCCGCTGACAAGAGCCCGGTTAAGAAGGAATACAAGGAACCCACCACCCGCACCGACGACATTGCCGCCCTGCCCTGCAAGAGCCATGCCGTGCCCAAGGATGCAGATGGCAACTTTGTTGCTACCTTCAACTGGGAAATGAAGAAGGTCGAGGGCAAGCTGGCCGATGACTACAGCAACGCCCAGCTGTTCTATGACAGCGAAACCGGCAAAATTTCTGCCGGCGCTCCCGTTACCATTGACTGGGAATGCACCAGCGTCACCTTCAAGTGCGCTGTCTGCGGCGAAGAAATCAAAACCCAGCCGGCAATGACCATGCCGGTCAGCGTTGTGGTAGACCAGAATGACAATTCCGTCTACATCAACGTGGGCGGCACCCCGACCCTGGATACCACCTCCGGCGGCACCGGCGTTACCCTGGTGTCCGCAATGAAGGACGGCAACTGGTACGATATGCAGAACAACCCGGTTGACGCAAGCAAGGTGAACTTCACCTATCAGAGCGGCGACAACAAGGGCAAGAACAGCCTGCTGCTGTACGACAGCCAGAAGACTGCCGTGTATGTGGACGACCAGGGCAACCAGGTCACCAATACTTACGATGTCTCCACTGCGCAGATGAACTACTACTACTTCCAGCTGTCGCAGTTCAACCAGGACGAAGCAGAGTACTTCGGCGTGGTTGCCCCGTTCTGGACCTCCAAGGGCGTTCAGAAGCAGGGCGAGGATGGCAGCATCACCGGCACCATGGGCGCAATCAAGATATTGTGCAGCATTGATCCGAACGATGATGTCCCGCCGACCACCATGGCATTCATGCTGAACATGCTGCCGCAGGCGTTCATGTCTTACGTCATGAACTATGGCGAAGCTCTGAAAGCCATCCGTGATGCAGGCTTGGCACAGGTTGCCAAGCTGGGTGACAGCGCTGACTATGTCACCAAGCTGCTGATCCTGCACGACTGGATCTCCCAGGTTGCAGAATTCGATATGGGCTCCATGGGCGATATCACCGGCGGCGGCAACAACGACCCCATCCAGACGACTGCTTTCGGTGCCCTGCTGGGCGGCGAGATCGGCGCTAAGGGCGTTGAGTATGGCTGCATCTGCCTGGGCTATGCAGCTGCATTTAACTACATGGTCCAGAATTTGCCTGACAACAAGAGCATCTATAAGAATGATGACGGCAGCTGGAAGACCCCCGATGAAGTAGGCGATAACGCTGTTGTTGACTTTGCCCAGATCCTGTATTACTGCGATACTTCTGATACCAGTGTTGCCGGTAATGCGTTCGGCGGCGGCATGTTCAACAACGTCCACTACTTCAACGCAGTCAAGGTCAACAAGCTGCAGGGCGACAGCAACTCTGCTACGATGACCACCGGCGAACCCAACAAGAACTGGTACTATGTTGACGTCTGCTATGACGACGTGAACACCGAGTGCATGGCCCAGACCCGCGTTGAGAACGCAGGCGACCTGCGCCATGTCAACTTCCTGGTTTCTCCCTCCGGTCTGGAAGGCCGTTACAGCAAGTACTATGATTACATTGACTCGCTGTACGATGGCTACACCTACACCAAGAACAAGAATCCCGATGTGGATGATGACGGCAATGTTGTGTTGAACAACGGCAAGCCGCATTACTCTTACACCAAGGCGGAGAACAAGAACGAGACCCGTTACACCGATACCTGCTACGAGGATACCTGGTTCACCTCTATCTGCAGCCCCATCTACTTCGACAATAATTACTTCTATTACGTTGATACCACGACCAACCAGAACCTGTATAACAACATGCGCCGCCAGCAGTCCGAGAACGGCAACAACGGCAGCTCTGGTTCCGGCAGCTCTGGTAACAACTCCCAGATGCAGCAGTTCATGAAGAAGATGCAGAACCAGGGCCCCGATACTCTGGAAGCACGTCCGCGTAATGCGAACTACTATATCCGCAAAGAGGATTCCAGCAGCAGACCCGGCGGCTTCAGCATGAGCAGCTTTACCAAGACGGATGACCCGTTTGATATCATCCTGATGTACTACAACGATCTGAAGGAAACCAGCAGCAACTTCAATGATGACGACAGCAATGCCAAGGTCCTGGCCGAAGCTGGCACCATCTATAAGATCGATACCAGTGCAAAAGATAAGCATACCAAGGTTGAAAACAACCTGAACACCGAGTGCCTGGCAGACGCTGCTGCAAAGCGGATCTACCCCGCACTGGTACACTCTACCGCACTGTATGATGGCAAGCTGTACTTCAACGTCAACAACGCCATCTACCGTATGGACCCGACCACCGGCACAGTGGAAGAAGTGAAGGAATACAACACCGTCTATGGCGGCATTAAGCTGACCAAGGATAAGGACGGCAACATGGTTCCCGATACCCACTTTCCCGGCATGAGCATGGTTATCATGGACAGCGCCCAGGATACCAGCAGTGTGAAGTATCTGGGCACCTTCAAGAACCATCCTCTGGCTGGCCTGACCCTGCGTGACAGCTACAGCTTTGCTACCACCACCCAGCAGGGCCAGACTGTGATCACCGGCATCAACACCACCAAGGATCAGCTGGTCGTTTCTGTCGGCACCAACCTGTCCAACACCTATAAGGAACTGGTGGACGGCAAGGCAGAAGTCAAGACCGATGCCTCCGGCACTTCTTATGCAAACCGTAAGAGCTACAAGACCGAGTCCTGGAACTACAACCCGAGTTACAACCAGAACATGGGCAGCTCTGACGAGAAGAACAAGAACGAAGAGTTCATGTGGTGCGCTAACCTGGTTGAGAGCATGGATATGAAGTCCATGGTCAACGACCTGAGCAGCGGCGCAACCAGCGATGTTTCCGTTGAAGCATGGTGCGATACCCCCGCTTACACCCAGGCCCGCACCACCAGGTACGGCCTGACCCAGGGTAAAAAGGTGTACGCTGCCGACGCACTGCCCAAGGGCCATACCTGGGCTCTGGACGAGCTGGAAACCAAGTCCGTTGGCAACAATGTGTACCTGTGCTCTGATTGCCATACCGCAACCGAAAGCACCCCCCACACCGTTACCCTGCCCGATGCAGTTGAAGGCGTTACCCTGACCCTGGGCACCACCAGCAACACCTACATCAAGGACGATACCGTTACCCTGACCGTAGAAAAGAAAGGCACCGATATCGTTACCGTTACCGCAAAGAACGGCGATACCGATGTTGCTCTGACTGAAGTTCAGGAAGCAGCGCAGGACGAAGCCGCAGCCCAGGCTACCACCGAAAAGGCTAAGACGGTTTACACCTTCACCATGCCGGACGGCGATGTGACCATCAGCGTTACCAAAAATGCCAAGACCTATGCGGTCAATGTTGCTACCCTGACCAATGGTGAGATCACTGCTTCCGCTAAAGAAGCAGCTGAGAAGGAAACCGTAACCCTGACTGCTAAGCCCGCGACCGGCTATGCCCTGAAGGCTGGCAGCGTGAAGGTTACCTACAAAGACGCTGACAACACCGAGAAGCCCGTTGAAGTGAAGGCTGATACCGAAAAAGCCAACACCTACACCTTTGCAATGCCTGCTTATCCTGTCAACGTCAGCGCAGAGTTTGTTAAGGAATACAAGGTTACCGCAGCTCCTGCTGAGAACGGCACTGTTACCGTAGACCCGACCGCAGCTGTTGAGGGCACCGACGTTACCGTTACCGTTAAGGCAGCTGATAACTACCAGCTCAAGGCTGACAGCCTGACCTACAGCTATAAGAGCGGCGAAGATACCAAGACCGAAAAGCTGACCCTGACCGATGGCAAGGCTACCTTCAAGATGCCTGCCGCTGATGTTACCGTTAGCGCTGCGTTTGAGGCCGTTAAGGTTGAAACCTACAGCGTTACGATCAACCCCAGCGATAATGGTACTGTGACGGCTGACAAGACCGCTGACCTGAAGGCAGGCGATACTGTTACTCTGACCGTTACCCCGGCTGATAACATGTATACGCTTGCACAGCTGGAAGAAAAGGGCTTGGCGATTAAGGCCGGCGAGAGTACTGATGTTACGTATACGGCCGGCGAGAAACCCAACACCTACACCTTTAAAATGCCTGCTGCTGATGTGACCGTTACCGCACGGTTTAAGATTGTTAAGTATGGCATTGAAGTTACCCCGACGGACGGCGGCACTATCACATTTACTGATAATGAGACCCGCTTCGCGGCAGGTACAGAAGTTACAGCTAGCATCATGCCGAATGGTACCCTCTACGAATTGACCAAGGTGATGTATTATGAGGGCAATGATGGCAAAGACATTACGCAAGATGTATTGAATAAAGGCTACCAGTATACCTTCACTATGCCTGCAAACCATGTGAAGTTTGAAGCAACCTTTACAGCAGTTGGCGGCGAAGAAACTCAGGCTCTCGAAGCCGAGGAACGCACCGTTCATGGTGCCGCTGAAAAGACCACCATTACCGCAATGGCTGTCTTTACCTGCACCGATAAGAACTGCGCAAGCGCACAGTTCGTGGATGCAACTGTAAAGCAGACCAGCGGCGTTACCACCGCTACTGTCAACTTCAACGGCAAGGACTACACCGCCAAGTACGGCGAGAAGAACGGCTGGGTTGAAGAAAACGGCAAGAAGTACTGGTACGAAAACGGCGTGAAGCAGGGTACTGAGGGCCGCGGCAAAGAGATCTATGATCCCGATTCCGACGCCTGGTACTGGCTGGATGCTGTCCAGGGCGGTGCAATGACCGTCAACAAGGACGTTTACCAGGAATCCGCCGCCGGCCAGTGGGCTGATAGACCCGATGGCACCGGCAAGTGGGTCCGTTACGATGAGAACGGCCACATGGTCAAGGGCTGGCAGACGACCGATAAGGGCACCTACTACTTTGACCTGATCACCGGCGCTATGGCTAAGGGCGCAGGCGATATTGACGGTGTACCTTGCGCATTTGACGAGTACACCGGTATCGCTCTGGACGGCCAGTGGCTGACCATCAAAGGCGCTGACTTCTGGTACGAAAAGGGCGTTCGCCAGGGCCTGGATGGCCGCGGCAAGGAAATCTATGACCCGGCTTCCGACGCTTGGTACTGGCTGGATGCCGTTGACCAGGGCAAGAAAGCCACCAGCAAGGATGTCTATCAGGAATCCAAAGCTGGCCAGTGGGCTGACCGCGCCGATGGCACCGGCAAGTGGGTCCGTTACGATGCACAGGGCCACATGATCAAGGGCTGGAGCGCGGACAAGCGTTACTATTTCGACCCGATCTATGGCACCATGGCTAAGGGCGATGCAGTCATCGACGGCCGTACTTATCACTTTGATAAGAACACCGGCGTTCTGCAGTAATCCCACAGCCGAACAATGAGCTGTAACCAGCCCATTAACCTCTAAATAAAAATGCCGCAGCAGATGTAACAGTCTGCTGCGGCATTTTTGTATTTTTGGGCATAGGTTCGGTGAAATATTTGCCAGGCCAGTAGGGCGGGGAACCCCATGATTGTGGTGGCTCCCCTGGAGGGGAGCTGGACGCGAAGCGGCCTGAGGGGTGGTTCCTTGCCGCAAACCTAAAGCAATCGAATCCAACGCCTTGGAATAGTCACTGCGCCCGCAGGCACCTTGCCCTGCCACAAATCCCATCACGACCAATCGGACAAGGCCTCGGAACGGTCAAGACCGTTCCCTACAGAACAAATTATAATGGGCAGCACACCCTTAAACAATCAGTAGGGCGGGGGACCCCACCCAATAGTACACTATTAAAAAATCGCAATTTACCTTACCCGCATAATAAAGGCAACACACAAAAACATGGCGAACACATCAGGCCGGTGCAAGGGCAAAACCTACTAAAAAGCTGCGGCTAAATTTGGCAAATATGGCGCGCGAAGTATAATTTTTGGAGGATATCACAAGCAGAACAAACAAACTTTGTCAGTTCAAACAACAAAAAAGCAACAAACTGGCATGAATGCCAAAGAATGCGGCCGCGAATTGTGAAAGATTTTAATATATTTTCTTCATTTTTTCCTTACCTGTTATCATTTGAATTTACAATCGAAATATGGAACTTGTATAATAGAATAAAAGAAAAGTGCAAACTAAATGGGTGAAGAGGATTTGGTGCAATGGATGATAAAAATAGATTCAGCATTCTGCTGGAGCATTTGCTGGAAGTTGCGGAGGTCAAGAACTATACCCTGGCCAAGCGCCTGCAATACGATGTTTCCTATATCAGCAAATGGGTCAGCGGCCGCATGCTGCCTGCCAAAAAGACTGAAAAGCGCGTGATGGAGGGCATCAGTGCCTGCGTGGTGGATGAAGCCACCGATGATGGCCGTGACCTGCTGCTGCGGGAATACAGCGTTAGCATCCCCAGTGACCTGAAAGCCGCCATTTATGATAACCTGATTGCTGAATATGATTATTTGCAAGAGGAGCTGGACAGCGGCGAGGCGCGCATTGGCCCCTATACGGACTTTTGGGCCGAGCTGAACATGCTGCAATACCTGACCAAAATGGCGCACCCCGTGCTGCGCCGCGTCAGCCAGCTGGACATTGTGGCTGTGATGGACCTGATGGAAATGGCGCGCGAATACCGCCTGAAAGTTGCCAACCTGCAAAACGGCCAGCTGGTGGACCAGCGCAGCTATGATAACGTCTATTTCAAGCTGATGATCGATATCAGCCGCGAAAAATTGGACCCCATCTATGATGCCGCGCTCATTATTAACGTGTTGACCAACTTCAGCCATATTCATTTCAAGCTGTTTGGCAGCACCGCGGCTGCCGGGCGCGCGGTGTTTGTGGTCAAGGGCGATTTTGCCATTACCGGCCTGCTGGTCAGCCACAGCCGCTGCGCTGCCGTTACCGCCACCGAGGACCCGCAGAACTGCGAAAGCCTGTATGATAACTTCTCCAAGCTCTGCGTGCGGGATGACCAGCTTTTCCGCGATACCAGCATGCGCCAGCTGATTAGCCAGTACGACTATATGCACACGCTGCTGGCCTCCAATCTGCGATGGATGTTCGGTCACCTGAATGAGCTTCTGCTGCCGGATGACTTGTTTGAAGAGATCCTGACCGCCCACGAGGCCGAGCTGAAAGATTTTTTGGGTGCTACCCCTGCGGAGCTGCGTAGCGTACACAACCTTGCCAAAGGTGTGGTGGAGGAAACAAACATCCGCATCCTGATTTATGAAGCTGCATTTTCCTCCATGGCGGTTTCCGGCGAGCTGGACTTTTTCAGTTACAAGGTCAGCCTTACCCCAGATCAGCGCAGCCGGTGCATCAGCTATGTGCTGCAGCTTTGCAAGCAGCGTGAAAAACTTGAATTCCGCTTGATCAGCGGCCGCATTGTGAACGATTTCCAGTATGTGGCGGACCCCAATATGTTTCTTTCTGGAGCTGCATCGTATCTTCGGCTGGATAACAACTGCCCCATCAACCGGATTGCAATGGTCAACAACAGTGTGATGGAAGACCGCCTGAGTGAATATTTTGATCAGGTCTGGAATTTGGATGACCAGAACGTGACAAAAGAGCGCAACGCCATTGCGGAGCACATCCATCATGTCCTGCAGGGAATCCATCTGATTACCCGCGCCAAAAGTGATGAAATGGAAGAACTGCAAGAGAGCTGGATGAACAAAATCTAAAAATACAACATACATACGCATAAACATAAAGCCCTGGCTGCTGCGGTAGCTGGGGCTTTTGTTGCACCGAGGAAAATGAAATTGCAAGAAAACTCCATGCCAAAGCGTGAAAATCCATGTGAAAAAAGTGAATCATGCGGAATCAATTTCTGGAAATTTGTGCCATGGGATTCTCGTGCTTTCCGTAAACAGGAATGGTATACTATGTTCAGCACCGAAGATAATTATAGCATTATGGTTCGGCGACGCTGTGCAACGATGTGCACAGCAGGGGAAAGCGCCATAAAGGTTTGGCGTGATTTGATTTGGATAATTTAATTCCCTGCAACTATAAGGGAAAGACATTTGGAGGAAATTGCAATGAATGAAAACGCGATGTTGACTGGCAAGCCCAGCATTGACCGCCCCTGGATGAAGTTCTATCCAGAAGTTCTGCGCGGTATCCAGGTTCCGGCCTGCACCGTGGAGCAGTACCTCTCCGTGCGCGCTGCAGACCCTAACGTGGTTGCCATGCACTACTATGGCGTGGATATCACCTGGGGTACCGTGTTCCGTAAGGTGGATGCCACCGCCCGCGCTCTGCAGGTGCTTGGCGTCAAGCAGGGGGACCAGATTCCCGTGTTCCTGCGTTCTGTGCCGGAATTCATTTATCTGCTGCTGGCAGCCGAGCGCATCGGCGCTTCGCTGCTGTGCCGTGACAACACCCTGGAAGAAAACATTGAAGCTGTTCAGAAAGCCAATGCCAAGGTGATTTTTGTTCACGACTTCTTCTCCAAGGCCGAAATCGAAGCCTACCGTGAGCAGACCAACGTGAATACCTATGTTATCGTTCCCGCTCTGGAAAGCGGCGACCGCGCCGCTATGCCGGTTTACCTGCAGCATTCCCTGGATGCCCTGTATCCGGATGTTCCCGCCCGTGGCTCTGATACCATGATGTGGGCTGATTTCTGTAACATGGGCCAGCGTTTCCGCGGCTTTGTGCCTGCTCCTGTCAACATTGACCGCCCGCTGCTGCGCGCCTACACCAGCGGTTCCACCGGCCCTTCCAAGCAGGTCATCCATTCTGCACACAGCATCATCGGCGTGCTGGCCCAGATGAACTTTTATGGCTCTTCGGATAAATTCCGCCCCACCTGGCTGCTGACCATCCTGCCCCCGGCTCTGATCGCTGTTGTGGTTTCCATGATGCTGCTGCCCCTGGCCGGCGGTATGCTGCTCATTCTGGATCCGTTTGTGGATGTGTACGATGTTGACCTGGAAATGATGCGCTACCGCCCCAACAACTGGCCCCTGATCCCCATGTTTGTGGAGGTTATCCGCCGCAGCAAGCGTCTTCCGGCTGACTATGATATGTCCCACATGCTGGCCATCGGCGCCGGCTGCGAGGCATTCAACAACAAGCAGCTGCGCAATGTTGAGGAGTTCCTCAAGCAGCATAACTGCAACCTGCGCTTTACTGCCGGCTACGGCAGCAGCGAGGCCGGCTCCAACGCCACTCTGCCCATGGCTCCGTTCCCGGTGCGTGACGGCAACGTTGGTGTGCCGATGATCCACAGCGTCATCAGCATCTTCAAGCCCGGCACCCAGGAAGAGCTGACCTACAATACCCCCGGTGAGATCTGCATGACGGGCCCCGGCGTGATGCTGGGCTATGACCGCCCCGAAGCAACCGCCAAGGCACTGCAGGTCCACGCAGACGGCAAGACCTGGCTGCACACCGGCGATATTGGCTATATGTCCGAGGACGGTGTGCTCTACACGATGACCCGCGGCGCATCCCCGCGCTTTGGCGGTGGCGACCTGATGGTGCAGCCGCTGGAGAACATCGTGGCCGATGCCGACATCAAGGGCATCAAGGACGAGTTCTTTGTTATCGTGCCGGATGATGAGCACGAGGGCTGCTTCCTGCCGTACCTGTACGTCCAGCTCAAAGATGGCTACACCTTGGACGATGTGCGCGATAAGATCAATGCCTGCCTGCCGGAACGTTACATGCGTCCGGTGGAGATTTTCACCGTACCGGAACGCCCGTTCTTCCACTTCAAGACCAACCGTATTGGCCTGAGCAAAGAAATCATCGCCAAGCGCAACCAGCAGAAAGAGAAAGCCAAGCGCAACAGCTTTGCCGATGGCTGCATTGCCTGATGACTTTGGCGTGATAAAATCATGATAATGTAACGGCATGTGCCCACCTTATGATAGAGATAAGGGGGCACATGCCTTTTGTTTTGGGGTGGGGGAGCGGATGAAGATGAACGGTACGCGCGGTTGGGGAATAGGGAAGAAGGGCAATCGGATTCCGGTGCGGGGGAGATACTTGTGAAGTTGTAAAGGCAACACCGCATAATTCTAAGTGCCGATACGGCGAGCGAGGTGCGACAGATGCTAAGCAAAAGCGCAGATAATACTGGATGTCTTATCGAGCATTTTGACAACGCAGATGCCGTGCCGCAGCCGCCGGAGCGGTGCTTAAGCCGTCAGGCGGGAATTGTGCGGTGTTGCCTAAAATAAAACTTTGAAATCCATCCGCGGATGAAAAGTACGATAGGGCACTGTATCATTAGCCACATGCTGAAAAAATGCTGTAGGGGACGGGATTGACCGTTCCGCAGCCTTATAAAAAGTCAACCTTTTACGGGAAAAAGAAAAATACCGCTACTCTTTTTTGAAAAAATCACAAAGGAAATTTTGTGTTTTTCTTTTGGAAAGAGGAATTTCGGATGAAAAAGGGGAGTTCGGGAAACAAAAACAGGAAAAACTTTGTAAGATATGGGAAATAAATGACGATGAAACGAACTGTATTTTGACGAAACTAAAAAGGCATAAAATAATAAAAAAACTTTCAAAAAGTGTTGACAAAAGGGGAATACTTGGTTATAATAATATTCGTCGCCGGTGAGGCGGCCAAACAAAATAAGCGGATGTGGCGGAACTGGCAGACGCGCTAGATTCAGGTTCTAGTTCCATTAAAAGAGTGTGGGTTCAAATCCCTTCATCCGCACCAAAGAAAAGCACTTAAGAACGTAAGTTTTTAAGTGCTTTCTTTTTGCTGTACCGCAGCGTTTACCGCACCCCGTACAGGTACGCGCCTTTCGCGTCCAGATAATGGACTTCTGTACAGCTTCGACTGCTTTGGTCAGGTCGTTGACAGCTTCCACGATGTCGTACGGGTCGGGGTCATCGTGAATTCGGCATTTATTCCCACACCCTAACCGGTGACGCCGCCCACACCGCCCAGGTCGTGAACGGCGTGTTCCTGCAAGTGCTGAAAAATGCATAAAAAAAGAGGCTTTACCACCCCCACCAGAAAGGGCGGAGGGGAGCCTCACAGGGCCGTTGGCCCCCCGCCAGAATGGGCAGAGGAACAACCCTAAAATTATAATACAGTTCTTTTTCTGTGTTGTCAATACCGCACTTTTACCGCATTTTGTGCCCGTGGTTATACCGCACTTTTTACCGCACTTTGCGCCGCTCCCACAGCAGAACGCAAAAGCCGGAAAAGCCTTTAGTTATGCGGTTTTCTGAACACTGATTTTTTGCAACCTACCGCGCGGCATTGGTTCAAATCCCTTCATCCGCACCAAAAGCCCGTGACAAAAAAATGTCACAGACTTTTTTCTTTGCTGCATCGTTGAAAATTGGTGGCTTCGACAGCCGATTTTCGAGTTGCTTTTTATAAAGATGTCCAGCGGTTTTCAGACTGTTGGAGATTTTTATTGCCTCATCTTCCCGCAAAATTCTGAATTGCGGCAGGGGAGAGGGCAATTTTTTTGAGAAAAAACAGAATAAATCCTGCTGTTTTCAGAATGTTTTCAATTTCCCTGTAGCCAATTTTCCGTTGGCTGCGGGGATTTTTTGATTTTTCCGACAGTTTTCAGTTTGTTTTCAGGCTTTCCATCTTTTTTGTCACGTCGACACAAAGAGCTTCAAGCTTTGGCTTGAGGCTCTTTTTCTTTGTCTTGGCTTTTAAGTTGTTTATTGCCCTGCCAAAAGCAGAGAGATGATTACCGCTCCGGTATCAGTGAGGAAAAAAGGCCATATGAAGGTTTACCACAAGCTGTCAGGCGAATTTCCATATGCCTGCGTTTCCCTGTGGCCCTGAATCTGGCTCTAAACCGTGTTCCCAATAAAGCAAGATAAAAGGGCAGTGTATTCGTATGCTGCCCTCTTTCATACAACGAAATGTCCACGGACGGAACACAGATATATTGTCCACAAAAACATTTTTTAAATATTTTTTACTTCGTATCAACGATAAAAATAGATTGTTTTTCCACAGGGCACACCTGTCCGCCTCTTGCAATCTTGAACGATTGCGGTATAATGGAAAACATTCCGCGAAACCGTTTGTGCGGGCGGCGACGGAATGGGCAGGTGCGGAACATCTGCCAAACCCAATTAAAATAGGGAAGAGGAATCGTTATGAATCAACTCACAAAAGCGGCCAAAACGCTGGCTGCCAAGTACAACTCCACCAGCCTGATCCTGCGCATTGCAATCGGCCTGGTGGTCGGTTCGGTGCTGGCTTTGATCTGCCCCGGTGCTGCATGGATCGAAGAATTCGGCAACCTGTTTGTCGGCGCGCTGAAAGGCGTTGCACCGGTGCTGGTGTTTGTTATTGTTGCCAGTGCACTGGCGCAGGGCTCCTCCAAGCTGGACCGCCGCTTTGGTACGGTGGTCTGGCTGTACATGCTCACCACCTTTGTGGCGGCTGCGCTCAGCGTTGTGACCAGCAAGCTGTTCCCGCAGACGCTGGTTCTGGCGGAAGCTGCCACGGCGGATGTGGTGCCCCAGGGCCTGGGTGATGTGATGCACACCCTGCTTTCCAACATTGTTTCTAACCCGGTTGCTTCCATCATGAACGGCAACTATATCGGCATCCTGATGTGGGCCTGCCTGTTCGGCCTTGCCATGAAAAAGCTGGGCAGCGATACCACCAAGAACTTTATGGCCAACACGGCGGATGCAATTTCTACCATTGTGCGGTGGATCATCAACCTGGCGCCGTTTGGCATTATGGGCCTGGTGTTTACCAACGTGTCGGACAACGGCCTGTCCATCTTTACCCAGTATGGGCGCCTGTTGCTGCTGCTGGTGGGCACCATGCTGCTGATGGCGCTGGTGATCAACCCGTTCATCATCTTTATCTACCTGCACCGCAACCCCTACCCACTGGTGTTCCGCTGCCTGCGTGAAAGCGGCCTGACCGCTTTCTTCACCCGCAGCTCCGCCGCCAACATCCCGGTCAACATGTCTCTGTGCGAAAAGCTGGGCCTGGATAAGGATATTTACTCCGTCTCCATCCCGCTGGGCGCAACCATCAATATGGACGGCGCTGCCATTACCATCACCATCATGACGCTGGCTGCGGCCAACACGCTGGGCATGCAGGTCTCCGTGCCTGCCGCCATCCTGCTGTCCATCATGTCGGCTTTGGGCGCATGCGGCGCTTCCGGTGTTGCGGGCGGTTCGCTGCTGCTCATCCCCATGGCCTGCTCGCTGTTTGGCATTTCCAATGATATTGCCATGCAGGTCGTCGGCGTTGGCTTCATCATTGGCGTTATTCAGGACTCCGTTGAGACTGCGCTGAACTCCGCCGGTGACGTGGAATTTGCCGCCACCGCCGAATACCACCAGTGGCTCAAAGAGGACAAGCCTCTGCCGGCTTTCATGGGCGGTAAATAAGGTACATAGGTATCATTTAAGAAGTATTACAGCCCCGGTTCTGCGTTTGCAGAGCCGGGGCTGTTGTTATATCCTGAGTGTGGGTAGCAGGGCGGTAGGGGAAAGTGGGGCGGCCAGCCCTCTGGCCGCCGGACGGGCCCGATCACAAATCTCATTATGCCAGATTTGGACAAGGCCCCGGAACGGTCAAGACCATTCCTTACAGAACATTTTATTCTGCGCGGCTAACCTTCTAAAATACCAGTAGGGCGGGATGCTCTCACCCCGCCGCGGAGAAACATAAAATCATTCGTTGTGCGGTGTTGCCTTAGGAGGAGGTGGAATGTTATAATTGGCGGCTCCGCAAAGAGCGTGTTACGCTTCTGCACCGAAGTCGGCCCGGAATTCAGCCAGCATGGCGCGCATTTCCTGGGCGGAGGCTTCATCATTCAGGGCGGCGTAACCGGCGCGGGCGGGGCTTGCTTTGGGGGCACCGGGGCCTTTGGAGCCGTACTCGCCAAAGTGAACGGTTTCCTCGTTGGCAGGGTCAGACCAGTTGTCCCACCCAAGGGGGATGATCTCATCGCTTAAATTGCAGTCCAGCCAGTACACGCGGGCATACTGCCGCCACGGGCGGCCCAGATAGACACTGCCTGCGGGGCTGTTGCCCTGCACGGTGCAGTTGGCAAACAGGTAGCCCGGCTTGCCCTGCGGCGTGCTGGCGGCGGCAATATAGCTGGTAACGCCGCGGTGGGCAACGGGCACAATGCGGCAACGGTCAAACACCGCGTTGGCCCCGCCGAAAATGAAATCAATGTTGCCGGAAATCTCGCAGTCACGGTAGTATTGTCTGGTGTCCAGCCGGGGCGTGTTCTCCCGCGGACCGCGGAAGCCGTTTTTCTGCCGCACGGCCAGCGGCAGGGGAGCGGTGAAGAGCGTATCCTGGTTGCCGTGCAGGGAAACATCCACCATGCACACACGGCTGGCATCGGCATATACCGCCAGCGCCTGGCCGCGGTCCGCACCATCACCGGCGGTGTTTTCCACGGTCAGGTGCTCCAGCCGGGCGCTGCCGCCGCCAAGGAAAAGCGTCTGGCTGCGAAAGGTACCGGTGCGCTCCTCGCCGGGCCAGGGGTCGCGCCCGGCGGCCCCGGCGGAGATCACAGTCTGCCCCATCCCGGCACCGGTGATGATGTAATCCGCTAGTTCCAAAAACGGGCGTTCATAATAGGTCCCGGCCCCCAGCACAAAGTGAAGCGGCTGGGCGGGGTCCTGCGCGGCAGCAGCGGCGGTCAGGGTGGTAAATTCAGCGCTGCCATCCACGGCAACGGTTACAAGCTTGCGTTCCATATTGAATCGGTTCCTTTCACAAAAAGGCTTCCATGGTATCAGTGCAAATACTCCGGTCCGGTGGGGCAAAAAGAAGCGGCATTACACCTTAGGGCAACACCGCACAATTCCCGCCTTGCGGCTTAAGCACCGCTCCGGCAGCTGCGGCACGGCATCTGCGTTGCCAAAATGCTCGATAAGACATCCAGTATTATCTGCGCTTTTGGCTTGGCATCTGCCGCACCTCGCTTGCCGTATCGGCACTTAGAATTATGCGGTATTGCCTTAGAAAAACTGTTTGATAAAAGCAATATCGCTGGCAGCACGGGCGGGCACGGCTTCCTCGCGCAGAACGGGCAACGGCTGCGGCAGGGTGCGCAGCATGGCAAAGGCACCGGCGTAATCGGTGCAGGAATCTTCCAGGCTGGTGTGCAGCATGGTGCCGTCCGGCGCAAAGTTCTTGCCCTTAAAGTGTACGGCCTTGATCTTGTCCCCAAGCAGCTCGCCCATGGCGTCCCACAGGGGCTGCTGGTTGTCCTTGCCCTCAAAGCTGACCAGGTTGCTCATGTCCAGGATGACCCCCAGCGCGGGGCTTTGCATCATATCCAGGATGTGCCGCGCTGCCTGCGGGGTGTTGGTGCTGTCGCCAACAACGGGCTCAATGGCAACGGTCACGCCAAGGCGCTCGGCTTCCGGCAGAATGGTTTCCAGGCTTTTGCAGAGCATATATTGGGCTCGCTCGCGGGTGGTGCCGGCGGGCTGCTTGTGCATGCCGGTAGTCTCGGTGCCAATGCAGCCCGCGTTCAGCGCCTTGCACACGGCCAGCTGGCTTTTGAAATCCGCTGCGTTGGCGCTGCGCTGCACTTCGTCCGCGATGGCAAGCTCCACATAGGTGCCCAGCACGGCAACAGCGATGTTGTGCTTCTTTTGCGCTTCCAGCGTGTTCTGCACCAGCTGCGGGGTAACGTCCACATAGCTGGCAACGCCGGGCACGCATTTTTTGTAGGCCAGCTGCACGCAGGCAAACCCGTCTGCGGAAACCTTGCCAAACAGCTCATCGGGCGTGCCCTTGCCGTAATCATGCAGGCGGGCACCAACGGTAAATATGGCCATAACAGCGGAACCTCCTTACTGGATGATCATTTCAGTATAGGCCAGCAGCAGGGGGGCAACGCCCTTGGCGTCGTTTTCCACAACTGGCTCGCTGAAATAGTATTCCAGGCTGCCATCGCGGCGGGTGGCGCCGCCCAAACCGGCTACCAGGCAGATGCCGGACAGTTGCAGCTCGCCCTTATCGTTCACGCCCAGGTATTTGTCACAGGTGCCATAGAATGCCTTTTCGCCGTAAGCGCGGAACCGCTTGGGCAGGTAGCCCAGCCGCACGCCTTTGAGCACGGCGTAAGCGAACAGGGAGCTGCCGGAGGTTTCCAGATAGTTGCCCGGTACGCCGGCTTTATCAATGACCTGCCAGAACATGCCGGTCTCGGCGTCCTGGAACTGGATCATGGCCTCCACTGCTTCCTTGAACATAGCCATAATGGCGCGGTATTCGTAATACATCTGTTCGTCCATGCGCTCCAGAACATCCACCATGGCAACCAGGAACCAGCCCATGGCGCGCAGCCAGAAGTTTGCGCTGCAGCCGGTTACAGGATCGGCCCAGTACATCTGGCGGCTTTCATCATAGCCGTGGTAGTACAGGCCGGTTTTGGGGTCTCGCATGTACTTTTTGATGTTCATGAACTGCTTATAACTGTCCTGGCAGCCCTTCATGCCGTTGTAGCGGGTCTCGTATTCCATGTAGAATGGCTGCGCCATATAGGTGCCGTCCAGCCAAACCTGCCACGGGTAGATGGCTTTGTGCCAGAAATTGCCATCCTTGGTGCGGGGCTGGGTGTCCAGCTGGGCGCGGATGGTGTTGATGGCATCCCGGTAGCGCTGTTCGCCGGTCAAATCAACCAGGGAAAACAGGTTTTTGCCCTGGTTGATGTTGTCCAGGTTATGCTCGTTGGCGTCAAAGGTGTAGATCTCGCCGCCATCCTTGACAAAGTAGTCTACAAAATCGCGGGAGAACTTCAGGAACTTTTCATCCCCGGTGGTCTTGTACAGGCTCAGGCAGGCGGTGATCATGCAGCCGTCCACATAGTTCCATTTATTGGGCTTGCCGCTGCGCACTTTTTCAATGTTCCACAGTGGGGCTTCGGCAGAGCTGCCGGCAATCAGATAATCCACATAATTGCCCAGGGTGGTCAAAATCTCTTCATGGGTCATGGCTTAATCCTCCTTAAAGCTGCCAACGTTGATAAAGTTCAGGCGTTCGCCTGCATAGCCTTCCAGTTTGACATTGTGGAAGTGAATCTCCTTCACGTTTTCGGCCCAGATCGCCAGCTTGCTGCATTCGGCGGCACCGCACATCATGGCGGCTTGGCCAGCCCCGGCGTTTTCGGCAAAGGAGATGCTGACATTGTTCATCTCCACTTTTTCAACCGGCTGCTCCGGCAGACCGCTGAACCAGCAGCCTGCATACTCGGCGTCGGTGGCGGTGATATTTTCCATCGTCAGGCTGCCCAGGCGGGGGGTAGCATCGTCCAGCGGCAGGGGTTCATGGCTCTGCACATAGTCGCTCTTGCCGTCCGGGTCACAGAAGTAGAACATGTTGATGACGAATGGGGTCAGCACATGGCGCATTTCCACGTTGCGGAACACCAGCCCGTCGATCACGGCGTTCTTGCCGCGACCGCGGCGGGTCTTGATGCGCAGGCCGCGGTCGGTGTGGTCCATCAGGCACTGGGTAACCACCACATTTTTCACGCCGCCGCTCATCTCGCTGCCAATAACCAGGCCGCCATGGCCGCGGTTCAGGTTGCAGTTGCGGATGGTCACATTCTCGCAGGGGGTATGCATCACAGTGCCAAGGAAGAGTTTGCCGGACTTGAGGGCGATGCAGTCATCGCCAACATGGATGAAATCACCGATGATGTTCACATTCTTGCAGCTTTCGGGGTCAATGCCGTCGGTGTTGGGGCTGTCGGCACGGTTGTGAATCTGCAGCTGCAGGATGTTCACCCCGTCCGAGTAGGTGGGGTGGATGGTCCAGGAGAAGCTGTTGCACACCTCCACACCGTGTAGGGTCACATTCTTGGCTTTGCTGGTAAAGAAGAGCCGCGGCCGCCAGGCGATAAGTTTCACCTTGATGTGCTGGTACCAGTCGCCGTTGTCGGCGTTGGCGTTGATGCAGCCTTCGCCGGTGATGGTCACATTTTCGGCATTGATGACATTGATCAAACCGGCAAAGCAGTCCAGCGGGTTTCCCTCCCAGCCGCCGAGATAGGCTTCGTGCTGTTCATCGGCGCAGGGCAGCACACCAGGCAGGATGGGATATTCGCGGCGGTCGGTGCCGCCCAGCAGGGTGCAGCCTTTTTCCAGGTACAGGGTGGTGTTGCTGCACAAAAACAGGCTCTGGGTGCGGTAAGTACCGGCGGGCACATACACCGTGCCGCCCGGCGGGCAGGTGGAAAGCGCAGCCTGCAAAAAGGCGGTGTTGTCGGTCACGCCGTCATTCACCAGGCCATAGCGGGAAGCATCTACAAAAAAGCTTTCCGCCGCGGTGGCAAAGTCCAGTGTACCGGTATCGCCATCCGTGGCAAGCACTTCCAGGTGATAGGTTTTGCCGGGTTCCAGGCTGAACACGCTGAACACGTTGGTGCAGCAGGCTTCCAGCACAGTCTGGCCGTTCAGCTGAACCCGGAACGGGGCAGGGGCGGTATAGCAGGTGTTGTTTTGCAGCTCAAAACAGGCGCTGCGGGTACAGGCACGAACGAGAGCGAGTTTCATACGATGATTTCCTCCATAAAAAATGAAAAAAGTTTTGAAATTCAACAAGAAATGTGTTAAGATGAAATAAATCAACAAAATTGAAGCGCGTTCTGCCCTAAAACTGGCAAAAATGCTTGGGCGGGGCGTGGCGGGAGGTTTGAACAGGATGGTCAAGGAATATACCTATTCCCCCCATGTGGACTTTTATATTGATATGATCGACCGCGAGCATAGCTACGATATGGGAAGTTTCCACACACACCACAAATATGAACTGTATTATGAAGTGGAAGGCGCGCGGCGCTATTTTATTGAGGATTCCGCCTATATCGTCAATGCAGGCAATGTGATCCTGATTGGGGAAAACCAGATCCACAAGACTGGTTCGGTAGGGGATGGCCCCACCAGCCGCATTGTGTGCAATTTCAGCCGCGAGTATCTGCAGGAGATCAGCGGGGCTTTCCCGGAGATTGACCTGTTCGGCTTTATGAGCGAGGAGAACAACCACCTGCTGAGCAGCATCACGGTTAAGCAGCAGAACTATATCTACTCCATCCTGCAGCAGCTGATCCAGATGCAGGACGAAAACAGCCCCGAAAGCGCTGTGACCCGCAAAATGCTGCTGGCCACGCTGCTGTTGCAGCTGAAAAAGATGTGCGAAAACCAGCATGAGCTGGGGGGCGACAGCGGCCGGGTGACCAACCGCATCGTCAGTCAGATCCAAGGCTATATTGCGGAGCATTACGCCGAGAAGCTGACCCTGACAAGCATTGCCAACCAGTTTTACATCAGCCCGTATTACCTCAGCCGTCTGTTCAAAAAGACCATCAACCTGAGCCTGATCGAATACATCAACGGTGTACGCATCAAAGCGGCGCAGAACATGATCGAAAAGACCAACGAAAGCATTTCCAGCGTGGCGGAAAAGACAGGCTTTATGACAAGCGCGCATTTCCGGCGGGTGTTCAAAGATGCCACAGGGCTTTCGCCCCAGCAGTACCGCCAATATTTCAAGCGGGTAAACAAACCGGAAAAATAAGGCCAAAAATGTTACAGCACAAAACCACAACCCCCGGCGGCTGCCCACAAGCAGCCGCTTTTGTTTT
>ERZ834382.1210-NODE-1210-length-23605-cov-2.873715_pt1 | contig 23605 bp, 19 predicted proteins | sample MGYA00519692_ERZ834382 | MGnify/ENA primary metagenome ERZ834382 (study PRJEB31850, sample SAMEA3708751) | human gut metagenome | biome: human gut; feature: human-associated habitat; material: faeces | place: China | collected 2014 ...
GGTTTTGATGAACCCACCGTAGCCGCCGGACTCCTGCACGACACCGTGGAAGACACTTCCGTGACCATTGACGACATCGCCGAAAACTTCGGTGATGAAGTGGCCGATATCGTGGACGGCGTAACGAAAATCAGCAAGATTGTCTTCGAAAACAAGGAAGAGGCCCAGGCCGAGAATATCCGCAAAATGATTCTGGCCATGAGTCACGACATGCGCGTGATCATGGTCAAGCTTGCCGACCGCCTGCACAACATGCGCACGCTGGACTTCCAGAAGGCGTACAAGCAGAAGCGCATCGCCCAGGAGACCATGGACATCTATGCTCCCCTGGCCAACCGCCTCGGCCTCTACAACATCATGCGTGATCTCGAGGATCTGAGCTTCAAGTATCTGCGGCCGGACGTGTACAGCCAGATCACCAAGTGGCTGGAGGATCACCAGGTCGTCGAGAAGAAGTTCATCGAAAAGACCGTCGCCATGCTTAAGGATCTCCTGGCGTCCAACGGACTGACTGGTGAGGTGTACGGGCGCATCAAACACAAGTACAGCATCTACAAAAAGATGCTCGCAGAGTCCCTCACCCTGGACGAGATGCACGACATCATGGCCTTCCGCGTCATCGTCAAGGACGTGAAGGACTGCTACGCCGTGCTCGGTCTTGTGCACCAGCAGTGGAAACCCGTACAGGGCCGCTTCAAGGACTACATCTCCATGCCCAAGGCCAACGGCTACCAGAGCCTGCACACCACCATCATAGGCCCTGACGCGGAGCGCATCGAGGTCCAAATCCGCACGGAGGAGATGCACAGGCAGGCCGAGCACGGCATTGCGGCCCACTGGCTGTACAAGGAGCACGGAAGAGTCAACAGCAAGGACCTGGCCCAGTTCTCCTGGCTCAATGAAATTTTCGAACGTCAGCGTGACGAAGCCAGTTCCAAGGAGTTCATGCACTCCCTGAAAATGGATCTCTTCCATGACGAAGTTTACGTTTACACGCCAGCCGGCGACGTCAAGGAACTGCCCGAAGGCGCCACGCCGCTGGACTTTGCCTTCCATATCCATACCAAGGTGGGACAGCACTGCGCCGGCGCCAAGGTCAACGGACGCCTTGTGCCCCTGGGGACGCCGCTCAAGAACGGCGACACCTGCGAAATCATTACCGAGCCCAACCGGGAGCCCAACCGCGACTGGCTCAAAATGGTCAAGACGGCCAAGGCCCGAAACCGCATCCAGCATTACCTGCGCACGGAGGAACGCACCAGGGCACTGAACCTCGGACGCGAACTCCTCGAGAAGGAAGGCCGCAAGGTCAGCATCAATGTCCAGAAGGCTGACAAGGAAGGGCAGCTGACCATCGTTGCCCAGGAAATGAATTTCGACTCGGATGACGACCTCTACGCAGCCGTAGGCTACGCCCACATCACGCCGCGCAAGGTTCTGAACCGTCTCTACGCCATTCTCCATCCCGGCATGCCCGCTCCTGGCACGCCGAAGCAGCAGATCCAGCCTCAGGCGGCCGAAAATTCCACCGAGCAGCACAAGCCATCGACCTACGGCGTCAGCATCGCGGGCGTAGACGGCGTGCTCATGCGTTTCGCGAAATGCTGCAACCCCGTCCCGGGCGACCCCATAGTCGGCTATATCAGCCGCGGCCAGGGCATCACGGTTCACAGAGCCGACTGTCCCAACGTTCCCAACATGGAACCTGAACGCATCATTTCCGTACACTGGGACGGCGAGGTTGTGGAACAGCCCTATGACGCCGGCATCTTCATCCTGGCGAAGAATGTCAGCGGCATGCTGGCCTCCATCGCCAGGGCCATCGCCGAAAAGAACATCAATATCAGCAATCTTTCAGTCAAAACGCTCATCGACGGGCGTTCCAATATGCACCTTGTGGTCCAGGTCAGAAACGCCACGGAACTCTATGATACCATCGAGGCCATCCGCAAGCTGCCCGGCATTCTGGAGGTCGTCCGTGATGATGAGTACGCTGACACATCGGAACAGACATCCAAACCTTCCCGTCCCTGACGGAAAAATGTTCCGGCTCTGCCGGAGAAGAGAGACATTTTCATGGAAGATTTCGTTTTTCACGTTCCCACAAAATTCATCTTCGGCCGCGGCGCTGAGGGAAAGGCCGGCAGTGAGATAAAGGCCCTTGGCGCAGGGCGTGTGCTCATTCATTATGGCGGCGGCTCCTGCGTGCGGTCCGGGCTTCTGAAACGTGTCGAAGACTCCCTTGACGCGGCGGGCATCGCGCACACCTCCCTCGGCGGAGTAAAGCCCAATCCACGGCTCAGCCTCATCCGTGAAGGAATAGAGCTCGCCAGAAAAGAAAAGTGCGACTTCATTCTGGCCGTTGGAGGCGGCTCCGTCATTGACTCAGCCAAGGGCATAGCCTGCGGCGCCGCCAGCGATGGTGATGTCTGGGACTTTTACGACGGCGTAAGGAAACCTGAGGCAGCCCTGCCTGTGGGCAGCGTCCTGACCATCGCCGCTGCCGGATCGGAAAGCTCCTGGGCGAGCGTCGTCACCCGCGAAGAAGACAAACGCAAAAGGAGCCTCCACGCGCAGATTCTCGTGCCGCGCTTCGCACTGCTGAATCCCGAGCTCACCCTCACGCTGCCGGCATGGCAGACCGCGTGCGGCGCTACGGACATGATGGCCCATGTGCTCGAGCGCTATTTCTCGCCCTCCGAAAACGTTGATCTGACTGACCGTCTCTGCGAGGCCATTCTGCTTTCCGTCATGGAGAATCTCCCCAAGGCCCTCAGGAATCCCAGTGACTACGACGCCCGGGCCAACCTCATGTGGGCCGGAACCATCGCCCACAACAACACCTGCGGTGTCGGGCGCGTTCAGGACTGGGGCTCCCATGCCCTCGAACACGAGCTCTCGGGCCTTTATGACTGCTCACACGGAGCGGGACTCGCCGTCATTTTCCCTGCGTGGATGACATGGATGCTCGACCACGGAGCAAAGCCCGGCCGTCTTCGCGATCTCGCCGTCAGGGTTTTCGGCGTTGAGGACAAAGGACAGGGAGATAGGGCCATTGCGGAGGAAGGGATCCGCCGGTTCAGGGAATTCCTGCACGAATGCGGCATGCCCGTCACGTTCGCGGAACTCGGAGCAAAGGAAGAGGATATTCCCCGCCTCGTGGACATGCTCGAGCCCGAAAAGCGCCATATAGGCAATTTCGGCATCATCGACCGCGCCGCCGCAGCCGCCATCTACAAACTGGCCTGCCGCGGTTAGGCAACACTCCTTTCCGGGGGCCGCTTCAGGCCGGCCCCCGCTTTTTCTCTGGATTCACGCAATGGCACGCATTCTCTACGGCATTCACGGTACCGGGCACGGGCACGCCATGCGCGGGCTCACCATAGCCCGCCGCCTCAGGCAGCATCAGTTTCTCTTTGTCTGCAATGATGACGCCCCTTCCGTTCTGGAGGGAGAGTTCCCTGTTCACCGCATCCCGAATCTGGGCACCGTTTTCAAAAACTACAAAGTGGACATCCCCGCCACTATAGCCAGAGCCGTCCCGACACTCCTGCACAGGGATAAGTACATCAACGAACTCATGGATCTCATCCACGCCTTCGAACCAGACGTGTGCATGACCGATCTTGAGTATTTTGTACCCAGGGCCGCGGAACGGGCAAAACTGCCCTGCCTTACTCTGGACCACCAGCACGTGATCACCTGCTGCAGGCATCATATCCCCGGAGACCTCTGGTGGGACACCCTCGTGCAGGGGATCACGCCCAAATATCTTTTCCGCCCCACACGGGACAACCTCATTGTCTCCTTCTATCAGCCTCCCGTCCTGCCCCAGTACCACGCCCGGGTCGTGCCGCCCATACTTAGGGAAAGCGTAATCGCGCGCAAACCCTCCGACGAAGGACACGTGGTCGTCTACCAGAGCAATTCCGTCTATACGGGCCTCGTGGATTTTCTGAAAAAGGGCACGCAGCGCACCTGTTATGTCTACGGCTACAGCCGCACAGAAGGCCGCGACGGCAACGTAATCTTCATGAAGAAGGACGAAAACGGCTTTCTCGACAAGCTCGCCTCCTGCTCCTACGTCATACAGGGCGGCAGCCACACGCTCATGACCGAGGCCCTTTACCTCGGCAAGCCCGTCCTGACCCTGCCTCTCAAGGCCATGGTGGAACAGCGGTACAATGCCATGTACATCGAAAGCCTCGGATATGGCATTGAAGCCGACATGTACAGCCTCACACCGGAAATCCTGCACGGCTTCGAGGCGCGCCTCGACGAATTCAGAGCCAATATCTCCAGGGGCAGCTTCTGCGGAAACGAAATCGTTTTCGGGCTTGTGGACGCTTTCATCCGCACGGGACATCTTCCGGAAACAGGAACGCCCCCCGTCATGGAACCACCGGCCGGCACTCCCAATTCTGAAAAATAACAGAAGGGATGTGAAAAAAACGCTTCCGCATTTTTTTTCACATCCCTTTTTCATACGAATAGGGGCTGGACAAAACAATCCTGACCGCTGTTGCAGCGAAAGTATCTTCCGGACGGAAATCCGGCGGCGGGGGGAAAGTCATGGGGCAGTGACTTCTGAAAGATAGTTCTGCTCCTGGATGTCAAAGTGTGTATTCCGCCAGTTTTTCCTTCTTTTACCGGCCTTCTGACGGATCACTAAGGCACGAGCACCTCGTTCTGCAGATCCTTCGGAATCCACCATTTGTCCATGTTCCAGCTGATGCCGGCCAGAGCAGGTTCGATCCCCCTGAAGCGGCTGCGCACCACGGGCAGGGAATAGGGATAATAGAGGAAGCAGTACGGCTGCTCGCGATCCAGAATCTCCTGCACACGGCAGTAAATTTCGTAACGGCGCTTCTGATCCCGGGTGACGCGTCCCTCCTCGAGAAGCGAGTCAAGCTCCTTATTCCTGAAATGCATAAAATTGAGTCCGCCGGGCACGGCCTGTGAGGAATGCCAGACCTGATAGATGTCCGGATCCGGCGTGACGGTCCAGCCCAGGACGAGTGCGTCGAACAGCCCCTTGTTGACGAACTCGCGGATAAAGGCCGCCCATTCCACGGTACGGACACGCACGTCTATGCCCACCCTGCGCAGCTGGTTCTGAATGATGATGGAGACCAGAATGCGCTCCGAGTTGCCCTGGTTGGTGAGGATAGTGAAAGCGAACGGCTTCCCGTCCTTCTCCAGAATGCCGTCACCATCCCTGTCCTCAAACCCCGCCTCCCGCAGGAGCCTGCGCGCCTCGGTCACGTTCTGTTTCACCGGTTTCAGCGTCGGATGGAAAAAGGCGGTGCCGGGTTTATAGGGGCCTATGGCCGGAACCCCCTGTCCGAGCAACGCGCCTTTAACGAGATCCTCCCGGCTGATGGCCATGGAGATGGCCCTGCGGACGCGCACGTCTTTGAAGAAAGGATGATCCATGTTGAATCCGAGATACACATAGACCGAGGCCAGATAGCGGTATTTGTGAAAATTTTTCTCCCACCACGGCGTATTCGTCTGGCAGAGATACTGCTCCGGGCTCAGGCCCATGAGATCAATACGCCCCGAGCGCGCCTCCATGAACATGGTGCCCGAGTCGGGGATAACGCGATAGATAACCTCGTCGATATGGGGGCGGCCCTGAAAATAAGTCGGGCTGGCCACAAGGGTCAGGCGGGAACCTGACTCCCAGCTCTTCAGGCGATAGGGCCCCGCGCCCACGGGCCTGCGGGAAAAATCGGAGGCCCGCACATCCTTCCCTTCGAGAATGTGCTTCGGCAGGATGGCCGAGGTGAAGGTTTCGAGAGCACGCGCGTAATAACTCGAGTAGACTACTTCCACGGTATAGCGATCCGGTGCCGTGATAGAGGCGATATGGAGGAAATCCTCAGCGTAGGGACTTCCCACCTTCGGGTCTGCGGCCATTCTGGCTGTGAAGACCACGTCATCTGCGGTCAGTTCCTCGCCATCCTCCCAGCGTATGCCCTGATTCATATGAAGGGTCAGCCTGAGCCCGTCCTCTGACATGGCCCAGCTTTTGCAGGCAAAAGGCTCAAGTTCAAGGTTCTTATTATAGCGGATGGGTGCGATAAAGAGCAGATCTGCAACATCATGCGATGCAGAATCCGTGCTGATATAGGGATTAAGATTGGATGGTTCGCCTATGGTTCCGAGAACAAGACGTCCTCCATCCACAGGAACATCTTCCCCGGCGGAGGCATCCTCTTCAAGCAAAAGAGGAAAAAAACAGATAAAAATCAACGCTATTGCGCGTAGTTGATACATAAAAGGCACATGTTTCAGCCTATGCGGCACGCTTTTAAAAAAATAGTTGCTTGCATTATGCATAATGGTGTAGAAAGAAGAGTCTATAGGTCCTTTACTTGCTTATACAGCCAGCCACCCGGGCATCAGATCAGGCTCCTTCGCACGCGGGGCCACGAGGAAATTAATGAGCAGATCAGAACACAATGCCATTCTGGAAATGTGTCAGACTTTTCTCAACGACAAAGTGCCGGAGTACATCCGGGACGCGGGCAACTATATCCTTTCGGAAAGTGGCGTGCAAAAGGTCGATATCCAGGAAGGAGAGGTCTGGGAAGTCAGAGGCAACATCCAGGGCGATGATTTCCAAGTCTACACGCCAAAGCTCACCTTTTCCATAGCCGACAGGACAACCCACAGCCAGTGCAACTGCTCTGAAGCCTTCACCGGCGTCTGCAGCCACGTGGCCGCCCTCGCTCTCAAACTCGTTGACGAGCTGCGTAAGGAGGAAGGCGAAGAGGCAGAAGAGCACGCCCCCGCCGTGGACTGGAGGACGAGCTTCCGCCACTTTTTCACCACGGAAATGGAGCCGGAACCGGGCACGCACTACCTCGTATTCCGCTTCGATCCCGAGCCCGGGCGCCTGCTTGTCTCCTTCTTCCGCTCCCGCCAGAACAAGAACGGCCTGTCCAGCGTCCAGAACGAAGTGACCCTGAGACAGATCATTGAAAACCCGGGGTGGTGTGAATTCTCACCGGAACTGCCCCAGGTCTGCAAGCAGATCGGCCAGCACCTCGACTACTACGGCCACAAGGTGGAAATCCCCGACGGTCTCACTTCCTGGTTCTTCTGGGCCATGCGCAAGGAATACTACAAGCTCTGGAAGGATACGGACAAACCCTGCCGCTTTGAGAACTCACCGTTCGATCTCAAGCTGAAGCCCAAGCTCGATGACAACGGTTTCAGCTTCGATGTTATTCTGAAGCGCGAAGGCCGCCCGATGATCAACATCACGGAGACGGAACAGAAGGACAACGGAGGAGAACCCATCATCACCTTTCACGGGCAGATGCCTCTCTGGGTCTGCTACCGCCACAACTTCTACCCCGTTCAGACAGCCCTCTATCCGTCCCTCGTGAAGAGCCTCATCTACGAACGCCCCGTGGTGCCGCACGATGAGATCTCCGAATTCCTCGACCGCGTATGGACCAAACTCCCTGCCTCGGAACTCTACGAGCCGCAGCAGTTCCTCAAAATCATGGAGCCAGTCTTCCAGCCGGCCACCTACAATCCCAAGCTCTTCCTGGACGAGGAAGGAAGCCTGCTGACACTCGAAATCGACAATATTTACGAGACCCGTCACGGCGAGTTCACCCTCCCCGGCCCCAACCCGGATTTCCAGACGGGCAGTTACGCCTACCAGGGGCAGACCTACCTCGTGCGCAGACACCAGGAAGAAGAAAACCAGCTCATGCAGGAACTCTCTTCCATGGGCTTTCAGGCCCGTTCCAGCAAACTCTGGTTCCTTGAGCCCGAGGAAGCCATCTCCTTCCTCCTGGATTCCTATCCCAAACTCGTGGAAAACTACCGCGTCTTTGGCGAAAAGGCTCTGTCACGCTATAAAGTGCGCTCCACGAAGTCTAAAATCACGGCCAAGGTCACCAGCAACGAAAAAGAGAAGTGGTTCTCGCTGGATATCACTGTCGATTATGACGGACAGACCCTTCCCCTCGAGAAAATCTGGAACGCCTGGACCAGGGGCAAACGCTATGTACAGCTGAAGGACGGTTCCTACACCTCTCTCCCCGAGGAATGGCTGAAAAAAATCTCTCACAAGCTCACTACCCTCGGCCTCGATCCGTCAAAACCCCCGCAGCAGCGTTTCAAACAGTTCGAGGCGCCCATGCTGGACGGACTCCTCGACGACATGCCTGAAGCGCAGACCGATGCCTACTGGGTCAAACTCAGGGAGAGAATTCATTCCTTCAAGGAAGTCAAAGCCGTTCCCGCCCCGCAGGGTCTCAACGCCCAGCTCAGAAGCTACCAGATGCAGGGTCTCGCCTACCTGAACTTCCTGTCCGAATACGGTTTCGGCGGCATTCTCGCCGACGAAATGGGCCTCGGCAAAACTATTCAGACCCTCGCCTTCATCCAGTACATGGTGGAGCACAAACACAAGGGCGCCAACCTCATCGTCGTCCCCACTTCCGTGCTGCCCAACTGGAGCGGGAGGCCGAAAAATTCGTTCCCTCCCTGAAGAGGCTCATCATCTACGGCACCCGCCGCGAAAACATGTTCAAGCAGATCGGCAAATCCGATCTGGTCATAACGACCTACGCCCTGCTGCGCCGCGACCTCGAGGAAATCGAGAAATTCGATTTCAACACGATCATCCTCGACGAGGCCCAGAACATCAAGAACCCGAACACCATCACGGCCCGCTCCGTGCGCAAACTCAACGCGCGCATGCGCCTGTGCCTGTCCGGCACGCCCATCGAGAACAACCTCTTCGAGCTATGGTCGCTTTTCGAGTTCCTCATGCCTGGCTTCCTCGGCAGCCAGCATTCCTTCCAGCGCGGAATCATCAAGCCCATCAAGGACGGCGATCCCGAGACGCTTGAATACCTGCGCGCCAGGGTCAGGCCCTTCATCCTGCGCCGTACCAAAGCCGAAGTGGCCAGGGATCTGCCTCCCAAGGTGGAAAGCGTCACCTGCTGCGCACTCGAGGAGGCTCAGGCCGAGCTCTATGCGGCCGTGGCCCGCAAGCTGCGCGACCAGGTGCTGGCCGACGTGGACGAGAAAGGCCTTGCCAAAAGTCAGATGTCCATTCTGGACGCGCTGCTCAAGCTGCGTCAGATATGCTGCCATCCGCGGCTGCTTAAAATCGATATTCCCGGCTTCTCCAACAACCTGCCCTCCGGCAAGTTCGAAGCCTTTAAAGACATGGTGCAGGAAGTCGTCGAAGGCGGGCACAAGGTGCTTGTCTTCTCCCAGTTCGTCCAGATGCTCAAAATCATCAGGCAGTGGCTTGAATTCTCCCAGATTCCTTTCTGCTACCTGGACGGTGCGAGCAAGGACCGCTTCGAGCAGGTGGACCGCTTCAACAACTCGCCCAATATCCCCATCTTCCTCATTTCCCTCAAGGCAGGCGGCACCGGCCTGAACCTGACATCAGCCGACTACGTCATCCACTATGACCCGTGGTGGAACCCCGCGGTCGAAAGCCAGGCCACGGACAGAACGCACCGCATAGGCCAGACCCGCCAGGTATTCTCCTACAAACTCATCTGCCAGAATACCGTTGAGGAAAAAATCCTCAAACTGCAGGACGCCAAACGCAACGTCGCAGAAGCCATCATCCCTGGCCAGGAAACCTGGAAGTCCCTCACGCGCGAGGATCTCGAAATGCTCTTCGACGCATAGCCCGTCTTTACGCTCTTACAGAAACAGAGGCGCCGCCGCATTGAAACTATGCGGCGGCGCCTCTGTTTCTGTCCCCTGCGGGAAACTTCAGTCTTTCGCCTTCACTTCGCACAGGGCGGCATCCTCGTCCCTGCCCTGTCTTCTGAGCGCTTCGGCAAGCAGAGCCCAGCCGCGGGGCTGGCTCACGATTCCCAGACTGTGACGGGCAAGCATTTCCGCAATGTCCGCTGCCCCGTGCTCTTTCAGATAGAGTTCTGCCAGCATAAGCATGGCCGAGGCGTCATCAGGATTGCGGCGCAGCGCGTCACTGAGCATCTGTCTGGCCTCAGCCGTGCGGCTCTGCCCCGCCGCCACGCGGGCAAGGCAGCGCAGGGCCAGCGAACCCTCGTCGCGCGCGCTCCCCTGCTTCCTGTTCTCAGCACGGGCCGCCTTTTCGTAATAGGCCAGAGCTCCGTCCATACAGCCCCGCTTTTCGCAGAGCTGCCCGAGGCGGACCAGCGCATAAACGTGATCCGGCACGTCTGCAAGGCAATCCCTGAAATGGGTTTCAGCGCCCTCCGTATCGCCGAGCTGATAGCAGACGGTCCCCAGATTATAATGAGCCTGGGCTTTTTCCCCGATATCACGGGTGTGCTCCAGGGATTTCTCGAAATAACGCCTGGCTTCTTCCTGGCGCCCGAGAGCGGCCATGCATACACCAAGGGAATTCCAGGCGAGTGCGTTGCCCGCATCAGCCAGCAGAGCCAGTTTGTATTCCTCGACCGCTCCGAAAACGTCACCCTGGCTGTAGCGGCGATCAGCGCTGATAGTGATGGCCTGGGAATTGAAGGCCCCAACCCGGGGCTCGGGAAGAAGCCTCGCGTATTCCAGAGCCTTCAGAACGCATTCCATCATTTCCCCGCGCCCGAAATGCAGGAACGGCCAGAAGGCCAGTCCGACCGCGGCGTGCACACCTTCGCCGGCGAGCGCGCTGTCAAAAGCCCTGTATGTTTCCAGCAGTTCCTCCCCGCCCCCGGGATGGCAGAAAACCAGGCCGTTCATGCCGTAATATCCGGCAAAAGCGCCCTCTCCGCCCACGCTCTGATTCCAGAGGAAGGCCGCGCGGTTCAGGACATCAGAGAAGGAATCGGGTCCCTGTCCCACTTTCACATCCCCATCGGGCCGCAGAAGGGCAAGGGCAAAGCGTTTGGCCCCGCCGGACACCCGGCGCAGCCGGGCCATAAATTCTCCGTGCCCGTAGCAGTAAAATCCGCCGCCTTCAGCTCCGCTTCCGGCGTCTTCGCCTGCCCCGGCCGCTTCCTCCGACTTTCCGGCAGGCTGCCCCGGTTCAGCGCTTTCCTCACCACCCTTTTCGGTTCCCGCTCCAAAGGTCTGGCCACGGTCCTCAAGGGACAGGATGTCGCCCGCCGCGGGCAGAACAGAAGGATCCGCGAGATGGATGATCTCGGCCGTGGATTCCTGACTGCCGGCCTGCAGCAGGACGAGCTCTCCTTTGAAGGAACCATCCGCACCGCTGTAGAATGCAAAACTCAGCCCCTCACGGGCACCCGTGTGCCGCCCGAGGTTGATGACCACGCGCCCGGAGGAAAGCGTCTTCAGAATAACGCCGCCGTCCAGGAGAATGCGCACGAAGGGCATAATGGCGCCATTTCTGCGCTGGGCTGCCATGGCGGCAGCCAGTCTGGCCTTCTCAAGAAGCTCACGGGCCTGATCCGACGGGCTGAAACGCAGCTCGGCGGCCTGCATGTCCTGCGGGAACAGAGCATGTCCCGCAGCCAGCACGGGCACAGCTTTTCCGGGCACCTGCTCCTCGTCAAGGGAAACGGAGCTCATGCGGGAGAGAGCTTCTTCGGCCGCACGCTGACAGGCGCCGCGCCCCGTCACGCTGCTCAGAAGCAGGGCGAAATCGGCGCGGCCGGCCCTGGTCGGCAGGATGTCTCCGGGAAGGCCATCAGCAAGCGCCACGGCAAGTTTCGCCACACAGCGTTCCAGATAGGAATATCCCCCCATTTCCGCGAGCGCCTGCGCGTTTACGAGACGGATGACCACGATGCCCACGCAGAAGAGGTGCAACGGGGAAGGAACGGTGGGCTCCACTGCGGCAGGCGCCTGGGAAAGAAGCTCGCGCACCCGCTCGGCCCCGTCAGCCACCCGCGCATAGAGCTCCTGCTCGGTAAAGAGGCCTGTGGAGGAATCCACTGAACAGGCACGGGTGCGGGCCACAACTTCCAGAATAAGCGCCGCGATGCTTCTCATCCTGGGCATGACCTGACGCGCCTCCTTGGCTCCCACACCGAGCAGGCGCACGGCGCCTATTCCCCGGCCCTGCCAGAGGAGGGGAACGATGAGAGTCCTTTCACCGGCTATGTACTCGGCTTCCTTCCTGGACCAGGACGGAGGGAAATACAGGTCTCCGCCCTGAAAATGGACAAACTGGGCAAACTGCTCAAGAAGAAAGCCGGAGAGATCGCTGAGATCGCGGCCCGAGAGAGGGAGAGACTGAAGACAGGTGTTCACAGACAAAAATCCTTCTGAAAAACATATTCCGGGAAAGCGTTCCGGCAGCCCGCCGTATTGCACGGTCTTTCATTTAATGGCAACTTTGAGCCGCCTGCAAGGGGATCTCCCCCTGAGGCCGCTTTTTTCTTCTTCCGGCCTGCGCCCGGCGCGGAGCCGGACTCTCAGTCCGCAATCGAGGAGTTCCTTCATGCGTGTCACAAGCTTCCCTCTCGGCCCCATTGAGACCAACAGTTATATACTGGATGACGGCAAAAACGCCCTGTCCATCGACGTGGGCGGCGACCCGGCACCCATTCTGGATTTTCTTTCCAGGGAAAACCTCACCCTGCTCGCGACCATCATCACGCACCAGCATTTCGATCATCTCTACGGCGTGCACGCCCTGCAGGAAAAACTCGGTACGCCCTGCTACTGCCCGAAAGGCGACGCCCCCATCGAAAACACGGAATCAACAAAAGGCGGACTCTGGGGGCTACCCAGGGTTCCCGAATTCAGGAAAGAGTATCTCCCTGACGGGGAAGATACCATCGGTCCTTTCCATTTTAAAATTCTTCCCACTCCCGGTCATACGCCAGGCGGCGTCTCCTTCTACTTTCCTGACGCAAAAAGCGTCTTCACGGGCGACAGCCTCTTCTACCGCTCTATGGGCAGAACGGATTTCCCCTTCGGCGATCACGAAAAACTCATCAAAGGTATCAGGGATAATCTGTTCACGCTGCCCCCGGATACCACCGTCTATCCGGGACACGGCCCTCAGTCCAATATCGGAGAGGAAAGCCTTGAGAATCCCTTCATCGGGGAAGGCAGCGCCAGGTAGCCTCCCAGAAACACTCCACTGAAAATGAAAATCCCCCGTCCTCCGGCTTTTTTCCGGAGAACGGAGGATTTTTTTCCCAGCCGCCATTCAGATCATGTTCACGAAACGCCTGTGGAGACGACGGTCCGGATCTAGCTCGGGATGGAAGGCCATGGCCATCTGCCGGCCGTATTCCACCGCGACGGCAGCACCGTCAACCCTCGCCATGACGCGTACTCCTGGCGCAGAAGAGACGATGCCCGGCGCACGGATAAAAGTCATGGGAACGGTTCCCACGTCCTCATATCCGCCCTCCGTATGAAAGCTGCCGAGCTGCCTGCCGTAAGCGTTGCGGCGCACGGTGACGGGCAGTGTGCCCAACCACACGGTGCTGTCGCTTTCAAGACGCTCAGCGAGCAGGATAAGTCCCGCGCAGGTTGCGAGCACGGGCATGCCTTCCTCTATGCGCTCCTTCAGGGAAGAAAAAAGGCCGAGATCCTTCAGAAGCTTGCCCTGGACCGTACTCTCTCCCCCGGGCAGCACAAGGCCGTCAAAATCCCGCTTCAGATCGCCGGCCTCACGAATCTCGAAACTCTCCACGCCGATATCAGAAAGCGCGTGCTCGTGCTCGATAAACGCGCCCTGAAGGGCCAGAACAGCAACCTGCATTAGATGCCCCTCTGCGCCATGAGAACCTTGATTTCCTCTTCGTTGATGCCGACCATGGCGGGGCCGAGATTTTCGGAGAGTCTGGCGATGAGGGCGGCGTCGGTATAATTCGTCGTGGCCTGGACAATGGCCCTGGCGCGCTTTGCCGGATCCCCGGATTTGAATATGCCAGATCCCACGAAGACACCTTCGGCGCCGAGCTGCATCATGAGCGCAGCATCGGCGGGGGTGGCGATGCCGCCGGCCGCGAAATTCACGACGGGAAGACGGTGATTCTTCCAGACCGACCGCACGAGATCGAGCGGCGCGCCAAGAGCTTTGGCTTCCTCACCGAGCTCATCCTCGCGCAGGGAACAAATATGCGAAATCCCCTGATTCATTTTCCGCATATGGTGCACGGCCTGAATGATGTCGCCGGTACCCGGTTCGCCCTTGGTTCTGATCATGGAGGCTCCCTCTGCTATGCGGCGCAAAGCCTCTCCGATATCCCTGGCACCGCAGACGAACGGCACCCTGAATTTGGTCTTGTCGATATGATACACGTCGTCCGCGGGTGAAAGCACTTCGCTTTCATCGATATAGTCAATCTCAAAGGCCTCGAGGAGCTGCGCCTCGACGAAGTGTCCGATGCGGCACTTGGCCATGACAGGAATAGAGACAGCTTTCTGGATGCCGCGGATCATGGCGGGATCCGACATACGCGAGACACCGCCCGCGGCGCGGATATCCGCGGGAATTCTTTCCAGCGCCATGACGGCACAGGCTCCGGCCTCCTCAGCGATCTTCGCCTGCTCGGGGGTTGTAACGTCCATGATAACGCCGCCCTTGAACATCTGTGCAAGCTCGCGGTTCAGTGCCGAGCGGTCTTCCTTTTTTTCTGCCATATGTCTGTCCTCCCAGTGGATTTCTTTTTGCGGAGGACACTCCACATCATTCTGACCATAAAAAAAAGTTTCAGATTGGATATATTCAGAAAGGTCAGATTCGGATAAAAACAGGGCCATGCTCACGTACACACTGGAAAAAACAAGGTCAGAACCGCTTTATTCCTACCTCTCCCGCCGCATCAGGGACGACATTCTCGCCGGAAATATCAGGAGCGGCGAGCGCCTGCCCTCAAAACGCCCTTTCGCGAAGAATCTGGGTATAAGCGTGATAACGGTGGAAAACGCCTACGCGCGTCTTCTCGACGAAGGCTACATCATTTCCCTGCCCAAACGGGGGTACTACGCGAGTGATCTGAAGGCTCTCGCCGCGCTCAGAAACAACAATCTCCCGAAACCGGAGATGGGGAAAAAGCCTGCTGAGAAGAAACTGCTGGCCGATCTCACCTCCAGCCAGAATGAGCTCTCTGGATTCCCGTTCTCGGTATGGTCCGGCATCATGCGCAGGGAACTGAGATGCGACCAGCAGGCTCTGCTCACCAATCCGCCCACCGGAGGCGTACCGGAGCTCAGGGAAGCCATAGCGGACCACCTCAGGGCCTTCCACGGCATGGAGGTGCATCCTTCGCAGATTGTGGTCGGCCCCGGCACAGAATATCTCATCGCCCTTCTGGTCAGGCTCCTCGGAAGAAATCTCGTGTACGCCATGGAAGACCCCGGCTACCCGAGAACGGGACAGGTCTACAGAAGCCTCGGCGTGCCGACAGCCTGCGCAGCCCTCGACAGCAGCGGGGTCACGGTGGAATCTCTTGAGAATACCGGCGCCAGCGTGGCTCACGTCAGCCCCTCGCATAATTTTCCGACAGGCGTGGTCATGCCGCCGTCGCGGCGCTACGAACTCCTCGGCTGGGCAGCGAAGCGCAGTGACAGGTACATCATCGAAGACGACTACGACAGTGAATTCAGACTGTCCGGCAAACCGCTCTCAACACTGAAAAGCGTCGATGCGCTGGGCCGTGTCATCTACATGAACACCTTTACAAAGACTCTCGCCTCCACTGTGCGCATAAGCTACATGGTGCTGCCTCCCGAGCTTTCCGTCCGCTTCACCAGGGAAAATTCCTATCTGAGCTGCGCTGTATCCAACTTCGAGCAGTATACACTGGCGCGGTTCATGGAACTCGGGTCCTTCGAGACGCATCTGAACCGCATGCGCAGGCTCTGCCTCAGGAAACGCGACGCGTTCATGGCGCTCATCGCGAAAGGCCCTCTCGGAAAGCACGCTTCCGTCTCCGGACAGAACGCGGGGCTGCATTTTCTCCTGACGCTCAGGACCTCCGAAAACGATGAAACCATCGCAGAGCGGGCTCTCTCCCTCGGAGTCAGAATCGCCCCGCTCTCCCGCTTCTTCCACGATAAAAAAAGGGCTCTGCCCCACGTATTTGTCATCAGCTACTCGTCAGTTCCCCTCGATGCCCTTGCCGGAACAGTCAGGGCGCTCGAGCAGGCCATGTGCCCTGGAGACAGACCGGAGAAATAACGGAGCCTGCGCAGCCTGAAGCCCTCCCCCGCGAATTTCTCTGACAAAGGGCTCCCTACCTTGACGGTTCCCCATTATTTGCTTATTTGGCTTAAAAGACAAATATAACAGGAGGCGCACATGCTCCGGTACAGGGAACGCATCGCCGCCCAGGCGAGAATTTTCAAGGCGCTCGGCCATCCGAGCCGGCTTCTCATAGCCGACGCGCTCAGGAGCGGAGAAAAGTGCGTCGGTGATCTGCAGGCTCTGGTAGGCGGCGATATATCCACAGTCTCAAGGCATCTTTCCGTTCTCCGGGAAGCGGGCATCGTCACTTCCGAAAAACGGAGAACCAGCATCTACTACAGCTTGGCCATCCGCTGTCTGGATTCCTTCCTGGCGTGCACGGGCGACATGCTGACAAAGCGCTCTCTCCTGACAGACATGCCCGGAAAGAATCCGTCCTCATCCGGGGAATGAACCAGGAGGCGTGGAAAAGTATGGGCATAAACCAGGCTGAATCCGGGAAAAAACACTCCGCTGCGGCTCACGGACTGAACCGGCAGGGAACGTTTTTTCGTCTGACACCAGGAGCCGCCGGAAGCATCAGGTATTTCGTCACCGCCATTCTGGCTCTTCTCCTCTGGTTCGCACTGTATTCCGTTATCGAACCGACCGCGCAGAAAATCACCTTTGATCTCCTCTCTCTGAAAAAAGGCTCTCCCGCAGGAGACGCCGTCGAATTCTTCCTGTACGACACGGCCAAAATTCTCCTGCTGCTCGTCCTCATGATCTATGTCATCAGCTGGCTCCGGGCCGGACTGCGCGTGGAGCGGGTCAGAGACTATCTCTCACGCAGGGGACGGGTAATCGGCTATTTCCTGGGCGCCGGTTTCGGGGCGATTACCCCGTTCTGTTCCTGCTCGAGCATTCCCCTTTTCCTCGGCTTTACCATGGCGCGCATCCCCGTGGGCATCACCATGGCCTTTCTCATCACGTCGCCGCTGATCAATGAGGTCGCCGTAGTGCTTCTCTGGGGACTGCTCGGATGGAAATTCCTGACAGCCTACGTAGCTGTCGGACTCTTCGCTGGCGTAGCGGGCGGCATGTTCATGGACGCCATCCACGCAGAGCGCTGGCTGCAGCCATTTGTCACGGACGCTCTGAGGGACATTTCTCCCTGCGGCACGGCCATTCAGACAGAAAGCGGCTCCAGAATCGGGCTGAAGGAACGGCACTCGTTCGCGTACGCCGAAACAAGAACCATTTTCAGACGGGTCTGGAAATGGCTTATCCTCGGTGTCGCTGTGGGCGCCCTGCTTCACGGCTTTGTTCCCCAGGAATGGTTCACAGAGCATCTCGGAGCAGGCCAGTGGTGGTCAGTGCCCTGCTCCGTCGCCATCGGTATCCCCCTCTACACGAATGTCACAGGCATTATCCCTGTTATGGAGAGTCTGCTGCTCAAGGGACTCCCAGTGGGCACAACTCTGGCTTTCTGCATGAGCACGGTCGCGGCCAGCCTGCCTGAAATGATCATGCTCAGACAGGTCATGCAATGGAAGCTTCTGGCTGTCTTCCTCGCCATGCTGCTCGTTCTGTTCACGCTAGTGGGATGGTTCTTCAACATCCTTCAGGCCAGTTTTTTCTAAAAAGGAGATTTGCCATGGAAATCATGGTCCTCGGTCCCGGCTGCGCGAGATGCAGGGAAACAGAACAACTCGTTTCCTCTGCCGTTCAGGAGGCTAGGATTACAGCCAATGTGGAAAAGGTGACTGATTTCAGAGAGATGATGTCCCTTGGCGTTATGGCCACTCCTGCCGTTGTTATTGACGGCAGAGTGATGTGCACGGGGCGCGTACCATCGAAGGACGAAATCCTGCACTGGATTTCCTGATAACCGCACAGATAGAAACACCGGAGGAGATTCCCCTGCTCCGGTATTTCTGTCTGCGACACTGTTTTTCCCGCAGCCAGCCGGGGTCTGTGCCGTCCACCTGCAGGATAAACGGGCCTGCGCAATCACGTTCCCGGAAATATTCGTGGCGCTATTCTATTTTTCTTGCGGGAGTGGTAATGGAAAAGAATTAAAGCCTGCGGCATTCCGCCTGGATCTGCCTATGACGAAACATCTTTCCTCCTCTAACCTCTCAGCCCTGGACACCTTCTGGCAGCGGTGGCCGGCTGAAGCGGGCACTCCCAAACAGAGACGCATCAGACTGCGCCTCTACATGGTCTATCTCCTCATCCGCCATGGAGGACTGCGCCTCAGCGAAGCCCTGAACGTCAACGACAACCGTGACCTTGTCTTTTCCACGTCTACTATCCACGTGGCCAGGGACAGGGACGTGCAGGTGGAAGAGCAGGCCATGAACAGGATGCTTTCCATTGTCGAGGATTCCGCACTCACGGAATACCACGGAACCATCACGCACATTGACCCCGGTTACGTCCGCAAGAATTTTTATCAGGCGGCCGAAAAAGAACTGGGGGGCCCGAGAGTTCTCCGCCACACACGGGGCATCGAACTTCTGGAAAGAGGCATCCCCGTCTCCCTCGTTCAGAAATACCTTGGCCTGGCCAGCCCTCTTCAGGCCATACGCCTGAAGGAACTCGGAGAAAGCGAAGCCAGGGAAATTATGCACGCCCATCTGCGGCGCGAGGCTCTGAGGCACTCTTCCACACGTAACGCCTTTGCCGGTGAAATCACCGACATCACAGAAAGCAAAAACATGTCCAGCATTACGCTGACCTCTGTTTCGGGCCTGCAGATCACGGCTCTCATCTCCGAAGAGAGCATGCGCAGCCTCAACCTGCACCTCGGTCAGACGGTCACGGCTACAGTCAAGGCTCCCTGGGTCGTTCTCTCTCCCGAAAATACCCTGACCAGCTGCCCGAACAATCTCCAGGCGACTGTCCTTTTCATCAAAAAAGGCGTTCTGGAATGCAGTGTCCGTCTCAGACTCACGGACGGCACGGGTATGGCTGCGCTCATGACTATGGACTCCATGCAGAAGCTGGGTCTCGGGGAGGGCACAAAATGCACGGCCAGCTTCTCGGCCATGTCGGTCGTCATCTCTCCGGGGTAGACGAGGCCGGGTCAGAACAAACTACAGCGCAAAAAAAGCCTCCGGAAGAATATCTTCCGGAGGCTCTGTCGTTCACAAAGGGCTGACCTATTTTGCCGCCCTGCGGGGATCCTGCAGGTCAACCTCAACTGTGCCGTAGACGGGATCGGCGCAGAAGACACGGTTCGCGGCGAAAGCCTCGGTCATGCTCATTTCCTTTTCCCTGATCACGCCCTTCTCCACAAGAAGGTTTCTGAGGACACCATGGACGCCCCCCATAGTCAGAGGGGGTGTCACGAGTTCCCCGTTCACCTCGAAGATCAGATCGCTGTGCGCTCCGCAGCAGGCTGCGCCAAAGCGGTTCACGAAGAAAACATCAAAGCACTCCCCGCCAGCCACGCGCTGCAGGGCATCATCGAACCAGGGATGATAATTCGAGGAGAGCGCCATGAAATCATTGCGGTCGTCGAGCGCCTTCCTGGAAAGTCCCAGAAGCGGTTTGCTGCCTGCAGCCGGATCCGCGGCCCGGGTGGCCGAAAGTTCCAAAGCGCCGCTACCTTTCAGAGACAGCCTGAGCTCGGAGACGCCTCCGTCCTCAACCATACCGCTCCATTCGGCGGGCAGTTTGCTCCAGGATGATTTCAGGACTTCCGGAGCAAAGCGATCCTGCATTCCTGGCACAGGCAGGACGCCGGCGTCCTCAAGGCCGTCGATGAGTTTCTGAAGGGATTCAACGGGAATCCCGTGGCTTTCGCCAAGCTTTTTCAGATGCTTCAGATGCCTCTCGAGCAGGAAAACACTGCCATCCTCGAGACGCATGCGTTCTTCAAGTGCGAAATCAGACGGGAGAGTCAGCTCCTTGACTTCAGCAAGCATGCCTTCGTAGGCGGCCTGAGCGGAAACACCTTTATTGATGCGGGCACCGAGAGCCAGCCTGTACTGACTGTCGCCGGGACGCTTCTCGAACGTTCTGCAGCCGGAATAGAGAACCACGCTGTGCAGGCTGAGCACACCAATGGCGCCGCCGAAAATGCCCCGGCGGCGGAGCTCAAGACCGAAGAGATCATCCGGCGTGCCGGTACGGCCCAGGGCACCGGGTCCGGGGAAGAAGGCGTCCAGCATGTCTTTCACGACAGCCCCTTTGCGGAACGTCAGGGTGACAGTACACCCCCTGCGCTCCACAGAGCCCTTCTCGGCACAGGTTTCGGCACGTGAGGCAATGCAGGCCGCGTCCTCTTCGGAAGCCGCCTGCAGAGTGATGTACTCGGGCTCGCCAAAATCTTTTTTCTCCGTCTCCAGAAGCTTTCTGTCGGAAAGACAGATCATCCTTGAAGTAGATGTGGGGAGCCGCTGGGTTCAGACGCACGAAATGGTCATACACGGCGCGCCCAGGACAGGCCGTGGAAAAAACAGCCTCCTGCGAGACCTCGACATCAGCGTCAGCGTTGGAAGACAGCACGGCGCCGCGCATGGTCTCCATCGTCCTCAGGCTGACATGCTTCGAGAAGGAGGGGCAGAAGGCAGGGCCTGCAGGCTTCAGCTCGGGAAGCTTCCTGCGATGCCTGAACAGCACGAAATGCACATAGGGAGCCGGTTCGAAATGCGGATCCGGCTGCATTTCCTCGTCCGGTACGGGGGAGACGGCATCATATCGGATATAGCCGACAAGAAAACCCGTGCGCCTGAGCTTTTCCATCTGCTCCAGGGCCTCGGGGATCTCTGCCTTCTTCAGGGCTTTGATCACAAAAATAGGAGTTTCATAAATATAATCGCCGAAAATGAATGTCGTCATAACAGGGATCCCCTCTGTGCGCAGAAATAAGTCGGATCCCGCCGCCGGACGGCATCCGCGGCCCTTCAGTGTGCCGTTACTGAAAACTTATAAAATACTGTCACTCCATTCTGGAAAGTCAGCGTTTACGTTCCATTCCTCGTTCTTTCCCATTGAGGGACTTCCGCACCCGCTTTTACCGCCCCGCAGGACAGGCTACTCACGTTTGTCCCGGCTAACGAATCGGTACATATCTGCATTGACTTCGTCATGCCAGCCTTCAGATAATATCATTGTTAGCTGCGGGTGAAAAGAGCCATGCCCGGACAGATAAAAACGGCCAATGGGAATCAACGGCTGCGGATGGCAGTCGCCGGATATCCAGCCAGGCGTGTCCACGGGGATGTTAAAGAAGCCCCCGGGCCAGGGCATCATCTCTCCCTGAAAAGACGTCTTCGGGCTGGATAAAAAAATAAAAAACGATAGAACAGACAATTCCCTGATATTTTTCCAGCCAGCACAGGCGGGAATCTTTTTGCATGAACGCCTCAGAAGGCCCTCGCGATGCAGGTAATTCCGCCAATGATAACAATCAGCACCACGAGCCGCTGCATGAGGTTTCTGCTTATGCGGTTTGCAACGGGATAGGCCAGAAGGAGTCCGGCGATGCAGGCGGGAAGGCCGATCAGGGAATAATGTATGACCTCCGGCGTGTACAGGCCGGCCCTATACTGCAGAATGCAGGTGAAGAATTCGCGGATGGAAAAGAAGACACTCAGGGTACCAAGCATCTGCCTTGGCTCCCAGTTGGCATACACGGCATAGATGCCGGCCGGCGGACCGTCCAGGGAGATGGATCCTCCGAACACGCCGGCGAAGAAGCCGGCTGCCGCTGCCATGCCGGTACTTTCCCGCCGGGCCCTGACGCGGCCAAAGGCCGTCCACAGGGAGAACAAGATAAGGAGGGTGCCGACCAGGATACGCAGCCAGAATTCCGGAAGCACCCTGAAGATGTAGATTCCCGCCACGGACCCCGGCAGCGCTGTCGCCAGCATGGGCAGAAGAGATTTCCAGAGGCAGGAGCGCAGATGCATCAGGGCCACGCCGGCATCGATAAAGAAGTTCAGGATGCAGCTGACCAGGATGACCTCGCGCAGGGGCAGGAAAAATGGTGCCGCCGAGACAGCGAAGATGGCCCCGCCAAGGCTACAGACTCCAGAGATGAATCCGGAAATACACCAGATGACGAGCAGTGCCGCTTCCGCAATGCCCATGGAACCTCCTCCGGCCCCGGGGTTCCGAAGGCCGCTTCCAAAACAAGCCAATTAATATATCTTATTCCACCAGCTCCGTAAACACAGTAATAAAGTGACTTTTCACGCTTTTCCTGCTATTTTCCTTTAAACACAACATTGCCCGCTCCTTCTACCCTGAGCCGACCATGCCGAAATTTCAATTTTACGCACCACTTCTGTTTACCCTCTTCCTCATCCTGCCAGGCACTCCCCTGACAGGACACGCGCAGACAACGCTGCTCATTCCGAGCCAGACCAGCATAGAGGAGAAACAGGTTTCCGTCCCTGCAGCCGGCAGGAACGCAAAGGCGCAGACTGCGGAAAAGAAGGACAGCCAGTCCCAGCAGAAGAAAGCCCCTGAGGCAGCGCCCGCGGGGAACGGGAATCAGGCTGCAAAAGCCGGATCTGTCAGGGATGGAGCGCAGCAAAAGCCCTCAGAGGCTGGACAGGACGCAAAGGGGGAGACCGCCGAAAAGAAAGACGGTCAGCCCCAGCAGAAGACATCTTCTGAAAAAGCCGCTGCCGGAAACGGAACCAGACCGGCTCCTGAATCCGCGCCTGAACCGGCCGCGCCGGCTGCAGCTCAGGGGCAGACTCCCCCGCCGGCAGCCACCCTTCCCGAAAAAACCGATTCCACCATGTCCGACACCGTAGCTGCCGTCAATGCCAGCATACTGGCCTGTGCTTCCCCTGAAGTCATCAACCAGGAAGTGGACATGCTCATCGCGGGGATGGATCTTTTCAGACATGAGGGGCTGGACATGGATATGCCCCGCATCTTCACTGTCTACCGGTTCGATCACGAGGCCAGGCTCAGGGAAAAACCCGTGGCCCGCGACGACCTCCTCGGCGACATCGAGGAAATCAGCTATCTCGGGAAAAAAGCCTGGGGAACGAACGTTGGTCTCAGCCGCCGCGGCCTCTATCAGTTTTCCATTGAAACGCGCCCCTGGTGGGAACAGGCCCGGCAGGGGTATGAGCAGCAGATCGTCAAAACCATGCTGCCCGTCTATGGAGAGGACTGGGGATGGCATCTGCCCGTGGGGCTGAGCTTTGAGATTGTCCCCCTGGTCTGCCCCTTCGGGCTCACGGCGCCCGCCTATTTCTCCGCCACAGTGCTCGTGGACGGCAAGCCCGAAAAGGACCTGCATGTCGAAATCCAGCGTATCAACACGGATAACGCCAAGGCCCTCACGCGCTGGCAGGAATCTATCACGGAGCGCACCAACACGGCCGGGGAATTCGGGGCTGTCCTGAACCGCCCGGGCTGGTGGAGCTGCAGGGCCTACCGCGCGGGCGCGCCCCTTAAAGGCCCGGATGGCAAGCCCGCTCCTCTCAGGACAAGCACCGTCTTCTGGCTGTATGTTGACAGTCTGAACGGAGAATAGCTTCCCCTGTCAGG
>ERZ834382.1212-NODE-1212-length-23600-cov-6.868040_pt1 | contig 23600 bp, 21 predicted proteins | sample MGYA00519692_ERZ834382 | MGnify/ENA primary metagenome ERZ834382 (study PRJEB31850, sample SAMEA3708751) | human gut metagenome | biome: human gut; feature: human-associated habitat; material: faeces | place: China | collected 2014 ...
AAAGCTCCGGAATAATAACTTTTAGTATTTTTTCATCAAGATATGCCGCCGGGGCGGGTGCTGCCAGCAATTTAGACAACTCTTCTTCGATCCGCTCCACCGACACGCAGTCCAGATGGGCACACAGTGCCCGGGCCGCCTGCCCGGTGGGCGGGTCGATGGCAAAGCCGAACCGCGCCGCGAACCGGTACAGCCGCAGGATGCGCAGGGCATCCTCTTCAAAGCGGGTGGCGGGGTCGCCCACGGCCCGCAGGATGCCCTGCTGCAGGTCCTGCTGCCCTCCAAAGGGGTCGATGAGCCCCTCGGCATCGTTGTAGGCCATGGCATTGATGGTAAAGTCCCGCCGGGCCAGGTCCTGCCGCACATCCGGCACAAAGTGTACCTCGTCCGGGTGGCGGCCGTCGGTATAGGCCCCCTCGGTGCGGAAGGTAGTGGTCTCGTACAGCTGGCCGCCGTACTTGATGGTCACGGTGCCGTGCTGCAGCCCGGTGGGGATGCACTGCCCCTCCCCGAACAAGGCCAGCACCTGCTCCGGCCGGGCACTGGTGCAAAGGTCCCAGTCCTGCGGGATGCGCCCCAGCAGACTGTCCCGTACGCAGCCGCCCACCGCGTAGGCCGCATATCCGGCCCCGTGCAGCCGGGCCAGCAGAGCCGCCGCACCGGCGTCCAATCGGATGTTTTGCATGGGTCACGCCTCCTCGTACTGCAGGGTGATCTGCATCCCGTCTGCGCCGCACACTGCCGCCGGGAAGATGCCCTGCGCCTGGGGCAGATCTGCTTCCGGGTCGGTGATCATGGGGGAATAGTGGGTCAGCCAGAGGCGATGCGCCCCGGCGCGGGCCGCCAACGCGGCGCTCTGCCCAAAGGTGCTGTGCCCCCACTGCGCTGCCTGGGCTTCCTGTTCCGGAAGCGCATAGGTGGCGTCGCAAATCAGCAGGTCAGCGCCCTGTGCGGCCTGCTCCAGCGCGGCGCAGGGGGCCGTGTCGCCGGAGAATACCATGCTCAGCCCCCGGCGCGGCGCGCCCAGCACCTCCGCCGGGGCCACGGTGCGGCCTTTCACGAGAACGCTCTGCCCCTGCTGCAGAAGTTTCCATTGCTGCACCGGCACCTCCAGCGCCCGGGCCCGGGCCGGATCGAACCGGCCTGCCCGGGGCAGCTCCAACCGATAACCCACGCTGGGCACCCGGTGCCGGGTGGCAAAGGGACGCAGCACAGCACCCGCCGGCCAGCCCTCCGACAGCGCATCCAGTGCCAGCGGCCCGTCTGCTTCCTGCAGGCGCACGGCATAGGGCAGCGGCCCGGTGAGGGCACGCACGGCGCTCCAGATGCCGGCAAGCCCTTTCGGCCCCACCAGCAGCAGCGGCCGGGTGCGGCCCTGGGCCCCCAGCGTCTGCAGCAGACCCGGCAGGCCGAAGATGTGGTCGCCGTGATAATCAGGTTGACCCCGGCACGGCGGGCCGCCGCCTGGGTCCCCTCGCCGCAGTCGAACAGCAGGCCGTGGCCGCCGCAGGCTGCAAAGGCGGCACTGAGGGCGCGGTCCGGCAGCGGCATGGTGGCCGCCGTGCCCAGTAAGGTGATCGTCAGCATAAAAACTCCTTTGGATGAATGGTTCTCCCTTTATCTTACCACAGCGGCCCCGCCTGCACAATCGTCTGCGGCCCTGCATAGGATGGGCAAATGCAAAAAAGGAGGCGCAGACCATGCGATACCGGCCCGGAGCACACCGTTCCTTCCGCCCACGGCACCGGCACTGGCTGCGCGGGCTGATGCTGGCCGTGCTGGTACTGGCGGTGCTGTTTCTGTTGTACGGCTGCGCCGTGCAGCGGCTGATCTATTCTTCCCGCGGGACAATGATTTTTCTGCCGGAACGGCCGCTGCTCTGAACAGCAAAAGAGGGACGACTGCCGTCGTCCCTCTGGGGTGGGTCACATCAGTAATTGATCTTCTTCAGCTCAAAGTAGCTCTGGGGGTGTGCGCACACCGGGCACTTGAGCGGAGCCGACTTGCCGATGAAGGTGTAGCCGCAGTTCCGGCACTGCCACAGCTGTTGCTCTTCGCGGGCGAACACTTTCTGGTTCTTCAGGTTCTCGGCCAGGGCGCGGTAGCGCTCCTCGTGCTCCTTCTCGATCTGTGCCACCATGGTGAACAGTGCTGCGATCTGAGGGAAGCCCTCTTCTTTGGCCTCCTTAGCCATGCGGGGGTACATCTCGGTCCACTCGTCGTGCTCGCCGCCGGCGGCCATGTCCAGGCAGGTGAGCGTGTCGGGGATGGCACCGCCGCACAGCAGCTTGAACCAGATCTTGGCATGCTCCTTCTCGTTGCCGGCGGTCTCCTCAAAGATGGCAGCCAGCTGCTCATAGCCTTCCTTCTTGGCCATGCTGGCAAAGTAGGTGTACTTGTTGCGTGCCTGGCTCTCGCCTGCAAAGGCTTCCCACAGGTTTTTCTCGGTCTTGGTACCCTTGAGTTCCATACTCTCTTCTCCTTTTGTTATTCGGTGTCTGTATCGGCAGCCCCACTGCGGGGCTTCAGGTCCTTGTCTCTGAACAGAGTATACCACAAACGGTGAAAGAAATCAAGAATTATTCCTATTTATTTTGAGAATTATTTTCAGTTATGCTGTTTCAGGGCGCACACGGCGATGCTCAGGGCGCTCCATGCCGCCTGATACATCAGCACATAGGTCACCGGCAGCTGCCAGATGCTGCGGGCGCTGGTGAGCAGCACCGCAATGGCCACCGAGAACAGCACCGACACCATCTGCACCGTGGTGGCCGTGGTCTCGGCGTTCTGGGCCTTGTCGGCGGCGCGCAGGCCGCCGGTCAGGCTGGCAAAGCCTTTCTGATGGTACATGCAGCCGGGCGCATCCTCGGCCGGGGCGGCCTCGAGGGCAGCGTACTGCTCCTGATCCAGCAGGGTGACCATGCCCTCCGGCAGGCGGTAGGCCTCGGTGATGTGCTTTGCGGTCAGGCTGGGGTCCAGACTGGTGACCAGCAGACGGATGTTCTCCTGCTGCAGGGCGGCAAGGCTGCGGGCGATGTTGCGGCCGCCCACATAGCGGATCACGAACATGGCATGCACGTTGCCGGACACCGCCAGATACAGGATCTGCAGCTCCCCGTTTTTGGAGTGCTGGTTCTCGTAGTCCTCGTCCGGCAGGGCCACGCCCTCCTGCTCCAGGAAACGGCGGGTGCCGATCTGGATGTGGTTGTTGTCGCACCAGGCGGCAAAGCCCAGCCCGCGGTGGATCTCCAGATCCTTGACCGGGAATAGGATGTCGGTGCGGTCCTCAATGATCTGACGGAACAGCCCCTGCAGAGTACCGCCGCTCTGGTTGAGCACGCTGGCCGCGTACAGGATGGCGCGGTCGATGCGGCCGCCCTTGAAGATGCGGATATCCTCCAGCACCACGCTGTCGGCGGCAAACAGGTCCTCGGCATCCACCTGAAGGGTGTCGATGCCGCCCAGTTCCTGAATGGCCGCCCAGCCGGGCACCACGGCCCCCACGGCACCGGCGGCACGCTGCAGGCGCAGCGCAGCCATGCCGGCGATGAGGGTGGAGGACAGGGGTGCGCCCATGCACAGCACCGCCGTCAGGGCGGCAGCGGCCAGCTTCACGTCACGGCCTACCACCAGACACAGCAGGGCACTGAGCAGGGCCACGCCCAGCAGGATGTACCCGTTCTTCTGTGCACGGCGTTCCCCGGCGCGCTCGTCCAGGCTCTGTGCCACAAAGCCTTCGTCCGCCGTCCGGGGGCGGCTCAGCAGCACCCAGGGGTCCTTCTGTTCCAGATCCCGTGCCAGTGCCCGGATCAGGTCCTTGTCCCGGGTGCGATACGCACCCTGCAGGTCGGTGGCTTCGCCCAGCAGTTCATAGCCGCCACGCACGGCAGACAGCATCACCCGGCTGCCCAGCAGCGCCAGGAACAGCCCCAGGGCTGCAACGCCGGTGAGGATGGACAGGCCCTCGGTGGTGCGGTAGGAGTTGGCCGTGAGCAGGGCCGTGACGGCCTGCAGCAGCGCCGCCACAGCGGCCAGTGCGGGCATCGTCTCTGCCGAGGGGCGGCCCCGCAGGCCGTTCAGGCCGTCGCGCAGGACCGGGAAGCTCACCACCAGGCTGGCGGCATACAGCAGCAGATTGGCGGCGTAGAAGGCCGCCGGGGCGGCATCCGGGTCCAGTGCGGCCAGCGGCGGCAGCAGCCGGTCGGCCACCAAGCCCACATGCAGCAGCACCACGGCCAGGATCCCGGCCAGTACACAGCGCAGGGTAAGCTCTGCACTCATGCGGCGCAGCTTCTCGCCCACGCTCTCGGGGGCTTCGTCCTCCGCCGGCAGGGCGTCCTCCGCCTCGGTTTTCAGCTCCGTCTCTCCGGCACGTTCCGCTTCGGCAGTGTCTGCGGCGGGCGCAGCCACCGGCGTTTCGGTCGGTTCCGTCTCCGGAGCGTCCAGCGGTTCCAGCGGCAGGCTCATGGTATCTTCGTCCGGTTTGGTTTCCGGCTCTGCCTCGGGGGCTTTCACCGGCGCGGCGGGAGATGTTTTCTCCGGGGCTGCCGGTTCTTCCGGGACTTCCGGCTTTTTCTCGTCATCGGCGTCGCCGAACATCCGGAACACCGATTTCTTTTCCGGCAGCGGCTTGTCGGCTGCAAACACCATGGTGGGCCGGGGCGGCTCCGGAGCCTTTTCCGGGGTCTCCGGCTCTTCCGGGTCATCCAGCGGCACATCCACGCTGCAGATGGGCTCCAGCGTTTCCTCCACCGGCTTCGGTTTTGCAGCCATGCCGTTCAGCATGTCCTTGAGCTGCTGCATCTCCTGCTGCTCCTGCTGTTCCTGCGGCAGCAGCACGTCCGGGGCGTTCTTGGGGTTCTGTGCAGCCTTCTTCCGGGGCTTTTCCGGCTGCGGAGCCGGGGCGGCAGGAGCCTTGGGCGGCTCCGGCTTGTTCTCCGGGGCAGGCTGCGGGGCCGGTTTGTCCGGCACGGCAGGTTTTTCCGGGGCAGCAGGCACTTCGGCTTTGGGCTGGGGGAAATCCGTGCCCGGGTCTGCGGTGCGCAGGGTCAGGTCCAGATCCAGCGGTTCCTCCCCGTCGTGCTTTGCCAGGGCATCTGCGCCCAGCAGCACCTCACCGGTAGGCAGTTCCAGGTCCGTCCCGGCCTGCGGAGCCTGCTTCGGTTTTGCATGGCCGAACAGCCGCCCGAACAGCCCCTTGTGCTCTTCCGCCGCTTCTTCCTCCCGGCGCACCATCTCGGCCGGGATATCTGCCACGGTGGTGGTGAAGAAATCGCGGAATTTCTCATCGCTTGCGGCGGCACTCTTGTGTTGATTTTTTTCCTTAGGCATCCTTGTTCCTCCCGTTCTTCAGATTGGGGTTACGGATCACGCCTGTCACGCATTCTGTGCTGCGCGCTGCGACTGGATCTCGTACAGGATAATGCCGGCCGCCACCGAGACGTTGTAGCTGTCCACACCGGTGCCCTGTGCGGCCATGTCCAACCGCACCACACCGTCGCACAACTTCTTGACCAGCTGCGACACGCCGCTGCCCTCGCTGCCCAGCACCAGCGCGATGGGTCCGGTGAGGTTGTTCTTCCGCAGGGGCACGCCGTCCATGTCGGCACAGTACACGAACACGCCCTGCTCCTTGAGGCGGCGGATCGTCTCGCCGATGTTGGCCACGCGGGCCACCGGCAGCCGCTCAGCGGCACCTGCGCTGGACTTGATGACCGTGGGGGTGACCGATGCGCCGCCCCGCTTGGGGATCACGATGCCGTGGGCACCGCACAGCAGAGCGCTGCGCATCACGGCACCCAGGTTGTGGGGGTCCTCAATGCCATCGCTCAGCACCAGGAACGGCGGCTCGCCCTTGGCTTTGGCCGCCGCCAGCAGGTCCTCCACGGTGGCATACGCGATCTCGCTGGCAAAGGCGGCCACACCCTGATGGCTCTCGGTGCCGGTCATCAGGCGCAGCTTGTTGGGGTTCACTCGCTTGACGGCTGCCCCGGCCTCCTTGGCCAGTGCGGTATAGTAGGCCGCCACGGCGGGGGCCATGCTCTCCGAAATCAGCACGGTATCCACGCCGGAACCGCTCTTCAGCAGCTCGGTCACCGGATTCTTTCCGTAGACCAGGCTCTCATTCCGGGTCTGCTCTTCCGGTGCACGGCGCGGGCGGCGGGGCTGATTATTCTCTTCCATTCTGTGTTCTCCTTCCGTTTCTATCGGAACGATGCAGCGCATGTTCCCCAGGGCGCGCCGCACCGCTTGCGCAGGCAGCCAGCCCGACGATTTTATCAGATGATAATCCAAGGTAAAGTATAGCATAAGCTGACCGGGTTTGCCAGCAAATTGCCGCTTTTTTGTCGGCTCGACCGGATTTTTTCGCAGCTTGCCAGCGCCCCGGCCCGGTTTTGCAGAATTGTCCTTTGCTGCTGCGCCTTCTGCCCCTGCCGGGACCTGCCGTTTTGCCGGTCCGAAAAGTTTTCCACAAAAGAGGGCTATACATTCCGTAGAAGGGCCCGATTTTTTCCACATGTTGAAAACCCGGTGGAGAAAGTTCAAAAGTCCTGCTGCAAAGCCTGTTTTCCCTGTGGAATTTAACATTCTCCACTGAGTTTTCCACAATCTGGTTCGACATTCCCCCGCAGGGTGCGTACAATTTGTAATTTTCAAGTCGGAAATATGACAATTTTTTGATGCGGAACCACGCACCTTTTGCAATTTTCTCCAATATCAAATTGACGAATGTGGATTTGTGTTGAAAATCCCACGGTTTCTCCCATCCCGGGGACATTCTGCAAAAGTGGTGCAGGACCTTCAAAATTGTTGCAGATTCCCGCATTTCGGACCTTTTCCGCCCGCAAATGCCGCATTCCGCCCGGCGTTTGCAGAGAAAAACCGCCTGTTTGGATTGATTTTAAGCAGGGTTTGGGGTATACTAGTTTTGTAGGTTTGTTAAGCCGTGCACAATGCGGCGCGGCATGACCGAAAACCCCGATCATATTTGGAGGTAATGAATAATGTTGGTAAATGCAACCGAGATGCTGCTCAAAGCACGCGATGGCCACTACGGTGTGCCTCAGTTCAACATCAACAACCTGGAGTGGACCAAGGCAGTCCTGACCGCCTGCGAGGAAATGAAGAGCCCCGTCATTCTGGGCGTTTCCGAGGGTGCCGGCAAGTACATGACCGGCTTCAAGACCGTCGCTGCCATGGTCAGCGCAATGGTCGATTCCATGGGCATCACCGTTCCCGTTGCCCTGCATCTGGATCACGGCACCTATGAGGGCTGCAAGGCCTGCATCGAGGCCGGCTTCTCTTCCATCATGTTCGACGGCAGCCACTACTCCATCGAGGAGAACGTGGAAAAGACCAAGGAGCTGGTCGCTCTGGCACACTCCAAGGGCCTGAGCATCGAGGCCGAGGTCGGCTCCATCGGCGGCGTTGAGGACGGCGTTGTGGGCGCTGGCGAGATCGCAGACCCCGCCGAGTGCGCAAAGATCACCGATCTGGGCATCGACTTCCTGGCTGCCGGCATCGGCAACATCCACGGCGTTTACCCCGCCAACTGGAAGGGCCTGGACTTTGAGGCTCTGGACCGCATCCACAAGGCTACCAACAACATTCCTCTGGTCCTGCACGGCGGCACCGGCATCCCCGACGAGATGATCCAGAAGGCCATCAGCCTGGGCGTTTCCAAGATCAACATCAACACCGAGTGCCAGCTGGTCTTTGCTGAGGCCACCCGCAAGTACATCGAGGCTGGCAAGGATCAGCAGGGCAAGGGCTTCGACCCCCGCAAGCTGCTGGCTCCCGGCGCTCAGGCCATCGTTGACAAGTGCAAGGAGAAAATCGAGCTGTTCGGCTGCGCAGGCAAAGCCTGAGCCGAAGCGCATCTCCTGAGCACATTCCCGCCCCATAAATGATACTGCCCCGCTGTTCTGTGCATCACAAAACAGCGGGGCATTTTTGTAAGCCAGTCCGCAAAAAGGGGGCTGCTGCACCGGTTTTTCCGTGTGCCGCAGCCCCTCTTCTTTACTGGTTCAATTTTGCAAACGCTTCCCGCACATCGCCGGAGAAGTAGAGCGTGCCCAGTGCGCACACGGGGCCGGTGCCCCCAAGGGCGACCGCCCGGGCCACACCGGCTTCAATGGTGGAAGCAGGCTCAGCCCTGCCGCCCCGGGCGCGGATCTGTTCGGCCAGCGTCTCAGCGGGCATGGCGCGGGGGGTATGGGCCGCTACGGTGACGAACTTCCCGGCCAGCGGCAGGAGCAGTGCCAGCATCTCGTCCACATCCTTGTCCGCCATGATGCTGAGCAGGAACACGAACTTCTGCCCCGGAAAGCGGTCCCGCAGGCTCTGCACGGTGGCCCGCATTCCGTGGGCGTTGTGGCTGCCATCCAGCAAAAAGGCGGGCGAATGCCGCAGCAGCTCGAACCGGCCCGGCCAGCGCACCTGTTCCAGACCGGCACGGATGGCACTGTCCGGGATGTTCCAGCCCCGGCTGCGCAGCACCCGCAGGACCGTAATGGCTGTGGCGGCGTTCCGGGGCTGATAGCTGCCGATCAGGGGCAGGCGGATGCCGTTCAGGCCGTCAAAATCAAAGGTGACAGCATCCAGATCCCCGTCCTCGATGGTCAGCCTGCTGAGATCCACGACAGTCAGCGGCGCGTGCCGCTCTGCCGCCGTACGGGCGATGACGGCATCGGCAGCGGGCACACCGCCATAGCTCACCACCGGACTGCCCGGCTTGATGATGCCCGCCTTGGCCGATGCGATATCGGCCAGAGTGGGGCCCAGCTCCTTTACATGATCCATGCCCAGCGCCGTGATGACCGCGCACTCCGGCGGGTCGATGACGTTGGTGGAATCCAGCGTGCCGCCCAGGCCCACCTCCAGCACCACGATGTCGCATTTCGTCTCAGCGAACCAGAGCATCCCCAATGCCGTGATGATCTCGAACTCAGTGGGGATATCGGTCATGGCATCGGCAGCGGGCTTCACACGCTCCACCAGCCGCACCAGCGCCTCGTCCGGGATCTGTTGGCCGTTTACCTGAATGCGCTCGTTGAACCGGTTGATAAAGGGCGAGGTATACAGGCCCACCCGGTAACCCGCCGCCTGCAGGCAGGAGGCCAGCATGGCCGCCGTGCTGCCCTTGCCGTTGGTGCCCGCCACATGGATAAATTTCAGCTGCTTGTGCGGATCTCCCAGTGCGGCCAGCAGGGTCCGGGTGCGGGTCAGGCCCGGCTTGTGCCCCGCCCACTGGACGGCGTGGATATAGTTCAGTGCTTCCTCGTAGTTCATTGTGCAATGCCTCGGATCGTTTTATTCTCCAGCAGCAGGCGCACCAGCACGGTGTTCACCGCCGCCAGGACCAGCGCGTTGGGAATGCGGGTCACCAGCACGCTCCACGGATAGTTATAGAAGAGGTGGAGCGCCAGCGAGTTGATGACAATGGAGCCCACCGCATGGCCGGCAAACACGCTGATCTGGGTGCGCAGGCCCAGCCGCAGGTTGGGCAGAGCGCGCCAGAGAAGGCCCGCCGTCAGGCCGATGGAGCCAGCCCCCAGCGTGATCAGCGGATTGATGGCGTAGCCGGAAAGGGTGCCGCCGATCATATCGGCCACTGCACCCACGGCAAAGCCCTCCACCGGCCCGAACAGCACAGCGGCCAGCAGGGTGGGCAGGCTGCCCAGGTTGAACCGGACAAAGCCGGTGGAAATGCTCAGCACTCGGGCAAACACGATGCTCATGGCAGTGAGCAGGGCCAGCATGGTGAGCTTGCGGACGGAATTTCTGGAATGGTTCATATCAATTGTCCTCCCCTGTTTCGGGAACCGCGGGGCGGGCAATGCAAAACGCCCTCCCCTGTGACAAACCGCACAAAGGAGGGCGTGATTCAACGGTTCACATCCAGACAGGGCCGCAGACGGCCCCATCTGCACCCAAGTCCATGCAGCAGCGGGATGCAGGCCATGCACCGCGGGTCTTACCTTCGTCCGCAGCACAACTCCCCGTTGATGCGGCACTTAACGCGCATGGCCTTACTCTGTTGATGGTCTTATTATATGCCTTTTTCCGGCCCATTGCAACCACAACTCCCATCATCTTTCCCAATTCGCGGGGCAGATTTTTGGCGGGGTGCACAATTCCGGCCTACACAAAAAGCCCTCCGGTGCGTCTCGTCCCGGAGGGCTTTGGAATACAAATGGGCTGGTTATTTACTGCACATCGGTCAGCTCAGCCAGCTTGTGGAAGATCTCGGTGTTGTCATACACGCCGCGGAACTTGTCTGCACCCTGACCACGGGCGTAGAGGTTCACCATGGCACCGGTGTGGGCGTAGGTGGTGTGATCCACACCGGACTTGTGGTTGATGGTGTGGCAGATGGCCATGCTGAAGGGGATGTAGGTGCCATACAGCTCGTAATCCTGCTGGCTCATCTTGCTCTGGCTGGAAGAGCCGACCTTGAGGGTGCGCTCGTAAGCGGTGCGCAGGTTCTCCACCTCGTAGTCGGTCAGCAGCAGCTTGCCTGCGTTGGCGGCATCGGGGTCGGTGGGCAGGGTCAGGCCGAAGTTTGCCTTCACGTCCTGCATCGCGGTCTCAAAGGGAGTCTGATTCTTCACGTAGTTGTTCACATAGGTGGAATCGAACTTTGCGTAGGACATCTTCTGGTGGGCCAGGTTGGTCAGGAAGGTATCGTAGTTGGTGGTCTTGTAGCCAATGCCCAGGCCGCCGGTCTCGTGGTCAGCAGTCACCAGGATCAGGGTATCATTGGGATGCTGGGCGTAGAACTCCACAGCGGCCTGCACCGCGTTGTGCATCTCGATCACATCATGGATAGAGGCAGCGGCATCGTTGGCGTGGCAGGCCCAGTCGATCTTGCCGGACTCCACCATCATAAAGAAGCCGTTGCTGTTGTCCAGCAGCTCAATGCCCTTGCGGACATAGTCGGTCAGCTGCCACTCTCCCGGAGCGGCATCCATGGCGTAGTTCATGGCCTTGCCGTCGGCCAGATTTTCGGCAATGATCAGGGTCTTGCCTGCCCCGGCCTTCAGGGCAGCAGCACCGGCCTGGGTGGTGACAACGTTGTAACCGGCCTGTGCAGCCACCTCGTGGTTGTTGGGGCCGGTGCCATCGCCGTTCACCTTCTGGAACTCGCCGCCTGCGAAATACTCAAAGCCGGAGTTTGCCAGCTCCACACCGATCTGATAGTAGTTCTTGCGGGTCTTCTGGTGTGCATAGAAGGCAGCAGGGGTGGCGTGGTCAATATTCACCGTGGAAACAATGCCAACCTTGTAGCCCTTCTGCTTATGGAGCTTCTCCGCAATGGTCTCATAGGGCACATCACGGGTCCAAGGGCACATATTGATGACACCGCTCTCGGTCTTTTTGCCGGAAGCGATGGAGGTAGCGGTGGAAGCGGAGTCCGGGCAGAAGGAGGTGCTGTCGTATGTGGTCACGCTTCCCACCTCCGGAAACTGGGTAAAGCTCAGCTCTGCCTCGGTGATGGCACCGTTATTGGTGACAGCGCCCTGATAGAACCGGGCAGACTGGATCTGGGCAGTGCCCATGCCATCGCCGATGAACAGGAAGATGTACTTGGGCTTATTCTGGAACAGGCCAAAGCAGTTCTCCTCGTCAGCTGCGGTGGAAGCAGCCGGAGCGGCAGCGTTTGCAGCCACAGGGGCAGCAGTCATCAGACCGGCGGCAGATGCCACAGCACCCACTTTCAGGAAGTTGCGGCGGGACATTTTATGTTCTTTCATACGATAATTCCTCTCTTATCCTGAGCCCTCCCGGGCCCTGTTGCAATGTTTCTTGGGAACGGTTCTATTGTACCCGTTCGGAGGAAGAGGGGAAACCACGGTAAGGAAAATCTTAGGTAAACCTTGGGCAATGAAAAACAGGCATTGGTAAAAAACAGGTGGTCTTTGTAAAATCGGATCGTTCCTGCCCGCAGGCCCTTCCACTCCGTCAGGATTTGCCCCGGATCGGTTGCATCCGATGGGCAAATCGTGTATACTGTAACCCGATTTTTATTTGCGGAGGGAGGGGTGCACATGTCCGTTTTGTGTCTGGGCGAAGTCTGGCTGGAGCTGAACGCTGCCACGGCTCCGGAGCTGACGGAGACATTCCGGGCGCAGACCGGCGGCTGGGGTGCAGGCTTCTGCCGCCGGTGCGCCGCATTGGGCGGGCAGGCGGCTCTGCTGGCCCAGCTGGGAGCCGACCCCTTTGGCCGCAAGCTGGCGGCCCAGCTTGCCCGGGATGGTGTGGATTGCTCCCTGCTCTGCTTCACGGATGCCTTCCTCACACCGGTGGTGTTCACCGGAGCAGACACCGCTCTGCCCTACCGTGCCCACACCGCCGGGCTGGCCCTTGGGCCGGAGCAGCTGGAGGCCGCCCCGTTCCGGGGAGCCTCTGCCTTCTGCTTTTCCTCCGCCGGGCTGGTGGACAGCCCCCTGCGGCTGGCCCACCTCAAGGCCCTTGCCGCCGCCCGGGATGCCGGGGCGCTCTGCTGCTATCTTCCCCGGCTGGCGCAGGCCGCGCCCTACTGGCCGCAGCGGGAGGCTCTGTGCCAGACCGCCCTGCAGTTTCTTGACCGGGCAGACGTTCTCTTTTTAGAGGAGCGCGACCTGCTCCTCCTCTTCGGCTCCCGGGAACTGCGCACAGCCCTGTTTGCCCTGTTCACCGGCCATGTGCAGCTGATCTTTTTCTACAAAAAGGACAGGATTCTCGCCTTTACACGCAGCATTATGGCTTCTGCCGCAAAAAAAGACCAGAGCCCCGCTCTGGTCTTGTATCGGATGGAACAAATGGGGATCCATGTAATAGATCTGCCACAGTTAAGGGAGCATGTACTGGAACAGTTACTAGGTAACGATGCAGATGCTGGGAGCCGCAACCCGGACGCTGGCGAGCGAAGCGAGACTGAGAGGTTTAACTCTTAGCCAAACAAAAACAGCCAGCGCCGTGGAAAGGAGGAGAAAGCGGCGCTGGCTGTGTATGAGAACTCCCAAACATTTGCGGCTGTCAGGAGATGGTTGGTAGTCTGTCCGCCGCCTTGGCTATTGCCTCGCATCAGCAGGGGACAGTGTTTTTTAAAGGGGCCGCGCCGCCCGGTCTCTGCCGGAGATGCGCGGTTTTCATTGCCTGCATGGCATCTTGGGAGGGTGTTTTTCTGTTCCTCCCTGACTGCACCCTTATTGTACAGGATAAAAATGGAGTTTCTTTGTGAGGAATTTGAACAAATTGAAAATAAACGGAGCCGCTGCACATCATTTTGTACAGCGGCTCCGTTTTTTACGATTTTTCTTTAATTTTCAGCCAGATTACCGGTGTAGAGCTGGTAATACTTGCCCTTCTTGGCGATCAGCTCGTCGTGGCTGCCGCGCTCGATGATGCGGCCCTGCTCCAGAACTACGATGCAGTCTGCATTGCGGACGGTAGACAGGCGGTGGGCAATGACAAAGCTGGTGCGGCCATACATCAGGCCGTCCATGCCCCGCTGGACCAGCGCCTCGGTGCGGGTATCAATGGAGGAGGTCGCCTCGTCCAGGATCAGCACCGGGGGATCGGCAACCGCGGCGCGGGCAATGGCCAGCAGCTGGCGCTGCCCCTGCGACAGGTTTGCGCCGTCGTTGGTCAGCATGGTGTTGTAGCCATCGGGCAGACGCTTGACAAAGCCATCGGCATTGGCCAGCTTTGCGGCGGCAATGCACTCCTCATCGGTGGCATCCAGGCGGCCATAGCGGATGTTCTCCATGACCGTGCCGGTGAACAGGTGGGTGTCCTGCAGAACGATGCCCAGAGAGCGGCGCAGATCGTCCTTTTTGATCTTGCGGATGTTGATGCCATCATACCGGATCTTGCCGTCTGCGATATCGTAGAAGCGGTTGATCAGGTTGGTGATGGTGGTTTTGCCGGCACCGGTGGAGCCGACAAAGGCGATCTTCTGGCCCGGGCGGCCATAGAGGTTGATCCCGTGCAGAACGGTCTTTTCAGGCACATAGCCAAAATCGACATCGGTAAAGGTGATGTCGCCTGCCAGCTTGTGGTAGGTGGTGGTGCCGTCGTGGTGGGGATGCTTCCAGGCCCAGATGCCGGTGCGCTCGGTGGTCTCCACCAGCTCGTCATCCTTGCCATACTTGACGTTGACCAGGGTGACATAGCCTTCGTCGGTCTCGCTGGTCTCGTCCATCATCTTGAAGATACGCTCTGCACCGGCCAGTGCCATGATCACGCTGTTGGCCTGCATGGACACCTGGCTGATGGGCATATTGAAGCTCTTGTTCAGGCTCAGGAAAGCCATCACGGTGCCCAACGTCATGCCGCCGACATTGCCAACGGCCATGGCCGCGCCCGCCAGAGCACAGACTGCATAGCTGATATTGCCCAGCTGTGCGGTAACGGGCATGATGATGTTGGCGTAGCTGTTGGCCTGCTTGGCGCTTTCCTTCAGCTTATCGTTCAGCTGCCGGAAGCCATCCAGAGCCTTCTGCTCGTGGGTGAACACCTTGACGACCTTCTGGCCCTCCATCATCTCTTCGATGTAGCCGTTCACCTTGCCCAGATCCTTCTGCTGTGCCACAAAGTACTTGCCGCTCATGGCAGTGATCTTCTTGGAGCAGAACAGCATCAGGGCCACCATCAGCATGGTGACAACGGTGAGCTGCCAGCTCATCAGGCACATGCTGGTGAACACGGACACGATGGTGATGGCGCTGGACACCAGCTGAGGAATGCTCTGGCTGATCATCTGGCGCAGGGTGTCCACATCGTTGGTGTACACCGACATGATATCGCCGTGGGGGTGGGAGTCAAAATACCGGATGGGCAGGCTTTCCATGTGGGTGAAAAGCTGGACGCGCAGGTTGCGCAGGGTGCCCTGGGTCACGTTGACCATGATACGGGCGTTGAGCCATGCGGCCAGCACGCCGATGGCGTAGATGCAGCCGATGCGCACCAGTGCGCCTGCCAGCGGGCCGAAGTCCGGCGTGGCCTGTTTGGTCATGGGGACGATGTAATCATCGATCAGGGTCTTGAGGAAGAGGCTTGCCTGCACATTTGCCAGCGCGCTGACGATGATGCAGATCAGCACAAGGATGCAGTGGGGCAGATAGTGCTTGAACACCTCATCCATGATCCGCTTGAGCAGCTTGCCCGGATTCTCAACCTTCGGCTTGGGGCCGCCCATCCTACGGGGGCCGGGGCCCTTTACTTCTTTCACCTGTGCCATTACTGCTCACCTCCCTGCTTGTCAAAATCGCCGCCGCCCTGGGTCTGGCTGTTGTAAACTTCCTGATAGATCTTGTTTGTCTTGAGCAGCTCCTCGTGGGTGCCCAGGCCGTTGATCTGGCCGTTGTCCAGCACCAGGATGCGGTCTGCATCCTGCACGGAGGAGATGCGCTGTGCAATGATGATCTTGGTGGTACCGGGGATCTCCTCCCGGAAGGCCTTGCGGATCTTGGCATCGGTGGCGGTATCCACGGCGCTGGTGCTGTCGTCCAGGATCAGCACCTTGGGCTTGCGCAGCAGCGCGCGGGCAATGGTCAGGCGCTGCTTCTGGCCGCCGGACACGTTGGAGCCGCCCTGCTCGATCCAGGTATTGTACTTATCGGGGAAGCGCTCGATGAACTCATCGGCGCAGGCCCGCTTGGCCACCCGGATGCACTCTTCCTCGCTGGCGTTCTCATCGCCCCAGCGCAGGTTGTCGAGGATGGTGCCGCTGAACAGAACGTTCTTCTGCAGCACCATGGAGACCTCCCGGCGGAGGACATCCAGGCTGTAATCCTTAACGTCCACGCCGCCCACCTTGACAGAGCCGGTCTCGGCATCATACAGGCGGGGGATCAGCTGCACCAGGCTGGATTTTGCACTGCCGGTGCCGCCGATGATGCCCAGCGTCTCGCCCGGCCGGATGCTGAAGGTAACATCGTTCAGGACAGGCTGGCCGGAGCCGTGCTTATACTTAAAGGTAACATGCTCGAACTCGATGCCGCCATCCCTGACCTGCTGCACCGGTGCCTTGGGGGCGGGCAGGTCGGTGGTCTCGTCCAGCACCTCCACGATACGGCGGGCGGAAGCGGCGGACATGGCGATCATCACAAAAGCCATGCTCAGCATCATCAGGGCCATCAGGATGTTCATAATGTAACCGAACAGGGCGTTCAGCTGGCCGGTGGTGATCGCACCGTTCAGGACGTAATGTGCGCCGAACCAGCTCAGGGCGATGTTGCAGCCGTACACAGAGACCAGCATGGCGGGATTGTTGAAGCTCAGGCGGCTCTCGGCGTGGACGAACTGCTTGTACAGGCTCTCGCAGGCCTTGGTGTACTTCTCGTTCTCAAAGTGCTCCCGGACAAAGCTCTTGACCACGCGGATGGCCGAGACATTTTCCTGCACGGAGGCGTTCAGGTTATCGTAGTTCTTGAACACCTTATCAAAGATGCCGAAGGTGGGGACCATAATGCCTGCCAGCACTGCCACCAGGAACACGATCGCCACCAGGAACACCATGGTCAGCGAGCGGCTGATCATGGAGGCCATGATGAGCGCGAAAACCAGATGGACGGGAGCACGCACGCACATGCGCTCGATCATCTGGAAAGCGTTCTGCAGGTTGGTCACGTCGGTGGTCATGCGGGTGACCAGGCCGGCCGTGGAATACTTGTCGATGTTGGAGAACGAGAAATGCTGGATATTCTCATACATCGCATCGCGCAGGTTGCCCGCAAAGCCGGTGGATGCCGTGGCGGCAAACCTGCCGGCCAGCACGCCCAGCAGCAGGGCAATGGCCGCCACCAGGAAGGTAAGCAGGCCATACTTGATAACGGCGTTCATATCGCCCTTTTCAATGCCCTGGTCAATGATAAAGGCCATGATGGTAGGCAGCAGCACATCCATGATGGCTTCCAGAGCAGATAGGATCGGTGTCAGGATCGCGGCGCGCTTGTACTCGCCCAGATGTGACACAAGTTTTTTGATCATCTGTTGTAATCCTCCTGAAGTTTATTTGCAGGGGTCATTCCAGCCCCTTGCGCAGCTTGTTCAACAACCGCAGAAGCTCTGCGTTTTCCTCTTCCGTCAGCAATCCGGCCACAAACTCATCGGTCTGGTGCAGGGAGAGTATCGTCCTTTCATGGACGCGGCCCCCCTCTTCCGTCAGGATCAGCCGTTTGAGCCGGGCATCCTGCGGCACGCTCTGGCGTTCGATGTAGCCCTTGCGCTCCATCAGCTGCAGGATGTTCGTCACGGTCGAGCGTGTGATGGAAAACTCCCGCTCGATATCGCGCTGGTATACGGCCTCATTTTTGTGCCAGTAGAGGTAGCTCATGATCCAGTCGTGCATGGGGGTCACGTTGTCCACGTTGTTCTCCCGGTGGAACTGGTTGATCTTGCGGAAGATCAGGTTGTTCACCCGGCGCACCTGTGCCGGGATGACCTGCGGCGGCTCCCATGGGGGGTTGCAGCAGGGCTGTTTTTTGCTTTCATCGTGCATAATGGTTTCCCTTTTGAATTGTTTGTGACAGGATTGTTTTCTTTAGAACTGTTTGATGCCGTACAATATCATAACGCACGATTCGATCTTTGTCAATAGAAGACGCAAAATAAAATACAGAAGCGCCCCACCAAACGGCGAGGCGCTTCCACTGGGCGCTGATTTTGCTTCTGCTGGCTCAACAGCCCTTGCTTTCTGACCAGAATATGCTTTAATAAAAGCAATTATGGGCGCTGCGCCCCCGAATACTGCAAGGAGAACCCTATGGAACAACGGAACACCCGCCTGCGGAACGCGGGCTTCGTCACCTTCTTTTTCAGCGGCATCTGCACCATTTCCAGCGGTGTGGTGGTCAGCCTGCTGCAGGAGGAATACGGCTTTGCCTACGGCATGACCGGCACCCTGCTCAGCCTGCTGAGCATCGGCAACCTGCTGGCGGGCCTGCTGGCCGGTGCGCTGGTGGGAAAAATGGGCATGAAGCCAAGCGTCCTGCTGTTGACCATCGGCTATGCGGTGGGCTACGGCCTGATGGGCCTGACCGGCCTGCCCATTCTGCTGGCGCTGGCCTTCTTCATTGTGGGCATTGCCAAGGGCAGTGTCCTGAACACCTGCACCATTCTTGTCAGCGGCAACTCTGCAGACCGCACCCGGGGCATGAACACCATGCACGCCTGCTACGCCTGCGGTGCCCTGCTCTGCCCCTTTCTGATCTCTGCCGCGGCCAGGGTCAGCACCACGCTGGCCGTGCTGGCACTGGCGGCGCTGGGTCTGGTGCTCTGGCTGGTATACCTGTTCACCCCCATGGCAGGCCGCGCCAAGGCCAAAGAAGCTGTCACCGATTGGAGCTTTTTGCGCTCCTCCCGCTTCTGGCTGCTCACCGGCCTGCTGTTCTGCCAGAACGCCGCCGAGCAGAGCGTTGTGGGCTGGATGGTCACCTACTTCAAGGACAGCGGCATCATTGCAGGCACGCTGGCGGCCTATACCGTCACCGTGATGTGGGGTGCCACCCTGATCGGCCGCCTGCTCATCGCCTTTGTGTTCCCACTCAGACAGCCCCGCAAGGCCATGGTGTTTATGGCGGTTTTCTGCACTGCCTTCTACTTTGCCATGATGCAGACCCACAGCCAGCTGCCTGCCATCCTGCTGCTGTTCGCCTTTGCCTTCTCCATGGCCGGTATGAACCCCACCGCCGTGGCCAGCGCCGGTAAAATGACCACCGTAACCAGCATGGGCATCATGCTGCCGGTGGCATCCAGCGGCGCGATCCTGATGCCCTGGGTCATCGGCAAGGTGGCTGAGAGCGCCGGTCTTGCTGTTGGTATGGCAACCAACATCGTGCCCTGTGTGGGGCTGATCGTCTTTGCAATTCTGGTGTCCAGAATGCGGGAGGAGTAAACCTCTCCGTCATTGCTTCGCAATGCCACCTCTCCTGCCAGGGGAGCTGTCGCCGCAGGCAACTGAGCGGTTCATCCCCTCGCCTTTGCGCTGAACTCACACCCACAGTAATCCTGACGGTAAAGCCCGTACTCCTCCGAAAGCTGGAGGGAGCGCAGGTAGCCGTTCTGCTTTTTGAAATCCGAGGGCAGGTGCCTGATGCCGAATTCGGCTTCAAGCTCCTGCCCGATTTGATTGATGCGGGCAGCATCCTTGTGGGGGCTGATGGAGAGCGTGGTGGTGAACCAATCAAAGCCGTGCTCCTTTGCGTACTGTGCCGCCCGGCGCATCCGCAAACGGTAGCAGACGGTGCACCGCCCGCCCCGCTCCGGCTCGTTTTCCAGCCCCTGCACAGCCGTATAGAACTCCTGCGGGTCGTAGTGGTCCTCGATGACCGTGACCCCCAGCGGGTGCGCCTGCGCCACGAACTTTTTCAGCTCCTCGCCCCGGCGGTAGTATTCTTCGGCAGGCCAGGTGTTGGGGTTATAGTAAAGCACCGTGATCTCAAAATACCGGCACAGCTTTTCCAGCACGGCGCTGGAACAGGGCCCGCAGCAGGCGTGGAGCAGCAGCTTTGGCCGCTGCGGCCCCAGCGTTTTCAACACTTCGTCCATCTGCTGTGCAAAATTCAACTGTTTTGACATCGGTTTCATCCTTTGTTATACTTGCTTTGATTCAAATAGCTCCCTCCTGCTGCCTCGCCAAAAGAGCCGCAGCTGCCGGAAGGGGCATCCCGGTCATATTATATCACATTTTATCTAATAGGAGAACTGCGATGACAAACGAGAAGATCGCCCGTATCAACGAGCTGGCAAAAAAGAGCAAGACTACCGGCCTGACCGATGCCGAAAAGGCAGAGCAGCAGGCCCTGCGGCAGGAGTATGTTGCGGACGTAAAGGCCAGCCTGCGCGCCCAGCTGAACAACACCTCGATCAAAGAGCCGGATGGCACTGTGCACAAGCTGGGGAAGAAGAACTAAAGCAGCATCACGAAGATGAGCGCCCTGTGGATAATTGAGAGAAAAGTATTTCTTCCCTCTTTTTTTGTTCTGCGTTTCGTGCTATACTATAATTGTATTGTTGCGGACATTTCCGCGGTCGGTACAGATTCCCAAGGTGGCGTATCCCGGGCAAGGTGCACGGAAAAGGCTGTCTTTTGAAAAAAGGATAAAGAGGTCATTTATTATGCTTACTGCAATTACGGGTATCAACTGGGGCGATGAGGGCAAGGGCCGCATGGTCGACCTGATCAGCCAGGAGTACGACATCGTTGCACGGTATCAGGGCGGCAACAACGCAGGCCATACCGTTAAAAACGAGCGCGGCAAGTTCGTGCTGAACCTGCTGCCCTCCGGCATCCTGCGCCCCAACGTTGTCTGCGTGATGGGCAACGGTATGGTCATCGACCCGCACCATCTGGACGGCGAGATCAACAAGCTGCGGGAGCAGGGCATTTCCATCACCCCCGATAACCTGAAGATTTCCGACCGGGCCACCATCACCATGCCCTACCATGTCGATCAGGACGGCCTGGAAGAGGCCCGCCTGGCCAAGACCGGCGCACAGTTCGGCTCCACCAAGCGCGGCATCGCCTACACTTACGGTGACAAGTACATGAAGAAGACCCTGCGCATGGGCGACCTGCTCCACCTGGACGACAGCGTGAAGAAGCGCCTGGTGACCATGGTGGATTCCAAGAACCTGGTGATGGAGGGCAGCTACCACTCCGCCCCCATCAGCGTGGACGAGATGTGGGCATGGCTGGAGAAGTATGCCGCCATCTTCAAGGACTACATCTGCGACGTGGGCCAGTATCTGGCTGACGCCGATGCCGCCGGCAAGAAGGTGCTGTTCGAGGCCCAGCTGGGCGCTCTGCGCGACATCGACTTCGGCATCTACCCCTACACCACCTCCTCCAACGTCATCGGCGCTTACGCCCCCATCGGCGCAGGCATCCCGGGCCACAAGCTGACCAACAGCATCGGCGTGATGAAGGCTTACTCCTCCTGCGTGGGCGACGGCCCCTTTGTCACTGAGCTGGCCATGACCGAGGAAGAGAAGCACGCCCTGCGTGAGGCTGGCCACGAGTACGGTGCAGCCACCGGCCGTCCCCGCCGCGTTGGCCCCATCGACCTGGTGGCAAGCCACTACGGCGTGTTCTGCCAGGGCTGCGATGAGGTTGCCCTGACCCTGCTGGACGTGCTGGACTACATGGAGAAGATCCCCATGGTCACCGGCTACAAGCTGACCGACGGCACCATCACCAAGCGCTTCCCCATGGGCATGGCTCTGGACACCGCACAGCCCGTGGTGGAGTATCTGCCCGGCTGGCACTGCGATATCACTGCCGCCCGCAAGTGGGAGGATCTGCCCCAGGAAGCCCGCGATTACGTTGAGTATCTGGAAAAGGCTATTGGCTGCAAGATCACCTACATCTCCGTGGGTGCCGAGCGTGAGGCCTACATCCATCACAACGTCTGATCCGCGCCACAGAACCCGCCGCATTGAAAAGGAAGCGTGACTATGTTTGATATCATCACGGACAGTGCCTGCGACCTGACCCCTGAGACGGCCGCAACACTGAATATTGAGATCATCCCCTTCTATGTCTCGCTGGACGGTGAGCACTACCGCAAGGAAGGCAAGGAGATCGCCGTGCGCGATTTCTACCAGTTCATGGTAGATAACCCCGCGGCCTACCCCAAGACCAGCCTGCCTTCTCTGGAGGATTTTGAGACCGCCTTCCGGGCCCATGCCGAGGCGGGCCGCCCGGTGCTCTGCATCTGCTTTACCAGCAAGATGAGCGGCTGCGTGGGCAGTGCCCGCAACGCCCGGGAGCTGGTGCTGGAGGATTTCCCCGATGCTAAGATCGAGGTCATTGACAGCACCGCCGCCACCGTGACCGAATCCATCGTGGTGGAAAACGCGGTGGCCATGCGGGATGCAGGCTGTACGCTGGACGAAGCCGTGACCTGGCTGGAAGCGGAGAAGATCACCAACCAGATCTTCTTCACGGTGGGTAACCTGGACTACCTCATCAAGGGCGGGCGCATCGGCAAAGTCACGGGCCGTGCCGCCAACATTCTGGGCATCAAGCCCATGATCCTGTTCAAGGAGGGCGAGATCTTCTCCGCTGGTGTGGCCCGCGGCCGCCAGAAGAGCTTTGAGAAGGCCCTCGACCTGCTGATGACCTATCTGGCCGAACACAACGGCACACCCGATGACTACTGCATCACGGTGGGCTACGGCTACGATGCCGACGAGGGCAAGCGGCTCTGGATGCAGACCCGCGCCGCCCTGCGCGCCAAGTACCCCACCTGCGAGTGCAATGTTGTCCTGCTGCAGATCGGCTGCACCATTGCCGTGCACACCGGCCCCTATGCGCTGGGCATGGGTGTGATGCGGCGGTGGAAAAAACAGTAACTCCCTCAGTCGCCTCCGGCGACAGCTCCCTCTAGGAGGGAGCCTTACGGCAGCGAAAAGCCTCTCTCTGAGAGGGAGGTGGCATTGCGTCAGCAATGACGGAGGGAGTTCCCACATAGTAAAAAAGAAGCCCCGACGAATGTCGGGGCTTCTTTTTGTTTTTCAGCCTTGATTTTTACGATGCACGATCACAGAAGACGGTGACACGGGTCTTGCCGCCGTAGGTGCAGGTGTACAGCACCAGGGCGTAGCCGCTGTGTTCCACTTCCTCCACACTGTGGGGGTCAAGCACTTCGACCTTGTTCACGACGTACTCATTCACGATGCCGTCCATATCGGTGAAAGTGACGCTGTCCCCCGCTGTGAGGGAGCTCAGCTTGCCGAAATGGCTCTCGTAGTTGTGTGCTGCGATGACCAGATCATCGGTGCGGGAAGAGCCGAACTGGCGGCAGGGGGCGATCTTCAGGCGGGGGTAGCTCCACTCGCTCATCACCGGCAGTTCAATGCCGATGGCGGGAATGGAGATCTCGCCCACATATTCGTTGCCATCGACCTCCACCACCGGGAGCTCGGGGTCCAGGGGGCCGCTCTCTGCCTCCGGTTCCGGGGTCTCCACCTTCTGCTGAAGGTCGGCCACCACGGTCTGGGCCTCGGCACCGGCGTGGGCATCCTCGTAGCGGTTGTAGGCGTACAGGCCGCCCGCCGCCAGCAGGAGCACCACACCCAGCACGATGCAGACGAGCCCGGGGGATACTTTACGCATTCTTTTCACGTTAGCCTATCTTTTTTTCCGTGATGATTTTTCCGCACAGTGGAGCCCTCCCTGCATCATAGTATTTTTGGCAAAGCCGAGGAAAAAGATATTCAACTTTTGTCGTTTTTCTTTCCCTTGGCAGGTTATTTTTACCAGACACATCATTATCGTAATTATAGCATGTATATCCAGTATTTTCAATAGTGAAATTTTATTTTTCCTTCCCCTTTTCAGACAAAATATTCTGCGATATACAGCACGTTATGAACCGCCGTAATATATTGCGGGGAGTAGCGCAGTCTGACTTATCCGCACCGCCCGCCGCATTGATATATCACGCAGTTTTGTGTTGTATCTTCGCAGTTTCACTCTCTATAATACATGAAACGCAGATTCCTTTCACTTTTTTTCAAGATTTTTTGAAAAAAGTTTTCGGGGGAGAGGAATAACCCCACCGTCATCCCTTCGGGATGCCACCGCCCCTAATAGGGGCGGCCTTGGC
>ERZ834382.1218-NODE-1218-length-23529-cov-2.956122_pt1 | contig 23529 bp, 50 predicted proteins | sample MGYA00519692_ERZ834382 | MGnify/ENA primary metagenome ERZ834382 (study PRJEB31850, sample SAMEA3708751) | human gut metagenome | biome: human gut; feature: human-associated habitat; material: faeces | place: China | collected 2014 ...
ATTTCTTTTGAAAAAGCAAATCCATCATTAGATACAACAATTTCTTCACCAGAAAATCTTTTTACTTTCTGAATATTTTGTATTCCAATAATGCTATCAGCAACATCTCCTGTGTTTACCCACCCTACTTTTCCATTAAGGATGATAGTGTCTTCTAATTTATATCCCTCTTTCATATTTATAATACCCCCCTTCTTCTTACTATAAGTGCTCTCAGATTCTGTTTTTTAAATATGATAGAATAATACTTCAATGCTTCTGATAACGGCACCGGATTTCCACATAAACTGTATCCACAACCATTACCACATTTATGCTTGGGATTTATGAAAAATATTGGACAATTAAAGCAAAAATGATCGGAGCAAAATCCGCTTAACTTGAAATATATTTCATTTCTATCCATGTTTCCTCCTTTTCCTCCTATAAATCAATGTGCTTAAAGGAAGTTCTAACATCTGGCTATTCCAACAATATCTTGCTTCTTTTATTTGATAAAGTTTATCTTCATGCCTATAGAATGTATCATGTATCGTAATTTTTTGATCACACAATTTTTTCATTTGCTTATTAAAACCGCAGATGACATTCGGCGTTCCACTAGAGTTATTAGAACCATATTCTTCCATTAAACGAGCAAACGATTTTACTTTATATTGCCCGCCAAGTTTAAGAAATTTAAGTTTATCTGTATTCATTGTTCATCCTCTCATATAGTTTTCTAAACTTTACAAAATCTTCTTGTTTACCTCCATTGTCAGGATGAGCTTTAATCATTGCATAATGAACAGCTTCTTCTATTTCTAAAGATGATGTAATAATTTGGGGCTTTTTAAGTTTTATTGCAAGTCTTTTATTTTCTTCACATACACATATGATATCGGAGAGTAAAGAGTCATTCTTTATTTTTAATTTATCCACTTCCATTTTCAAATTTATGTTTTCACCTATACAAGCAAACAAAATTATTAATGTTGCTACCAATACAACACTCAACCCTACTATTTGTACTAACATAAATCTTTCTCCTCTTTTGTACATAAGACGATTTCTCTTCTGATCGGACATCCACCTAGACAATCACACTGACGGCTACAACCCTTACAAGAGTTTCTAAAATGGCTTCTAAAATCTTCAAATACATCTGAATCCCACGCCTCCTGAATAGAATACTCATTGAGATCTACTGCCCAATTGAGCTCTTGATTATCAAAACTGCATGGCAGCATTTTCATATCAGAAGTAATATATCCTGAAAACCTTGCTCCTTCACATGGTTCCAGAGTGGAGTTTAAAATCTCTTCTGTAAAATTCAGTAGTCCTGGCACCGAACATGAATCAAATCCGATCTGAAATTTATAATCATGTTTATCTATCAGAGAGAAAAATTCTTTGACTCTTTCGTCATCAGGAGACAACACATTTGCCTGAGTCCCTAAACCTACTGGCTTATGAAGTAAAAAGATTACTGCGTTGATACCATCAGGGAAATCTTCCTGCTGCAAATGTTCAATAGCTTCATCAATAGAATTCCTTCCAAGAACATAATGAATATTAGTAGTAACTCCTGTAGATACTAACATATTAATTGCTTTCTCTGTATATTCGCTTCTATACCAAGAAATAGCTACGGCTCCACAGTATTCTTTACATAAGGAAACAATTCTTTCATTGAACCCTAAACCGGAACTTGTAAAGTTCGGCACAATCCCTTGTAATCTACAATATTTAAGAATTTCTTCAAAGTCTTCATGCTGATCCACGTCTCCTCTACCACCAAGAGCAAACTGGAATGTTTTTCCTTTGCATTCATCTACTATTCTTTTGAAGTTCTCAAGAGATATATTAGGTTCCTGTGTATGTAGTCCATTCTGATAACACTGAACTCCTGACTGAATGCATAAACCAGATGCTCCATGGACACAATGCCCCATAACACCGATGTCCAACAAAGCAGGAAAATCTCTCATAAATGGTTCCTTTCCTGTTGTAAGATCATCAGACCGGATATACAATCCTGTCTCCGAATCAAATGTTTCTACAAAGTTGTTTTTCTTGTCGTGATATTTATACATGAATTTTTCTCCTCTCAATTAATTTTCTTATCCCTGTGGACTCAATCATTTCATTATCCCATGACCAACCCTTTGTCTCGTCCTCAAAAAAAGCTAAGGTTTCTCCATGATTAAAAACGGATTTAATTGTATATGTATTCCCACAAAATACAATCATTTCTCTTGTAAAAACTGAAGGTGTTGGTATGTTTCCCCGGCGATTAAGCCCATATTCTTTTTTCATTCGTTCCCAAGATTTAATTCTTACTTTCTGTCCTACTTTATACATGCCTGTCTCCTTGTGATTAACATTGATAAGTCTCCTTTTTCAAACATCTCACTTGTAAAAGTCCAATAGTTTCCAGTATTCAAATAATAAGCATCATTAAAATTTCGTATATCAATTATCCGTAACTTTTTACCACAATACTTTTTCATTTCTTTTACAAAATACCAAGTCCTGCATGCAATAGAACCATGAATAGTGGTGCCAAACTCCTCGGCCATATCATCCCATTGGCGAATCTGGACAATGTCTCCTATTTTGTATTGCCTCATACAAACCTCCTATTGGCTTAACCATATCCATACTCCATATAAACTTTCCTTCATCTTCTTGGACTCTAAAGAGATTATACCAGCCTGTTGTACTAACAACTGTAACAATAGTGCCACAGTACTTTTTCATACTTAACATAAAGTCGCCCACACATAATATATATGTTTCGGCTACCCCTTCAGCAATTCCGAATTCTCTAACCATATCATCCCAAGAACGAACTTTATACTTTTGTCCTACTTTCATTTCTCACCTCAATCATTCTTTTCAAGCTAGGTACGATCAACATATTCTCAGTAAACAAAAATTGTTCTGAAGTGTTTATACTTTTTCCTTGGTATACTCCTTCATAAAGAGGATCTTTTCCAATTATACGTATCTTGTCTCCACATAAAACCTTCATCCTAGATAAAAATAGTATGTCTCCAAAATCTAAAGCTCCAAGATAATCACCATTAGAAGCCTTTTTAAGTTCTTCCCAAGTTTTTAAATAATATGTTTTCCCTATTTTTAACATAGTCTTTACCCAACCATCATGACATCAACTGCATTTTTAAATTTTCTCAGCATTTCCGGATTAGAAGAAATGATTTTCTTTCTTCTTGCTCCTACTTTGCCATGTTTGTTAATATAACGAACTTCTAAATTATGCCAATTAATTGGAGTCATTTCTCCCATCTTTTTGTATACTTTTCTATATGTAACCATTCCTCCATTGCTCTTATCTCCATATTTTTCTACAAGAGGCGCAATAATAGAATCTGTTGCATCCTGATTACAGATTGATTCATATTTCTCATATAGATCCCCTAATGCAGCACTGAAGATAGATCTCAGAGTATCGTTGGCGTAGACAACATCATAAGTACTAAATTTACTTACTGGATTATGCTTCTCTTTATAATCTTTTACTTCCTGATCCCAACAGATACCATAATTTTTATTCATATACTTATATACAGTTTTCATTACAGAACCACGATCAGAAAATTTATCACAAGTAGTGAGAGCATCAATCATCTGATACATATCATTTTTCCATTTTTTGCCTGGAGCCTCTACTTTCTTTACAGGAAGAGGTGTCGTAACAGCTTTCTCCTGAACCATCATAGAAGCTAAACGTCCCATATCTTCAAAGATTTTATCTACTTTTCTTTCTAATACTTCAATTTTGTTATTGAAATCTGGCAGCTGTAACTGAATAACGTTTGGATTATTAACTTTTTTCTCAAGAAAAGCTGCTGCCAATACATCTTTTGCCTTGAGCTGATATGCTACAAGTTTTTCTGCTATTCCCGGCATTTCCTTTTTCATAGTTGGAGTAATTGAGATTTTAGCCAACCATAATGGCAGATAGTCTAACTGTAAGCACATAACATTCTGATTTCCGCCATTAGTAAGGAGGGTAAAATTTTGTACCCCCTTTGAAATTACTGAATCCGTCTGCATTTTTCTTCTTTCATATTTAATCCGGTTATCATCGAGGCCAATTGCTTCACACACCCAACGAGCACCAACCCAAATATTTCCATCAGGATCCTGTGCTGCTCTAAGAATATCTCCGTTAAATTCTACTTCTTTTGCTGTTAATCTATCCATAATACTGTTCCTTTCATTTAAAATTTATGACACTGCATTTTACTTAATCTTTGAGCACTATAGTAAATCTGGTAATAAGAGAATGTATTATACGCATTTAAAGCGTATAGCTCACCGTTATGAATTTCTTCTTCTATTTTGGAAATATCGTAAGTACCAGAATAAAACTCTTTTTCGTCTTCAGTAACGTCGTTATAAACTAAATCTATAAGAATCTGCTTAATCTGATCAACAGTGCCAGATACACGCATGAATCTAATGCCATTAACTATTGAACATGAAATAGCAATAATCCATTCTTCTGCGTCTTCGTAGACAGTAAGTACATTCATTACATCATAATCTCTTTGTCCCTCGAAACAAACATCTGTGTATCTGTTATCATACTCTGTATTATGGCTACCTCTTTTCTCTGGCAACGGTTCCAATGGACACCCTTTTATTAATCTATCCCATGAATCACCGGCGCTTAAATTTGCATCTTTATCTTGTACTATACATTCATCTGCCTCATTTAATAATGGACAATGTCTGCAATGTTCTGGTGTGTCAATCACTAATACTGATTTACTCATTCAGTTCCCACCACCTTTCACGATTTGCATAACCGTCTGATATAGCGCAGCATTTCTTCCAACCAGTTTTGTTATGTATGTATCCAACTGCTCCACAACTGCTTCCACATCATAGGCGGTCGGCTGCGCATCAATCATTTTAAACGCACTTTCTGCCGTAATTAAACTGTCTTTTCCTCCAACTTGCTTGTAAAATAACTCTTCATTCATTGCATCCGCATCAATCAGTCTCATATCCCTCACACTCCAGTTTCTTCAAATCCTCAATTAACCAGGGTTCTTCATCTTCCCATTTGATAAAGTCAAACATATTACCATACATATTGCTTGATACATAATAATAACGATCATTATCCTCATCATCAGGTATCCAATAATTATCCATAGAATTACGTTTTGGCTTATTATAATAAATACAAAGGTTATCATTGAAGTCTCTTGCAATATATTTAAAATTAGGTAAAATGGCATCAAGGAAGTTCTTTTCTCTTGATGTAATTGTAGGTTTCTCTATGTATTCTGATTCTGACCATTCATATCGTTTAGTTCTACAACTTTTTTCACCAGTAGAATCATTAAATTTACACATATCACATTTAAAACGATCACAAAAAGTAATTTCACTTGACTTTGTAACTGAAAATGAATCTCCTTTGCAAGCAATATCTATAATTTCTTTGGCAAATTTCTCTCTATTTTTCATAAAATCACCTCAATAAATCTCTTTAACAGCTCCCCAAAACATAATTGAATTATCAATATCAATGCCCCATTGCTCCTCATGCGAAGAGCATGTACTTTCATACTCATACTGTGGAAAACCAACTGTAACATCTTCTGTTTCAATAACTTTTCCTACTGATGTAGGTCCTTTGTCTTCCTGATGGTAGTAAACTATTCCAGTAAGAAACTCTATTACCATCTCTTTATACTTTGGATCACACCAAACATATACCTTATTTCCTGAGTCATTTTCTATTCTCCAGATAATGTCTTTATATTCTCTTGCGTTGTTACACAGTCTAAGCCATGCCATTGCATAACTTTCTGTTGTAGGTGCTGTAAAATCAGCAGTAATCATTACCGCCTTTTTCCGCTCAATAGATAACTTCTCTTTTAACATAACTGTCCCTCTTTTCTTTTCAGTATTAAATTTCCTAACGTGCTCACTATATCCTTGCATTGATAATCACGATTATAGAAATCAGCGGAAGAATTATAACGTACTTCATAGTGTTCATTAAAGCGTAATCTTGTTGGGAAAGAACAAAATATATTGGTTAAAGCATATCCATTTGCCCATGTGAAACCTTGCTTTTGAGCTTCTTTGATTAACGCTATATATTCTGCTTTATTATTCACCAAAACAGTGCACTTTTTTAAATTTATCATTAGCCATTTCCTTTCTAATCATTATGAGCCTTCGCACTCCTTCAATTAAAACCATGCATTCAGGATAATCTCGTGCACGTCTTCCACGACTAGAACCATGATATGTATAATAATTTTTTCTAAATTCTAGCCTCGTTGGAAACCTGCAGAAAACTTTATTTAAAGAATCCCCAGATGCCCATGTAAATCCTTGCTTCATAGCAATTTTAGTTATAGCCGAATATTCTTTTATATTGTTGACCAATACAGTAGAATCTCTAAGATCAATCATTTCCACCCCCAACCTTTCCAGACGAGCATTTTCTTCAAATTTTTACACTTAATGAAACTTGGAGTGTATTCCTTTGTCTGTTCGCAATAGCCGAACCATTTACCTGACACATCCTGATGAAGTTCAAATACTTTCATTATATTACTGCCTCCTTGCTATTATTAAATGTTCTAAACTGTTTGCCGGAAGTAGCATTGCATTGTTAAAATACCAAGTTATTTCTTCATCATCTATTAATAGATGATATTCATCTAATTCAGGATCTGTAATTTTAGTTATTACACAAACTTTCCCACAAAGTTTATACATGTCTTTGCTGAACCATAATCTTTCCATTGAATTTTCATAATAGTAATACTGCTCACTATTTAAATCTTTTCTAATTACTACTCTATCTCCGACTTCGTACTTCATAATTTTTCCTTTCTAATTTCTATAAGCTTTGCTAAACATTGAACAGGTTCTAACATTGTGTCACTAAAAACCCATTCCCTTGCTTCATCTCCCAGTGCTAGCCTATAGTTCATATAGTCAAAGTGTCGCGATGGAACCTTATCTATGATTTTATACGCATGGCCACAGAATTTTTGCATGTTAACGTTAAAAAACAAATATGCATTATCGGCACCATTATAATAATATTTTGAGCCACCTTCCAAGCCACTTCTAACTCTCACTATATCACCTATTTTATATTTCTCTTGCATATCAAACTCCTTAACCCATCAACAGGTATCAGCATTGCATCATTAAATACCCATTTATATTCCTCTTTTCCCAGAGATAATCTATAAGTTATTTGATCACAACCAATTGCTACTATTTCATACTCTCTTCCACGAAATTTTTCCATTGCCTGAGCAAAATACAACTCCTCTTCATAGAATGGATCTGAAAATGGATAACATCGTCCACCAATTAAGTCTGTTCGGACGATTACTCTATCCCCAACTTTATATTTCATGTTTCCTCCTCTTATCAATTAGTACAGTTAGTCCTTTGTAAGGAATGAATTCCTCTGCAGGAAACCAATAATTACTAGCTTCTTCCAGTTCATAAGCTTTTCTTCCAGAAGTTAGTTTTATAATTGATTTTATAGTACATATATTTCCTAATAGATAATTTATATCTACGCCCCATAGAATACGAGATATATTAGATCTGAGAATCACTTTATCCCCTTTTTCCATACTGTCTCCTTTTGTGAATTGCTAAAAATAAAGTACCTTCTGCAGGAATAAATATGCTACAAGGGAAAACATATATTTCTTCCTCTACATAACAATAAGATGTGCTATCATCATCACCTATACGTTTTATAGTCATAATTTTACCTTTAATTTGTTCCATAGGGATTCCACATATGAAGTCATATGACCTAAGTAGAATAGGATCAACTATTACTTTATCTCCAACTTTCATCTTATTCCTCCAGTATAAAACCAAGTACTTCCGCAATGCTCATACCTGATATGTCTAATAGTTTCATTTCCTTTGAGGCATATTGCACAATGCAAATCCCGTCCTTGACTGTGCAACTTGTTATGCCTCTCTTTTTTAATAACTTATTCAGTTCCATAATGACTCCTTAAAATTCTCTTGGGGAGTCGAACCCCAAGAGAACTGTTTATTTTATTGTTTACTCAGCATCCGGCAGATAGAACTTTTTAATTCTATCCTCTCCAACTGCCTCAACAGCAGCCATAGCCACCTCATGAGAGCTGAAGTAAATACCATCTGTGATTTTTCTTCTGCTCCATGTAGAATCTACTTTCTCTGTCTCTCTGTTCCAGCAGAGTTTGTATTTTCTCTGAGAGTGATCGTCCCAGTCAATCTCATCGTTGTGATCAATAGCGAAGCGTTTCAGCTCTGCTACAATCATCAGATATTCAGCGGCTGCATCTCTCTCTTCCTCAGTCTTAAAGCAGTTGCCTACTGCAAGTCTCATCACGTCTTTCTGGTTCTCAGTTGTGAATACTCCACCATCTTTCTTGCCTGTGCCCCACAGGTAGAAGTACTGCTCACCCTCTGTTGGTTCCCAATGTTTCTGTGCTGTCTCTGGTGCATCAACCATTCCCTGAAGTGCTCCGATGAGTTCTTTAAGCTCGTCCTGTCCAAGTGCTGCCATAATGTTTGTAATAATAGTTGTGTTCATCATAATCTTAATCTCCTATTCTTGTTTAAAATTTGTTTTTTGTTTGTTTCAATCTTTACCCATAATCCATATTCAGTTGTAATTTTTCTATATTCAGTTGTAATTTATATGAAAACCTCTTAGTGGGCTAGAGGTCAATCATATACTTTGGCATAAACATTCCTCCCTTACTGTGTTCTTATATCAATAATGTCACAAGCAGAATAGTACTGGTAGTGACTTAACAACATACCAATTGCTTCCATTTCATTTACTGCAAGGATTTCACAACAGATTTCATCTCCATTGTAAGTCTGGAGATAAATATGGAAGAATTTCTTTGCTTTTTCCTCTTTTGAGAAGAGATACGTACAATCATCTGAGTAAGCTGCTGTATAGTCTGTACTAATGGGTGATATTTCTTCTTCATTCCAATTTCTCCACCAATTTCCATATCTACCATACCCACCATAAGCAGCTTCAATATACTCAAAAGGTTCTTCACATGGCAAAGCAAGGATCTTTTTCGCTTCTTCAATTGTAGAAAGCAATGCTTCTACATTGATTGTTTCTCCTAAGGTGTGCTCATTGAAATATCCAGAAGATAAATTAACTGCTGCTACTCTAAGTGCCGGAGCAATTGTTGAAATATCTGAAAGAGAACCCCATTGCGTTTTAAAGTAACCAGTAGATTCAATAAACTCTTTAAAATCTGGATTATCACAAGAGTAGAACACACAATCGTTTGTTCCTCTCCTATCAATTTCTATGATATAGTTTACTTTAGTGTTTACAATATGTTCACTAAAAGTAAACTTCTCTGCACCTACACAACCAATTTCTTCATCTTCTGTAAACAATACAGAACACTTAAAATCTTTAATAATCTGCAGGATGGCGTAGATACCACACCGGTCGTCTCCCCCAATCCCTTGAGGAGAAGACATGATTGCTCCATTATATTTAATTTTCTGGACACATTCTTTATGTACTGTATCCATATGAGCTACTAAGAGCACTGGATAAGTACCTTCTGCATAGAGGAATCCATCTTCTGATTTAGGTTCATAACCAGCTGATTCCAACTTATCTTCCAGATGTCTCTTAAGAGTCATCTGTTTCATTCTTAAAATTTCTTCAAATTCTGTGATTTTATATTTGTTTTTACTCATCGCTGGCCTCCTCTTCTACACAATCTGGACAAAGCCCTTTGTCACCTTCTTTAATTACATAGTATTTTCCACAGTGGATGCATTCTTTAACTTTTCTATCGGGGAAATAGTCATTCTCACTTTCAATATATGTATAATTTTCTTCTAAGCAATGGCTGCATACTTCCTCATTTGTTGACTCTACATAGGTGATATCATTATTATTTCGAAGTTTTCCACAACAATCACATTCTGTGAAATCTTCTTCTCTGCAACTATCACAGAGATCCATATCTAAACTACCGTAATAATTAATTTCTGAATTAGGAACCCTTTTACCGCAATGATCGCAATAAGTAGAGCACTCGCAGCAATACCAACGTCCGTTAATGAAGTACATCTCATCTTCGTCACAGCGATCACCACAATCACAACATCTATGAGATCCACTGTCGCCATATGTATCATAACAATCTTCACAAAGAAGAGTGCTTTCCATGGTGTGATAATCTCCACACTTTACACAGTAGATGTCATGTCCTACTGTCATACGTCTATCATCAACTCTTCCCTTGGGAATCATCTTGACGATTTTACTGACTGAGCATTCGCTCTGGCAGCTATAGTCTCTGTAATGAGTACCTTCAGAATTGATGACTGAACAACATGCAGATGTACCACCTTTCTTTTTCCAAAGATTAGGAGCAACCAAACAGTCAGCAATAATCTTCTGAATCTGTGCTCTGATTGGAGTATATAGTGAATTTTTTCCATCGTTACACTGAGGATATAACCTTCCTTGTACAAGGATTCCATCCTTATAATGAAACAACTGACGGATGATTTTAGGTTCGAACTCTAAGTCATTGCCATCATATTCTTTGTCCACCTGATAGTAAACCATTGTAGTTCCATCAAGTAAGTAACTCATAGTTCCAGAACAGTGGCAACCAGAGTACCCATTAGGGTTATTCTTATCCAATGTATGACAGGATGACCAGCTATTTCCATTAGAGGACAACAGATAATCAACCGGATTAACTGACAAAATAGTATGTCTAATCTGATCCAGTGGATTAATTGCATCTGAGTATTTTGCATACGCTCTCTCAAAGTTACTATAATTTTCAGGTGTAATACTTACCAAATTACAGATTTTCTTTACTGCTCTTGAAGTTTTCTGTCCTTCAGCAATTCCTTTAATATCAGGATAAGATTCCTTAATGCAATCAGCCATTTCCTTTGTAAGAAGCTGTTCTTTATATCTTCTTAACTTATCAAGAGCACATGTAGTATAAGTTCTATCTATAACCCATTCAATAAAGTTATAGATTTTATCTTCATCAGGCTGTCCCTTGATATTCTGGTCAAATGCTACATAACACTTGTCCTCATTCCAATTCGGATGATGTTTTAACACCTCCATCAGAGGTGCCTTGTTGTCTGCCCAGATATTGATAATTTTATCAATTGCTTCTTTTCCGTAGGTAATGTCATACATATTAAGTACTTTAATCATACCCTGTTTCATTGTTTCTTTATTCATGCTGTGAACCCTCCTAAAATTGTTTCGTACAGTTCCTGTGGAATCTGTTCTTTTCCTAAGTACTGTTCAGAGATTTCCTTTGCTTTAGCTACTGCTGAAGCCCCCTTATCTTTGACTCTGTCATAAAAGGCCTCAATTGTGTTTATGACCTTTGAGACGGTTTCGTACTCTGTATACAGTTCTTTGTCATCTGACTGAATCTGCTCAAACATTTCCTGTACTCCATAAGTTACAAAGCACTCCGGGCAATAGTCATTGACCAAAGGTCCAGAATAAACTTTGCCACAATGTTTACATATGGAGATTTTATAATCTTTCTCTTCTAAGTCTTTGTACTCCCCATCTTCATATTTAAAGACTTCATACTGGTCAAAAATGAAAGCTGCTTCGTATCCTTTGGCGAGCTCCTCAAACTGAATCAGAACTTCCACAGATTCCTCTTTCTCTTGTGAGAAAGATTTTATTTTCTTGTTTAGTGGCTTTATTTTCAGCTGGGCATCTTCAATGTAGAGAAGCTTTGAATCAAAATTCTCTGTGATATCCTCTCCCTGAACATACTTCTTAAAGATGAAACCAAGGACAATGTTGATGTCCTTAGATTCTACCTCTGATGAGGTAATTTTGTTATTTTTATATAAACTAATAAGTGTTGCCATGTTTGTTCTCCTTTCTTAACTGTAACTGCATTATAAACCAGTTTGTAAAACTTGTCAATACTTTTTTACAAACTTGTTTAAGAAATTTTCTTTCCTCTTTCATTGAACTGTTTTGGCTCACCGAGAGATACGAGGTAGTCCTGCATATAGAGGGGTAAGCTCATCCCTGGTCTTTCTGGGTATGCAGCTAATCCTTTAGCTCTAAGAGTACTTGGTTCTGTTTCTCTCATAATAGGAACCAGTTTAAACAAACCGACTGAACCGTAGTACATGTAAATAGTATACAAAGCACGTAATACATATTTACTTAATCCATTAATTTCCATTGTATAGCCTGCTTTATGACAAACACTCACAATAGATTCTAACCCAATGTAGCCTGAAGATTTAGAAATATTATAAGCTAAGTCATAAGAGCCGACCATACCTGCTTTCTGATTTCCTTTGTAGCTACTAATTCCTAAATCGTACTCATCAAGTACTCTCTGAATAGCTACGCATACAGGATCTTTAAGAATCAACCCTGCTTTATGCTGCTGTAATTTAGTTACTCTCTCTGTACAGTTAGACTGACGAACAAAGATTGAAGCTTCATATTTTCTTCTCTCTTCCGGGTCAGTTGGAGCTGTAGTGATAACCACACATTCAAGAGCATCTAAGATTCCTTCTGATGCACAGCATCTTCCGTTGCCGTCTACAATTGAGAACGTACCTTCTTCTGGATGCGGCACTACTAACAGTGGATCCATGAGAGTATGATCAAATTCTTTATGCAGTTTTGCAATTTTCTTTGATCTGCCTTCTTCCAACCGCTGATATGCTGGATCAACTGAAAGAAGTTCTCTGGGGATTACTGCCAAGTGTTTGCTTCCTGATACTAAAAGATTGTTCATAATTGTAGTAAATAATACGTTTTCCATTGTTGTTTTCCTCTTTTCTTTTTATAATAAAAAAGAGCTGTTTTCACAGCTCTAGTTTTATTTCATTGTTTAATAATTATTTTCTACTAAGTTGGTGAGATACTCAATCCCGTGACCACATAAAGCAGTCAGAACTTCATCTAAGATGTCAAGTTCTCCGTCTGTTTCACATGATTCAAGAGCCTGGATAATCCCGTAGCCCTTTTCGTATTCGCTTGTATTCACAAGTTCTTTTGTTACTGTGTCACCGAGCTTTTCCTCGGCATAGTCGACTCCATAGAGTCTTTCCTTTGCTGTTTTCATCTTGAAAACCTCCTTGATATTATTAACTCTTTAAGATTTTTGGGTTGCCTTGTCCAAATTAAATCTTTGTTTCTGTAGTTCATTCTATACGTAGAACTATCTACAGTAGGCTTATACAGAGCATTTATAGAATACCTTTTACTATGATTTAAATTTTCATCATAGCCACTACCCGTCATAAACCCTGTAGCGTTAATAAAACATATATTTTGACTGCCGTAATGCTTTGTTTCACAATCGGTAAGGATAATGTAAGTTCCCGCATACATAACAGCTATCATTCCAGACCGGAGCTTCTTTCTTAAATCAACCATGCTGCCTCCTTTCTATTAGTGTACGGACAGATGAATTAAGTTTCAGGTCTTCAGCATAGCTCCACCAATAGTGATAATCTGAGCCACCATTTCCATTGTGTAATGAAATGTTTTCTTTATAGTAATAAACTAAATATTGGAATGGTTCAAAACTTTTGTCAATATCTTCTATCTGTCCTATACCGTAATATTTATGATAAACTATGTCACCTATATTTAATTCTTTAGGATGTTGCATTTCTTCTCCTTTCTATTAGCTTGCACAAAGACACTGAACGGACAAGAGTAAGTGAGTTTTCCATACATAACCAATAATGACAATCTGGGCCTCTACCGTTGCCATTATGTAAACATCTATTTTCTTTATAAAAATAAACTAAACATGGTGCCAAGCAAGTTTCAAAACCTACTACCTTACCTACTCCATAGTCACTTCGCCATACTATATCACCTATTTCCATTGTTGCCTCCTTCCTATTATCCAACGTAATGATTGGCACTTGGCAACTTCTTCTGGCCAGAACCACCAGCAATGATTATATAGTCCGCAACCTCCATCATGAAGCTGATGACTCTCTTTGAAAAAGTATATCAAATAAAGATCATCTAAGCCTTCAACAATTACTATACCTTCTCCAAAGTGCTCATGAAACACTTTTTCTCCTATTTCTAATGACATTACCTAGGCTCCTTTCTGGTATAAGCATATAATCTGGTGCTATCCAGTAGTCTGTATAGTAAATATTTATTCCCATGCTTTTACCAATTTTTTTTACAGTCATCACAGGAGGCGTTCTGTCTTCGACGATACAATAATCGTAGGTTTTTGTTGTAGATTTCCTCCAGAAACGATTAAGTTTCACTTTATCACCTACACAATACATGTTGCCTCCTTTTTATCAAAGATGCCAATGGTGGAACATATTCCATTTCTTGGATTTCGTCACAACTAAACCACCAGCCATGGTTATCTTTACAGGATCTTGGCTCTATTGCACCATCATGTAGAGCATCATTTGCCTTGAAAAAGTATACAAGCTCACTTCCGGGACGAAACTTTATTACTTTTCCTAATCCATAAAATGGGTCTTTAACATAGGTTCCTATCATTTTGTCTCCTTTCTATGAGTAACCCTAACGTAGAAAGATATTCCATAGCTGCGATTTCTCTACGACTGAACCACCAACCGTGTTTATTTTTACATGAACCAATAAAACATCCTCCATCATGCAAATCTTTATTTGCCTTGAAGAAGTAGACGAGTTCACATAAACCGTCTATTTTGATGACTTCCCCTATTCCATATACCGGGTGTTTAATATAAGTTCCTATCATTTGCCTTGCCTCTTTTCTATAAAATGTCTCAATGGTTTCTTATGCAAGAGCTTTATTTCATTTTTACTATAAACCATACAGTCTACAACAATTCTATCATCAATTGAGCCACTATATAAAAATATTCTATTGTAGGAATGACTATAAGTGACTACATAAGGGTAAAGGACTATACCCTATACCATATCAGCTTTCCTATTTTATCTTTACGATTATATACATATATGTTCTGCATAGTCATTCCTTTCTCTTGGCGATCAGATCAATCAATGGTCTCTTCCTGAGAAACTTAATATCTTTTTTGCTATAGCAACTAGCATTAGTTATGTATCTTCCTTTGTATTCCCCACTATAGAGTAATGGTTTATGGTTATAATGGTCTACTATGTAGTGAGAGTACCATAATGATCCGTCATAAAAATTTAACTTACCTAGACCATCAGGTGTCTGTACATAAATGTGTCTCATTGCAGTTCTCCTTTCTGGTTTATTTACATGTTTATAATAGCAAACATGTGTTCTCTTTGTCAAGTATCTATGTAACAGAAACTTCCGGTTCCTGTATCTACAGTGCAACAAGTATGCTCATACTTCATTATCAGTCGATTAAACTTCTCTTCTGACATAGGAGTTTTCACTTTGAACGGATGTGCCCAAGGTGAATCCACTTGCATTCTATTAGGAAGCAAATATACAGGATTTCCTGCAATGAGTGCTTTCTGTGCTTCTCTTCTGGTTACTTTCTTTAACATATTGTTTCCTTTCTAAGCAGCATAGTTAAACATCTTGGAGGAAAACGGGTAGCCCTAGGTTTCATGCTACCCTTTTTGAGCAATTCAAGATGCTTAAATATACTGCTTATGCAGTATATTTTATTTTCTACTTAAAAAATTCTCAGCCACTCATCTCCTATCAATTCCCATGTTGTAGGATTAAGAGCATAGTCTTTAGAATTAAACAGTTCCTCATATCTTTCCTGCATCAGTTCCTTTGTAGGAAAGAACTCTTCTTTTCTTAGGTTCCCTTTATTAAAACCTGTTTTAAAATAGATTCTAAGTTTGTATCTCATGATTAGTCCTCCCTTGCATACTGAGCAAATTGTTTAAGCCCACCTGCATAGTGTGCGTCTACAATTTCATCGTCATAGACGATCTCGGTTCCGTTGGAGTTCATAATACATGAAGCGAGATCATTAATAGACCAACAGTCTTCCGCGTCAGCATACCAAGCGAACTGATTTCCATTGGCAGTTGTCATAGTTACGAGGTCCGAATCTTTATCTACTTCATGGACTTCAGTTACTATACCTGTCAGAGGATATAGGTCTTTGCATTCTCCATCTGTTGTTGGAGCTGCTGATACAGGTGTTGATACTATCATTACTGTTAATGCTAAGGCTAATAATTTTTTCATAATTTTATTTCCTTTCTTATATAATCACAATATATTTATAGATATCTACATATTGATCTAATTGATAGACAGGTGCCTTGTCAAATGAAGTTGACTATCTCCCTTGCTAGGTATGAATACATAACAGACACTGAAATTCTGTGCCAGTTTCCATTCTGAAACATTAACACAGGAATGTTCATAGGATCCTTTGGACGTTCAGTGCAGATAAACTGAAGTCCATTGCCTCTAATAAATAAGGCTCCTTTAGGTATTGTGTAACCCAAAAGAGCCTCTTTCCGCTGTATGCGAACAGTTGTGTATTTATAAATCATACTGACCTCCTCTTTGCTATGGAATCTTTCAGAGATACTACAGGCTTCAATGTTCCGGTTGCCTTGTTAAAGAAGTAGGCATGACTGTCTAAAATCAAACCATCTTCTACACATTGAGTGTTTACTTCTCTAATCATTCTATTGATACCTGCAGGGTCAGTTCCAGGCATAAGGATTACTTCTTCTGTTGAAGATGGGATGACAAAGAAACTTCCAATAAATTGAGCGAAGCGTTCCATTGCTCCTGGATAAAACAGAGCTATTGCTCCACAAGAAGTTTTATTGGTTACAATGTAGCCTATAGGAGACTGTGACACCAAAGACGTATAGAATCCTTCATCATTAAAGGATCCAAAAAGAGCATTTTCCATTGTGCAGAAAATCCCTGGGTAATCTGCCTCCAGTTTATCAAGATAGATTGACTGTCTATCTTCTGGAGTTTCAAAACTATCATTTCCGGAAAATTGTTTGTAAAGTAAGTTAAGAGTCATAATTAATACCTTCTTTCTAAATAATACGTTTCGCTTGCAAAACGAACTAAAGCACCTTCTTCAGCTGCACATATGCTGACAGGAGATGTATTTGTGACAACAGCAGACTTAATATAATCGTCCACTGTCTTTGAGGTTCCGTTGTTAGAAACCACACAAGATACTGTATCTCCTACTGTGAAGCCTTTTCCTTTGTAGCTCCAGGTGCATTTATCTGGAGATACAATAGATACAGAACGTCCAGAAACAAAATAGACAGTGCCCGTCATTGGACGAGTACTGTCTTCGTTTGCTTTGGTCGGCTTAACTACTGCTAATAGGAACAGCAGAGCTATGAATAGCCCTAACAGTGATGGGATAATGATTTCCCTTATGAGTTTTCGTTTGATTCTATCTGCCTTATTCATAACGATTTCCTCCTAGCTACAATTTCAGCAGAACGTTTTTCATACATTTCCTTGCTGATTGTCTTTTTATTCCAATATGCATTGCGCACTTCTTCCCAGATACAGGAAAGTTCAAAACTTGTTTTCGCTTGTGCGATTCTGGTTTTATAATTTTTCATTATCGTTTCCTCCAATCAAAAAAGACAACCGGTATTAAACCGATTGCCTTATTTCCCATTTCATATTTACATTCCGTACAATATATGCTTCATCAATTAAGAAAAAGAAATCTGCATAGCCAAACAGACCAACAATTTCAGCTTCAGCGAACTCTTCTTTCCCTTCTGCTTCCAGAATTTTAACTTCATACGAAGCAATTTCCTTTTTGAGTTCTTTGATTCGCTTACCTAAGAGGTGTGACATTTTTTCATCTATATCTGAGAGAGATTCTCGGATTTTTCTAAGTTCCCATGTTTTGTTTTCCAGAAATTTGATTTCCTTTTCACATACGTCTCTGATCGTGACAACTTCATAAATTGCAGATAGACGTGAGTAGAAAGTTTCTAAAATGAATGCCATACCCTCTGGCTCGTAGTCAAATGGAAACAGTTCTCCCTTTTGATGCCAGATTCCATCAATGAATACGTAGGTTTCGCTTCCGAAAATCCCTGTCGTTACTGTGAACTCAAGAAGTAAATTGTTAAGAACCTGATTAATTAATTTTTCCATTGTAGTTTCCTCCCTTATGCAAACGTTGTGAATTTGTCACAACGCATTCTTTTCTCTTCCGGTGCTACACGCTCAAATCCTTCTACAGGTGTCATAGCTGCTACTTCTCCAGGGTATGCCTGTGCAGCTATGATAGACCCAATGATAACCAGAGTTCCATTGTGGAACTGCTTGGCAAACTCAGCTTTGATGTCAGCAATGTTTATTTTGCCTTCATCTGTGCCGACAAATTCTGTCTTGATAAACAGGTCCGACACCTTCCGCTCAACAGCCTTTGCATTGATAAGGATGCTGTTTGGAACATACACCAAAGTTCCGTCTATGTCCTGCATTGTTACCGGATGCGGAGTTGTGTTCACTACTACTATGTTGTTACTGAATGCAACAAAATTAATGTTTCTCTGTTTCATGGTATTTTCCTCCTGCCTTTTAAAGTGGCATAACTTATAGATTAATGCTCTATCAAGGTTTGACCTTGCCTTGCCTACTCCCCGTAGGAATAGAGCATCTGCTTAGATATACATTACTCTCCGGAAATCGTGAAGCGGTTCCTTTGTACACTCATAGTCAGTAGTGTATGAACTGCTACCTAAACGACTGCCGCCAGAAGCACGTTTCTTTTTTCTGGAGTGACTCATCAGTGCAGCATAATTCTTATGGGATTTCTTCTGCTGAACTGACTTCCTATAGTAAGCCCACATGATTTCAGTGAGCTGGTTCTTCTCATATGTGCGAACCCATCCCTGTTTAGGAAGGTGTACATATATTTCAATCTTCTTAGTGCGAGAACGATTGAAGTCACTACACACTAAACGTGTGCCATTGTCTAGCGTCAGAACAACCGAGTTCATAGAAAAAGCTCTCCCGCAAACAAAGTCACGGGAAAGTAAATGATATACTCTATACATGATAACCTCCTAGTACCAAAAGGACTCAACTACACAATCGAATCCTTCATCAGCATGAGCATTAACATAATCCCATGCCTGTTTTTCTGTCGTAAACCCTAACTCCTGAGAGTCAGAGCAAGCCCAGTAATGGGCTGTCTCGTGACGTACTCTCATAATGACCTCCTATGCAAAGTAGTGCTTAATTACGATGTTAGAGATTGTAGTAGCAAGACCGGAATAGTCATACTTCATCTCTCCTGTCTTTTTGTCCTTCTTCTCCTTGACCAGCTTAGTCAGCTGTCTGGAAGAGAATGACACTTTGCCAGAATCATCCTGTGAGAACTTATTTTTAAAGCCCTTGATATAGCAATCGTTTAAGAGCTTCTTGTCCTCTGCTGTCATCTTCACACGGGTCTTAGAGGTATAAGGTGTTTCAAAAGGCAGAGAAAATGTCACCTTGATAATCCTCTCCAATTCCTGTGAAGCTGATTTATAAGCCTGTTTAACCTCTTTAGACATTACAAGGTTGCCGTCCTCACCAGCTTTAGAGTTCACGTGAATAGTTTCAAGTGCTTCATAGAGTTCAGGACTTTTGAAAGCTGGAATAATGGCATACTTCACCAGCTTAGAGTTGTCCCATGTGCCGAGGACACGAAGCACTGTACGCACTACGTCCTTGTCATTGCCAAAATGGTCAGCATTCTTCTGAGACATTGTGTCTACTACAAGTGTGTGGACTTCTTCTGTCTCAGCAGCAGACTCCTCCTGTGCAGCTTTTTCGTCCTTTAAGGACTGAAGCTGGACTTTCAGAGCTTCCAATTCTTCTGGCGTAGTGGTAGACTCAGCCTCTTCGCCTTTTTCAATCTTCTTCTCAAGAGAAGAAATCTGTCTGTCGAGTTCTTGGATGTTCATAAGTGCTGTCTCATGGGAAATAGCAGTCATGAAGTCAGACCGCTGTTCTTCTGTGATATTTTCTGCCCAAAAATTGATTGATAATGTTGTCATCATAATATTATCCTCCTGGTGCTTTTGAGGAAAAAGCATAACCATAATTTATAAACTTGTTTATAGTGTAAAAAAATTATGCACACTTCACAAACTCACAGAATGAGCCTGTGAACTATGTATAAAAATTATAGCTGTCAGAGGTTATCGGTCATGCTGGTAGGCATTACCCTACACAAAGAACAGCAGGTGTTACCCTGCCTGTCTGCCTCTATAACTTGACAGCTATCTCATATGTATTTCTCGCCCCTTGAAGTGTGGTTATAAATCGGGGGCAAGCACCTTTTTTTAGTAGGTGGATTATTTATTTTTAAGAACTTTTTACGGTTCGCCGTTCTTTCAAACTTCTGGAAGCTTACCACTGCCTAGAATATGGACAGAAGTTTGAAAGCCGTTCGCATAGGGAATCACCCTCTTCTCTAGGCTTATGCCTAGAGGTCGCGTACAAAGTAATAAACTGATACGCTGGAGACTTTTCGGGATAGTCTCTTAAAATCCGCATATGAAATTTGTATAGGGAAAAACCGTAAAGGAAAAATTTTTTAATGGACAGAACATCCCCCTAGCACCTTCCCACCTGTTACCGCAGCTTTTGTATCTATCTAGGATAGCAACTACTTACTACGCAAGTGGTACAATGTTTTTTTATGAAATTGTCAAACCTGTAATCTTCTCAACTCCTCTCCTGTTGATGTACCTATCATACTACGCAATAGGTAGTATGTCAAGTACTTTTTTAAAAGATTTTATTTCTTTGTTTAGCAGCTATTCTTTGAATAAGACGTAGCACAAACCTAAACCAGTAAGGAAATAACTACCAATTAATAAGATTGTAGCCATTTTTTCTATCCCCCCCTGTCAAAAAACCTATTTTACAGTTACTATGATGTTTCGTTCCTTACACTAGGGAATCCCACTTCCTAAGAAGCATCATCCCACCGACTAAGGTTTGTTGCTCTTCCCTGTCGACACGTTTATACTACTACGCCATAGGTATTTTGTCAACAGTTTTTTGAAAATATTTTTATTTACACGTTTATAAAAGCCCGCAAAGCCGCATAAATACTGGGAAAATAGCATGAAAAAAAGTTTTTTCTGAAATAATTCCTTCCATATAAGGGAAAAAATAAAAGTCGGCAAGATCCTGTCGACTGCATACATGATGTAAGACGTATTACTGACTGTACTTATATACATAATGTAATACATAATTGTTAGAATATTCAGAATAGAATGACAATAGATAAAGTTTAATCAATTATGTCAGCAATACGTGATTTTATAAAAGCTGATACTGCAATATTATTAGAATCACAATATTTTTTGAGTTTTTCATATTGTTCAATTCGTAAACTGACAGTTGCGGATTTCATATTCTTTTTGTCCCACTCTTTTGCATATTTCTTGTTGTATTCATAATTTGACATAAATATACACCTCTTTTCATTCAATTTGTTGAATTGTATATGCAATTTACCTGAGCCATTTTTTACCAGAAGAAAATTGTCAGATAAATCAACGCAAACGCAATCATTTATCAGAAACATTATTCTTCAATGCATAATTGTAATGACAATTTGATTTTCCTGTGTGTCTAATCTGTGAAACCAGACACAATTCAATACAATTTGCTATATTGACAGAATATTCTGATTGCTTTAACACTGTAAAGTTTTTATGCACTATCGCTGCATAAATATTCAATTGTAAAATTTCATAGTTGTAAAACTTTGCTACGGTACGACTGTTACACATCGAATTATTAAAGTATACTAGGGCTATCCACTTTTACGCTTTAAAGTTCTGAAAACAGGGTCTCTGTATTACGATACATTTTACCGTTGCGCATTCCATAGCTTTCCTAGCGTTTCACTAGGTTTAGTCGAACACAAGTTCTTTTCGCTCTATTTTGCGTCCATTTTGTACTAAATCAGCCCTAAAATGTTAGAAAATAAGCATTTTCGAACCTTTTACAGGAGGGGGTACTTATGCCCAGCGAGCCGTTCAGGTCCTGGATTTCCGCCCTATGCTGGTCTTTTTAGACACCAAGTTCAAATTCCGGACCTATGTTCCCAGATTCTCCGATCATCACATCTCTCTCACTCGTTTTTCAGATCAGAGTTTCTTCCTTATTTATATACGTTTCTCCGCTACACCTATTTTTATTTTTCTAAACAAGTTTGTAAATCACATGTTGACTTTTGGTCTAAACAATGTTATAATACACTTATCCCGAAAGGGATAGAAAATCACAGGAGGCACATATGGAAGTTACTTTTTATGGAGTTGATCTAGTCCATCATCTCCAACAATTATTAGACTCTAAGAAGTCTGCAATTCTCTCTGCTGCACCACCAGAAGCAGTAAAAGGCTACGAATTAGGTATCAAAAACACTCTATTACTCTTAGAAGCTCTTATCTCATCTCTCGAGCCCAACGGATTCCTCATTAATACCACAGACCCCATTATGACTGAGTATTACTACGACGAGCTCGAAGCTTTAGCCCGTAAACAAGTTTATAAATCATAAGGAGATTTCGCATGAAGACTTTTACTAATACCCACACATTACTATACCACATTAATGATTCAATTTCAATCCCTCTTAGATACTCTATGATTGAAGGTACCACATGGTTCATCGGCAAAGATGTTGCAGCCATCTGTGGGTACAAAGACACATGGCGAGCTATAAAATACCATGTTTCACCGGAAAATATAGATCATATCATCCTAGATGGCCATAAACATATTATTATCAATTTCTCTGGATTCGAACAGTTGGCACCTGACAAGAAGCCAGTAAACTGGTTTGTAAATAATAATATTGCTACTTTTACAGAAGAAAAATCAGTATCAGAACCCCCAACAGTGTTCACTCACCCACAATTTGGCACTGTCAGAACAGTAGAAATTGATAACGAAGTGTGGTTTGTAGGTAAAGATGTAGCAGAAGCTCTAGGTTATTCTGATCCTAGAAGTGCAATTTCAAAGAAGATTGAGAATGAAGATAGAGGTGTTGCTAAAATGGCAACACCTTCCGGAGCACAACAAATGACCATCATCAACGAATCCGGTCTCTACTCTCTCATTCTCAGCAGCAAGCTTCCATCAGCAAAAGAGTTCAAACACTGGGTTACGGCAGAAGTACTCCCCTCTATCCGTAAAACAGGGGGCTATGTTAACCCATCACAGTCAGACCTTTTCCTAGATACTTATCTCCCATTTGCTGATCAGAACACACGTCTGCTCTTTAAAACTACTCTTGATACCATTCAACAGCAGAACAATACTATCCAGCAACAGAATCACACTATTTCACATCAAGAAGACATCATTCGTAATCTTACATCAGATATTCCTCTAGCAGATAAACGTCAGATTCTCAACAGAATTGTACGTTTCGGAGGGAGCCCTCACACTCGTTGGCCATTCCTCTACAGAGAGTTTGACAATAAGTTTCATATGAATACTAAAGTACAGCTTGAAC
>ERZ834382.1230-NODE-1230-length-23386-cov-3.575629_pt1 | contig 23386 bp, 26 predicted proteins | sample MGYA00519692_ERZ834382 | MGnify/ENA primary metagenome ERZ834382 (study PRJEB31850, sample SAMEA3708751) | human gut metagenome | biome: human gut; feature: human-associated habitat; material: faeces | place: China | collected 2014 ...
CTTATAAAATGGGTATTTGAGAAAACAGTAAGGAAAAGTTGGCAAAGCAGATGAAATAAATCTAGGTAGAATAATAAGATAAGAGAAAACCCTTTAAGCGTAGGTAAGTTACTATGTTTAAAGGGTTTTTTTGCGTCCAATGAGAACACACAACTTATCGCATAGTATCATAACTAATCACAAAAGTTGGACCGAATTTGGTCCAAAGTTGGTCCGGATAAAATGGACCAACTTTAAAAGAAGAGTTTGCTTAATTCTTCGTTAATAACTAAATTGGATTGCTATGAAATATTTATTAAATATTAAAATAATGAAATAAAAATGTATGCGAATAAGAGAACAACGTTCTATTAATAAAATATTTTACAGCAGTTCAAAATATGGAACTAAAAAGATTAATACACCATAAAAAGGTGTAACGAAACAAAAATGCACCACTACAGTTAATGGTTAAATATTAAAGTTAGAATTATGATAATGGTGCTGGAAGCAATTGGCTTCCTAAAAATACAATTGAATAACAATTACAAATTTATGAAAGAATTTCATATCTTACACAGAATAATTAGTGTAAGGAGTAAAATTCCGGTGCACCTGTCTGGATAATCATTCATAGTAATGCGAAGAGAACCGAAGGATTGAAAAATGAAGGTGGAGCGAGCAGGACAGATTAAATGTAGCGGAAGGATAATAAAACACAGAGGAGTGAAAGAAACTCCTTATCCTCGAAATGGCGGCAGAGGAGATAGTTTCTTAAGGAAGCGTCGTGAACACATAAGCGGATTGTTTGTAATTCCCAGGTGTACGGGCGATTAGGGCTTAAAGATAAGCACAGTGCACATACATAGTTAATAACCCACAGCACTATGAATAAATATGAAAGGAGCAGAATAGTTGGGAATTAACGCAAAAAAACAAAAGCCGGAAAAAAATAGCAAAGAAAACAATGCTAAAGAAAAATTGGAAAGAGATTTAAGAAGTTGTATGAAATGCAAATATTTTTGGGAAAATGACAACAGATGTATTAATAATGAAAAATGTGGAGCAGGAAAGCAAAAAACAGAAAAGCAGCAGGAGAGTAAATGTGTAGGATGTCCATATGGAAAAAACAGCAGATATTGTTTTCCGTGCATGAGAGATTTATTAGGAAAGTAAGAAAGAAGGATACATAGATGACTAAAAAGGCAAGGAGGCACAGACAGATGGAAAATAGATTAGAAATAATTGCAATTGACCATGGATGGTCAAATATAAAAAAAGTTAATACAGTTTTTTCTACAGTAGTTAATCAAATAGCAAATGAACCGGGGATATTTGATAATATTCTTCAGTATGAAGGAAAATTTTATTCGGTCGGAGGAAAAAGATTAGAGGTAAAAGATAACAAAGTTACTGACGAAAGTTTTTATCTTCTTACGCTTGCAGCTATGGCGAAGGAGTTGAAGATAAGAGGAAAGAATAGTGCAGATGTCTTTTTATCCATAGGACTTCCGTTAACCAGATTCGGAGCAGAAAAGGATAATTTTATTAAATATCTGTCTAAAAAAAGAGAGTTGAAGTTTAAATTTAAAAATAGAACATATAGAGTAAATATTATTAAGGTGTCTGTATTTCCACAGTGTTATGCAGCGGTGGCAGATAAAATGCCACAGTATGATAGAAAACATATTGTAGTGGATATAGGATCATGGACAATGGATTTGATGACAATAAAAAATATGAAACCAGAGTTGTCGGAGTGTGATACAAGACCAATGGGGTTAATTACATGTATGCATGCAATTAATAAGGAATGTGTAGCCAAGTTTAATTGTGAAATTGAAGAATCAGAACTTGAATATGTTATGAAAACAGGAATGTGTGATATGGAAGAGAGATTTGCACAGGTAGTTGAGGAAGAAATAAGAAAATTTACAACTGCGGCAATTGTGTTATTTAATTTTAGCTGGTGGGCACCTATGTTTATATGTGTAACGTGTATACCAAATTTTATAGTTGACAAAAAGTTTGCTTTAAAAATATATAATTGGACTCGAGATTCGGTCAATGAAGTACGAAAAATGAATTATTCATATGAGATATTGACATCAAAAAATTTTTGTAAAGATATAAGAATTAATTTACTGTTCAAGTTTTTAAAAAATAAATATGAACAGCAATGGTTTAATTGGTATAGTGAAAAGAAAAAAATTTTAGATAAGCAATTTATTACTTCTTTTATAACAATGTTTCTACCAAATATAGTTATGCTATTTTTTTTATGATTGTTATTCAAAGAATAGTAGAGGGAAAGGGATTAATAGGGGATGTAACATATTATACTGGTATGGTGGGACAGTTAACAACAACAACTTTTGGTATTATTAATACATTTTCAGATATAATCCAGCAAAATATTAAAATTGAGTATTATGATAAGTTTAAAAATTGGAAGTCGAATTTAGATAGTTAAAATGATAATTTAATGATTAATACATTTGAATCACTTGAATTTGTAAATGTGAGTTTCAAATATCCTAATACCAATCAGTATATACTTAAAAATCTGTCATTTAAGATTTGCAAGGGAGAGAGGGTTGGAATTGTAGGGAAAAATGGCTGTGGAAAAAGCACGATTGTAAAACTTATATTATATCTTTATAAACCAACAGCAGGATGCATAAAGATAAACGGAATAGATATAAGTAAAATTAAAATTGAAAAATACTACAAATTATTATCGGTTCTGCTACAAGATTATATTAATTATTCGTTTATATTAAAAGAAAATATAATTACTACGGATATAGATAAAGATTGTGAAGAGGAGCAAGTAATAGAAGCATACAAAAAAAGCAATTCGTACGAGTTTGTTGAAAAATGGGAAAATGGAATTGAATCATATCTAACAAAAAATTTTGATATAAATGGAAAGGAATTATCAGGTAGTCAGTGGCAAAAATTAGCTATAGCAAGATTTTTTTATAAAAAATCACAATTATATATAATGGATGAGCCATCGGCGACACTGGATATTGAATCTGAAAGTATAATATTTAACAATATTTTTGAACAAACAGCAAATGCAACCTTACTTCTTATATCTCATAGTTTAAACAATTTACGTAAAATGGATAAAATAATTGTTACTGAAAAAGGAAAAATAAGCGAAATAGGAAGTCACATTGAATTAATTAATAAGGGAGGAGCATATTCACATTGGTATAAAATACAAAAACAAAGAATGTAAAGATTTTTAGACAAAAATTAATAGTAAAAGTTTTGACAAATATGCTATAACCAAATACAATTAAATCACAAGTTACAGAGGATATAACTATTAAGTTTATGTATTATTAGATAAAATATATTTGAAAAGAGGCTAAAAATGATTGTACAACAAAAATATTTATTAACACTTACAATTTCACATATTATCAGTGCTTTAGTGGTAATAAATAAAGCACATTGTAGATTAGAAGTATTGATGTATATTTATATTTTTCTGCCAGCAATAATTTTAATTGCAACTAGAATAATATATAAATATATGAAAGCCAAGCTTATGTATGTGGTTTCATTTATTGTTTTTTTAAGCTGCTGTTGTATGTTTTGGTTAAATGAAGAAATTGTTAAGGAAATCTTTTTATATAGACCAACATATCCATGTATCATTTATTTAGTTATAATAATTTTTGGAGCAATAGTAATGCCATTTACAAGACCTAATAGCTTTTTTGGTATTAGAATTCAACAGACAGAAGATTATCCTGAGGTTTGGCAAAGAACACATATATTTACTTCGTTAATTTTAAGTTTAGTGGTTTTACCAACGACTATTGCTTTATTTTATTTTGAATCAGATTTAAGCTTCTTCTTTTGTAATGTTTTCTTAATAGTACCATTGGTATTAGGAATTATTTATGCTGTTATTATTACAATACCTATTGAAAGAGCAGAAAAAAAACAAATGGATAAAGAACTTGAAGAACAAATAAAAAAAGAACAGGGGTATCGCTGAAAATAGTTATTTTAATTTATGTAATTATATTGTAAAAGATTAAGTCAGTATGATTATTGATAGAAGGAATTTTATTGGGAGAATATGTAAATGAGAATATGTATTTATGCAGACAATTCGTGAAATTATGTAAAAATGCTTTTATCAGTTTGGGCAAATGGAGATTGTGCGGTTTTAATCGATCCAAGAATACCATTATATAGTGCTATGGAATTGATGATGTTATGTGATGTTAAAAAGTGTTACATATATTATAATTTAAATGATATACCAGAGTTGAATAATAAAGATTTTAAAATTAAATTTGAGGTAATACAGAAGGAAGAAATTAAACTTTTTACTGAACAATTTAAAAGTGCATTTTTTCCTAAGAAATATTGGAAGCAAGAAGCATTAATATTGTTTAGTTCTGGAACAACAGGAAAGTCAAAGGGGATAATTCATAGCTTTTATAATATTCAAAAAAATGCAGAGATGATTATAGAATATATGAATCCGCTTGTAGATGATAAAATTCTAAATGTTTATGGATTAACCGAAGCTGTACCACGCGTTTCAGCACAAACAGAAGAAGAGCCAATTGGTTCTGTCGGAAGACCAATAGGGGATGTAAAGGTAATTATAACAGATGAAATAATCGCGAAGCTTTGAGCAAAGCGACGTAACATAAAAAGAGAGAAGTTCGAGTTATGTTTACATAGGCGAGAGAATGCTATATTTTTTTACAACTTGTTAAAAGTTAAATAACTCTACTTTTATTCGATACTTTTAAATTGAAAGATGATGCGCATGAAAAGTACAATTTTAGTCCGATGCATTTTAATGGAGAGGATGAGGCGTATTGTTTAGGTTTTTATGAAACAAAATCGCATAATAGTAAGGACATAAACCAAATGCATATAGAAAAAATAGCAGGATGTGAATTGTGCAAAAACGAGGAATGTGTAGAAGATGTTTTGGTTATTTATTGTGCAAAGCATTCTATATATAATTTTACAACAGTTGTAGGCTGGTATAATCACGCTGATGTTTATAGACACTATCAGAATATGGAATTTGATAACGGTTATGTACAAAGTTACAATGCAATTGCAAAGGTTAAAGATTGTGTTTTGCTTCCGGTAAGTGAACGGTCAAGAAAGATTAAATGGCAGGTGCCAAGAAAATCCAATGGCTGGAAGTTTGGATTTGGACGAGCAAATGTTTGGTATGCAAGCGAGGCTAATGAGGAATTAAAGGATTATATGAAAAAACTTTTATATCAAATTGAAAATTATGACGGAGAAAACTGCATAAAGTGATGAATAATATTACAGTAATAAGATCAAAAAGGAAAACAATATCAATTAAGGTAAATAAAGATTTGACAGTAACAGTTAGAGCTCCAATTTTCACTTCTGATAATGAAATAAGCGAAATTTTGAAAACAAAAGAAAGTTGGATTTCTAAATGCATTGAACAAATAAAAAGAGAAAATGAAGAGTTATTTAAAGTTGACTATTTTTCAGCAGAAGAAATTGGTGAGCTGTCAGATAAGGCATTGGATTATATTCCTGGCAGGGTAAAATATTATTCGGATATTATGGAGGTTACATACGGAAAAATAACAATTAGAAATCAAAAGACCAGATGGGGAAGCTGTAGTGATAAAGGAAATCTTAATTTTAATTGTCTGCTTATGCTTATGCCACCTGAAGTAATAGACTATGTTGTGGTTCACGAATTATGCCATCGGAAGGAAATGAACCATTCAAAAGCTTTCTGGAAAGAGGTAGAGAAAATACTTCCAAACTACAAAGAGGCAGTCGGCTGGTTAAAGAAAGAAGGAAGAGGAATTATAAGAAGAATGGGATGAAAATGAAATGATTTGCTAAAAAAACGTTACAATATTCCAAAATGTTGATAAACGGATATTTTTACACCCCAAAATGTTGATTATAGTAGTTGGAAAAAATAATTTTAAACAGATGTCTTCTGCAATGGATAGTTTATTTGTATGTTTTTGATGAATGAAAGTACTAATCTCCCCTGGTTGTAGGAAGAAACAAACGATGATAAGGGCAGCTATCATGAGATGGAATCTGTAATTGGTATAAAAAATAAAATTGTCTTTGGTAAATGCTTTTGAAGAGTAAATTGTTTACTGTAAAATATGAATAAAAAAAATCGCACCAATGGTGCGAGAAATTAATTAGGTTAAAAAATGATTACTAACTAACAATAATAACATTGATGTTATAATTCATCCATAATGCAATAAAAATAAATCTCCCGTCGTTTAATTTACATATGACGTCAGATAAATAGCAAATTTAAAATTATATTTTTTAATATCGGGAGGAATTATTATGAGAAAATCAAAAAAAATTTTAGCGGTTACATTGGCGGCAGCAATGCTTTGTTCTGTATTACCGGCATCGCAGGCTAATGCAGCGGTAAAACATAAAGGAGTATATTCCACATTAAAAAATGGAGTTCTTACAATTAGCGGAAAAGGTAAAATGCCAAAAAACATGAAATTTAGAGGAAACACCAAAATAAAAAAAGTTATTATAAAAAAAGGTGTTACTTCTATTCCGGATAATGCATTTAAATCATGCAAAAAATTAAAGAGTGTTTCCATTCCAAAAACTGTAAAATCCGTAGGTTCTTACAGTTTTTATAATACAGCCATTGAAAACATAACAATACCTAAAAGTGTAAAAACAATTGGGGCAGGTTCTTTATGTAATTGTAAATTATTGACGACTGTAACAATGCCCGGGAAATTTAAGGTTTACGCTCCAAATCCAGAGAAAAATGAAGATATAATGAGCCGTTATGATAATATTAAAAGTGTAAAGCTTAATACAATATTAGACATTTCTAACATGAAGTATTTTTCTGCAATGAATGTCTATACATGGAATAAAGATACCAAATATAAAAGTTACGACGGTGTAGTATACTCAAAGGACGGTAAAACAGTTTTGGGAATGCCACTAAAAAGAGATGAATTGGCAGTAAGAGAAGGTTGCACAACCTTTGATGTTCAGGCAGTTGCATATGACAGTGTTTCCAAGGACTCTGATACATTTGCGTGTGGTTCACTTAGAAAAGTAATAATTCCGGAATCAATCGAAAAAGTAGTGGATAGTAGAAATTTGCTTTCAAAGACAAAAAGAGCAGAATTTAAAGTTGAAGATATTATTGTAAAATCCAAAAAATTGGATGGAAATAGCATTGCCTTGTTATCCATATGCTTCAATCATATTGAAACAGAAAAATTTATGAAAAAGTTTTCTAATCAAATAAAGAAAGAAGATGGAATGTACATAAGTAATGACAATGTACTTGTAAAGTATGATGGGAAAGCAAAGAATGTTGTCATACCTTCTTATGTGAAAGAAATTGCTGATAATGCGTTTTATACTGCTAATGTGGAGAGCGTAGATATACCTGACAGCGTTACGAAGTTTGGTAAAAATATATTTGAATTATCTAGTATTGTAAAGGTAAATCTTCCTAAAAACATGAAAACTATCTCGGAAGCAATGTTTAAAAATTGCAGTAATCTTGTTGATGTGAAAATTCCTGATTCAGTGGAAATCATTGAAAATGAGGCATTTTCCGGATGCTCCAAGATTGATGTTAATATTGCATTTGGAGCGAATGTGAAAGTTATAAAATCAAAGGCGTTTTCATATGTTTCATGGGAGAAAATTACAGTACCTGAATCAATAGTAAGAATTGACGAAGATGCATTTGAAGAACCATATGGGGAGTCAATGAAGAAAAGTGTGGTAATAGAGAGTAGTTCAAAGAAAATCACACCGGAAGCATTTTATGTTAGTGGAGACGATTTAGACTTTATTGGCAAAACAAGTTTGGAATACAGTAAGAATTTTAAATATGCAGCAACGAAAGCAGTGGCAAGGAACATAAAATATTATGGAAACAAAAAAACAAAATCAGAATACAGCTGGGCAAAAGTAAAAGATGCCGATGGATATCAGATTTATGCCAGCAATAATAAGAAATTTAAGAAAAAAATCGTAGTGAATGTTTCGAAAAAACATACTAGTACAAAGATAACTTTTAACAAAAAAGTGTCAAAGATATATGTGAAAATAAGACCATATAAAAAGATAAAGGGTAAGAAAACGTATGGAAGATGGGTGAAAACGGTTGGAAACCGAATATATTGATAGTTTATATTGCGGTGTTAGTTTAATCGAAAAGGAGGAGAGCAAAATTCCTCAAAAGATTGTTACCATAAACCCAATATGATAAGATGTTGGTATCACGAAGCGAAAAGGTAAAAATCATGGCAATATTATCAATTATTTCAATTATCATTCTTTTAATATTTCAGGGAGGATTTTATCCCTATGCGTATTTACTTGTGGCGTTATTGGGAGGCGTTGGAATAATTGAATATATAAGGTTATTAAGATAATGTGTAAAAAAGGAACGAAATATGAATTACACTATACCACCAAAGAAAATGATAATAATAAATATTTTAGACATTCTAAAACGTTATACTGATGAAAATCACAAATTAAGTCAGAAACAGATAGCTGAAATATTAAAGAATGAATATAACACTACTGTTGAACGAAAAACTATAAAAAGAAATATTATGAATCTTATTGATTTCGGATATGAAATTGAATACACAGAGACAGTTCGTTATGTAAAAAGTAAAGAGGGAGTTAAGGAAGAAAGCTCGATACTATCTGACTTTTATTTAAAAAGAGAATTTACGGACAGTGAGTTACGGCTTCAAATTGACAGTTTATTGTTTAATAGATATTTACCGGCTAGACAATGCAAAGACATGATTGCTAAGATTGAAGAATATTTATGTAGATTATAGCAATAATGAACTTGTAAAACGAGAGTACTGTGGAAAGAATGCCAATACCTCTCACGTAAGTGATGTGTCTCATGGGGAGATATTTTAAAAATGATGAAACATGTCCTTTAGTCAAATAATTTAACAATAAATTGTGTAAAAGAGACTATTATGCTAAGAAATATTTTAGTATAATGATTTCTTTTATTTTAATATTTTCTAGAGAATAACTACATTTGGCATTAAAGGTAAGATTAGAGAAGTGTAGTTATTGGAAAAGAAATATGATAGTATTATAGACATTAATAAAAATAAATCTAAATTCATACAGACAAATATAACGATATAATTTGCCGGCTTAGTTGATAGAGGAAAAATCAATTATAAAAAGAGAGGGTATTACAATGAATGATGAGCAGATGATAAAAATTAAAAATTTTGATTATTTAAATCAGAACGTATTAAAGGGGAAAATTCTTTTTACAGGTTCATCACTGATGGAACAGTTTCCTATTTGTGAAATTGCAAGAAGTAAAGGATTTGATGAGGTAATTTATAATCGAGGCGTTGGTGGATTGAATACAGATGAGTTTTTGGAAAACATTAATACATTGCTTTTAGACCTTGAACCATCGAAGATATTTATCAATATAGGAACAAATGATATTACGGAAGCACGATATGGAGATAAGTGGATGTCACATCTGATGGACAATTTTTGCAAAATTATTGAAACTACAAAAGATAGTATTCCTAATGCAGAAATTTATATAATGGCATTTTATCCTGCAAATTTACATTTGCCTTGGCATACAGATGAAGCAATTCAATGGATGAAGCTTAGAACTTCTGAAAATATTCGAATGTGCAATGAGCATTTGAAAGAAATCGCAAATAAATATGAATGCTATTATATTGACTGCAATGCAGGTCTCGTTAATGAAAATGGAGAACAAAAACCAGAGTATGCAATTGACGGTGTGCATATGTATGCAAATGGATATTTGAATGTTTTTGAGGTAGTAAAATCCTATTTGAATTAACCGTTTATTGTATGTTAAGCAAATATAGAAGCATAAAAATATGAATAATATTGAAATTATTTTTAAAAGAGAAGCTCTTGCATTTATTCCTAATGACAGAAAGCAGACTCCAACAAAAGGACATCCGGTGTTTGTTGCTCAGTATGCAACAGCTACATGCTGCAGAGAGTGTATCAGAAAGTGGCATAAAATTCAGCCGGGAAAAGAATTAAGCAGAATTCAGCAGGATTATTTGGTAGATGTAATTATGACATGGATTCAGAGTGAAGTGGACAGGTACAATAATTGAAGGAACGGAGTAATAAAATGTGGAAAATTAAGCATATATTTGATGGCGATTATGGATGTGAAGAACATTCTGAAAGTGAAAATCCAAAGGTGACAGTTACGCTTGTAAATGAAAATAATGAGAAAAAAATTATCTCAGTAGAAGACAAGTGGCTTATGGATAATAACTTAGATGAAGGCGACGAATGGCCTGAAAATTTGCTAAATAAATTAAGGAGATAGATAAATGAAGCATACTAAGGTGATGAGACGAATTAAATACTCGGTGCAGTTCTAAAACTGACAACAGATTGTATTGAGGTTAATTAGAGGCAAGAGCTTATGTTGTTGGACTGCACCCTTTATGAATTTATTTGAAAGGAAAGCAGTAAATATGAATAAAAAGGAATTATACAATATATGGAAAAGAGAAGAAGAGGTCGCACAGATTCAAGGGTGGGATTTTTCGCATATTGAAGGACGATATGATGTAGAAAATGATTTACCTTGGAGTTATGAAGAAATTGTAAGAAGTTATCTTGATAATTCAAAGCAGATAATGGATTACGATACAGGTGGTGCAGAATTTTTGTTATCTCTGAATCATCCATATGACAAAACGGCTGTGACGGAGGGCTATAAACCAAATGTAGAACTTTGCAAAAGAAGATTATTACCGCTAGGTATTAATTTCAAAGAATGTTCGAATCCTAAAAATATTCCGTTTGAAGATGAAATGTTTGATTTGATGATAAATCGACATGGAGAATTTGAACAGGATGAAATATATAGGTTATTGAAAAAAGATGGTATTTTTATAACAGAGCAGGTTGGAGAAAATAATGAACGTGACTTAGTTCAGATGGTTTTACCAGATATACCCAAACCATTTCCCAATATGAACCTAACGGTTCAAAGGAAAAAGTTTGAAGAGGCTGGTTTTAAAATAATCAGAGCCGAAGAAACATACAGACCTATAACATTTTATGATATAGGTGCATTTGTATGGTTTGCACATATTATTGAGTGGGAGTTTCCAAATTTTTCAGTGAGCAAGTGTTATGAAAATTTGCTAAAAATGCAAGACATAATAGACAAGTATGGAAAAGTGCAGGGAACTATTCATAGATATTTAATCGTTGCACAGAAATAAGTAGATGTGGTGTGGTGGAGTAAAATCCACCACATTAAATTTACTTGGAATGCATAATTTTTATATTTAGAGCAACATTGGAAAAGCAAATATCCATTCAAGATGATATTTTTAATATATCATTTAATCACAAGAGGCAAGATATATGGATAGAAAAACAGTAACAACAGAGAGTCTTAACTATATCGAAAACAATATAAAGAATAAAATAACCATTGATGAAATCGCTGGTAATGCAGGTTATACAAAGTTTTATTTTTCAAGACTATTTAAACAAGAAATGAAAGTTTCTGTTATGGAATATGTCAGGGAAAGAAAATTGATATATGCAACCAGAGAAATCTTAAATGGAAACAAAATTCTCGATGTGGCAATTGAATATGGCTGGGAATCGCACAGTGGATTTATTAAAGCTTTCAAAAGTTATTATGGTTTTTCACCTTCACTCTTGTATGCAATGAAATTAGAAATAATGCATTTGGGAGGTGGAGATATGAACAATTGTAACTTTTATAAAATAATGGATGAACATTTATCAAAAGAAGAACTATTCAAAGTATTGTGCGAAAAAATGATAGAGCATGGATATGATAATCAAAAATTAAACAAGGTCTACAATTTCTGTCAGAGTATATATGGAGACAGAAAAAGATATTCAGGTGATGATTATATAACGCATTTACTAAATGTATCTTTGTTGCTCGTGCAAATGGAAGCGGAAGAAAGTGTTATTTATGCAGGAATGTATTGCGATGTTTTTAGAAAAACTAACATAACAATTGGTGAGTTAGAGGAAAATTTGCCTGATAGCGTGGTGCAGATTTTAATAAGATTAAAGGATTATGACATTGAAAAAGTAGGTATTGAGGACGAACAATGTGCTGTTATAAAGATTGCAGAACGACTTCATAACATGAGGACTATAGAGTATATGGAAGAGCGTGAGAGGCAGAAAAGAGTAAAAGAAACAATAGCAATATTTATGCCTGTTGTAAAGAAATTGCAAGATGACAAATTAATAAGTGAGTTAAATGAGATTTCGATAAATTGTTTAAAATAGGAATTATATGTAAGTCGGTTTTGTGAATCTAAAAATAAAGATTGAGTTTTTTATTTTAATGAAAAAAAATCTTTAATATGGTAAAATATTATTGCAATAAATAAAGAAATTTGGAAAAATTTATTTACTTAATTTCAAATAAAAAACAGAACAGATTATATCGTAAATAATAAAATTATTTATCGCAGAAAGGTGGTATAATGCGTTTTAATCTTCCAGTTTTAGTATATCAGGAAAAAAATTGTGTACATAATCATGCAGATGAAATAGCTCAGATGGGCAAAAATGCTTTAATTGTAACAGGCAGGAATTCTTCAAAAAAGAACGGTTCTTTAGATGATGTAATAAATGCTTTAAAATCTAAGAATATTAAATATACAGTTTATGATGGCGTAGAGGAAAACCCATCTGTAGAAACTGTAATGGAGGCCAGAGAAATAGGTGTTAAAGCAGGTTGTGATTTTATAATAGGTATTGGTGGAGGCTCTCCAATGGATGCGGCGAAAGCGATAGGAGTAATGATTTACCATAAGAATGAAAATAAGGATTTCTTATACAAGTCAGTTTCCAATTCACAATCTTTGCCGGTTATAGAAGTACCAACTACATGTGGCACAGGCTCGGAAGTTACAACTGTAGCAGTTTTAACGGTGCATAATGAGAAAACTAAAAAATCAATGTCTCATAGAATATTTCCAAGGATGGCTTTAGTTGATGAAAAATATATTAAAAATGCACCTTTGAAAGTAATCTGTGACACAGCAATTGATGCATTAGCTCATATTGTTGAAAGCTGTATTAACAATAATGCAACCGAATATAGTAAGATGTTTGCAAAAGAAGGCTTAGAAGCATGGAGTAAATTTAAAGATGTGTTACTTGGAAATAGAGAAGCTACAGATGAGGATTTCCACAATATGATGTATGCTTCAACGTTGGCGGGAATGTGCATTGCTCACGCAGGAACATCTCTTCCACATGGATTAAGTTATCCTATTACCTATGAATTAGGAATTTCTCATGGAAAAGCAGTTGGATATTTTTTGCCTGGTTATATTAATGAAGCTACAGATGAGGATAAAGAATTTGTTTTGAAGGCAGCAGGATTTGAATCAGTAGAAGAATTTTCCAAATTCTATAAGAAGGCTTGTGGATATGAAAAATTTCCACAGGAACTTTTAGACAAAACAGGAGAGTTAATCCTTTCTAATCAAAGAAAATTAGCTAATTGCCCATATAAAGTAGATGCAGAAGTTATTAAGAATATTATTAGCTTTTAATTTAAGAAATTCAAGTTTAATATAGTAAATGAAGAAGCGCCTGTTAATCATACAGGCGCTTTTGATATGGGTATTTATATAAGTTAGATATATGAAAAGAGCTGCAAATCCATTTTATGAACTTACAGCTCCATAACTTATCATAGAGTGTATAGTTACAGATTCTATTTCATAGTCTATAATTTATTTAATTCTGTCAGTTAAACCCTCAGGCATATCGGCTGTACCCTGACCTACATATTTGTAAATCTCAACAGTCTGTTTAATCTGTTCATCTGATAAATGTTCGATTTCTCCACAAGCTCTGGCAGCTAAATAGCCTTTTGCTGTTTCTTCCAAGTAAACAGCAGCTGTTAATGCCTGTTTCAAATTCTTTCCGACTGTCATTACACCATGATGTGCTAAAATAACTGCCAGGCTATCCCCTAAGTACTTAACTACGTCCATTCCCATTTCAACTGATCCTGGTGAACTATATTCAGTAACTGCAACGTTACCGCCACAGGCATTGCCTACAGTTGTAAGGTCAGCTCTGAATTCTTTCTGAATAAGAGAAATAGCTGTAGCATATGGCTGATGTGTATGAATTGTAGCCATAACATCAGGACGATGTTTGAAAATATATAATATACCAGGTGTATCAGATGAAGGTTTGTTTGTTCCTTCAATAATATTTCCATCAATATCCATTACTAAAACATCATCAGGCTCCATATCTTCATAAATCATACCTGAAGGTGTAACCAGAATTTCTCCGGTAGGCATTCTCATGGACACGTTACCACCTGCTAATGAAATAAGACCATATCTATCAAGTTTAATACCTGCATCTATAATTTTTTTCTTCTCTTCTAAAAACATGCTCATTTTTATCCTCCTTAGATTACACTTCCAAAAAGTCTACGAAACGCTGATTGTCAAGATCATCTTCTTTGATACCAAGATCTTTACCAATTAGTTCTTCAACAGATTTAACAAGGTTCATAGCATCAATACCATATTTTGTCATTAAGTACATCTTTGAAGCACCATGTGCGTAACCGTTAAGACCAATCTTAATTAACTTCTTACCAATTCCATTTTCAGCCATTAAGTCAGCAACTGCTGAACCTAAACCACCGATATTATAATGATTTTCCATTGTAACAACACCATATTTACATTTCTTAAGAGCTTCTACAATAGTAGGATCTGTAAATGGTTTTAATGTTGAAACATGCATATGCTGAACTGATACACCCTTGTCTTCCAAAGCAGCTGTAGCACGCATAGCTTCTTCTGTACAGATTGATGATGAAAGGATAAGAACATCATCACCTTCTGTAATTGTTCTGGCTCTATTAAATACCATAGGCTCATTTGCTGGGAATAATCTTGGAACTTCCTTACGAAGCATTCTGATATAAGCAGGACCATTCCATTCATATACTAAATCTAAAACGCCTTCAATATCTGTAGCGTCGCCAACATCAAAAATGGCCATATTTGGTACTGTACGCATAATACCAACATCATTGATTGACTGATGTGTTACTCCACCTGGAGTAGTAATACCAGGTACAAAACCTACAAATGTAACAGGAAGATTAGGGTATGCAACACTCATTTCCACCTGATCTAAAATTCTACGTGAAAGGAAAACTGAGAAAGTGTGTAAGAAAGGACGGTAACCTTCACGAGCTAAACCTGCAGCCCATGAACACATATTCTGCTCAGCAATACCCATTGTTAAATACTGGTCCGGTTTCTCAGCTCTGAATTTCTTAACTTCACAGGAAGTTCCTAAGTCAGCTGATAATACTAATGTTTCTGGATGTTTGTTTGCAAAATCAAGCATACATCTTTCATGTGTGTTTACTTCTATTTTCATTATTTCTTAACTCCCTTCTCTATAATTCCTCATAAATTCTTTCGTATTCAGCTCTATCCGGAGAGTCTTTAGGAATACGTACAAAATGTAAGAATGGTTTCTTTTTCTCAAGAGGTGGTATCATTGTTGTACCACTTGTCTTGCAAAGAACTACTAAAGGTTTTCCCTCGTGTTCAACATTACAAGCATCTATAATTGCCTGAATGTCATGTCCGTTACATTCAACACATTTAGCTCCGAATGCATTAAATCTATCAGCCATATTAGAAACACATGTCTGATTGTCAGTAGCACCTTCTACCTGCTGACAGTTATAATCACTAACGATTACCATATTATCTAATTTATAGAAAGCAGCAGATTCAACAAATTCCCAAGTCTGACCTTCCTGCAATTCGCCATCACCAAGCATAACGAATACTTTACCGGTATCACCTCTCATCTTACGAGCATGAGCAGTACCACCAGCGATTGAGATTGTCTGTCCTAATGAACCGGCTGTATTTTCGAATCCTGGAGAATGTTCAGCACCGATCATTTCCATATTCCAACCGTCAACGTTGAATTTATCCATAGCATGTTCTGAAATACGACCTGTAGCCTGTAATGCACAGTAGATAACTGATGCATAGTGACAACATGAAACAAAGAAACGATCTTTGTCAGCATCACATCCAACAAACATACCAGGCTTAGTTGGTTTGTAACATCCATTGTAATATGCTCCCTTTGGATAATCCATATTATCCGGTCCCGGAACTCCAGGGAATGGGATTGGCTCAGGATTACCTGTTGAAGGTCCTAAGTTCATTATTTCCATATAAAGGCTGGCAACAATCTCAGCTGAAGAACAAGCCTGAGATAAGTAGCAACCACCTTTTTCAAGTGCAACACCCAGAATTTGCTTTCTAATCTTATTGGCAACTTTCTGAATTTCATCAATTGTAGCTTTTTGTGTCATTATAATACTCCTTTCAAATAATCAAATTAATTTACAAAATTTCGTCTACCTGAACAAATGCTAACTTAATTATATCCATTCAACAACTAAATTGTCAACACTTTTTAGCAGATTTTTTGAAAGTTTGTTTTTACATTAAAAAGGAAGAAACAACTTTTCAAATGAGAAACAGTGCGAAAAATTGGTAAAAATTCACAAAAAAACGTTTCAATAAATATTTGGTGTTGTAATTTTCACCAAAGGGTGTTATATTAAGATTAACGCGATACAAATGTGCACCAACTTGAACAAATGCAAAAGGTAAACACAAATATTATTCTTATGAAATACATTAAAGAGTTATGTATTATTACAAAGGAGACAATATGAAAGCAGTAGTAAAAACAGAGGTCGGTTTTGACAACATGGTTTATAAAGAAGTGGAAGAACCAAAGGCAGAAAGAGATTTAGTAAAAATCAAAATTGCGTACTCGGGAATTTGTGGAACTGATTTACATGCATTTAGAGGTGAATACGGAAGCACAAAACCTCCTGTTATATTAGGACATGAATTTTCGGGAATTGTTACTGAGGTTGGACCAGATGTAAAAAATATTAAAGTGGGAGATAGAGTAACAAGCGAAACTACTTTTACAACATGTGGACATTGTTCGATGTGTGCAAGCAAGGATTATAATCTTTGTGGTAATAGACAGGGTATTGGAACACAGATTAACGGATCAATGGCGGAATATGTTGTATCGAGAGAAGAAAGTGTTCATGTATTACCGGATAATGTTTCGCTATTATCAGCATCTCTTACAGAACCATTAGCGTGTGGTGTTCATGCAGTAATTGAAAAAGGAAATGTTCAGCCTGGAGATATCTGCGTTGTATTTGGAGCGGGAGCAATTGGACAGATGGTTGCACAGGTTGCAAAAGGATGCGGAGCAACAGTTATTATGGCTGGATTAACAAATGATGCTGAGAGATTTAAAATCGCAAAGGAATGTGGAATAGATGTTACAGTTGACCAAATGACACAGGACTTAAAGTCAATAGTTATGGAAATGACAAACAACGAAGGCGCAGATAAGTGTTTTGAATGTTCAGGCGCTGTTGTTGCAGCAAATACAGCCCTTGATCTTTGCAGAAGAAAAGGAACTGTGGTACAGATGGGAGTTTTCTCAAAATCAAAAGTTGAAATTTGCACAGACTGGATTCTTCATAAAGAAATTAATTATGTTGGATCAAGAAGTCAGAAACCTTCATCATGGGTTAAGGCATTAGAATTAATGGCAGACGGAAAGGTAGTACCTGAAAAAACTGCAAAGAACTTTGTAACCCTCGAAAACTGGAGAGATGGCTTTGACAGAATGGCTAAAGGCGAAGGTGCTAAGTGGGTTATAACTATTGATGAAGAATTAGAATAGGAAAACAAACGATTAAAATCAAAATAGAAAATTGAAAACTAAATATAGAAAAAAATAACACCTGTCCCTTATAGGAAAGAGATAGATGTTATATAAAGAGTAAATGTTATTTGGTTAGTTTTAATAATTCTAAAGCTAAGGACTCATCGGCAATAAGGCAATTGATGTAGCCACCTTTAATGGCAGCAAGTGTAGCCAAAGCCTTTTTCTTTGAGGCTACGATACCGATTGACCAATCTGCTTCCCTAAGAGCTTCTAAAGGGGCAGCAATAGGATAATGATTCGGAAATGTTACTTCGTTACCGTCTTTATCCATTAATCTTGCTAAAACGTGTCCTACAGCCCCGTACTCTTTAGCCAACTTTAAGTCGTTTTCGGAACCTGTAAAGAGATAAGATGAACCATTTGTATCATCTAAAGTACCGACACCGGTAAGAACAATATCTAAATTACGGGTAGCAGCTAAAGCTTTTTTAATCTGAGGAGCAGCTAAAAGAGCCTGTTGAACTAACATATGGTCTACATAGACAGGAGAAACAATATTAGTATAAGAGGCATTGAATTTTTGAGCTACAGTGGTAGCAAGTTCAAGTCCGTCATAGGTTGGATCTCCGACACTAAGACAACCGGCCATCTGTACAACAGTTACGTTATAGTATTCACTAGACTGGAAGGCATTACATACGGCACGAATAGCACGCCCCCAGGAAAAACCAATTGACATATTATTATCTAATATAGAAGAAACGAATTGTGCAGCTTCATTAGCACATTTTTCTAAAGCAACATCGTGTTGGTATTTACCGGAGATGATTAAAGCTTCTCTAAGACCAAGTTGATCACGAAGACGTGCTGACAGGTCATGATTCTTTCTTATAGGATCGTGTACGATTATTTCGACTATTCCAACTTCGCGAGCTTCTTCAAGCATTCGTGAAACAGTTGGTCTGGACAAACCTACTATTTTAGATATTTCACTTTGATTAAGATTTTGATGATAATATAATTGGGCCACATGAACTAGTAAACTTTCATGATTGTTCATAAGTTATCCTTTCTGATTAAGATATTGTTTTAGTTTAAGACATTTATTCTTTTATAACACAGTATATCATATTGTGAAAAAATGACAATATCGTGAAATAATGTAAAAGATAGAAATAACGATTTTAAAAAAATAGAAGAAAATAATAAATTTACAAGAGATAAACAATAAGAGTACAAGAGAAAATAACAAAATTACAAAAGAGAAAACAGTAAAATATAAGAAAAAATAACAAAAACACAAAAGAGAATAACAAAACAAAAAGGAGAAAGTATGAATTCAATATATCCAGAATTAATAGCGGTTGATGTTCAGGCAGAAACATCAGAAGAAGCAATTAGAAAAGTAGGTCAGATTTTCTTAGATAACGGATTTGTAAAAGATACTTACATTGATGCCGTTGTTGCAAGGGAAAAAGTATATCCAACAGGATTACAATTGGCGGATATGGGAGTGGCAATGCCACACACAGATCCACCACATGTATATAAATCCGGCGTTTGTGTAGCAAAGCTAGCAAAACCAGTAACATTCATGCATATGGGAACGGAAGATCAACCGGTTGAGGCAGAAATGTTATTTATGATGGCAATTACAGATCCTAGTCAACATCTGGAGACTTTATCAAAAGTTATGAATGTATTTCAAAAACCGGAGATTGCAAAGGAATTTAAGGATGCAACAACAAACGAGGAACTTTATAAGGTCGCTTATAAGCATATTGGCTTAGAGGACTAGAAAAAATATGAAACGAAAGGAGATACGTAAAATGAAAACTTGCAGAATTTTATGCGTATGCGGATCAGGAACAGTTAGCTCAAACATGGTAGCTAATAAGTTAAGAGACCAGTTAGGAGAAGCTGGTTGGGATTGTACAACTGTTGAAACAAGCCCGGGTGGTGTTGAAACAGAACTTATGGGAAACAAATATGATATTATCGCATGTGTTAGCCCGGTTTATCAGGATTACGACATTCCAAAAGTTAACGCTGTAGGCATGTTAACAGGAATGGCAGAAAAACAGGTAATCGAAGATTGTCTAAAAATTTTAGAAGGTTAATTAGCGAGAGGTAAACGTTAATTTAAATTAAAGAAGGGAGAAAATTTATGGCTCAATTTTTTCAATCAGTAGGAGATGTTCTTTCAACATTAGGATCTTCATTCTGTGTACCTGTAATGCTATTTATTATTGCATTATTTATGGGATGTAAAGGACAGAAAGCGTTTAGAGCTGCTTTACTTTGTGCAGCTGGATTAACAGGTTTCTCATTAGTTATTAACAGTTATTCAGGTATTATAGCACCGGTAGTACAGTCTATGGTTGACAGTACAGGTGTAAAACTTAGTTGTTTAGACGTAGGTTGGCAGGCATTTTCTGTTATTGCTTACGGTACTCAGGTAGGTCTTATCTGGATTGGTATCTGTATTATCTTACAGATTGTATTATTCTTATGTAAGTTTACAGATGTATTTATGGCATCAGATCTTTGGAATAACTACTCATTTATGATCTGGGGTTCATTAGTATACTTCCATACAAAGAGTTTTGCATTCGCATTAATTTGTATGTTAGTACAGTTACTTTATATCTTATTATTCTCAGAAGCATTTGCTAAGAGATTTTCAACTTTCTACAATTATCCACAGTGCTGTATGACAGCTCCTCACCACTTAGAGGGACTTCCATTTGCTGTTATTATGAACTGGATACTTGGAAAGATTGGATTTGATAAGATTAAAATCAATGCAACAACATTACAGAAGAAACTTGGTATTTTTGGCGAACCAATGTTTATCGGTTTAGTAGTTGGTGCTTTAATTGGTTTCCTTGGAAATATTAACGATCTTACTACAGTAGCTGGTTGGGGTAGCATAATTACAGCAGCAGTTTCAACAGCAGCTATTATGGCAGTATTCCCAAGAGTTGCGGGTATCTTTGCAGGTGCCTTTACAATTATCACAGATGCTTACAAATCAAAAGCAGCTGAAAAAGGAAAAGATAGAGACTGGTACTTATCAGTTAACGATGCAGTAGCTTATGGTGAACCTAACACATTAGCAGCTGGTATCCTTTCAATTCCAATAATTTTAATATTATCATTCGTACTTCCGGGAAATATTATTCTTCCTATGGCTGACTTAGTAGCTTTACCATATATGTCAGAAGTATTCTGTGCAACATCAAATGGTAATATTGCTAAGACAGTAGCTATGAATGTAATTTGGTTCTCACTTGGTATGATTATCGTATCTCAGTTCTGTCCGGCAATGACTCAGATCGCTATAGAACAGGGTGTTAACCTTGCAGACTACAATGCAGCAGGTGTATCAATTGTTTCATTCGGTGTATTGTGTCATCCATTTATTGTTGGTTTATTTGCAGCTTTCTGGTTCCAGAACTATATTGCAATTGCAATTATCATTGTTGTTTACGTAGTATTATATGTTCTCTTCAAAAAGAACAGATATACATTCGTTGATTGGATGGAAAATCAGGCAGCAAAATATCAGCTATAAGTATATAAAAAATGACAATTTAATAATAAAACAAAGTACAAAAAGGGCGACTGCTTTTCCAAGAAGACAGTTGCCTGATTTGTTTTAAAGGAGGAAAGAGTTATGGCTTTAAACTTAGATAAAGAATATACAGAAAGACCTGAGGATCAGACAAAGTGTGTTTATTGTGGAAATGAGTTAGGACATAAATATAAATGGGCAATGGCAGTTACAAGAAGCTTTAAGGTTTGCAATGACGAATGTAAAGCAGCCCTTGAAAGTTATATTCAAAAAGATAAAAAAAGAAAAACAGCTATGTTTATGCTTATATTTGTAGCATGTGTTATTTATATTATTACACAGCTATTTAGTATTCAAAACTTATTGTTATTAAGCTGTTCACAAATGTTAGGTGGTATAGCATTTTTCTTTTTACCATATCCATTTATTTCATTTGAAACTTTCTACAAAGTAAACATTAAGAAAACAGTAAAGATTTGTAAAGTTATTGGTGGCTTGTTAATGATTAGTGCAGTTGTATTTGCGGTATTATTTTTTGTATAAAGCAAATTGGGCAAAATATGAGATAGTAAAAATATTTTTTAAAGGAAAAGACTATGGACAAAAGATACGATAAAAAAATATTATTTTTTGATGTTGACGATACATTGGTAGATAGCAAAACAGGAAAAGTACCTGAATCAACAATAGAAGCATTACATAATCTACAGGAAAATGGTCACAAAATTTGTATATCTACAGGTAGACCTTTATTTAATAAAGCTAATCCATCAATCTTTTTTGACGTTCCATGGGATGGATATGTGTGCTTTAACGGACAAGGCATTTACAACAAAGAAAGAGTTATGTTTTATAATTATGCATACTCTAAAGATGTAGTTAGGAGATTAATAGAAAAAGTTAATGAACAAAAGTATAATATGATGCTTTTGGAAGAAAAAAGAACTGTTATGGCTAACGAATATTTTAAATATGCAAAAACGGCATGTGAATATTTTCATATGGATATGCCACCATATGAAGAATATAAGGGAAATGATATTTTTGGAATGGTTATGTGTGCTCCGTGTGGATGTGATATATCTGTGTTTAAGGATATAGAGGAAATTGAATTATATCATGGTCAAAATGATTATCTTGACGTGGTTAATAAAGGAATAAATAAGAAGAAGGGGATAGAAAAAATGTTAGAGTACTATAATATGGATGGTTATGTGGCTTTTGGAGACTCTAACAACGACCTTGAAATGATGAAAGGAGCAGATATATCAATTTGCTTAGGACAAGGTCTCGAAACGGTTAAGAAAGTAAGTACATATGTTACAGATGAAGTATTAGAGGATGGAATTTATAACGCATGTAAAAAATATAAATGGATTTAAAAAAATAGGAGGTGCTAACAGAATGAAGGATTTGATTTCATCACCACAAAACATTGTTGTGATTGGGGATATGTATGTGTCTACAGACGTGATGGTAGAGTCATTGGAAAAGAGTAAAATTAATTGTGGCAAGATTACGCAATTGTTTTGGGGAGATTATGACAAAACACATTTTGCAGAAAATCAGCAGAATCTGGAAAATCATGGCTCTGATGCAGCACCTATTGCTGAAGGATTAGAGGAAGCAATAGTTGATGCGGATATTGTGATGACACATTTTTCTCCCATACCCAAATATATAATTGAGAAGGGAAAGAATTTAAAACTTATTCTTACTTCAAGAGGTGGAGTAGAACATATTAATGTAAAGGAAGCAAGTAATCACAATATTCCGGTATTTAATGTGATTCGAAATGCAGAACCTGTTGCAGATTTTGCACTTGGTTTAATGTTAGACATTACAAGAAATATTACTTTATCTGATAAGTTTATTAGAAATGGACAATGGATGCATGAATATTACAATACAGGGCAGATTAAACTGTTCAATGGTCAT
>ERZ834382.1248-NODE-1248-length-23120-cov-4.785519_pt1 | contig 23120 bp, 20 predicted proteins | sample MGYA00519692_ERZ834382 | MGnify/ENA primary metagenome ERZ834382 (study PRJEB31850, sample SAMEA3708751) | human gut metagenome | biome: human gut; feature: human-associated habitat; material: faeces | place: China | collected 2014 ...
CCGTGTGTGCCGCATCGGTAAGACGTTTTAATAAAGAAGCCGCTTCTCTTCCTAATACTGTGGTGCTTGCCGTATCAAAAGACTTGCCTTTTGCGCAAGGACGTTTCTGTACCACGGAAGGTATCGATAAAGTGATCCCACTTTCTGCATTCCGTTGTTCTTGTTTTGAAAACGGGTACGGGATGTTGATGGTCGATGGTCCGCTGAAGGGTTTGTTAGCCCGTGGCGTGATAGTTGTCGACGAAGCCGGTAAAGTTGTTTATGAGGAACTGGTTTCCGAAATAACGAACGAACCGAATTACGAAGCCGCAATCGCTTCGTTAAAAAACTAATAAAGTAGATTATTGTTTTTCATTGGTTAAAGTTAAGGGTTAGTGTAGAAGGCCGCCGGATGTGAATCCCGTGGCCTTCGTTTTTTATAATCCTGACCAGCTCATCGTTAATTTGGCAATTGTCTTATGGCTTAGTTTTGAAACAAAATCGGCGGAGGTATTGGTTTGGGTTACTATCATGGCTATGCATTCCCAATCTTTATCCGCTTACGACGCCTTTCAATCGAAGATTTGAGGAAAATAGAATATATGTACCAGTATCAAAGATATTAAAGTGGTTCACAGATTAACTTGTAACCGATTCCTCTTACGTTCAAGATCTTGATGCGAGAGTCTTTGTCCAATTTGTGGCGCAGCTTGGTGATGAAAACATGCAGGCTGCGTGCATTATAAAAGCTGTCGTCTCCCCATAGGCTCAGCAGAATGTCCTTGCTGTAGATCGGCTGGTTCTCGTTTTCGCATAGGCGTTTCAATATTTCGGATTCTTTGTAGGAGAGTTTGTCGCTTTCTCCGGCTATCAGCAAGGTCTGGACTTTCGGGTAGAAAGTGTAAAGCCCGATCTCGTAGAATTCGGTTCTTCCCTCCTCCTGTTTATATTTGATCAGGAGGGCTTTAGCGCGAACGACCAATTCACGCAGACTGAACGGTTTGCGAACATAGTCGTTGGCTCCTAATTCGAAGCCGAAGACGATGTCATCTGTTGAAGAACGGGCACTCAGGAAGAGTACAGGCACTTCTTTATTCTCCTTCCGTATCCGCCGGATCATTTCGAACCCGTCTATTTCCGGCATCATGACATCCGCGATAATCAGGTCGGGAGCATACTTGTAGAAACGATCGATCCCCTGCAGGCCGTTTCCTGCCGTTATGACTTGGAAGTCTTCTTCTTCCAGTGCATCTTTGATGATCATGGACAGGCTCGCTTCGTCTTCAACCAATAATATCGATTTCTTGTCTTTCATGTGTTTGCGGTAATGTGATTATGAAGCAACTTCCCTTTCCGGGCTGGCTTTCTACCCGGATCGTACCGTTGTGCATGTGTATCATTGTCTTGACATAAAACAGCCCGATGCCGTACCCTCTTACGGGAGGTCGCTTGCTGTTGGAAACCCGGTAGAATTTATCGAAGATATGTGCCAGGTGTTCTTCTTCTATTCCGATGCCGTTGTCGGTAATGCGGATGATGACCGAACCGTTGCGCTCTTCTGCCGTTATCTGGATGTGCGGACTATCACCGGAATATTTGATGGCATTGTCCAGAATGTTGCTCAAGATGTTGTAAAGATGTGTTCTGTCGGCTTCCAGTATAATCCTGTCCGGCATGGATTCCAGCCCGACATGAAAGGGTTTGGAGGATTTGATGCTCTGTTGTTCGACGATTTTATCGAGCAACCCGTTCAGGTCTACTCTTTCGTATTTAAGTTTGAAATCCTTTTTACGTTCCAGGCCGAGTGAAAGAATTTGCTCGACCATATTGCCGAGACGTAGCACTTCCTCGTGACAGATATGCAAGTATTTGTTTGTCTTTTCTTTGTTTCCGGTTATGTTGTAATGGATCATGGCTTCGATTGCTGCATAGGTGATTGCTATCGGGGTTTTCAATTCATGCGTGACATTGTGCGTAAAGTCATCTTTCAGTTGTTCCACTGTCTTTTGGTGGATCAGGAACCAGAACATATAAGCGAAAGAGAGGATCAGGATCAACAGGATCAGGAATGAAGAGAATAGGATGCCCGACATCATCCGGATCGTATCCCACCGGGTTGGTTCGGTATAAACCAGATAAGCCCTTTTATGATAGGTCGTGTATTCCCATTTGTGTAGGTCGTATTCTGTCTTGTCCAGGTCTGCCGGAACGGATGAGGCGATGATCGAACTGTCTTCCAGATTCCACATTTCGGTATGATGGCGAATATCCAGCCCCCTCTTTTGCAGGTGGGAGGACAGGATGCTGTCGAACTTTGCAAGGTCGACCGGTTTGACCGAATCGATCACTTCATGTAGAGCTTGCTGCATCTGTAAGCCTAACTCTCCTAACGACCTGAAATCGTTACCGACCTCCACTGCCGTGCTTTTTAGCATTTTACCCGCTTCGTTACGGAGTGTCTGGCTCCGGTATCGGGGATGATAGATATTCGTATCTAAAGGCTGCACGCTCAGTTCGGGAATAACCGAATCCTTGTCAGGAAACCGGGTACTGAGAGCCGCACCGCCTTTCGTATCGGCAATGGCGGATGTCTCTCTTTGCCTGTGCGTGACCCTGCTGAGGAAATCGGCCCGATTGAACAGTTCGATATGATCTGCATTTTTGATCGCCATCCGGATCTCTTCCTGGTTCTGCTTTTGCCGTGAGTGGTAGAGGCCGGTTATCCAGAATAGCTGATAGATGAAGAGGCCGGACAACGACAGGATGACCAGAACGATTACATATTTGAACGAAGATTTCATGTAAACAAATGTAGGGAAAGTTTATCTGATCCGGTTTATTTGGTAAGACTAAATAACATTCGTGCGGGGGGATGTTATATAGTCTTACCAAAAAGAGGCAAAGTTTGGAACTCTCGTTTCCGAATATAACCTTTACAAGAAAAAATAATACGATGAAGCATTTCTATCATTATTTGTTGACCGTTTTTCTGGCAGGGCAAGTACCTGGATGGGGGCAGAACGCAACGGAAAAGAAACACATCTTCGTGAACGACAGTATAACCGTAGATCTTCCGGAGGTGTTTGTAAAAGCGGAACGGCCGCTGGTGAAAGTGTCGGAAGGCAAGTTGCAGTACGACATTCCGAACCTGGTAAAAGATAAACCGGTCGATAACGCTTTTGATGTGATAGGCGAATTGCCCGGTATACAAAAAGATGGGGATAAGGTGTCGATTATCGGAACCCCTTCGACCTCGATCCTGATCAACGGACGCAAAAGTTCGATGACAGCGGAACAATTGGCTGGCTTATTGAAATCCACATCTTCATCCAAAGTAAAACAAATAGATGTGATGTATAGCACGCCTCCCCGGTTTGGCGTGAAAGGTGCATCCATCAATGTCGTAATAGAAAATGACAAATCTTTGAAAGACGTGCTGAAGGGGGAAATCTCTTTGACGGGTAAGCAAGGTTATTTCTTTTCTCCATCCGGTCAGGCGAACCTTTCGTATATCGGGAAGAATTACTCGGCTGATATCTCTTATTCGGCCGCTTATGATCATGGACGCCAGGAAGAGGAAATGATTGCCCGACCGACTGTAAACGATCGCCCGTACGATATTAGGCAGGATGACTGGTATAATAATGTAAGCCTTTCTCACAATATACGGGGAGCTTTCGATTTCGATTTGAAAAGTAAAGACCGCTTGTCACTTTCCTATACCGGCCGTTTTTACGACCCGGATAAAGTATCGAGAAGAGGCGCGTTGACCGAGTTTGTCGATATCCGGCGGGTAGAGACGGAGCTGGAATTGTCCGGCGCTTCGAATCTGCATAATGCCCGGATGGATTATATCGGTCATAAAGGGTTCAGAGCCGGGATGGATTATACTTTTTATAAGAATGACGACAAGCAACATTTGGTTAATGACTTTGAAAAAGAGGAAGAGCAGACAATCTCAACTCTGTCTTCCCAGCAGGTACAACGTGTTGATCTTTATATGAACGACAGTCGTAAATTGAAAAAAGAATGGATGTTGGATTACGGAGTAGATGCTTCTTTTTCCGATACCCGTAACGAGTCCGGTCAGTCGATCAATGGTGGGAATGCTCCTGAAGGAACTTTCCGCCTTAAACAAAAAGATTATTCAATGGGTGCTTTTGCCAGTTTTACGAAACAATTCGGGAAAAAGGTTTCATTGAATGCATCCCTTTCCTTGCAGTATTATAAAGCATCCGTCGATTCGGCAGGAAAGAAAAAGACATTATGGAACAGGGCCGGCCTTTTCCCTCAATTGAATTTTACTTACAAGGTGGCTCCGTCCGGTATGCTGATGTTTTCCTTTTCGAGTGATAAAACCTATCCGTCCTATTGGATGACTCCTACTACCTATTATATGAATGTCTACAGTTCTATAATCGGGAACCCGGACCTGAAGCCGCAGCTCTCTTATTCGATGCAACTGAATTATGTCCTGAAGAGCAAGTATGTATTCGGCTTATTTACAAATATACAGCCCGATAAAATACAACAGATGACGTACCAGCGCCACGATGAGTTGAGGTCCGTATTCCAGACAGTGAATATGGATATCTACAATATGTACGGAGCGGTCGCCGTCATCCCTTTCAGGCCTTTTGATTTTATGAGTTCCAGGCTGACGCTGATGGGCTGTGCCATTCATAACAAAGGGACGCTTTATGATGTCTTTTTCGACCGTAAAAAACTGTTTGGCCGGGCCGAATTGAACAATACCTTCTACCTGACCGAAGACCGGAACTTGTTGTTGGAGTTGCGGGGCTATTGTATATCTCCGGTCATACAGGGATTGTATGATGTCGATCTGATATACAACGTGTCGGCCGGTCTGACCTGGACATTCGCGAAAAAGAAGATGCGCCTGACGGTTCGGGGTAATGATTTGTTCGAGGGAGGCAATCCCGTTACCCGTGTGGATGAACAGGGGCAGAAAAGCCGCATGAAACTGTGGCAGGATAGCCGGAATGTGACACTGACATTACGGTATAGTTTCGGTGGCTACAAAGAGAAAAAGGCAAAAGAGGTAGACACTTCACGTTTGGGGACGGGGATTTGATATGCTTGCTGTCCAAATACCGGGATGAATCAACTGATGGCGGAAATGTTGGGAGGTATAGTAAATAAGTCTTGAAGAACAATTGTTTGTGTTATTATATTTTATACCTTTAGCGCTGACTTGCTAATGCTATCCTGTACCTCTTAGTTAGTTATCCTGTACACCCTGGTAAACCATCCTGTACATCTTGACCGATTATCCTGTACAGGCTGTTGTTACTGAGTGGTTACTAATAAGATATAGGATGGTAACCTTTGAGATAAATCGTGTTAATGTTAAATCTAATAGAAAGATAATAGTATGGCGGTAAGATACAAGCTGACAAAAATCAATGACAATATTACTGATAATAAGACGGTAAAGTATTCGGTAACGACGGTAAGCTATGACAATGTGAATTTGGATGCTTTAGCCGAGCAAATAGCCGGATCCAGTACATTTTCCTACGGCGAAGTGAAAGGACTTGTGGAAAATCTGACTATTCTGATTGCGGAAGCTCTGGAAGGCGGCAATACCGTGACGATCGACGGTTTGGGAACATTTTCCGTAACTGCCCGACCCAACCGTGAAGTGGAAGATCCGTTGAAAATCCGTGCCGAATCTATTAAGCTGAAAGGAATTGGCTTCAAACCCAGCCCGAAACTGAAGGAGAGGCTGAGAAGTATTGAGTTTACGAGGATGAAATAGGTTTTATACATAAAGTTTACGGGAAGTATTTGCCATTTGCAATCTTACCAGGTAATAATTTGTATAATAGTTTGTTATTCCATTGCAAATATCTTTTTGAGTTTGCAATGGAGTTTGTCATTAGTCATAAAACAAAAGTTGCACAAATGAGTCCGGATATGAAAATAACACAAGTGAAGAGTAATGGTAAGTCTTTGAAAAATATAGAGTTGCCAGATGTGATGACTGCGATAAGATCCGGCGAACAAGCCAGGGTGGTGAATGAACATCGGGGGATATTATCCTCTTCAATGCCTGGCGATCGGAACATTCATGCGACGGATATTCCTGTTTTGCTTTTTGCCGCCCGGTTCAGGAAAAAGGAAAGCAGGATAGAGTATCAGGTGTATAACGGGCTGGTGCTGATGGATGTCGGCAATCTGGCGGATAGGGAAGAGGCCGTGGAGGTGAAGCGACTCGCTTCCTTAGCCCCGCAGACAATGGCTGCCTTTGTCGGTTCGAGCGGGAAGAGCGTGAAAATACTGGTTCCTTTTGTGTTGCCCGACGGTTCCCTTCCGGAAAAGAGGGAGTTGGCCGAGTTGTTTCATGCGGTGGCCTACAGGCGTGCAGTGGCCTTTTATCAGGCTCATCTGCAACGTCATATAGAGATGGGGGAGGAGGCATCGTTGGAAAGAGGATGCCGCCATTCTTTTGATCCTGGTTTATATTATAATCCGTCGGCCACACCGTTGATTCAGGAGCAACCGATGCAGATGCCTGCCGAACCGACCTATCGGGAGGTGGTGGCCAAAGAGGAAGATCCGCTTTTGCGCATGATGCCCGGATATGACCGCAGTCGTATCGTTTCCCGTTTTTATAATGCCTGTATGTTGGACGCCCTCGAAAAGACGGGTGGCTTGGATGAAGGAAAAGAGGTCAGGCCTTTCCTGACAAGGTTGGCTGAAAATTGTTTTCGCTCCGGTATTCCGGAAGAGGATGTGGTTCGCTGGACAAAGATTAGCCGGAATCTCGAACTGTTTGAAGAGGAGATCCGGGAGACGGTTCACATGGTGTACCAACTGTCGAAGTGTTTCGGGAAGAAGCCGGTGATGCCTGCCGAGCAACTGCTTTCGATAAAGACGGACGAGTTTATGAAACGGCGGTATGAGTTCCGGCGGAATATGCTGGCAGGCGAAGTGGAGTTCCGGGCAAGAGGTTCGTACTATATCCATTTTGCCCCGGTTACCGAAACGGTTCTAAATAGCATCGGTCTGAATGCGCAGGCCGAAGGGCTGGCTCTTTGGGATCGCGATGTGAAGCGGTATGTTTATTCCGACAGGGTTCCGGTCTTTTATCCGTTGGAAGATTATCTGGAATATTTGCCGGAGTGGGACGGTAAGGATCATATACGTGCACTGGCCGATACGCTGCCGACCGCTAATGCCCAGTGGCGCAATCTGTTTTATATCTGGTTCCTGAGTATGACCGCCCACTGGTACAGGCGCGAGCATTTGCATGCAAACAGTTCGTTGCCTTTGCTGGTCGGTCCGCAGGGATGTGGCAAGTCCACCTGGTGTCGGAATTTGTTGCCGCCTTCGCTTCGTATGTATTATACGGATAGCATTGATTTCAGTAACAAACGGGATGCCGAACTGATGCTGACTCGTTTTGCCTTGATCAATATCGATGAATTCGATTCGGTCAGTTCCGCTTACCAGAGCTTTTTAAAGAATGTCTTGCAAAAGCCGGTTGTCAACGCTCGCCAGCCTTATAAGCGAAGTATTCAGGCATTGCACCGGTATGCCTCTTTTATCGCGACCTGCAACAATTACGATCTGTTGACCGATCCGACCGGAAGCCGGCGTTTTATCTGTATCGAGATATCCGGTACGATAGATAATTCAACGTCAATAAACTATGAACAGTTGTATGCCCAGGCAGTGGCTGCTTTAAAGAATGGCGAACGTTATTGGTTTACTTCCGAAGAGGAGTTCTCGACAACTCGTAACAATGAAGTATTCCAGCAACTGCCTGTCGAAGAACAGTTGTTTCTTCAGTACTTTCGTGCCGCCCGGCCGGGAGAGGAGAGTCTGGAATTATCCGCCATTGAAATTCTCCAGTATCTGCAAAGTGAAAGTGGCATTAAGTTGGGCAATAAACGGTTGACCTACTTCGGCCGCCTGCTCCAGAAGAATAAGATCCCTTCACGCCGCACGATGAAAGGAACTTGCTATTCGGTGGTGAAGGTGGGATAATGTAGGGTGGATAACAAATGTTATTGCAAATGAAAAAGAGTTTGCAATGAAGTAATAGATTGTTATATAGCTACTTATAGGTCGCTATTGCAAATGGCGAATGGATAGCAGAAAATTATTATATGAAATGATGAAAGAACAAGATTTTATAGCGCATGTCAGAGTAGAAGAGGATGCTTTCCGGATACAGACGGTGAAGGAACATTCAGTCGGTACGGCCACATTAAGCGAATCGTTTGCATCTGTTTTCGGGGCGGCGGCTTGGGGAAAGCAGAATGGCTGGTGGCATGATATGGGGAAATATACAAAGAATAGTTTTCAACCTTATATCCGTAACGCATCCGGCATGGCAGTGGAACAGAAAGTAGTGGATAAACCCGACCATTCCTCGGCTGGAGCGATTCTGGCGAGAGAAAAATTGCCGGGTTATTATCCTCCATTGGCTTATTGTATAGCCGGACATCATTCGGGATTGCTGGACTGGACTTCTTCCGGGGAGGCCAATTTGAATAGACGTCTGTCTAAAACAGATTGCTACCAGGAGATGCTGAAAGATGCACCGGAAGAGATGCAAGAGGTGGTTGCTTCGTTAGACCAGCCTTTGATTGATGATTTTGAGAAGGATATACATCAATGGATTCGCATGTTGTTCTCTTGCCTGGTTGATGCCGACTACTTGGATACGGAGCGGTTTATGCATCCGGAACAAGCAGCCAGGCGTGGGCAATATGATTCTATGGAAACGTTGAAGGATCGGTTTGATGTCTATATGGAATCGCTTACGGCAAATGCACCAGCATCTTTCATCAATGAGAAACGGGCGGCTATCCTGTCCCGTTGCCGGAAGATGGCCGAGAGCCTTCCCGGCTTTTTTAGCCTGACAGTTCCGACAGGTGGGGGAAAGACATTGGCGTCGATGGCTTGGGCACTCCTCCACGCCGTTCGTTACAAAAAAAAACGGATTATCATCGTTATTCCTTATACGAGTATTATTGTACAGACGGCTGCCGTGCTCCGGGATATTTTCGGAGCGGAGAATGTGGTGGAGCATCATAGTAATTTGCAACAGGATAGTAACGACGAACGGTCCCCTTCTTTGCTGGCAACGGAAAATTGGGATGCTCCGATCATTGTGACGACAAATGTGCAGTTCTTTGAATCGCTGTATGCTTGCCGCACTTCGCGATGCCGGAAATTGCATAATATCTGTAACTCTGTTGTTATTCTGGATGAGGCGCAGATGTTACCGGTTGAGTTTTTGCACCCCATACTGGATGTCTTGCAGAGCTTGCAAGCCTCTTTTAAAGCCAGTATTTTGTTTACTACGGCCACATTACCCGTTTTTTCCGGTCGGATCGGAACAGGACCGGGGGCTTTTGACGGACTGAAAACTCCCGTGACAGAAATTACTTCTGTGCATGATAATTTGTTTGAGGCTTTTAAACGGGTGGAGCTGCATTGGCCGGAACCAGGCACAACCACTAACTTCGATGAACTTGCCGACGAGCTGTCCGGGTATGATTGTGTGCTATGTATTGTAAATACCCGTAAGGACGCGCGCGAGCTTTACCGGCGGATGCCTGAAGGAACTTTACATTTGTCGCGTATGATGTGCTCCGCGCATATCATGGAAGTTATAAAATTGATCAAGCAGAAATTGAAGGACAATGAACCAGTCCGTGTGATAAGTACGCAGTTGGTTGAAGCCGGGGTAGATATTGATTTCCCTGTAGTATACCGTGCTTTTGCCGGTCTGGATTCAATCATACAGGCGGCAGGAAGATGTAACCGGGAAGGCAAATTGAATCATGTGGGTAAATTAGGTCAGGTTTTTGTCTTTAATTTGGAGAATACTCTTTTGCGTGGTTTGATGGGAAAGGGAGCGGCTGCTTTGCGGGAGATACTGTCTGTTTCCGATGGGAGCGACTTGTTTTCTCCGGAGTGTATGGCTCAATATTTCAGCTTATTCTATAGCAATTGTAACACCTTTGATAAGGCTAATATAAAAGGTCTGTTATATAAAGGTTTTGCAGAAATGCACTTTATGTTTGCAACTGCTGCAGAGAAGTTCCGGTTGATAGACGATAAAGACTCGGTATCCATCTTGGTCGGCTATGGTGATGGTGCAACCTTACTGGAGGAACTGAAGCGGATTGGCCCGGAATTTTGGTTGTTACGTAAGCTACAGCAGTATAGCGTATCCATTAGAAAATGGGATTTCGAACAGTTATGTAAACAGGGAACAGTGGGAGTGTATGCTGGGATTTTTATATTGGAAGATGGAAGGTGTTATGATGAACGGGCCGGATTGGTTTTGGACGGTGCTTGGGTAGAGGAACTACTGTTGATGTGATAGGTGTTACAGATTGAGTTGGTTATAATAGTGCGTTTGGATTGAAATGTGTCTGAATTACAACAATAACATTACCGTCGCATCCTTTACGGGTGCGACGGCTATGACACGTGTATCAACTTCTGGCCAATGCACGTACCTATATAAGGTACGACAGACTCCGAAGGACACGCGTACCGGTTGTCAACTGTTTCAATCCACGTACCTATATAAGGTACGACCAAGTATGACAGCTCTTTCAACGGCTCGTCCATTGTTTCAATCCACGTACCTATATAAGGTACGACCAACAACCGACTATATGTTATAAAACATATAACGGTTTCAATCCACGTACCTATATAAGGTACGACAAACGGTAAGACCGTCCTTTAAATTACCGTCAGTTTCAATCCACGTACCTATATAAGGTACGACTACCGCTATACTTAATAATAAGCGTTTTGACCTTGTTTCAATCCACGTACCTATATAAGGTACGACTTTCTTTCCCTGCATTATCCTGTCTATCCTTTACAGTTTCAATCCACGTACCTATATAAGGTACGACTTGCAAACTTATTACGCTACTGTTATCACTGTCAAGTTTCAATCCACGTACCTATATAAGGTACGACATAGCATTAGCTCCAAGTGTTTTATCCGTCTCAAGTTTCAATCCACGTACCTATATAAGGTACGACCATTTTTCAGGATCATCTTCTCCTGCCACAATAGTTTCAATCCACGTACCTATATAAGGTACGACCGCACCTCTTTTTATTACACTTACATACAATCCTGTTTCAATCCACGTACCTATATAAGGTACGACGGAACGGTTTTTTGTGTTTTATTCCTGTTTTATCAGTTTCAATCCACGTACCTATATAAGGTACGACAAGGCCTTGGATTTTGATCGTATCTACATCCGTGTTTCAATCCACGTACCTATATAAGGTACGACTTAAAGGGGTCACAAAACTCATCCGTATAGTATTGTTTCAATCCACGTACCTATATAAGGTACGACTAAATACCGGAGTAATGCGGCCTAAATCAGTCGTGTTTCAATCCACGTACCTATATAAGGTACGACCGTAGAGATGAGATTTTAGGCAATCCTTCTCTTGTTTCAATCCACGTACCTATATAAGGTACGACGACAGTGTTCTGCCTAAGTGGTTAACGTACCGTGTTTCAATCCACGTACCTATATAAGGTACGACATCAACAATAAAACAATTGAGGAGGCTTGACCATGTTTCAATCCACGTACCTATATAAGGTACGACCTTAGCGTATTGGATATCTTGATGTTCTATATTTGTTTCAATCCACGTACCTATATAAGGTACGACGACCTTAAGTATATCCTTAAAATGCGTAACAGGGTTTCAATCCACGTACCTATATAAGGTACGACGAGAAATAGGTAATTGAGCAGTACAATCAAAATGTTTCAATCCACGTACCTATATAAGGTACGACCGAGAAATAGGTAACTGCGCGGTACAATCAAAATGTTTCAATCCACGTACCTATATAAGGTACGACTCATGCCGATGATGTTTCCGATCCAAACTAAGATGTTTCAATCCACGTACCTATATAAGGTACGACCAAAAGTCAGATATTGAGCTTGTTAAGGGTAAGGTTTCAATCCACGTACCTATATAAGGTACGACTGAGCATAAGCTTCAGCCCATTTTTCACGCTTGGTTTCAATCCACGTACCTATATAAGGTACGACCTTTAAGGTATATAGGCTGATAACCAATGTGATCGTTTCAATCCACGTACCTATATAAGGTACGACTGAGTGGAGTTGTTGTTATTCTTTTGTACAGAGTTTCAATCCACGTACCTATATAAGGTACGACTTTCTTCCGTATTGACAAAGGATGTTTTCTTTAATGTTTCAATCCACGTACCTATATAAGGTACGACTGTGCTTTATAAAAATGGATGTATTGGAAAAGGGTTTCAATCCACGTACCTATATAAGGTACGACAAGATTGTGGATCTGGAAACAGCTATCACGATTAAGTTTCAATCCACGTACCTATATAAGGTACGACAATTACCGATATTAATGTTAGGCACAGTAGGAGGTTTCAATCCACGTACCTATATAAGGTACGACCAAGTTGATAGCGTTTAATTCTTCTACCAATTCGGTTTCAATCCACGTACCTATATAAGGTACGACATGCCAACGAGTGACATCGCCCGGAAGTTGCGGGTTTCAATCCACGTACCTATATAAGGTACGACAAAAGTAGATGATAATGAGGTCTCTTGGTTTTAGTTTCAATCCACGTACCTATATAAGGTACGACAGAGCCTAAAGACTGATAACGCCAATAACCGCGAGTTTCAATCCACGTACCTATATAAGGTACGACTGTTCAAATAATGTAAAAGTGTAACAAAAATCACGTTTCAATCCACGTACCTATATAAGGTACGACACTGGGTGGAGTTGTTATTGTTTTTCTGGACCGAGTTTCAATCCACGTACCTATATAAGGTACGACGGATATAAGCATTATAAATAGCCTCATAAGCACGTTTCAATCCACGTACCTATATAAGGTACGACCAATTAGCATAAAAGAGAGATTTCGGAGTAGTAGTTTCAATCCACGTACCTATATAAGGTACGACAGATTGACATGCTCATTAATATCGTTAATTTCGGTTTCAATCCACGTACCTATATAAGGTACGACTGCATTACAAATAATGCAAACATTTACAGTCTGTTATCAATGCATTTATGCGATAATAAACTTTTTGGATTTTTTATTGATGAAATAAAACTAATAGGAGTGTTTAATAGGCTAATAATCAATGATTGCGAAAACTCCAGCTTTTTGTTAATGCTTAATGTTCGCAAACAGTTATATTATAAGTTCATCTTCTACATTATAGGATGTGACGACACCTATGTATTCAACTCTTTTAGAATAATTATTTCCCAAGAAATAGAAACGAATACTATCTTTTTTATGATCGATGATATCCGATAGTTTTAATCTTAACTCGGTAAATTGAGCAGGCGAGACAGAGCATTCAAAAACGGAATTTTGGACGCGTTGGCCATAATTCAGGCATTGACGTGCTACCTGACGTAACCTGCGCTGTCCGTCGGAAGTCATCGTTTCTACGTCATATGTAACTAGAACATACATGAACTTACTTCATTAAAAAGACCGGATAATTATCTAAATCGTTTCTCAAAAAACGAGCTAAAAGCATCGCCTGAATATATGGGATCAGTCCTATCGGTACGGATTCATTTAAGTAGGGGTGGATTATTGTCTCTTTTTTTCTCTTCTGCCAAGCGAGTAAGACTCCCTTTCTGATATCTTCATCCATTACAATCCCGTTATCTCCGTGTTCGACAAAACCTTTACCGGATATCTGTTTACGATTAATTAAGGACAAAACCAACCTGTCTGCCAGGTAGGCTCGTAACTCTTCCATCATATCTAACGCTAAACTCGCTCTTCCTGGTCGATCGGTATGTAAAAAGCCTACGTATGGATCAAGTCCTACTGTTTCCAATGCAGACTGTACCTCATGATTCAGCAATGTGTAAACGAATGACAATAGAGCATTTACTTTGTCTTTGGGCGGTCTTCTGTTCCTCCCGTTAAAAGGAAAATCCTCACATTGCGATATGATCATCTGGTTAAATACAGAGAAATAAGTTGTAGCGGCTTCTCCCTCTATACCTCTTAATGTATCGGAGGACTCAGCAACTAAAGCCTGATTCTTTGATCTCTTTAACTTTTCAGATACGGATAAAAACAAGGATAGCTGTTTGTCGGAAGAAATGTGATCTCTTTTGAAACGATCGATAACCGTCCGGGAATTTGCTATCTTTCCTGCAATAAAAAGCCGACTGATTTCCAGTGATTTATTTGCATCGTCGGCAATCCTGTATTGTGTTCTTCGTAAAAGGACATTTCCTTTTGTCGGACCGGAGACTCTACCTTGAAACTGTCCATTAGCACTTAAAAAACATAATCCTACATTTCTTTCAGCACACATCTTCATTAATGCCGGAGAAGCACCTATATATCCGAATGTGACAATACCTTCTATATTTAAAACCGGAATTCTGAATATATCTTTTTCCTTAACCCTAATTACAACGTTTTCTCCATCTTTAGTTAAATAGGCTTCAGGAGTAGTTACATACAATGTGTTCAATAATTTTCTCATATTTTAATCGTATAACTGGGACAGGTAAGTATTCACTTTCGGTGTTTTTGTCAGTACTTTAGGCATACATACGTCACATAAAGAACATGACTTGCAATGCGCTTTGTATATTGCCGGCGGAAGAACTTTTTGCTCGTATAGCTTGTGCATTTGGACACATTTATTTTCAACCAGTTTCCGTAATTCTTCAGTAAACTGGACCTCTTCTCGGTGGCGAGTTTCCCCATAATACAAAAAGCCTTTTTCTATGCTGACGTTATACATCTCTTCCAGGCAAATCGCTTGTGCGCATAGCTGGACTTCATCTATCTGATCTTTTTTAGGTTTGCCTCGTTTGTATTCGACCGGAATTAATTGCCAGAATCCCGGATATTTAGGATGTCTTATTGAATTTTGTCCGGAGGTGGAAGCGACCATCTCTACTACATCAGAGATACCATAAAGTCCCAGCCGTCTGGAGACAAGCGTTACGGATCTTAATGTTACTATGCCTTTATTGCGGTTCATCAAGGTAGGATCATCGACTTTTTGATGCATCCAGTTTCCTTCAATAGTGAGGTTGTTTTCCGCCCACTGTTGTTCGATATGTATAAGGGCCCATTGACGTTTACAGAAAGTTATGTGTTGGATTCCGGAAAGCATCAACAGGTCCTCATCTCCGTATTCTATCATATCATGTCCAGAACTTCTACACCTTCCGGTAGTTTATCCTTGTCGATGGTAACAATATAATCGTCGAACGAACGGGGTGGGCGTTGGTCATCCTTAAGTTGAACCTTCACTAAACCGAATAAAGAATGAGCTGAAGCATTACCTAATGCTGTACTGTGTTTGAATACGATCAATTTGCGGGCATTCATCATTCCTCTGGCTGCTGAATGGTCGTGATCGAACATGTTTTTCAATGAATCCCAGAATAAGTTCAGGTCATCTTCATTGAATCCGGTTTGTGCGGCTAAATGAGCGGAAATAAATCCGTTAGCTTTATATAGTCCGTAAGGAACTGTAAATTTACGTCCCATAGTGCGGTTATCTCCACTCTGTTTTTTAGCCTCATCCTCCGTAGCCACAGCCATACGGGTTATACTATGTTCGGCAGTAACAATCGGACTGATGGAACGGGCAAAAGTAAATTGGATAGGGCCACGAACCTGTCCGGCATTTTCGCCTGTACTTAGTACGGCTCCAAATGTCCTTATGTCATAAAAGTTTCTGCACATCCATTGCCGAGCAGCCTCTGTTTTATCTCCTTTCTCTTTTATATCTTTAACCCCTTCCTGTTTATGAGCGTCTGCGATCAGATTATTCAATACCGCTTTCTCTTTAATGAATATATCATACAGTCTTTCTCCTCCTTTTACTATTTGAACAAAGTTCCGGACTTTACGCTTCAGACAGACATCGGAAACCAGGCCTTCACCTGTTTCCGGATCAACTCTGGGTAAATTTCCGGCATCGGGATCACCGTTCGGATTACCATCCTGTACATCAAATAAATAAATGAAGTCGTAACGATTGTTTATTGCTGTTTCCATATTTGTATAGTATTAATTTTTTTCTTTATCTGTTGTTGTTTTATATAAATCTTCTCTTTGATGGTAATAACCGATTGCGAAACGCGATTGGTCGTCCATCGATAAATATTTAGGTAATCCGTTACTATCCAGGTTGGTGATAACACTTTGCAATAATTTTTCATAATAAACAGATTTCCCGGTATCAAATTTTGCAAGGTGATGTCTGGATAAAGACAACAAGCGGCCGAATACAGTTGTCGGGGTTGTCGACGCTGCACCGTAGTAACGCTCTTTGATCGTAGAATTTGCTCCTGGGATAGCATCACTCTGGATCTTTTCAAGGATAGCAAACAAGCGGCCACATAAGTACGCTTGGTTTTTATTTTCTAAATCTAATGCCATTTGAATTTCTTTAGGTGGATTATTATGATTTCTGAATTTTCTATTTAAGTAGGCTTTGAGTATAGCGGCTCTTATCGACGTTATATTCCGGTCTGCTTTGATTCGTATCAGACATTGCATCTGCAATGTGGTCGGGTAGGGTTGGTTATCCCATATGCTTTGACTTAAATCGCTGGCTAAGCAGGGAGGCAGATTTTCCATTTTATTTAAGGAAGCAACTTGGGTCAGTAAGTTGAATAAAGAAAAATAGGCTCTTTGATTCTTGCTTTTAATGATTTCCAAGTCCTTAAAATGTTGTCTGATGTGACTGGCAAATTCGCCTACTGTTCCTTGTCGCCAGAATCTAACGGAGATACGGGCGGCATTAGGAGATAAACCTAACACGTAAAAGGGAGTTTTGTCCTCGTCATTCAATACTCCCGAGAACGGGGACTTCAAGAAGTCTCTGATAACTTCCGTGTTTTTATCCGGATCATCTTTGGGAGGAGATGTAAATATGAAACAGAAACATTGCTCCAACTTTGTCGGTTTCTGAGACCAGAAAACAACGGATGTGTCATGCAAGCGATATTTGTTAGAGGAATCTTTTCCCAATAAAGAATTTAAAGCTGTGGTATAAGCAGCTTCCGCTTCTTTTGAAATGGGTGCGTTCATACCTTGCTCTTTATAATAAGAATCGTAACCCGATTTCTTTTGAAAGCCAACCAGTTTAGCTCCGCTCTTACCCCCGGGTATGGCTATGGCACTATTGAGTATGGCTATCGGAGCCTTTTTTCCGGTGATGAGGCATATCCCTGTAGGTTCATCTTTGTCTGAACAGTCTTCTATAGATGATGTTACATCCGGATTTGCAGCCACGATAGTATTGTTTCCTGCTACTTTAAAGGAGATGTTTGTCCCGTCTTTTTTGATACATTCTTCCCATAAAGGGTCCATTTTTATACGTTGAAGATTATCAGGATTATCGTAAAATTTGGCTACTGCTTGAATCTCTTCATTGGAAGGATACATTTCGGCAAGCCGCCTGACCTCCTGAACAAAGGTTTTATTTTGTTTAGCGGCATCGTCCAGTGCTTTTGGCATTCCTTTATCATCCGTATTTTTAGGTTGGGCTAACACATATCCGAAATGGTCCCAAAATACATTTGCCGTTTGCCAACTGTTGCTGCCGGTACGTCCTTTACTTTTGACGACCAGGTATTTTTTTGCTCGTTTCTGTTTTCCTACCCCCTCGGTGGTATCCTGTAGTTCTAAAAAATTCCCTTTTTTATCTATCAGAATAAGATAAGGTATTTCTTTCCATTCTAATCCATGGGGAGCAATAGTACTCCCCGGATCAGCAGCTTTACGCTGGTAGTATTCGTATAATGCTTGCAAAATCATCGGCGTACCTCCTCACTGTTAATGGATGGAACGATCAAGACTCCTTGTTTCATTATAGCCCTGAAGAACATTGGCTTTGGATCTTTTTCGTTTGTGAAATCCATATCATATAGCATATATCCAAAATCACGATCTTCGGGTATTCCGTTTCCTTTTACCGGATTTTCGATGTATGTGAAATCTGCGGAGAACTCACGGCAACCTAAATAGGGTTGATTGAAACATTGCCCCTTTTTAGCTCTACGTTCGAACATAGCATTATATTTGCCTGGATTTTCGTCAGAGGACTTTGATGGCACTTTCAACATATCTTCTTTCGCTCTATTTCTTATAGGTATAAATTCCAACTCTGCAAAAATTCTATAGCAAACATCTTTTAGTAACAAACTGGATTTTTGTTGCCGATTATCTTCGATGAATAATCCGGATGAACGGGGGCTCATTAAACTTCCAATCTCATTTCTTTTCATGGAAAACCATCTGATTGGATTTAATACTTCTATTCGAGTAATATTCCATTGTATGGCTGGTTTCCAAAATATAGATTCGAAAATAGCTCGGGCAGCAGATGGCGTTATTATGTCGTAGCTAACTCTTTCGACTTTCATCTCCGGACGGGTAAAGCAGGCCATGCTTCCTTTAACCTCAAGACAGTATTCTTTATTTGTATATATCATATGTTTAGGTTAACGTAATATAAGGTGTTTATGCTTTGAGTAATAAGGTATCTTTATAACTCTGTTCAACAAAGATATATTTTATTTTCTAACAAACAAATATTTTAATCCTGTAATCTTCTTGCAAAAAATATTATAAATAGTTGTCCCCGTAAAGGATGCGACATTAAAGACACGTTCAAACGCGCCTTTGAAGAGTGGTTTCAATCCACGCATCTGTAAAAGATGCGACTTATTAGTTGCATTATTACTGTTGTATTCTAAAACGGACGTTTCAATCCACGCATCTGTAAAAGATGCGACTGGCATTGCGAAAAAACTCCTGCACTCTGGTAAGTTTCAATCCACGCATCTGTAAAAGATGCGACTTGACGAGGACGGTAATGCTTATAAGGTTGATTTCGTTTCAATCCACGCATCTGTAAAAGATGCGACATTATGGGATTATTGTATTCCTTTTGAGGGCAATGTTTCAATCCACGCATCTGTAAAAGATGCGACGTAGACGCCAAAAGCGCGCCATTGCTGCACAAGTTTCAATCCACGCATCTGTAAAAGATGCGACTTGGTTTTGCCGGTGACTGTCCATGCTTGGTCGGGGTTTCAATCCACGCATCTGTAAAAGATGCGACTTTAGCTGATCCACCATAATTACGATTCGAATTAGTTTCAATCCACGCATCTGTAAAAGATGCGACTCATATCCCAAATGTTGTTTTTAGCTATTTTAGTTTCAATCCACGCATCTGTAAAAGATGCGACTCTTCTGACAATGCTATAAAGATGTCCGGTTTGGTTTCAATCCACGCATCTGTAAAAGATGCGACTTTCCTTGCCTGTAAGCCTTGCTGTCAAATCAAGTTTCAATCCACGCATCTGTAAAAGATGCGACTCGGTAATTGGATAAAATCCCGTGAGTATTTTAATGTTTCAATCCACGCATCTGTAAAAGATGCGACTACCGCCTAATAGTTCTATTCGCGTTAAGCCTGTTTCAATCCACGCATCTGTAAAAGATGCGACTTGATAACCAATGTGATCAAATTCGGGATTAAAAGTTTCAATCCACGCATCTGTAAAAGATGCGACACCGTACATGACGGCAGGAACCAAAGCAAAAGCGTTTCAATCCACGCATCTGTAAAAGATGCGACTTGCCGTCATGTACGGTAACCTTCTCAGTACAAAAGTTTCAATCCACGCATCTGTAAAAGATGCGACAAAGGCCTTGGATTTTGACCGTATATATATTCGTGTTTCAATCCACGCATCTGTAAAAGATGCGACCAAAAACCGACTATATGTTATAAAACATATTTCGGTTTCAATCCACGCATCTGTAAAAGATGCGACCTATTCGTATAACGGAGGCTGACTTTTTGGAATTGTTTCAATCCACGCATCTGTAAAAGATGCGACACCACCCTCCATTACAAGCAACTTATAAATCTCCGTTTCAATCCACGCATCTGTAAAAGATGCGACAATATCCATCCGGCTCCGTAAATACAAATTCGGGGTTTCAATCCACGCATCTGTAAAAGATGCGACTCCCCTCTTTGAATAATTTGACTACAGCACAAACGTTTCAATCCACGCATCTGTAAAAGATGCGACCTACTGTTTCTTTTTCTTTTGTTGCTACTTTCCAGTTTCAATCCACGCATCTGTAAAAGATGCGACCTTGTTTTGTTTAACGGGTGCAAAGATATGAATGTTTCAATCCACGCATCTGTAAAAGATGCGACGTAAGAGTTTTTTCGCAATGCCGCCGGGACTTGGTTTCAATCCACGCATCTGTAAAAGATGCGACAGCCATTGGGTTATAAGACTGCGCACTATCACCAGTTTCAATCCACGCATCTGTAAAAGATGCGACGTAAGAGTTTTTTCGCAATGCCGCCAGGACTTGGTTTCAATCCACGCATCTGTAAAAGATGCGACTAATTAAGAGATATGTAGTGCGATAATGTGGATCTTGGTTTCAATCCACGCATCTGTAAAAGATGCGACCAATTTCCTTTTCCAAAGCAATTGCCTGTTCTTCTGTTTCAATCCACGCATCTGTAAAAGATGCGACTTTTGTCTGAATCGGAAACATCATAGGCATAAACCGTTTCAATCCACGCATCTGTAAAAGATGCGACTAAGAGTTTTTTCGCAATGCCGCCAGGCGACGGTTTCAATCCACGCATCTGTAAAAGATGCGACTGATGAGGACGGCAATGCGTATAAAGTTGATTTTGTTTCAATCCACGCATCTGTAAAAGATGCGACTGTAGATTTTACCCACGAATCTATGGGCATATAAGTTTCAATCCACGCATCTGTAAAAGATGCGACTCTATATCCGTGAGCGTTGTCAATGTTGGATTATGGTTTCAATCCACGCATCTGTAAAAGATGCGACTGGCAAGAAAACCTATAATCGTTGGATTACTTCCGTTTCAATCCACGCATCTGTAAAAGATGCGACGATGAGGACGGCAATGCGTATAAAGTTGATTTTGTTTCAATCCACGCATCTGTAAAAGATGCGACATTGATTAAGCGGACAGGTTCGACATTTATCATAGTTTCAATCCACGCATCTGTAAAAGATGCGACTCTTATAGGATTCAGATTTACCAGTGTACTGTGTTTCAATCCACGCATCTGTAAAAGATGCGACTCCATGTTTGTGAAAAGCTTTATTGATGACACTTTTAAATTGTAATTTTGCGAATGATAAAGTAGAAAAGCAATAAATGTTCATATTCTCTAAATAAATCTATAAGTGTATGATTTATAGAGGATGCGAACATCCAACGTTTTTTACAATTACTTAGGGTTCGCGTTTTTGTTATTGAAACATAAGTGTAATCATGTTATTTCTAAAGTAATCTGTAACTTTGCTGACAAAGTTAGGAATAGTTTTTATAGATACGATAAATAATGAATAAAAAGATACTTCAGTTAGCGCTTCCTTCTATTGTATCCAATATAACGGTTCCTTTGTTGGGATTGGTCGATGTGGCGATTGTCGGACATTTGGGGGCCGCTTCCTATATCGGGGCGATTGCGGTAGGGGGGATGCTGTTCAATATTATTTACTGGTTGTTCGGTTTCTTGCGGATGGGAACGAGTGGGATGACTTCACAGGCTCTGGGGAGACGGGATCTCCTGGAAGTAACGAGGGTTTTGTTCCGGTCGGTCGGTGTCGGGATTCTGATTTCTCTGGCTCTGCTTCTGCTCCAGTATCCGATACGGGAAATAGCTTTCTTACTATTGGATACGACGGATGAGGTAGAACGGTTGGCTTCCTTATATTTCAATATTTGTATTTGGGGAGCGCCGGCTGTGTTGGGATTGTATGGTTTCTCCGGTTGGTTTATCGGAATGCAGAATTCCCGTTTCCCGATGTTTATTGCGATCACCCAGAATGTCGTGAATATCGTGGCGAGCCTGATCTTCGTCTTTGTGTTCGGCATGAAGGTGCAAGGGGTTGCGACGGGAACGCTGATCGCTCAATATGGAGGCTTCGGGATGGCTGTATTCCTGTGGTTCGTATTCTATCGGAAGCGGTTGAATATTCGTGTTTGCTGGCATGAGGCCATGGATAAGGTCGCTATGCGTCGTTTCTTCCAGGTGAATGGCGATATTTTCTTTCGTACGCTTTGTTTGGTGGCGGTTACTACATTTTTTACTTCTACGGGTGCGAGACAGGGCGATATCGTTTTGGCTGTTAATACATTGCTGATGCAGTTGTTTACGCTTTTCTCCTATATCATGGACGGTTTTGCCTATGCGGGCGAGGCTTTGGCGGGACGTTATATCGGTGCTCGGAACAAAACAGCCCTTAGTCGGATGATCCGTTTGCTGTTTGGCTGGGGGATTGGGTTGTCCCTTTCGTTTACCCTGCTTTATGGAGTAGGCGGGAAAGGTTTTCTCTCCCTCCTGACGAATGACTCTGTTGTCATACAAGAGGCCGGAACCTATTTCTATTGGGTGCTGGCTGTTCCGCTTGCCGGCTTTGCCGCCTTCTTGTGGGATGGTATCCTGATCGGTGCGACAGCTACCCGCCTGATGCTTTATTCGATGTTGGTCGCTTCCGGCACTTTCTTTTTGATCTATTACCTCTTTTTCGGAATGATGGGAAATCATGCATTGTGGATGGCATTTCTGATATATCTGTTGCTTCGTGGTAGTATGCAATGGGTATTATGGAATCACCACAATGAATTAGCGTAATCGGTCGTATGCCCATTGTGCCGGATTGTTTAATATATAATTGGATATATTATGATACGCTTTTTCATCCTGTATGATATGTTCATAATAATTACGTTGCCATAATTTTTGACCGTGTAGATTAATCATTTTTGTCGATTGATATTTAAAATATCCCACAATATGCCCCAGTGTCACCACGTAGGGGCGGGGTTCGCCCGCCCTAAATGCATCCCGATCGATTTTTATAATCGCATGGAAATGATTTGGCATAATAACATATTCGCAACATTCGATATTGGGGTATTTGTGTTCCAAATCCCAATAACATTGTTGGATTATTTCACCATATGGGTTTAATATCATTT
>ERZ834382.1278-NODE-1278-length-22713-cov-3.311546_pt1 | contig 22713 bp, 21 predicted proteins | sample MGYA00519692_ERZ834382 | MGnify/ENA primary metagenome ERZ834382 (study PRJEB31850, sample SAMEA3708751) | human gut metagenome | biome: human gut; feature: human-associated habitat; material: faeces | place: China | collected 2014 ...
CTGTTCCCTGGACATCGTTATTGTTTCGGGAACTTCCTCCGCAAAACAATTTAAAGAAAATGATAAGCACAGCAATAAGGGCAAAACTAATAACAAGATACTTGCTATACCTGATTTGTTTTTCTTCATTCACTTTCTGCCCTTCTTTCAAATTAAATTCTATTTCATTATCATTAAGATAGTTCTATTTTCAATATAATCAACCTGTGCGCCGTTTTCTATACTCCTACTTATATTTCCTAGTGTTTTGGAGATAAAACAACGCACAGGCTAATTCTGTGGCTGGGTTTTATCTTACAGATTGTAATAAGTAATGCACCCTACCAAAATCGCAAGAGCAATACCAGCCCAAATCAAAATACGCTGTTTTTCCATATTAGTCACCTCCTTATACAATCTTTACCAATTATGATGCCACCAGATAGCCTTACCACGAATAACATCACCGCCTGGTTTCAGTTCTCCGTCGCCTGGCACATCTGGCAATTTCCACAAGTCCCAGCGTTCAAAAGTAGTTGCCGGGCCGTAGTCGTCTAAGTCTGCTGCTTCTGCATGTGTCATTACGGTATCGGCATTAATGTCCAATCCAAGCTCCTCACACAGTACAGCTACAACTTTTGCCATACTATCTATCTGTAACTCTGTCGGTGGCACGTTGCCAAAGTCGATATGCCCATCAGCATGAGCTACAGCATCTACACAGCACGCTAAAGCAATCCCAATAGCTCTAGAATTGCGCCGCCATGTATGAGCCTTATATTCAGTTAAATCTTCTGTTGTCGCCATAACAGCGCCGTCGCTATCAATGTTTAAGTGATAGTCACTAAAAAACTGGTGATAATAACCAGCTGACCAATGTAGATAGATCTTGTCAATATTACCTCTAGCCATTGCTGCTAACTGCCGCAGCTCATCTAAAGTGATTCTTTTTGTCACCATTATTCTCTGCCTCCTTTTCAAATGGATCAGGCACTCCATTCTCGTTTTTGTCTACTAAACTCGTAGCTATAAAAGTCACAAATGCAACCATAGCCGGACCTGTGATCTCTCTTATCAGCGCCAGCAGGTCAGACATAACAATCTTATCCAACCACAACCACATATACATCCATGCAGCGTAATAGGTCAGTACCAGCAAAACGACTGCAATAAAATAGCCTACAATGACAGCCATTATTTTGGGCGACATTGAGGCTACTTTGTTTCTAGCACTCACTATTAAGTTTTTTATTTTCTCAAACATAAATATCACTTATCCTTACATGAACAGTTATTACATTTGTTTTCTACCAGCAACAGCCGTTCACCAACTTCGTCAATTCTGTTATGTGCAGATTTTGCCCTCTGATCAATCTCAGCAAATTTTATTTTTAAATCTGTTGTACGTTCTTGTTCCCTATTAATAGTCTTAGCTAAAGCGTCAACAGTCTTTTGGAGGTTCTCTATCGCCGTAGACAAAGGATTTATTATCCAAATCTTAAATACAAAACCTACTATGCCAAATAAAAAGCTAAAGATTGTTATTGAGGCCATTGCCATTTCAACCATCTTTGCACCGCCTAATCTAATATAATAGCGTCCAAATCCTCTTTGCTTAACGCTGCCTCTACCTGTGCCTGTTTAATCCATCCTTGCTGCTTGCAAGCACCTATATGAGAAGATAAATCAGCACACCAGGTATATACCTGAGCAGCGTTAAGATACTGTATTGTTTTTTCAGTTTCTCCTTCTTTATAGCCCCGGACTGGACATCCCAAAGGATATTCGTTTGCAAAACGTTCTGTGCTGACATTCAGTGCAATTCCCTGCATCGTAAGTTGAGTATCTCTGTCGCTATCATACCTCACAGGCTTACCAGTACATTGAGAAATAAAACCACCAGTAATTTTAGTAGCAGTCCAAGTATTTACTTCTGCTATTTTTTCTATTTTCATTTCTTCAAGTGTAAATACTGTATATTCACGCTTCTCCTGCTTTTCCAGCAATTTATCAATGCTATTTAAAATATCCTCGCATACTGTGTTCGGGTAGGATTGAAATGCTTCTCCATTTAACCAACAGGCTTGCGTTACTCGATTATAATCAATAGTTTGATAATTTACTGCTTTACCGTAATCAGCAAAGAACTTTTCTTTTGTTTCTTGATATGTTTTCCCGTTAGCCTGCACAATGACTTGACTTCCGTCATAAACAATTAAATCTTGCATTGTTCATCCCCCTTATGCCGTGCGCATCCATATATAGACCGCTATATAAGGCTGCATATTATTATGAGATTTCCCGCCGCCACTATTACTGATCTTAACTGTATGTGAATGTGTACCAGTTGAATTCGTTGTTAGCGTGTTATTAGATCCAGGCAGATATTTTCCCCAACCGGTACCGTCTGATACATCATAACCAACAGTGATGTTGTGAGTATGTGCACCAGTTGAATTCGTAGTGGCATCGTGATTGTGCAACGGTATTTGCTTAATCGTTAGTGTTTCTGCTTCTGTACCACCGGTACTGCCGGCTTTATATTCTCCGCCCCATTCTGATGTTCCCTGTGCGAGTAATACACGTCCAGCAGGCATTGCATCCCATGTGCCGCCAAAAAGATCAGCAGGTGATGTCGAATTTGTAGACGAATAGATACTGCCTACAGGATAAATTAAATTAATTATTGTTTGAATTGGAACTTGTGCTTCTATTGCTGATTTTACCTTTAAAGGCGTCATTGCTTTGTTATCAACTACACCAGCAATAGCTTCCTCTGTTGTCGCTATACCAGTAATACCGGCTAAACCTTCTAAGCTATCAGCAATATCCTGCGCTCTATCTGCCTGCCTTGTAGCTGTAGTTGCTGAAGATGCTGCTGATTTAGCACTGCTTTCTGCACTTGTCTTACTCGCAGAAGCTGAATTTGCTGATGCTGCGGCTAACTTTTTAGATTCTAATGCAGATTCAGCACTACTAGAAGCCGCACTAGCGGAATCTGAAGCACTTTTTTTACTATTTTCTGCAGCAGTTTCAGCAGCCTTAGCATTTTCTTCACTTTTTGCAGATTTGGTTTCACTAGCTTTCGCATTATTCTCACTTGTTAATGCTGCATTTTTACTTGCTAATGCAGCATTAGCACTGCTAGAAGCTGATTCTGCCGAAGCCTGGGCTGTTTCTGCACTGGCAGCAGCAGACGACTGTGATGCAGCCGCAGCATTTTTACTTGCTAATGCAGATTCAGCAGAAGAAACAGCTGCACTTTTTGCGTTTTCTGCGGCAGCCACTTTTTCATCAAGTAACGTTTGAACGTTATTAACAGCATCTTCTGCCGCAGTAGTCGCAGCTTCAACAGCGGTATTTTTAGCAGCAACAGCTTCATCCTTTATTTCCGTAGTCTCATTTACTGCAGCATCTTTTATAGCGTTCAGTTCTTTGATTGCAGTATTTTTAATATTTGTTGTTTCGTTAACGGCGCTCTCTTTGACCTGTTTCGTTTGCTCTAATACATCTTTAGCTAAAGGTAACACCCTCGCCGGGTCCTCCGTCAGCACAAGCCCATCACCAGCATCATTGATTCTAAAACTCATTCCAGCCTTTACAGGAAAAGTATTATTAAAATTATTTACATCAACACCAGCAGATAATGTTCTATTCAATTTTTCATTTAATTGCTGACATATAAAAGTTAGATCGTCAAAAGACAATTCAATATTCTCTGCAAAAAACGGACCTTGATTAACCAGGTTCATTAGCTGATACAATGGCAGCTCACGATAAATAGTTATTTTATGACCATCAGGCAGCGGATCGCCATTAGCTGGATAAGTAACTGTTTTAGCTCCAAGATCAACAGAAAAATTCTCCGTTTCTACGGCAACGCTATCATCACCTGTAATATATACTTTTATATATTCAGGATGATCCGTCATCTGAAATGTTATTGGGAATTTCGTTGTCGCTCCATTACCAACATAAATATCTTTAACTGTCGTATTCTGTACCGTCATATTCTCACCACCCTTAAACCTTTACTGCGGCCGGAGCATCTTTAACCACAGTGGCATTTAGCATACTGGCTATGGTTGATGCTATCTTTAACTTCTCGTCCAAAGATGCAGCCTTCTTCTGCTCCTCCAACAGTAAATTTATTTGGTCTTGTATGATAGCCTCTTTATCCATAATTTCACTCCTGTTCTATGTACCGGTGTTCATCAAACCAACGAACTTTTACGCCGGTTGCCTGCAAATCCAAGATATGTTTTCAACGGCTTTAATTACATCAGAATGACGTTTCCCAAAATGCTCCGCCACCTGCCGACTAGAAACAACTACCTGCCTGTCAATGATTTGCACTAAATTTTCCATAAATCGCCTCTCCTTCCAAATAAAAAAGCGCCTACCGAAGTAAGCGCTTTCTATTAAGTTCTAACTAACTTTATGATACTATTTTAACTCATTTTTATAATGGTTTTGTCGGATACATTTTTAATTTTTTTACATCGCCTCTGCTCTCATATCCAATAACCTTACATTACTATTTTAACTCTTGTTAAAGGGCATTTTGTCGGAAACTTTTTAAAATTTATTTCCTAACATCAGACCAAGCTTATACCCCTGATCATAACAACGCCGGCTGGACTTATCCATAAACCGAACTACCTTCGACGACAATTCACGTTCTTTCTTTATCTCATATGCTATGGCTGCTACTTCTTCAAGCTGCGCCGGAGACAATTTGTTCAACAGCTCCCTAAATGATTTCCGCACTTTATTCATTATTTGCACCGCCTTTGATTTGTTCTTTTACTTCTTTTCTATCAGCGGTGGAGATCTCGCTTTTTGTCTCTGTCATTTTATCACTATCTTCATTTATATATTTTCTTGCAAATTCTTCTTGAGATGTGCTTCTTACAACTTCGACAAATTTCTCCAATGCCCTTTTTTCTTCGTCAGGACACGACGACCTGTTTCCGTTCATGGTATATCCTCCTTGATATACCAGCCGAAAACTGCTATACTATTGTTATCAGCTTCGGCTGGTGCTTGAAACACTCGCTAAACTTTTCCAGGGTGCAGCGGGTGTTTCTTATTTTATATTACGCTCCTACTTTTTTATTATCAATAATACTTTGGATTACTGGAATTACCTTCCTATAGTATCTAAATGTTTCTACCTGTTTTTGACAATGACGTGATTTGTCATAAAAATATTTGCCATATTCGGCAGTTTTTAAATTATGCTGATTCGCAATCCTGCCAACCATATTACCACTGATTCCAAGTTCTCTGCCGACCTCATCAGCAGATAAAGTATTTTCGTTTATAGATTGCATCGGTAGTAATGGCACGCCGCTCAAAACCTCTGCTGCTTTCTGCTGGCAGATATGTTTGTATTCTAGCAGATCAGTCATTTGAGCAACTTTAAGGAATGTCGATGCAACTCTTGCACGACTGTTATTTAAGCGAGCTTCTACTTCTCTAGCTTTTATATCCTGATTTACAGAATACGACCCAGTTTTGCGGATCGCAGGAAGTATTTCGCTTGTTACCCAGCGTTTGAATTGTTTTGCTACAGGCAATTTGCTAGATAAGATGAGAGCATATAGCCCGCTTTCATTAATAATAGTTAAACCACGGTTACTTTCAAAACTGCTATTTTGACAGTTTTGCCTATCTTCCTGATCAACATGCTTTTTCAACGCCCCAAACGTATCACTGTATCCTAAAATTTCAGCAACATCTTTACCTACAAACCACGGTTCATTATTTTTTTCAATTACTCTAACTTTACCAAAAGCTTCGTTTTCAAAAATCTTCAGTTCATTTTTCATAAAAATATGCCTCCCAAAATAAATATCTTGAAAGGCATACGTAAAAATGCTATACTATTTTAAGAAATAGTACGTTTTCCGTACGCCTTTCTGCTTTGAAACTACCATTGTTCCGCCAAGAACTATTTGATGGTAGTTTCTTTTTTTACTTTTTTTAACATCTCTGGCTGATTCTTTTCTAAGTCAGCCATTATTAGCCTTTCTAAATAATCACTTGTTCTCAAACCAATACTAGTAGTATGATATCGAACAACAGCAACTATTTCATCAGGCACTCTTGCAACCAGCGTCTTCATTTTCTCATCTCCTTTTACGTTTATTTCAAATGTAATTACATTTGTTGTTTAGATTCTAACATATGATTATTCATTTGTAAAGATAAAAAAAGAATTTCTTTTAATCTGTTTTTATGTTATTCTTGTTAAGGGTGATAAATTTGAAAAATTTACCAAAACAAAAATTAGCCATGGCCTTAGGTGCTAGAATTAGAGAACTTCGTATAAATTTAGGATTGACACAAAAAGAACTTGCAGAACGTTGTGGTATGTTAGAGCCAAATATTGGCGCAATAGAACGTGGAACTAATACACCTAATATTTCTACTTTGGCAAAAATAGCAACAGCATTAGAAGCGGATTTAATTGATTTAGTACGTGGATTATATAGTGTAATTTCATTTGGAAGCGAATCTAAAGAAATTGATTTGTTAGAAAAGATAGGTTTCACTGTTACTGATGCAGATGATGATTATATGATTACACATAACAGCAATAATCCGTTTAGCATATTTTATCCTAAGAAAAAATTAAAAGCTATCATATCTAATATTATAAAAGAATGTGAAAAAGAGAAACAAAAAGCAATCGAAGAAAGAATAACATTAATGCTTTTTGAAGATTTTTTAAATGGACATTTTGATATATTATCTGTAGAAAGACTAGATGGTCTAACAGTAGAAACTGCTACTAAACTTTTAAACTTTACTAAAATAAAAGAAGGTTTTGGTAAAGAAAAATAGCTATATTTATAAAAAAGGAAGAAGGAATATTATGAAAAGAATTCTTTCTTTTAAATTTTGAGAGCGGATTTTTCCGCCCTCAAATTATTCTACATATTTTATCTAGTCATCATATTTCCCAAACGGAAGCCAATTTCATAATTATCATATGAAGTTAATTTTACATCGCTAATTGCACGAATATTACTGAATATCTGTAACCCCAGCTCATTAAGAGTATTCGCAAAACACCGAGATTTTTCAGAAGTATTACAACGGTTATATAAATTTAATACTTCATGCAAAGCAATCAGCTTGCCTTCTAAATCCTTTATCTTCTTCTGCAGCTCTATATTCATAGGCGCATTAACAAGCATGGGTCTTTGTGGCTCACACGACGATTTCACCGGGAACAATTCAGCAGGTGTAAATTTTCGATTTCTCGCTTCGTATATCTTTCTAACTCCACTTTCGGTAAGTACTATTAAGGCAGCGATTGTAGACTTGATTTTATTCTCTCTGCGGTACTCGAATAAGTCATGTCCACGCAAGAAGTAAAAATCTACATTCTCTGTCATAAACCACGGTCTACGAATATAATTTTGAATCGACGACGCATCAACATTTAAAATCATAGCTACGTCTAACTTAGTTAACACCGGTACGCCTTTCCAATATTTTAACGTAGGCTTATAAGGTTCTTCAATAAGTGTTTGCTGCAAAGGCTTTTTGCCTAGCTGTGCTTCCATTTCGTGAAAACGGTTGATATAAGATGCGGTAAACGACGATCCTTTGCGACCGGTTTGCTTATGAGCTAAAAACTCACAGCCTTTCTTAGTTATTTGATAGATTTTATAACGTCTGCCAGTACCAGCTTTATAAGATGTTTCTTTGAAAAAATCATCAGAACCCAATTTTGGGTTTTGACCTAAATAGCTAATATAAGTATCAATATCTCTCAATAAATGGTCATGTCTTTTGTTAAGCATTACTGCTACTTCACGGCTGTCTAAACTTAAACTTTTGATGTTATTCATATATCCTTGCTCCTATTCATTCCCACAGGAGTATGATATAATAAATTTATCAACTCTTGTGGTTGGTATTGAAACAGTCCCTTTGTGCTTGGTCGTGCTGGGGGCTGTTTCTTATTTTTTTTCTGAACCCAAAACTATTTCAATCCCTTTACGAATGACTTCAACTCTTGTTTGATTATGCGTTTTTGCATATTCTAATAGTCTGTCATTCATTTCAGATGTTATTCTTACTGTAACATCAATATTCTTAGGATTATCTAGTTTTGGCCTTCCTATCCTAGGGCTCACATCATTTCACCTCACTTTATGAACCTCGCTAATTAAATTATAATTTTTGAGTTTCAAAAAGTCAAGTGTTATTTTCAATAATTTATAAATGTGATATAATTGTGAAAAATGTAGTAATATCATTTGTAGGAGGCACTATGAAAATTCTTTTTATATTTATATATTTATTGATGTTTCCGTTAAGTGTACTCGCATATCAAAATGAACCAACTGGTTTTAGAGGATTAGAATGGGGAGATACTCTAGAGGAGATATCAAATAAACAGCCAACTTACTTTTTTGTCGAATTTAATAGACCTAAAGAAAATATAGTCAATTATGATGTTTACATTGATGATAATAAATTAAGCGATGTTACATTCGTTAACCCAGTATCAATGTTTTTCTATAACGGAAGATTAAGTAGTATTCTCATAGAATTTAATCACAACGAATATTATCAAGATGTTCTTGATAAATACAAGGACTTATCCCCTAAACTATTATCATTTTTTGGTACTCCACAAACTTCTACAGAAAAAAATGATAATTTAATGTCTTATAGAGTTTTTCAAGTATGGGCTGGTAATATAACCACAATCGCCTTAGATTTGGAAATAGGACGACAATTTACTCAAGAAAAATATAATGGTAATTTATATCTAAACTTATTTTCTACTGCCATAAATAAAGAAATAACTGCCTCGGATGCTGAAAGGTTAGCACAAACAGCTAAAAAAGGTTGGTAATTATTCACTTATAAGATCTTGTCTATGTTTCATAGTATTAAGGAGGTGCTTTATATGAAAAAATTAACTGTTCTATTTTTAGTTTTTACATTAGCTTTGGCTACTACTGCTTTTGCACATCCCGGCCGCACTGATTCTAACGGAGGACATTGGGATAGAAGTACAGGAACTTACCACAGGCATTAATTTATTTATTGCCTGCTTTTATAAGAAAGAAGGAGAATCATGAAAGATAAAATTTCAGAGGTTTTGCACTCAAAATCTAAAATATTAATTTTATTTTTAACTTTAATTGTTATATTAGAGATCTATCAAATAGGGATATTAAAATCACAAATTAACAATTTACAATGGCATTGTGCAAATCTAGAATCCAAAATAGATACTATTAATGAAAACAATGATACTTTACGAGTAGATTCTATCGAGGACAGAATAGATACTGTTGAATCTAAAATCAATGATATTGAAGTTAGGGAAACTGATTTAGAACACCGAATAGAAGAATCAGAAACTGAAAGATTGAATAACTCTATTTCTATCAACGAATTAGAATACAGGATAAAAAAATTGGAATTTAATATTTCTATGTTAAATTTACAAATGTATTAAAAGGAGTGCTTAGGTTTTGAAAAAAGTATTATTTATTATGTTCACAATATTATTTATATCTTCCAATTGCTTCGCTGAAAAACAAGAATGGCATGATAAAAACTTTGATTTTAAGAAAGCCAGTAAAGTTTTGATAGAATTTTATTTTTTACCTCCAAGAAATGGAATTTCAGAAAATGAAACCGAAGATATATTTTTTGAAAAAATGTCAGATATTTATAAAGACTTAAAACAGCAAAATTATAAATTTTATGTTGCTTATAATATAGCTGATATGATAAAAGAAAAACACAATATTGATATCATCGAACTATATAAAACAAACCCAAGTAATGCAGATGAATTATATCGTTCTTTTGTGAAGGATAACATGGATTTAGTTATTAGAACTGAAGTTATGGCCTATGATATTGGTTCTCAATACTATGAAGGATATTATTTAACCCTTCCTTCTGTTGATACATCTTTTGTCACTACACCATATGGTAGCGGTACTGTTACAACATATGGAACTAAACAACAATATATCAGAGGTGGTAATGTGCCAGTTTCTTATTGCTCCGTACGATTTACAAATTACGAAATGAAAACTGGCAATGCAGTCTGGTCTCTCATTGATGATAGAGCCAAAGCTAATCAAACAATATTCGATAACACCAAACCCAAAGATCTATATAAAAGAATTATTAGCAATTTCGTTAATAAATTAAAAGAAAAACTTGATAGAACCCAAACATAAAATTTAAGACAATCTAAAGTAAAACCCCCCTCGAATTCGAGGGGGGTTTCTTTTATTCATCACGTTCTCTTTTGGGTCTGCGTCGGAACAGATCCTCGGTTCTCGGTGTCATATCACCGTATAAAATATCCCAAGCATTAAAGAACCATTTGCTAAGTTGGCTCGGCAACCCTTTATAGAGAAGAGCTAAATTAACAACCGGCTCAACAATCTCTTCGTTTTCTTTTTCACCTCTAACCACTTCACCAATAGTCGAAGTAGAAGTAAATACTGTATTCAACGAAGACTCTATCGGAGAGATGCGATATGGGAAAGTCTGCATATCAAACATTCTCCTTACTCCAAAATTTACTCCCTGCCCTATTGGCCCTCCTAATGTAAACGGATAAGAAAACAGTTCTGACAGGAAATCATTGTAATCGTCATCGTCTTCATCAACAAATGGATTTTCTCCAGCAAGAAGAAGTGAAAACAACGTAAATGTAACCCATTTCCCAAAGACAAAACTAGTTATTTCTTTCGCCATCTTTTTATATGCCTTGTCTGAAAAGTTTATTTCCTGACGTTTAAATGTGGCATACCATTGGTTGAATTGTGTGTTGAAAAAAGTTTGAAACATGAAAAATATTTTTGTAGCTCCTTTAGTTCTTACCATAGAAGAAACATCTGTCGCTCTTGTAGAACCCATTGTTTTTCTAATAATGCTATCCGCATAGTCTATGGCTTCCTGTTGAGTTTTTCCTCTATTCATCTGTCGTGTATATGCGCCGTACCATATTGGCATTGCTGTCAAACCATCTGTAAATGCCATTGACATATTAGACCATTCCAATACTTTTTTTGTCATGCCATCCAATTTATTGTTTTCCATCAGCTCCCTTGTTGTAAAATCAGTGCCTTTGAATCTTTCAGCCATCATTGGCGACAGTTCCTGTACAGTCTTCCACATTTCTCTTGCTGCTCGTGGCGAGTTGCAGCCTAACATAATTCCATTAGTAATAAAGTCCTGTAACGCCTCTATATGGCCATATCCTTCAACCGTGTTACCATAAAGCGCTATATTAGCAAGATTCTGCGTATTTATCTTAAGGCTCATACCAATCATATAAGGAATAACCTTACCACGCAGTTTATCTGCTACATCTCCTATAAATGTTTCAGCTGCCGAAGTATTATACATACCTTCAGGCCTAGCAGTCACATCTATTTGCTCTTTTAGTGCTTTAAAAGTTGCTGTGCCCAGCTTAGCTCTCATAAGACCTGTTATATCTTTATCATTAAATATACGGTTAGCACCCTGAATAACTTTTCTAAAATGCAAGTCATGGATGGACGCATTAATCTCTCTTATCCCTGCATCCAATGTAAGATCAACAGGGTATTTTGCTCCTACTGTTCTTGCTTTCATGCTTCCGGTATTAGTATGCATACCATATTTTAACTGAGGTTCATTTGTTTCAGTAAACGGCGTATTGCCTGCTGGAGTACTTCCTCCCCTTATATCTCTAACGAGCGGGAAATATCCTCCTCTAAATATCACAATATTACCGTCTGCAAGAATAAGTTCCCTAGGTGTCGCTTCCTGTTTTTTAGGAGTAAAGCCTTTAGTCTGTCGTTCATTCTCCGCTTTTTCCGACCATTTATATTCTGCGATATTTATTAACTCTTGTGCCATAACTACATCCTGGCTTGTTAAGTTATTGCTAAGAAATCTAAGAATATTTTCTGCAGTAGTTTTCCTTGCAACTTCATCAGATACAGTCTCAGACGCCCTTACCCATAATGGCGAATTTTCAAGCCCAATCGGTGGAGTATCACACAATCTCCTAAAACTCTCCTGAGTCCCTGAATACACAAGCATTTTGACAAGATTCGTTCTGTCAATCTTTAATGGTTCACCATCTATATCTGTGCCTAATTCTGAATAACTTACCTTTGCATAGACATCACCAACAGCTTCTTTCCAACGTTTAGACGCAATTTCAAACTTATTTGCTAAATAAGCCAAGTCAACGCTTTCAAGGTCAAGCTTATGCTTTAGCGGAAGATAAAGCATATTGTAAAAGAATCCTTGCTTCCCTTTGTCGAGAATTTCATATATGCTGTCGGATGTTAACCCTTGAGCTATTCCTTTTTCAATCAGGTTTACTTTTGCGTTTTCTCCTGGAACAAGCTTTTCAGTTGTTTTCAGTTTTTGAAGGTGCAATAACGTTTCTTCCTTGAATTCATTAAAATCCTTTTTAGTTTCTAATAGGCCTACGCCTTTTTCCTGTTTTGCCAGAGCCCGGATATTTTTTATAGCGTCAACCACATCAAAGTATTGATTGCGCGTTAATGCAGTAGGATTAGAAATGTCAACAGTTTCATCGAATAGCCACTCAGCAATATCAGCGTTTCCTAAAAACTTATTCATAGCATTAACGTATTGTTCAAGCGTCATTTTTTTATTAGCCGGATCGTATCCTTTTAACTTTATACCCATTCTTGCAAACAATGCTCCTGCTTGAGACAGATGGTCATCATTAACCCAAGTTTCTTTTTTTGCGTTCTTAGCCCTTTTTAAAGCTCTTCCCGCCTTATCTACAGCAAGTCTAGTTTTCATACTTTCCATAACTAGAGCATGGTTTAATGCCTGTAAACGTTTCTGAGTTAAGGCTGTTTCCATATCTCCATCTCTTACAGCAACAGCAGCTTTAGCTGCGGCGTTACGCTCTGCAACAATAAATTTTTGCACTCTTACTGAATCTTTTATTGACATATTATCAATCATTTCAACTGCAGCATTAATAGCTTGTTGCCTACGTGCTTTAGCTAGTTTCATTTTAGTTTCTGTGCTACGCTGTTTGGCGAGAATGCCAGCCGCAGCATCTTCGATGATTTGCTGTTCAACCCCTAGAACCAATCCACTTTCATCACTATAGAAAGCTTCCTTAGTCGCAAGTTCAGCTACCTGTCTTTCAAACACTATGTCAGGGTACTTCTCATTAACAACTTTATCAACAGCATTTTTTATAGCCTGTGCTTCCGTAGGATTTACAAGAACAGATTTTGCAAAGTCTTCTCCACTAGCATATTCATTTTGCTCTGCCACTGCAGAAAACAATAACATATATTCCTGTTCTTTATCGGTCAGTACTTCTTCGGAGTTCTTTGCTCTACCAATTAGCTCTTGATATTTTCGCGCAGCTGTAGCAGCACTTTTTTCTCCTAATGTTTCGATCATTTGTCTTTCCGCTAAATAAAGTTTTTGACCTTGAACATTTTCTTTAATCGAAGGAGTAACTTTATCTCTGTATGCCTTTATTTCCGCACTACGTTCTTTAGTAAAATTTTTAAGGCTCTCTTTCGTCAAGCTTTCAACAGCTTTGTCATAGGCATTTTCTATTGTTTTAGCAAGTTGTATTTTAGACTTCTCGGAAAGGGCATCTATAATAGTAGCAGGAAGCTTGGCAAAATATCCGTCTAGCTTTTGTTGCTCTATGATAGCCTCCTCACTTGCAAGCGCTCTGTCAAATACTGCTCTTACCTCCGGAGTAATCTCCTTTGCATATTCTTTATTAGCATCAACAAAATCTTTGATCGATTTATAAATACCAAGCAGCCACTTTTTCCAGTTTGCAAATATCCGTCGCAAGTCTTTACTTGGTGCAATACCCAACATAAAATACTGTTCCGCCCCAGTTGCCCAACGTTCATAAATTGCTGTTTTGCGGTCAAACTGCTCTTTGGTAAGATCACCATCATATTTATCAAGTTCAGCCCATTCTTCTTCACTGCTTTCTGCATATTCAAGGAGTGTCTGCCTATCTTTACGCATCTGTTCTGTTGCGGTAGGAAGCTTACTGCGCCTCATAATATTCACTGACAAATAGTGTCCCAACGCCTCGTGAATAACAGTACTAGCATTGGCCCCTTCAAACAGGCTGATAATTGCTTTGCCTTCTTCGTCCCAGGTGATAGCGCCTTTAATTTTCCCTTCGGTCTGGTAGTATCCCTGCATTTCTTCTCGTCTCTTGCGGAGTGCATTTTCATCTGGTATACTATTATTAAGAAGACTGCCAAGGTTGTTGCCTTTGCTAGCGGAATCGCTGCTAGGAGATTGTAACAACTTGTCAGTCTTAACAAAACCGCTATCTGTTGAAAACGGCATGAGCCATTCGGGCTTCTCGTTTTCAATCAGTTTAGCGGTTTTTTCTTTATTGATGTATCTTAATTTTCCGTTTTCAATTTGCTTAGCAAACCATTCATAGCGTGGTTCGCCTGTCTTATTGTCAGTCTTACCATATGCGCTTATAATTTCGTTCATAACATACTTATTGCTTTTATTATCTACTTCGAGTTCGAAAGGCACTACAATAGTTGCTCCATTTTTAGATTTTAAATCCAGAGCAACTATTTTTCTTTTTGCACCATTCTTACCATCATAGGTATCAAATATCATTAAGGGATCAGTTAATGCCCTAGGTATCTGCTTCATTATATCAGCAGACATATCACTTTTATGTTTTCCATTTAAAACCTTATCAAGATTTTCAACAGACATATCTACCGGCAATATTTTAGCACCAGCAACTTCTAACGCAAGAGGTGTCTGCATTACTCTAATAGTTTTATCTACCAATTTTCCTGATATAAACTTATCAATATTAGCAGCGAAGTTATTTTCATCCTCAAGCAATTTTTCGTTAGCGCTTTTAGTTTGCATATATCGGCCCTTAGGCGTACTGACAAAACGCTTGAAGCTTACAGGGTTATCCCTAAAATACTGCATAGGGTCATCAGGATATTGAGTTCTTGCGGCACTTTCCAACAACACCATCGCTTGTAATGCTTCTTGTTTTGTTGCCCCAATCTGTCGAAGTTCGTTTACCTTTTCGGTTTTCCAATTTTCAAATTCATCTAAATTATATTTTGCTTTCTGATATTCCTTAGCTATCTCTTTTTGCAGACGCTCATTATTCACTGAATAACCATCATCTTCAAATGTTATACCATCTTTGACAGCATTCATAAAATCTGCATTCTTTGCTACCATTGCTTCAAAGTTTCCTACTAAAATATCTATGGTCTGTCCCGACTTTGCTGCTTGGACAATATCTTCTTGTTCTAATCCAAGCGTTTCTGCGACATTATTAATATTTTGTGTCTGAGCATACTGATACAAAGTCTCGCCGTCCACCTGAACAAATTCGCCTTGCAAATTGGCATTTACTACAGACGCTGCATAAGCAGGCTCCGCTCCGCTTTTTTTTATTCGCTCGGCGCCTTCTTCAATCATACTAAGTTGCTCTCTATGTATTTCTTTATCAATACGTTTATTAGTACGATCACTAAAAACTTTCAATCCACCAAAACCAACACCAAATACACCACCAACTAGACCAGAGTAAATAGCATCTTTAGACATTTCGGGGAAAGCTTTAATTATTTTATCAGTAAGTTCCCCAATTCTGGCATTTGGATTCTTCGCTATAATATCGCTTACTCCTTCGGGGAACTCCTGCAACGCTTCTGTAAACCCTTCCTCTACGCCGCGTTTAATTATCTCGGTAAATTTTTGAATGTACCCTTTTCCGCCAGGAACTTTAGCAAGGATTTTTTCCATACCTGTTTTTTCTAATATGCCTTGAACTACAACATTTGTAATTAAAGGCAATTTCATATCTTCAAATTTTACGCCTTCTGCATTTAACCGTTCATACTGACTACCAGCTATTTGTGATCCCATAAAGGTTGTAGCTACAACAGGTGCACCAGCTAACGCAAGACCAAATTGAGCAATAGTTGATGGTGCAGCTTCCGCCACAACAAGTCCAAACTGCCCAAGCGCAGTATCACCTTTAACAGGCGTTCTTTGTAACAAAGGAGATTTTGCAACTTCTTCTAAAGACACAGCTTTCTCTCTACCAGTACTGCCAAGTACATTTCCTGCAGTATATAACGCTCTGAATGCTAACGGCATATTAATTCCTAAGGTTTGTTCGTCTTGTGCTGCACTCTCATTAAATTTCCCTAGTGCAATTCCATAATTAGCAATATTTCGCGCTGCCCCTTTAACACCATTCCATAATGAGGTAGCCGTTTTCCATTCCTCGGAATACTTTGTATCGTCTTGCAAAAAAGCATAGTTATAGTCATCTTTTGTACGGACATACTCACCAACATCATTGCGTTGATAAATATTGAGATTTACTCTATTTTTTATTTCTGATGTGACCCTATTTAACTCTTCTTCATTAAATGGCATCTTATTCACCTACTATCTCTTTTAATTCATCAGGATCAACTACTTTTATCTCTCCATTTTTCATAACAACTCTGAAATAATAATCATCAGCCTGCTGAATCTCTTTAATCCCTGCCATCGCCAAAGTCGCAGGCGCATAGTTAACTTCAGTACGCCAACCTAACCACGAATCTTTATCAACAATACTGCCTAGTGGCTGTTTAACCATAAACTCTTTCCCCTTTTCTATTATTTCATATGGCGCCGGCTCACGTCCTCTCCGTTCTGTTTCCTCGGTAATCCAGCTTTGTAATAGCATCTCTACACCTGTCCACATAGATTTTTTTGCCTTTGAATTTTCCTTGCCTACAATGCCGTCTTTAATATAGTTGTTTAAATCATGCTTATAAATTCCTTTGTTATTTTTATATTTAGAGTATTCCTCCTGCATGATATATTTTTGATCTGCCGATAAATGCAATTCATTGCATGTCTGCATTAAAGATTCGTAATCAGGAAATGTTCCTGCTGCAAGTCTAGATTTTAAAATACTCATTTCGACATCACTTGCTTTTCTATCATTAGAATCATAAAAATAATCCGCTGCGGTTATCATTTTCTTTCCAGCTTCAACATTTGCGCCAGCAGTGGTTTTTACCCATTCAATTACCGATTCATAAGGCACACCTTGTTGATGCATAGTATAGATTTTTTCATTAACGTTTTTATAGAATAAATCATTCTGCGCTTTGATCCGATTCTCACTATCGGCTTTCATATTTTTATACGTTTTAAATATCGATTCTCTATCCTCAAAGGATATTATTCTCCTACTGTTGTCACCGTCTTTGTAGTCAGTAAAGTCTAAATCTAAATGCCCTGCCGTAGATTTTGCAGAAGGGTTACTATATTCATCAATTACGTGAATTCCTTTGCTTTCAGCATACTGTATAAATTTAGCTCGATTTTCGGGATTCTCCAACCAATCACTTGCAACATCGACTTTCCATCCTCCACCGTGGCTACGCTCGCCTTGAACATGTAAATTTCCACTGTCGGTGCCACTTGTTACTAATAAAGGTTCACCAGTTATTTTTTTGTAATATTCCCCTAAATCAGCAATACCATTACGAGTTACATATTGTGTTCCTTCTAGAGAAACTCCATTCTTTTTGATCCACGTAGATCCCTCTGCTGACCACATAACATCAGCAGAAGATTTCCCCATATTATCAATAAATGCCCTGGCACCTTCTTCATCGCTGCCAAACTGTTCAAGAAGCTGCTTCGCCATTATATAGTTGTCTTCGAGTTGCTCTTTCTGATTAATTATATAATTGAAAGAATTACGCTGATCAGGTGTCAAAACATCATTAAAATATCGCACAAGTCTTTTGCTTTCTGTGTAGTCCTGGTTAACTATAGCCTGTTTAATTACTGCTGTACCCAGTCTACCAAGCGCTTTGTTAGTTTCCAATTCAACACGTTCTTCACCATATGTTCCAAATATATCTTCAACACTAAAGATTGTTTTGTTAACAGCATCTTTCAACGCTTGAGGATCATTTGGATTTTGCATTAGCGTTGTCGTAATCTGATTTTGATTGTTTTCATAAGTAGTATTCTGCCAGGCTTCAAACTGCTGCGCTCTGTATTGCCCCAAAACCCTGCGATTAGCATTATCAGTTTGCTGGGTGCTGTAATCAAATAACATAGCACCTTTGCCGTACTTTACGCTTTGAGGACTTTGAGCCATAAGTTCGCTGCGGATCTTTCTTTCACCAGCTTCATACTCACCGACAATGTCAAGAGCGCCTTTTTCTTTTTTCTGCATCAACTGCATTCTTAAATCGTTAGTACGTTTTACATACTCATTATTAGCCTGCAGAACGTCGGTTCTTATGATCTGCTCTCTTACCTGCTCAACACCGGTCTGAATAATTCTACCGGTCTGGGATGATTCTCTTGCAACAGCCTGCTGCCCACTGTTATCATAGCGGACATTAGATACTTTACTTGCCGGCGCTCCTAACTGCGCACCTACTTGGAAAATGTCGATTGCCATATTCTAGCCTCCTTTTGGGTATAGAAAAAGCGCTTTAACAAATTGTTAAGCGCTTAAAGGTGTGTTATAATGTTGTCCGAGATAGTTTAACTATGTTGGCTTATCAGTCCGTAACTGATTGGTGGTGATCCTATGAGCATATATCAAGCATTATCCCTAATGATAGCGTTTGGTATTCTCGTGGCTACCATTATTCTTGCCGTAAAATAGCAAGAAAATAAGCCCAACGTAAGGTCGCGGGCTCGTTTTCAATCACATTCTTGTTACGAGATGAGCTAACGCTACCACACGTTAAACTATCTCTTTTCACATTTTACAATTATGAGGGAGAGCCAGCGTGCGACCACTGACTATCTCTTTTCGTTTATTATATAATACATTTCGTACTAATGCAAGTACAGTCCGTATTACTTAACTATGCTCTCTTCATCAACTCACTTTAGAAGTAAGTTTTCGGCTTCATCGGGAAATAACTGTAATTGCCTTGTCTATAGCCAGTTCCACTACTGTTGAATTGATATGTAGCACCTGTTGTTACACTAGGAGTTGAAGAACTGGAGGAAGCACCTTGCTTTCCTGCGCTCTTAGGACTGTATAAACTACCTGCAAGGGATAACCCACTCATAAGCATATTATTCATAAGTGCACGCTTACCGGCTTTACGGTAATTGCGTGCATTTTGATTATAGATATCACGTTGATTAACAAGGTCAGTAGACTGCTGAAAAATATTCTCAACGCCTTGCCTTGAATTATAGCGTTCGATAGCAAGCTCTGTTTCCATATTATACGCACTGTCAGCTAAAGCGTTTGCCGCACTGCCTGAAGCTGTTATACCGGAAGCACCTATATTAGCCCTCTGCTGGCTTAACATAGCGTTCATACGACGGCGTTTGTTTTCTTCGTTGATCGTATTTGACTTAGACTGTTCTTCAGCCTGCGCCTGCAGTTTATCTGCGTTCTGATTCGCTATCTGAGCATTTACCTCTGCCTGTTGAGCGGCAGCGTTATATTGCTGCTGCTGCGCTCTGCCCGAAATAAAGCCACCCAAAAGAGTGGCTCCTATTGTTGCCGCTACGCCCATTATTCATCATCCTTTCTAAACTCAAAAAAGTGATGCGGCAGATTATAAACTCCATGCGGCGCTGGTTCATGTATTTCTGCGCCAAGCCATTTAAGCCAACGCATTATATTATCATTTCCAACGTTGACCCAGTTATATAACCTGTCATATCTCTTTAAAAGCCCTCTTACAGCCTTTTTAGTCTGCCTTCCGACAAATACCTTATGGTTCTCCGTTTCCTTCGTCATAAGCAGCCATACGCGCCCCTCGTCGCTCATTATCGAAGCTTTTCTCACTCCATATACAGCAGCGGGTACGCCGTTGATATGCAGGCAGCCGATTTCATCACTGTGCTTCAATCCATCTAAAATATCATTAAGAGCGTTAGGGCCAATAGCACAAAATAGTTCACGGTAATTATCTGTCTTAAGATTAGCCGCTATATACTCAGCATCTGCCCTTGTGGGCTTTACAAATTCATACTTTGCCATAATACACCTTACCCTTCTATTTCCGGAATCAAAGATAATACAGTCATTGGCAGCGGATCAGGCTGTTTAATTATTATCTGCTGAGTTTCATCATAAGTAGCAGACTTGATCGTTACTTTAAACTTACCTGTTTGTAAACCAATCGGTTCCCCATAGGCTTCATTACTGCGCCATTTAAATTCATCTAACTCATTCTCCTTCATTCCAAATAATCCACCGCGACTATCTTTAAGTAATAATGTAACTGTAGCAATTCGTTTCTTCCGACTTAAATATGTGCCATCTTGAGCGGTAAAATCTATAGGCAGTGTTTTTATTTCCGCATCTATAGGCAGCCCTACATGGACCTTCTTGTATTTATTTCCAAGAAGAACCTTGCCGTTTTCTACAGTTTGCTGAGGAAGTACATTTCCATCTGCCAATATAGCCACAGTATAACCTTCTAAATGCTCAAGACCTGATATTTCATCGGTCGGCTCTCCTTCATAGGTTATACCACTGTCTACGAAAAACTGATCCTCTACGTTAGTACTTTTATCACGGCTTTCCATTATTTCCACATAATACTGCCCGCCACGCTCAATTACTGCATATAACTTATCTTCTGTTGACCCTCCGATATTACATACACTAACAAACTTCCCGCCTGCCGTGGTATGCTGGTGCCATGCGTAGATATCCTGTTCCTTGATGTAGGTAAGCCCTAACAGCAAACCATCATCACGCACACACCAAACAATACTGTTAGGTATCTGTTGATAGGTCATAGATATTATTTTATGCCCTTCAAACAAGTGTGAAGCCAATAAATTTAAATCATCACCGGTATATTTATCAACATCATAGCTGTAAGCAAGGTCACGTATGATATTGCCCTGGTGCTGCACATAAATAATCCTGCTGCCGATAGTGACAGGATTAACATCTGACACACCCCTATATTCCTGCGGTTGACTTAAAACATTACTTCCTGTAATGGCTTTACCGCCGCCGCTTACTTTAAATTCTCCACCGGCTGTTAACAGCAGCATTTCACCAAAAGCTATAATTGCCTTAATGCCATTCATTTGTCCACCGTTTAAAGTAGCCGTAATTCCATCATCATCGGCAGATGGTATGCTTGTTCCAAAGTTATAATAGTCTCCTGTTTTACTTGTCCAGAATGTCTGCGGAAATCCTTTACTTCCCGCAAAGACTAACCGGTCTTCATAAAAGCCTGTTGCAGAAGGATACCCTTTTTCACCATTCCAAGCAGCAAAAGCAAAATCACGGGTTTCATCTGTAGAAGCCAACTGTTTTTTTACAGTCCCTTTCACTACTGTAGGACTGACATATTCAGTGATCAATACATGGCCCGTATAATCTCCGCCGATGCTTTGAATGGTTATATAGCCTCTCTGCTTCTCATTTTCACCGCTCCAAACGCCTGTATTAAATTCAGTAGAAGTAACTCTGTAACTAGCAATACTTTCAGACGTGTTCTCCTCAGTCAAGCTATAATTCTGGCTTCTGTTCCCACTCTGTGTTCTTACATTTACCCATTGCAAAGAAACAGGATCATATTTTTCCAAACTAAAATTACCATCCCAAAAACCAAAACTTTCTACATAGACATTGGATTTCGGTAATACGCTAACCTGCAGATTTCCGCCTGTACTGCTTGGTGTCCCTTTTTTGTAATCTGTTTCTAAAAAGTGAGTTAGAGCAAAAAGACTTCCTTCATCACTTTTAGCAAAAATATCATCAGAAGCCGTCAAGGTTATATCACCATATACATCAGATGCTTTTACTGTTGTGTTATCACCAATAGACGCACTATATAAAATTTCTACCCAACCATTACCACCGCTGCCTGCTGTTCCGCTCCAGCCAGTACCATTACCACCTGCACCGCCTACACCATAGGAAGTACCATTGGCACCATTGTGACCACCACTATAATAACCATCACTATCAATAGTATCAGGAGTAGCTTTTTCCCCGCCGCCGCCTCCTCGGGCTACTATTAATTTTCCAAAAGATGATGCCTCACCATCTTCGCCCGAAGTATGATTTAAGGAATTTTTACTGCCTCTCCCACCAGCGCCTCCAGAACCTACTATAACTTGATAATCACTATCACTAGTTACATTCAAACTTCCTATAAGTAACTCTCCATTGCCGCCATTACCACCATATAAATAAGAGCCAGTACTAAAATAATTTCCTCCGCCACCGCCACCGCCTGCACCAGCAATTTTATATTCTATAGAATCTATTCCTGCTGGAATATGAACAGTGTATGTTCCCGGAGTAGTCCATTGCTGCGTTTTTGTAACGATATAAGCACTATTAAAATTAGAAGCATCAAAAGGTCCACCTGTAATATCCATTGCCTCAAAGCGCCAATCTAAACTTCCATATCTTGTAAGTGTCATTGGTGCATGTGCAGGATGAACAATGAAAAGCACGTCAGCACTCTGTGTATATTTTATTTTTGCAGCATCTTCTAAATCTTTATCAGTAAAAAAGTTTTCTATGCTATATGGTGTGCCATCTTCTTTTACAACAATACCACCATCTGTATAAAACTGGCATCTGCCAGCAGTAATTTCAACAATATAATTTTGATCTGTGCTGTACATAAATGGTATTAGCACAGCCTTTTTATTATT
>ERZ834382.1287-NODE-1287-length-22554-cov-6.159563_pt1 | contig 22554 bp, 35 predicted proteins | sample MGYA00519692_ERZ834382 | MGnify/ENA primary metagenome ERZ834382 (study PRJEB31850, sample SAMEA3708751) | human gut metagenome | biome: human gut; feature: human-associated habitat; material: faeces | place: China | collected 2014 ...
GCGACCTGTACCCCTGCCACCAGTTCGTGGGCGACCCCAAGTACCTGATGGGCGATATCTGGAAGGGCGTTACCAACACCGCTGTGCGGGATGAGTTCAAGCACTGCAACGCCTACGCCCGCAAGGAGTGTCAGGACTGCTGGGCAAAGCTGTACTGCTCCGGCGGCTGCGCTGCCAACTCCTACCACGCCACCGGCAGCATTACCGGCGTGTACGAGTACGGCTGCGAGCTGTTCAAAAAGCGCATGGAGTGCGCTATCATGATCAAGGTAGCCGAGAATCAGGAACTGGCAGCCAAGGGCATCGAGGTGCCTATTGAGCTGGGCTCTACCTGCAACGCCTGCGCCGATGGCGAAGCCTGCGAATGAGCATGACCACCCCCATCGTGGATTTTGTGCGCAGCTATGCAAAGTCCGGCACCGCCCGGCTGCATATGCCCGGCCACAAGGGGCAGAGCCTTTTAGGCTTTGAGCCGCTGGATATCACCGAGATCTGCGGCGCAGACGAGCTTTACGCGCCGGAGGGCATTATTGCCGAGAGTGAAGCTAACGCCACCCGGCTGTTCGGCACGGCGCACAGCTATTACAGCACCGAGGGGTCGTCTCAGTGCATCCGTGCCATGCTGTTTCTGGCGCTGCAAGGCGCACCGCAAAACGGTAAGCGCCCGGTGCTGCTGGCCGCCCGCAATGCCCACAAGGCGCTGCTGTACGCGGCGGCGCTGCTGGATTTTGATATCCGCTGGCTCTGGCCGTCTGCGCAGGCAGAGGGTGCACTGTGCAGCTGCCCCGTCACAGCCGAAGCACTGACAGGGGCTTTGCGTGCGATGGCACAGCAGGGCAACACCCCCTTTGGCGTGTACGTCACCAGCCCGGATTATCTGGGCGGAGTACAGGATATCCCGGCGCTGGCGGCGGTCTGCCGGGCGCAGGGCGTGCCTTTGCTGGTGGATAACGCCCACGGCGCCTATCTGCGCTTTTTGCCGCAGAACTGCCACCCCATCGCGCAGGGTGCGGCCATGTGCTGCGACTCTGCCCACAAGACCCTGCCGGTGGTCACCGGCGGTGCGTATCTGCATCTGGCGCACGATGCCCCTGTGCAGGACGAAGCGGCTGTGCGGGGGGCGCTGGCGCTGTTCGGCTCTACCAGCCCCTCTTACCTCATTTTGCAGTCGCTGGATGCCTGCAATGCGGTGCTGGCAGGGGACTACCCCCGGCGGCTGGTGCAGTGCTGCGCGGCGCTGGAAGGTCTGCGCCGCAGCCTGAACAAGGCCGCAGCGGCGCGGCAGTGTCCGGTGCCGCTGGCAGTTGCCGGGGCACAGCAGGAGCCGATGAAGCTTACGCTGGACGCCGCCGCCCTTGGCTGCACCGGCACAGCGCTGGCAGATGCTTTGCGCCGCGCACAGCTGGAGTGCGAGTATGCCGCCCCCCGCTATGTGGTGCTGATGTTCACCCCGGAAAACCCGCCGCAGGACTACACGCGCCTGCAAACCGCGCTGGAGCAGCTTCTGGCTGCGGTGCCCGCCGGGCTGCCCCGCCCCGAGAACCGGGCAGGGGAGTTTGCCGCCTTGCAGCAGCAGGCGGTGCAGCGCTGCACCATCCGGCAGGCGGTGCTGGGCGCACAGGTGCGCGTCCCGGTGCACAAGGCGCTGGGGCGGGTGTGCGCGATGCCTACGGTGTCCTGCCCGCCCGCCATCCCTGTGGCGGTCAGCGGCGAGGAGATCACCCCGGCGGCTATCGCCCTGATGCAGCGCTACGGCATTGAGGAACTCTCGGTGCTGCGATAAAGATTTTGTAAGAAGAGAACCCGGAAGGTCTGCGGACCTTCCGGGTTCTCTATATTTATTCTTAAATATCCGTCCGGGGTGCGGCGCACATCTCCCAGAAGTGAAGTTCGTGCTCCGAGCAGGCGCGGAAGATCGCGCGGCAGCGGGCGGCGCGCTCCGGCGAAAGACCGGTGCAGGCGGCTTCGGCGCGTTCAGCCCATGCACGGCAGGCGGCATCGTAGCCGGGGCTGGCGTAGTCCAGCACCAGCGCGCCGTAGTAGGTATCCTTTACGGCGGGGGAGCGCTTCAAAAGCTTCTGGAACAGCCAGCCATAGCTCAGCATACAAGGCAGGCAGGCCATCAGGCACTCGGCTTCGCCCTCGCCGTTGCGGGCGGCGTCGATCATGCAGTCCAGATAAGCGCGGTTCTCCGGCCGCAGGGGCAGGGACTGGATATCGGCTTCCCGCAGGCCGTACTGCTCCAGATACCGCAGCCGGGTCATATCCTCGTTCTCCTGCACGAAGGACAGCAGGGAATAGTAAGTGCGCATAGCCGCCATGGTGGTGGCCTTGGTCATGCCCCACGCAAAAATTTTGGCGTACTCCCGCAGATACAAGCTGTCCTCCACAAGGTAGCTTTTAAAGCAGTCCTCGCTCAGGGTGCCGTTTTCCATCTTTTGCAGAAACTCGGTCTGTAAGCACTGTTTCCACACGGGCAGGTCGGCCTGCACCAGCGCCGAAACAAAGGGCAGGTCAGTCACGGACAAAATCTCCCTTCAGGTTGAAGGTGTGATCCATGGGCCCAGAGCCGTGCCCTAAATCCAGCATGGCAGACAGACAGCCGGAAATGTAGGCCTTGGCGCGCTCCACGGCAATGTCAAGGTCGTACCCCTTGGCAAGATTGGAAGCGATGGCGCTGGACAGGGTGCAGCCGGTGCCGTGGGTGTTGGGGTTTGCGATGCGCTTGCCCTTGAACCACTTGCCGGTGCCGCCGCGCCACAAAAGGTCGTCGGCATCGTTGATCTGGTGGCCGCCCTTGCACAGCACGGCGCAGCCGTAACGCTGGCTGATGGTGCGGGCAGCGGCTTCCATGTCGGCGGCGTTGGCAATGGTCGTGCCGGACAGGATCTCCGCTTCCGGGATGTTGGGGGTAAGCACCTCAGCCAGCGGCAGCAGCTTTTCGGTCAGCGCCTGCACGGCATCGTCCTGCAGCAGCTTTGCGCCGGAGGTAGCCACCATCACAGGGTCCACCACGATATGCTTTGCGCCGTAGAAGTGCAGCCGCTCGGCGATGGTGTCGATGAGCGGGGCAGAGGATACCATGCCGATCTTCACCGCATCCGGGTAGATGTCGGTGAACACGGCATCGAGCTGCTGCGCCAGAAACTGCGGCGTGGTGTCAAAAATGGCGGTCACACCGGTGGTATTCTGCGCTGTCAGGGCGGTAATGGCGCTCATGGCAAACACGCCGTTGGCGGTCATGGTCTTGATATCGGCCTGGATCCCGGCGCCGCCGCTGGAATCACTGCCGGCAATGGTCAATGCAGTTTTCATAGATAAACACTCCTTGTTTTTTATTCGCCCAGTGCGGTGCGGAGGTTGTCCAGCACCTTTTTGCTCAGCAGCACAAAGGCCTGCTTGGTGCGGCCGGCGGACACATTGGCGCAGCGCACGTTTTCCCGGGCAAAGAAGTTCTCAGCCACGGGCCCCGCTGCGGCGCGGGTGTCGCAGAAAAAGCGTGTGCCGGGCAGATCAAGCCACTTTTCCAGCGCAGCGGAGTCAAAGCCGGGGCCGATGGAGGTGTTGAACAGCACCTTGCCTGCACCCAGCTGGGCAAACTCGTTTTCGCCCAGCAGCAGCACATTCTTGTTCAGGCAGGTGAACACCACCTCGCTGTCTGCCAGCAGCTGGGGCAGGGGCTTGAAGGTCATACCGGCAGCTTCTGCGTCCGGCTTTGCGCTGCGGGCAAAGTAGCTGATCTCTGCGCCCATAAATTGCAGCGCATCGGCGATCATCCGGCCGGAAACGCCCAGCCCCACGATGCCCACCTTCAGGCCGGTGATCTCCACCGGCTCGTCCCGCAGCATGGGCATCCCAAAGCCGTGCAGCAGGCCGGTCAGCTCGTGCAGAACGTACTCCACAACGCCACGGTCGCCGTAGTCCCGGATGCCCAGCACCTGGATGCCCCGGGTGCGTGCGTAGGCGATATCCACGTTGGCACTCTCCTCAGAGTACAGGCTGCAGCACATCCCGATATAGCGGATGTTGGGGCACTGCGCGATGACTTCCTTGCCCATGCGGGAGGTGTAGCTCAGCAGTACGGCATCGGCGTCTCCAATGCGGCGCACCATCTCGTCATCGCTGGCGGGTACGTCCCGGTACAGCACCACCGCTTTGGCGTAGCGGTGCAGCTCCTCCTCGGCAGAGGGAATCAGGCTGACAGGCTCAATGGCAACAAGCTTTTCAAACATGACGGACTCCTCCTTATATTAGTAGAAGCAGACGGGTGAAGCCAGATTGCGCAGCAGGGAGACGGCGCTCCAGCCCGCAATGGCGCTGGTGGAGGAGCAGATATCCACCACAGCCTTTACGCCCTCGATCTCGGCAGTGATGCAGTGGTCATCGCCCACCCAGCCGGGCACGGAGTGCATGGTCACACCGGTGATCTCGGGGCCGGTGGTGGCCAGAGAGGTAGCCACCGCCACGTTCACCCGGCGGGGGAAGGTAGCAATAGCCTGCTTGGCGTTGCCGGTGAACACGGTGGTCTTTTCGGTGTCGGTCAGCAGATGCTCTGCCCACACCGGCGTGTTGCGAAAGCCCTTTGCACCGGTGTGGGTCTCGATGCCGGCAGTCTCCGGCAAGTCCTGCGCCTGTGCCATCAGGGTGACGGTCTGCAGCACATCAAAGCCGCCGATGGCACCGCTGGTCAGGTGCACCTTGGCACCGCCCTCCACGGCAGCTGCCTTGACCTGTGCGTAGAAATCCAGATCCGCAAAGGCACCGATGGACAGAATGACCAGATTCACGCCCCGCTTCAGTACCGGGATGGCCATAGCGCGCACCGACTCCACCGAAGCTGCCTCCACGATGTACTCCGGCTCAAGCGCCAGCAGCGCGTCCACGTCCTCACAAACAGCGCAGCCGACATTGGCGGCGGTCTTTTCAGCCGAGGCGCGGGTGCGGCTGGTCACGCCCACCAGCTCGTAGTCCGGCAACAGACCCTTCTTCCACGCGTCAGCCACGATGTTGCCCAGAAAGCCGCAGCCCACAATACCCAATTTTGTTTTCATATCTGTATCCTAAACTCCTTTTTTCTGCCTGTGGCAGCATATTCAAAGCCAGTATACCATACCGGGTACAAAAAGGGAAATGATGTTTGCGGCAGCCCGGCGGGGCAGGACATAAAAAGTTAACAAAATAAATTACAAAAAAATTACCATCTCGCTTAAAATCTTCTTAAAATGAATGATATATCGAATAATAATTGTGAACCACTCTGTCTACTACACCACTACTACACCAATTTTAGATAATTGTCAAATCCGATTTTGAGTCTTAATAAGAGCCCGATGTGACAGTCAAACAAGCCTATATTAAAATTGAAAACCGTGTTTGATTCTCAAGGCGTCTGGGCACTCTCCAGCGCCTTTTTGTTACAAAAATAAAACGCTAAAAAATGGGGTACCAGTCCAATTAAGGATTGATACCCCATCTATTTTTATTCTGCTATTGAGTCTAACACGGCGTTAACAATATCTAGCCCAATCTGCCCGGGAGCACTCGAGTCTCCAGCGCTTGCAAAAGTCATTGCAGACCCAAATACCTCTCCACACAATCGGCTGGCAACACCAAGTCTACCCATACTGATTGTAATAATAGGAGTAGCAAAATATTTGTCTTTCATTTCAACCGTAGCAGCCAGCAGAGTCAACACATCCGTGCTGTCGTGCGGCATAACTGCTACTTTTGGCAAATCAGCGCCAACCTGTTGCATTTTAACCATACGAGAAACGAGCTCATTTTCATCAGGTGTCTTTTGGAAATCGTGGCTTGAACATACAACCACAACTCCAGAAGAATGTGCATTGTCTATCAGTTCACGAATATCATCTCCGGCTGTAAAGAACTCAATGTCGATAAGGTCGGCACAGTCGGTGTCTATTACCGTGTTGATGAAATCCAAATATTCTTTGTGGGTTAAAGACACTTCGCCGCCCTCATCTTTAGTGCGGAACGTCACCAACAAGAGCTTGTCTTTTAGCGCTACACGAAGCTTTTGTAGGCAAGACACCACGGAATGTGCATCCATGCATTGCTCAAACCAATCAACACGCCACTCCACACAGTCAATACGAAGCCTTGAAAACTCAAATGCGCGTTCTAAAATCTTTGACTCGGTTTTTTCAACGATTGGAATTATGACCTTGGGTCTACCTTCGCCAATATGACAGCCACGAACAACAATAGACATGATATCACTCCTTGGAATAATAATATCAATGTCCATTCGTATTGTCAACTAATTCAATATCGCTCGGTTCAACATAACCCGATACGTTTACTGAAATTGGATACTTGCCAATGCGGCTCCCAAGGTTTGTCACTCGATAGCGCCCATTGACTAGTTTTCCATCATAGATAAACCATTCTCCCCGGCGGCGCATACCGCAGTGAGTCTGGCTGTTTGAAAATAATACTCCGTCTAATTTAATTTTGTCTCCTGCACGAAATGTATTCTGGTTGCCTGCCATCAAAACGAACTCCATGTTGCCATTCCGCAGATGCCGTCAGCCGCCAATCCATGTGCTTTCTGCCATTCTACCAGCTTAGCTTTTGTGCCAGCGCCAAAGATGCCATCTACCTTCAAACCTAAATGCCGTTGCAATACAGTCACAGCATAAGACACGCCGCCAGTGCAGTCCTTAGAGCCCTGACGAATCGTGGGCATGATTTTACTCACGACCTGATATGCAGTACCACTTTTACTGACCCAACGGCTATGAGTCTCACGCACATCAACATGAACAAAGCCACCCGTCACCTGTGCTCGACTATAATAGCCAATACCGCCATGCTTCTGGAAGTAGGGGAGTGAGGCTACGTATAGCGCAATACGAATTGGGTCAACACCGTTGATGTGAATATCCGCTGCTGTGCCCAGACAATGCTGACTACGAGAACTGCCACCGATTGAAATGTTATATGCAGGAGTACGGTAGGCAGAGCTGATTAGAACCGGCTTGCCGAAATGGTCACGAATCTGCTGCAGAGTCTCTACTAGTTCAGTTGCGACCTTGAACTCGTCGCTCCGGTCATTGCAAGCAAATTCATAGGCACAGAAGTTCTTGGACAGCTTCTTGTTCCAGTCCTTCTTCATAGAATATGTAATAATGCTCATAGAGCCACACCTTCAATCCTTCTTGAGTTCTGCATTGATCTTCTCGTTCTGGATATCCATTTCCTTAACGGCGGCCTCAATCATCATCTCGATAGTAGGAGTGACCTTAATATGCATCTTCTCCAATGCGGCAATAACATACTTCTTCTTGTCGGCCTTCTGAATTGCGCCGGTAACACCCAGCTTTTCAGCTGCACGCACAGCCATCTGGACAATCTTGTACATACCGATCTGCTTCAAGTAGGGGATGCCATAGGTCATAAATGCAGTGCCAGCAACAGTGATAACCAGCTTCACAATAACAGAGACGATCTCATTAACAATACTTGCCATAGTAATACCTCCTGTTTTGAATAAAAAATAAAGCCCGGCACACACGTACCGAGCTATGTATTAAATGTCTTTTAAATTTTGTCCGTCGATCAGGTAGCTTTCAAGAGCAGCCTTAGCTTCCTTCATGGGGTCAATAGCATTACCATCAATGCCGTGACTAAGCAGAGCCAGTAGGGCTTTCATCATCACATTGATACCATGTTCGCTTTTATTCACACGCTGTTCTACGCCAGCGATTTTTCGTCCATGGTCTTCAACTACGATGTCCTGTTCCTTCTGGTGCTCTTCAATAGACAAAAGCTTGGAGCGATATAAATCCAAAACCTCTTTATCATTCTTGAGCTTGCGGTCAATATCTTCCAAATGCTTGTCATGTTCAATCAACTTCATATTCTGCTTCGTGTCGGGCTCTTTAGCTTTCTTGATTGCTTTTATAATAACAACAATGGCAGCTGAAATAGCCGTAATGCCACCAGCAATACTTAGAATCATTTGCCAAAGCTGTTCTATTGTAAAGCTGATAACACCCGGAGCATGAGTTGGTGCGGCAGTCAACAAACCAATCATTTCATCACCTCGATTCTGGTTGACAAAAATTTCACACTATGATAAAATAGGTGTGTCAAAAATTCATCGAGCGAATTTGTGACGTCCTATCTTTGTATAGGTGTGTGGCGGGAAGAGCTCTGGGTGTAACAGCCCGGGGCTCTTTCTGTTTTTACATATACTTTTAGTTTGTTTACTGCTTCGGTTTACATACTTTACGCCAGTGATAGTGCGGCCTGTCCTCGTGAAACATGATATAGCGCATCCAATTCATCAAGAGTCGCTTTCTTAAACGCCTCGGTGTTAAGATTGATGTTTCCATTTTTATCGACGAGATTATCCATCAAATCCTTGCTATCACCAAAGAATTTGCTCAGTTGCAGGATAGACTCTATCTTACTTTCTGTTGCATCAAGGTCGCCAACACCGAATTGACTATTCTTGATTTTTTGCTGAATATCATACAGCCCAGAAAATGCTGATTTTATAGCGTCCGTCTTCTGTTTTGCCTTGTCCATTGCGGTGCCGTAACCCTCAATGGCATCAGTAAGTTGCTCAAAGGAGATGGTATCTCCCTTTACATTTTCATCAACATACTGAAGAATACGCTTTAGTTCCACAGCACTCTTTCCAGACTCATCAGTAGCATTAGCCTGGGCAATTTGAGCAAACATCAAATTCTTAAACTCAGTCGTGTTGATAGACATCTTCCCATTCTGCTCTGTAAGCAGGGAAGTATAGTCGTCTTCAAGACCCAGCAAGTCATTCAATGTACTAATGCAAAGATTACCATACTGATTATATTCTTCCATGGCAGCGGACAAAGTTTTCCATGCACTGACCGCATCGGTCATCTTATCCTCGTTATCCTTGCTACCAGAAGATTTATTGCTATTTTTATCTTTCGGATTCCTAAACTGGTTCTCAGCACTCTGAGCATGAGTCTTGTCCAACAAGTCCATCATGGCACTATAAGTGTTGATGATTCGTTGCTGTGCCTGAACCTGAGTTGTAAGAGCATCGCCACTCAAACCACCCTCGTCAATAAGACGCTGACCCTCCGTATAAAGCAGAGATTTCATATCTTTGACTTCTTGTTGTGCTTGAGATAAGAACTTACTTGCATTTGCATAGGTGTTCGTGTTTGCATTCAGAGATTCAATAGCTTGAGCATACAACGCAGCTTTTGCCATCTCATAATAGGCGTCAGCCATCGTATTGATGTTCTCTGTATTGATTGCAAGCTGACCACTTTCATTAACTAGACAGTCATAATACTCAGGGCCAAGGTTGATGAGATCAGTAAGAGTGCTAACGGTCAAATAACCATTTTCATTGTACTCATCAACAACATCACTTAACGTACTATAAGCAGATTGAATCTTATCAAGGCCATCAGTTGCTTCTTTGAGTTGATCTGCGGCGGCAGATGTAGATTCCGACAATCCATCTACTTTAGAAGCGGAGGACGAAGAAACAATTCCGAGCTGAACAAGTACATCGACAAAAGCCTGTGCGTCAGAAGTATTATCCTCAAATCCGAGATTCAGCATTACTTCTTTCAACTGATTTAACGCATCTGCGTATGTACCCCCTAATTTCTTATCACCATTCAGGAAACTAACAAGGTTGCCAGATGTAACACCACCATAAGCACCCTTTAGTCCTTCGAGAGCATCTATAACGGCTTTGATATCTTCCTCGGAACGCTTAGAAGACGTAGAAGACAGCTTTTGCGCCGCAATAACTTCCTTTAACGTATCGGAAGAACTACGATATGCGTTTGCTTGATCTTCAATAGCATTTTTCTCAGACTTTAACTGGTTATACAGACTTGATGCCTCAAGAGTTGCAGAATCATAGTTGCTACCCAGATAATCCAGAGCATTACTCAGCTTATCATAGTAGGCAAGAATAGAGTCTGCGTCATTAGGGTCAAACCCACCAAAATTAAACACACCAGTATTACTATCAAGAGAACCACCAAACTTGCCGCCAAGAGCATTCGCCATATCGGTATCCGAGGAATCACCGATAACATACTGACCGCTAGACTTTCCTTTTGCGGTTTGCTCAAGTAATTTACCTTGATCGGCCTTATTCTGTGTTAGTGTAGAAATTGAGAGTTCGTTCAGAAGGTCAATCTGTTCCTGATACTTACCATTCTCAAGGTCAAGCTTACGAAGCTTTTCATCCATTTCAGCAGACTGGTTCTTTAACAGGTCAAGAATTTCTGCATTCAAATCCTTTGCCTGTGCAAAATCGTCCGTATCCCAGCCGGACTTATCTCCCAGCTCTTTATACTGAGAAATCAAGTCGGTCATAGAAGAGGAAAGTTCTTTAGACTTCTGGGCATTGGTCTCAATAGCAGTGCGCCACTCATTAAATTTTGTGATAACAAAGTTAGCAACTGTGCTTACGATGGCATTCAGCGCAACATTGAGAAGCATCGCTCCTGCACGAAGTGCGACCATCTTCAAGGTCAACCCTTCAACTGCCTCTCCTTCTTGCTCTGCTTTGGCTTTACTTTGTGCTAACGCTGTGTTAAAATCTGAAATAGAGAACTTCGCACCATTAAGAGATGCCGTGTATGCCTTGAAAACTTTTTCTAGGGTTGCCCATTCTCGTTGAATGGATGCGAACATATCTGACTTTATACCATATTTATCAGCAGAAAAGAAAGTTAATATCATTTTGAGGAGAGAAGATATGAGTAAAGTATTTTTCTGCCCGTATTGTGATAAGTATATAGATAATTCGTATTTTTGCCCGTTTTGTTCAAGCCATACAATTTTCCCTTATTCTTGGAATAAAAAAACTGACGAGGAAAAAGAAGCGTGGATGAAAGATTGTCCACAGCCAAATCCTCCTCAAGAAACATTTAAAAGAGAATCGGCACGATTAAGAGCAATTGATTTTGATAAAGATACACGTCGCCGTTTAGCCGAAGAAGCTCGCCTCGCTCAGTACAAGCCCACTTGCCCAGTATGCCACTGTCCTGATTTGGAAAAAATCTCCGGGTTTGACAAGACTTTGGATATAGCGGTCTGGGGCGTATGGTCGAGAAAGGCGCATAAGCAGTTTAGATGTAAAGCGTGCGGATATGAATTTTAAAGGAGAATAAAAATGCTTCAAAGAACAACAAACGGTGTCCCTCAAAAAGATTTTTGTCTTCATTCTCCTGCAAGTGTAGAATTCAACGGAAAGGAAGTTCGTGGACTTACAGCTTATTGGGATACTGGAAGCTCCGTATGCTGCATTGCAAGAGAAATTGCCAACAAACTTGGCTTACCCATCATGCCAACCCAACAAGAAGTTAAGTCAATCACAAACTCAAAAATGGCTGACATTACTGTCTGCACATTAAAAATTGGATATGGCGATGACATAATCCTTCCTGATACATTGTTTTGCGTTATGGACCCGGAAGATTTTGAATATGAACTTCTTATCGGTCAAGATATTATAGGGTATGGAGAACTTCATACTAAGTATAATCCGGCAATGGAACGAATTAGGCTTGAGTTTGAGATTGACCCTTCTGTGATTCCAGACCCTGAGACTTGAGCAATTCTTTCCATCGTGAGAAAATTTGCTTCCGTTCTTCCTGGGTAAACGGAGGTATCTTCCGTACTCTAGCGGAAATAATGTTAAAATCGTTCATTCAAACACCTCCGATATCAAGGAGAAAAATTATGGAAAAAGTAGCCTATTGTCCTCGTTGTGATAAATACCTAAAGAAATACAATATTTTTTGCCCGTTTTGCGGTTCGATGGCACCAAATTTATCTGCATGGGAAAAATGGGATGATGCAAAACGAAAAGAGTTTTTTAGAGATGCACCTCATCACGAACCTCCAAAGCCCATTGAAGACAAAGTAGAGTTGGAAAAAGCAGAAGCCTTTGATAAGCAAATCAAAGAAGAACTCGCTCAAGAAGCTGAACTTGCAAAGTATGCACCAAAATGCCCAGTCTGTGGTTGTCCACATCTCGACAAAATAGGTGCGGGATCTAAACTTGTTGATGTGGCAATTTGGGGATTAGCGAGTAAGAAACCGGGAAAACAGTTTAAATGTAAAGCATGTGGGTACGAGTTTTGATATTCTATACCAAATGTGACCTCCCGTTCTCTTTACATTTTGTCTTTTTATGGTAGACTTAAATAAAGACTAGAAGAAAGGAGGAGGCTACAATGACTAGAGAAGAGTTTAACAAGATTCTAAATTCTGAACTCGAAAACAACGCTCGTGCGTTCGCAGAAGAACTGTCTTCGAAAGAGAACAAGGAAATGTCCTACACTGCTATGGTTGCCGCAGCATACACTCATGCTGTGTCTGATGCGACCAAAGCACTGGCTACTGCTCTCGAAAAAGCCGGATATCTCAAGTACGACAATTAAAATGTTCGGATGACTTGTTAGACACATTCAGAAGAATTGCGTCAGCAAAATCCTTTACATTATAAGTCAGATCTCGCTGCCCTTTGAGATAGTCAAGGAGGGTGGCGAGTTCTTTTACGTCAATTTCAATTTTCAATTTAATCACCTCGATTATAAAATACAAAGCTTATCGATGTAGCTATTTGGGGCTGGGCAAGCAGAAAGCCCGGCAAACAGTTCAAGTGCAAGAATTGCGGATATGAATGGTAAGAAGTGGCTAACTCAACAGGCATAAATAAAACACCCGGAGGTGCGTAACTTCCGGGTGCTTTTTCATTTGGATATAATAAAAGCTCCTCACCAGAGCGGTAAGGAGCTGATTTTTTACAAAAACGGGTTATCTTAGCCACTTACTCGTTCGATCATCAACTCTCGTATCAGACTTCCAGAAATGGCCACTGGAGTCCACCAGCGCCTCGTGACTACAATCCCGTCTAATATATTATATCAAATCTATAGAAAATGTCAACACTTATTTTTAGAAAAGTTAAGAAAGAATCTTGAAACCATATTTCATCTTTTCTACGCCATTTTTTCCGCAATATAATTTTGATCTGACATTCTCCGATAGGCTTTGATTCTTTGGTTTGAGGTTGGCAGCATACCTTGCTAATGTGTTTGGGATGAAATCTGCCAATTGCAGTCCGGCGTAATTGTCGGATTTCTGTACAAACTTTATCTCACGCAAGTGATTTTGAATCGTAGCAGGAGAGTAGTACATCGTTCCAAGAGCTTTTAATTCATACATTCTTTGTTGAATTTTCATGTTTTGCTCTGGTTGCATAGCCTCATAACAGATATCACCGGTTGATTTTGTATCGCTAAGGAACTGGCAATAATGTTCAATCATTAACTGGATCGCAATCGTGAACTGATTGTTCAAATGTTGTTCACCATAACTGTCGAATAATGCTTTCTTATCAAGACAAACACCCAAAGTCACTACTGGAGACAATCTAAATATTTTTGACATCTCGTTATAAAGAGTCAAGACATTGCTTTTCTTTGTGAAAATTTTGTTATAAGATGGAATTTCATTAAGATGATAGCGATTTGACCACGAAGAAGCAAAACTAACATCTTTTTCATGAAGTATATAAGATGATGCATTTGCATCTCCAGCCCATAATAAATTTTTAAGATCTATCAGTGACTTCTCAATCGCAGTATAATCCTCATTCTTTATAATAAGACCACCAATTACAAAATATCGTTGCTCATCTGATTTCTTTGTTTCACTCTCATCCATATACATCATATATGTAGACACAGGCATCACACCTTTACATTTTTCTATAAGTCTACCACATACGACATTATTTAGCAAGAGGATTTAAAACGCCCGGCCTCCCAGTAGTAGGGAAGTCGGGCTTGTTCATTATGATGGCTGCACGGCAGTTATTTCAGAAGTTCAGCGATTTCTTCAGCAGTCACACCATTTGCCAGTGCATTGGCAACAATATCTTCTGCCTTTTTACGATTCAGCTCTGCCGCAATCTTTTCGTCAGCATCAGCCTTTTTCTTTTCGAGCTTTACAATCTCTTTGTTGAGTTTTTTCAACTCCGCCTCTTTTGCTTTACGCTGGACGTTCAATGCAGCGATATTATCACCAATAGTTGCAATCTCCTGAGCAATAGATTCTGCAACAGTATTCTTTTCAGCGATCTGTGCTGCGTAATCGATACCATCAAGAACCTTTGCTTTGTTCTTGCTTCCTCTAGGACGTGCCATAATAAAATACCTCCATATATTTTGGATACACGATTGTACTTATATTATAGCCAGAAAACTTCAGGAAAGCAATCTCTTTTTATGTATTATAAATTACATTATAGTGATATTGACAGGATATGACAGACGGGTGTATAATAAATTGGCAGTCAAGGATTCTGCGTTTACTTTCTTCCTTTCATAGACGTATATAGGCGAACGTCCTCCCATTCAGCCGAAAGGCGAGAAGGAGAATGCCATATCTTTTACTCCCTTTCGGTGAGTCTATACCGAGAGGAGTGATGTGTAATGACTATTGAGATCACTACGGTCTACTATGTCGCAATGCTGATTTTCGGCTTTGCTGGCTTTGTCAAAACGCTTCTTGAGATTTTCAAGATGTTACATCATCATAGCGAAAGCCGTGATAAGTAAAAGAGCCGCCTATTAGCAGTAGGTGGCTCTTTCTGTGATGTGAATGTGTCCAAGCATTTACATTGCATTTTAAACTGTTCACCGAGGGCTTCGTCTGTAGGAGTCCTTGGCTGTTTTTATTATACACTTTTTAGAGTACGCTGTCAACGAACAACAGTGTACTTTTTCTTTTTATTCAATTATTCAATCATTTTTCTCTTACTTGTATCGCGCCAGAGAATAGCACGTCTCCTCGTTTCCACCTACTTCTTTAAGTCGTCTGGTTACGTCTGAGGTGGACTTCTGAACTTTCGTCCAGAACTGACTATCCTTCCAGTGGTTGCTCACTGACCCTTTTTAGTCGATGAACCTTCCACACTTCTACATTATATAATAGGGGAGTGGATCGGCTGCTGACCGCCCATTGTAAACGCTACTTAGCACTCAACCATTACCATATTTTGACAATACGATAAAACCGAGCTTTTATCTCAGCATATAGCATCCATATCCTTGTTTCTGTCTTTCGATTCCTATATTATATAAATATAATAATAGGCGATATGGCTCTTAGGGTTTCCCAGCACTCTAGGGGCTATTTTATTTTTACATGGTGCCGCATCCTATATTTTATACACAACAAATATAAGAGGGCATATTAACTTTACCCGCACCATTTTTGAGCTTTCCGCTCATCTGCATTACAGACAACACGCCAGAGATGGCAGCTGTCAGAGTGGGTAATGCACCAGCTGCTTTAACTGCACCATCAGCAATGTCAACAGAAGCAGTCGCAAAGTCTACAAAGAATTTAATTAAAGAACTGTCAAGCAAATCCTGACTCAGTTGCTGGAACGCGCTATCGAGTTGTGCGAGTTTACCAGTTATACTGGAAAGGTAGACTTCGTTCTCTTTTGCCGCCGAACCTGCGCTGTTAGCCGCATCCTTCATGGATTTTTCAGCAATCTCAAATTGGCTCAATACGGCTGCAACCGCATTCGCATTGCGCTTTCCGCCAAGCATTTCAGTAACATTCGCACGAGTAACATCAGACAGGCTTTCCCAAACCTCAGAGATCTCCTTCAAAATATCGTATGTGCTCTTGAACTGTGTACCAGCAGCGTCCTTCATGATATCAACGCCGGTAAGCTGTTTTAATTCAGAACGAAGCTCAGAAACAGAGTTAGCACATCCATCCGAAGACTCGCCCATATTTTCGAGATCCGTTTTGGCTGCACGCAAATACATACTGACGGTTTTTAGTGTTTGTCCGGTAGATTCTGCGTTTTGAGTAACAGAGTTCATCGCAACACCAAGCGAGATCGCCTGGCTTAAATCATTTCCCGCTTCGTGAAGGGCGGCTCCACTACGAGTTAAAATCTCAGAAATATCAGAGGCACTTGCAGGTTCGTTATTAGCGACCTCGTTAATCAGGTCGGCTACCTTTTGAGCATCATCCGCCGCAAGATCAAAGCCTTTTAGAATCGAAATCATGTAAGACGAAGCATCTGCAACATTTTCGATTCCATCACCTACATTGGAAAACAAAGTACTGACACGAGCAAGCTCTTCTGCGTCTGGTAAGCCATAACCCAAACGAGCCCAATCTGCGGTTGCACTTACATAATCAGAAATGGATGCACCGAGGTCACGAGATGTTTTTGCTGCCCTATCAGAAAACTGAGAGTACGCTTCCGTGCTTTCTGTTGTGACTTTCTTGAGCTCCACCATGGCGTCGTCTATGTCTACGACATTATCATAAACCTCTCGCAGACCTTGTTTGACCATCGCAACGCCAGCCATAGCGATAGCAGTTTGGAAGTGCTCTTTGAATAGGCGAGACAGCTTTTGACTGAGGGTTTCTACTTCAAGCCCAGCATCGTGACAACTCGCTTTAAAATCAAGAACCTTCGACTTGGCATCCTTAAAAGAGATATTTCCTGCTTTTAATTCAGCCAAAAGTTCTTCATATTTTCTTTCGAAGTCGGAATTATTAAATGAACTGGTTAGATTCGCTCTATAATCTTGAAGATTACGAATAAGTTCTTTCAAATGATTTGACTCGTCCTTTAATTTTCCTTCAACCTGAACCCTCTGAATAAACTGCTTGTAAGAATTTCCAGCAAGGTCAAGAGCATCAGACATTTGCGCAAAAAGCTCATTTAACCTTGTCAAATTTCCGCTCTTGGCTGCGTTTCCCAATTCTCCTTGTAAGCCAGAAATCATTTGCTGGAGTTCTGGTAACGAATTTCGCAGATTCGTCAAGCCCTCACTGCCCGGAACAGTAGCACCAAGGCTATTTAGCTTCAGTTCAAGATTGTCGAAATCTTTTTGGAAACCTTGAATTTTCTGACGAGCCTCGTCAAGCTCTTTTGCAAAGCCAAACTCATTTTTAGCGTCGATTTTCTGATTTAAAGAATCGATTTTGCTTCCATTCCCGATATCAATAAACTCACTGTAAGTTGTCATTAAATTAGTAAGTTCCTGATTCGCTTCGGAAAGTCTAGCGGACCACCGCTCAATTTGAATAGACTGTTTTGATGGATCTGCAGTGGAAAGCTTTTGGTTGAGATCTCCAATTTCTTTCACAAGAGAATAAAACTCTTTTAATTTTTCATTCGTGTTTGCAATCTCTTGAGCTTCCGTGGCAGATTGTTGTTTTGCTTTCCCGGAATAGAACTTCTGCATGACAGTCGCTTTTAGATTCTCGGTACTGCCATAGTCAATTCTGTCTCTATTTGGTGAGTTTCGAGATATCTCACTTAATTTTGAGTATTTACCAGTTGGGATTGCAGAGCCAAGCTCTTTTCTTAATTCCGCCGCTTCATTCCGAAGTAATTGAAGATATCAATCCCATTAAAAGTGAGATTGAAGGCGCTCTTCAACGTTGTTATCACAATATGAAATTGGTTTCATATGAAGAAGATAAGTTCGATGTACGATGGTTTTATGCGAAAGACATAACTCCGCCTATTCCAGAGCACGGGATGTGTTCTAAAAATGTCATTGTAAAATATAAGGATGGTACAGAAAGCGTTGCGTGCATCTTTCCGAATGGAGAATGGTACGATATTGACTGTTATAAGGTTGCAGATACAATAGTGTATTGGCGATACATGACGGATGATGAGAGAAATTCCTGATTTTTGCCAAAATTATTTAACGCATTATCGCAATAAATTCTTGACAAATTTTGATAGAATTCCGCTTTTATTAGAAAGGAAAAGTATGTTTAAGACTTTAAAAAATACTGCCGTATGCGTACTTCTAGCAGCTATTATACTGACTGGGTGCAGTGCAAGCGTGAAAGACTCAGTAGGAAATGTAGCTGTAGAGAATGGCTGGTTCTATCGTATCAGTGATACCCCTATGGTATACGACAAGGATACACGCATTATGTATTACTTATTCTCTAAATGTATAGGCAATCAAGGCTACGGTTATATGTCTCCTTATTATAATGAGCACGGTCAGATGTGCTACTACGTTGATGGTCAGGTTATTCCAATCGAGGAGGTGTTAATTGATGCTGACTGAGATTGTTTGGTTTATGATCAAAGCTTATATTGTTTTAATTTTCATCGCAGCAGCAATTCGCTCTGAACAGATTCTGTATGATACCTCTACATATATTTTTCGAGGTGACAAAAAGAATGGAATGTATGGCTGTGTCGTGCTGAATGTTTTTATTATCGTTTGTGTAAGTATGTGGACGGTGATGTTTTAAATGAACTACATGAAACTAGTTAATGCTGATAGATTAAAGGATTGTCTTTTGCTGGAAGGAAACCTTGGACATATCAAAACTCTAAAAGATGTTGAACGAGTTATTGATTTTCAAGTAGATTGCCAGCCAACAACTGTATTTGAGTTCGTAGATAATTGTGAGAACTCGGCATGGGTGTGTGATTATTGTGGTGGCGGAATTAAAGGGCAAGAGTCACCCGAAAGCCTTGGCTATAATCGCTGCCCGTTCTGTGGTCTTTTAATCGAGGTGGGAAAATGAACTACATGAAAATTGTTCCCTGTGACATAGCGAATGGCGAAGGTGTGCGCGTAAGTCTTTTCGTTTCGGGGTGTAACCATCATTGTCCTGGTTGCCATAACCAGCAAACGTGGGATGCAAATGCAGGTCAGCCATTCACAGATGAAACGCTTGATAAAATTGTAGATTTACTTCGGCCTGATTATATTCAGGGGTTGACGCTCACTGGTGGAGATCCGATGTTGCCGGAGAATAGAGAAGTTGTTGAGAAAATCGTCCATCGTGTGTGGACTGAATTCCTAAGCAAAAAAGACGTTTGGCTCTGGACTGGATATAAGTGGGAAGACTTATGGAACCAAGATGGACTTGTGGCTGACATTCTTGCGGATATAAATGTTCTTGTAGATGGTCCTTTTATTGAAGCAGAAAAAGATATCTCACTTCCATATATGGGAAGTGAGAACCAACGAGTAATTGATATAAAATGGAGTCTTGGGTATAAAGAACCAGTCCTTTGGTGGACTCCAGAAAAGAAAGGAAAATAATATGGATTTAGGAAATACAACTACTAATCTTGGCTATGACATGAGTCGGATGCCGTATCGCCCCAACATTAAGATCAATAAATTGCACGAAGATGCTCATCTGCCGACTTATGGTTCTAAAAATGCTGCCTGCGCAGACCTTTATGCCTATATCGGTTTTGATGACGCAACGATGGTAAACAAGAATGGTGATCGTTGCATTATGATTCAGCCGCACGAGACTGTTAAGGTACATACTGGTCTGCGAATGGCTCCGCCGGAAGGTTGGTATGTGGCTATATACGCCCGCAGCGGTCTGGCAACTAAGCTAGGACTTGCCCCGGCGAACAAAACAGGGATTTGCGATCAGGATTACCGTGGAGAATATATCGTAGCGCTACACAATCACTCTAATATTCCTCAGATGATCACTCATGGCGACCGTATTGCTCAGATGACGGTTGTTCCGTTCTGGCAGGCTGATTTTGAAGAGGTTTCCGAATTGGACGAAACTGAGCGCGGCGCTGCAGGCTTTGGATCTACTGGGATGAAGTAATAGAGGGAATTATGGGAAAAACAATTGATACGTCTGAGCTTCTGTATCGGATGGGTAAGTATTCTGAAATCAATGTTGGAGAAGAAGGACACGATGCGTTTATGCACTTCATGCTTCTTCTGACTCGCACGATTGAGAAGATGCCAAATGCTGCGTTGACTCACAAAAATCCGATTGATGACGAAATTATGGAGAATGAGTACAAGCTGGTAAACGCAATCTCACTGGTAACCGGTCGCACTCGAAACGATGGCTGGTATCCTACTTGGATTGGCATGACTATGAAGATTGTGCGTCTGAAGAGTGGAGAATCAGCTGGTTTCCGGTACATCAGAGATAATGAGGGACACGACTATCCGGGTGCAATGCATACATCTTGTGTTGTTGATTACTACATCTCAAGTGACAAGAAAAATGTTATTGTCCAGACCGAAAACACAATTTATAAGTTTGAAAAAATTGAGGAGAACTAAATTATGGCTAAGTATTTTTATGTTTATAATATCGCTGGTGTCGAGGATTCTATTGTAAAGATGTTCAACACTGATACTGGTGCAATGGGTGAGAAGAGTGTCAAAAAGGATCGCATGGATGGTTTTATTGATGGTATCAAGACGAGCGGCTTTGTTTTAAACAAGGAGCTGGCAGAGGCTGACGTTGCAGAGGCCGAAGCAAAGCGTGTTCTTGCAGAGAAGATGACCGCTTATCAGGCAGCTCGCGATGATTATCACAATAAGAGTGAGACTCTGAAGAAGGTTAAAGCAAAGTACGGTATTAAGTAAAAGGTAAATTTTATGGGCGGGCGGGAGGAATAAATATATGAAAGCACATATTCGAGAAGAAAAGAAAACAACTCCATTAAAACTTGGTGAGGGAATGCTACTTCAGGACAAAGACGGCAAAATGTATAAGGTTTGCGACACAGTAGAATATGACGAGACACATACAGACGATGAAGTTATCAAAGTTGCTTTATCTGAGGAAAATATGATTATTGGGTCGAACTTCTTTAATACATCGTTTGTGTTTACAGATTGAGGTAAGACGATATGATTATGATTATCCAACACAAAGGGGCTCCAAAGAAAAAGAGATACGCTGCAAAGTTTTCGTGCAAATGTGGATGTATATTTTGGGCTGATGACAAAGATATTAAATTTCCGAGTTATTCCGTTATACGAGAATATGCGCCAGGCGTAAAACTAGCAAAATGTCCAGAATGCGGAGAACAAGTCGTTTCTTGTTTTCCAGCAGTTCCAAGAGAAAAGATTTTTGTGGATTGAGGTGCAGATATGTATAAAACTGATAGTTTGAAAAATCCAGTAATCGTATTCCATTGCAAAAACTGTGGTTGTACAACTAAAATTCGAGTGGCTTCTTTTGAAAATCCTGATTTGGACATTCCTGAGAATAATGTGATTGCGTGCTATAGGTGTAGAGCGGAAGTTGCTGGATCTGAGTTTATTTCTTGGAAAGAAGCAACTAAAACTATTTTTACCGTGGAGGTGCCAGATGGCTGTTAAGATTGTCAAGCACGGCCATGAGCCAGAACCTCAGAAATTTGCTATCGAGTTTAAATGTCCTTATTGTCATTGTGATTTTTATGCCGACGACACATTTGATTCAATCTACAAAGACTATTATACCACAGCTGCTAATTTCGAGTTGCGATACACTTGCCCTGAATGTGGAGAAACCGCTAAACAAATCGATATTGCAGATTACAATGAGGTATTCGGTAAACCAACATTTTTTGAGTGGCTAAGAGCTATTTTTGAGACACCATTCGGTAGGTATTATAGGATTCAAAAAATCTTGAAGAGTCTGGGCGAAGGAGAAGAATAATGGCGATTAAAATCATTCAACATAAGCAGACCCAAAAAGAACTTGCATATCATTTTAAATGTGGTTGTGGTTGTGGTTGTGAATTTTGGTCTGATTCGGAAGGTGTTTTGAGTGCGAAGTCATTGGATGTGATTTTATTTTATCAAACACAATGTCCAGAATGCGGCAGTCGTGTAGAGAGCCACGACGAACCGGTTCTGCGAGAAGAAATTTTTGACGATTAAAATGTATGTTTTAGAAAGAGGTGAGAAAAATGGCTATTTGCAGTAAATGTCTACATAAAGAAGTATGCGCTTATAGAAAGCAAACAAGAGATAGTTGCGCCGAATCTTGCGGAGACTTTCTCGGTTGGGTTAAGGTTATGGATGAGCGTCCGATTCTTTTAAAAGACAACGTTGTAATAAGCGATTGTGGTCTGTCATTTATTGGATATTACGATTACAATAAGCGAGATCGAGAGCACTTTTACGATGTAAATGCCCTCGAAAAAATTTATGAATGTCCATCTTACTGGCTGAAAGGACTTGATTTGCATGAGCAAGAACGAATCGCAAACAAAGAATATGAACAACGATTGGTGGCTCGCAAAGAAGCGAAGAACGTACTTCAAATTGTTTCTGATGCAAACGAAGGTTGACTTCTGTGATGCGATTTGTAGAGCGTGTGAGAGAATCGAAGGATGGTGTAAGAGGTGAAAGTTGTAGAGCTTATTAACAAACTAAACGAAATCGGATACGACGAGGATACTGAACTGACATTTGGATTCGCAGACGGTAATACTGGAGAATGGTACAAAGCTCCATTTGATGAGATCACCTATGGTATTGATTTGACCGGAGAGCCATACCATAATGATGTAATCAATATTGACATTGATGTTGATTCTGTAAAAGAATATCAAAAAGATAAAGCAGAGTGCGCTGTTATTGATATTGTAGAAGAAATGCAATATGTTTTAAATAAATATCAGCGTAAGCTTATTTTTTAAGAACTAGACTTTTATGAGGTAGATTGAATGGACGATAGATTTTCAATCGAAAAGAA